>Ga0210394_10000259_pt1 | contig 123798 bp, 91 predicted proteins | sample IncBWC12MmetaG_FD_160121 | JGI IMG/M metagenome (GOLD analysis project Ga0210394, IMG submission 160121) | Forest soil microbial communities from Barre Woods Harvard Forest LTER site, Petersham, Massachusetts, United States - Inc-BW-C-12-M | ecosystem: Environmental > Terrestrial > Soil >...
CGCGGCTCGCACCGGGGCAGCCATTCACCCCGGACCTTCGCCGGCAAGCTCACTACGTACCGTCGGACCTGAAGCACCGGCTGCCGCCCCCGCCGCCCCATCATACGTACGTAGCCGTGGGCGGACACGTCGCTCTCGTCGACGCGGTCCATCACGTAGTGCGCGACGTGATCCATCTTCACGACCAACACTGACTGCGGACTCGGCCGCCGGGCTTCGCCTGGAAAGCACGGCCTTGGCGATGAATCACGAACCGCCGCCTTGCCAGTCAATGCCGGGGCCATATCCCTGCCGAAGGTGACGGCGCCAGGGCTTACGCGCGTCGGGCGGGCTTGCTCCCGACGCGACGGGAGACTATTGTCCGTACCTATGTTGAAAACGTCCGGCGAGGCTCCCGGCGTGCATGGGAGCCAGTCGCCTAGGGTTCTTGTCGTTGATGATGACAAAGCGATCAGAACACTGGTCACGACGGTCCTGACCCGGAACGGCGACTCGGTTGAGACCGCGCAGAACGGCGAAGAGGCGATAGGAGCGATCGCAGGCAAGAAGTTCGGAGCGATCGTCCTCGACCTGATGATGCCCAAGCTCGACGGCTTCGAAGTCATCGAGCACTTGGCGCGGACATCCACCGGAGCAACTCAGACGCAGCGTCATCGTTCTGACCGCCGTAGCGAGCAAGGATCTCAGCAGGCTGGAAGATCATCGTATCTTCCGCGTCATCCGAAAACCCTTCGATCTGAACGAACTCGTTTCGGCAGTGACCGAATGCATCGATGACAACGGCGCGTAATGAGATCACCACGCGAGAAACATCGCGACCACTTTCCGGAACACTTCAACAACTGACCGACCGAGGATGTAACCGACAGCGACAGCGGACATCACTGACCACCACGTAATGCTTGCCTCTCTCACCGGGAGCGACCATTTTATGAGGTTCTATCGGAAGAGCTCATGTTTGGCTTACGTGCGCGTGTTTCCGCCGTGGCCGCTACTCTTGAAACCATGGCCGGCCTTCTGGAGAATCGTCCCTCGGCTTAAGTTCACCATGATCCGTCGAAAGCTGACTGTGCTCGCGCTGCTCCTCTCACCGGTTGCGAGTAGCCTTGCGGCGGACGCGCCAGCGCTTCGCGGCACGTTGTGTGTAACGAAGGAAGGCGCTCTTCTCCGTGCCGCGAGCAGTTGCAAGCCTGTCGAAGGCGTCGTGGTGTCCATCGAGCCTGCGGAGGTAGACCGGCAATTTCTGTGGGTCCGCGACGACAAGCACCAGATCGTGGTCGGTGCGATCCCAAAAGACGCGACGGCAATTGACCTCGGCCCGAAAGAACGTGGCACAGTCGTACTCGCACTGTCCGGAGAAAAAACGCGTGGGTGGCCTGCGGATGTGGAGCTGCATTTCCGTGCGGACGGCAAGCATGGCTATGACGTCGCGCTGCAAGATACGGACGTTGCACGTCTCACGAGTGTGGGGATCAAGCCCGGTTCGTACGAAATGTCGGTCACGGCCAGGCACCACCTTCGATTGCGCCGCGACACCATCGTTGTCAAGCAGGGCGTTCCAGCCACTCTCGGTGCGCTGCGGCTGCTCGCTGCACCCCGACTCTCGGCAACGGTGATGAACGCAAGGGGTGACCCGCTGCCAAGCGCAGTCATGACAAACCCACAGGGCCACGTGCTCGCTTCCGCAAACGTCGAGGGAACGCTTGCTGCAGAACTTCCAGCCGATCTGCCGCCGTACGTGGAGGTCATCGCCGATGGTTTCGCGCCGCACCGCGTGCCGCTCGATCGCGAGGCAGCAGACATCGACCTTGGCCACGTCGTGCTTCGGAGAGGCGCCACGCTGACGGTCACGCTCGATCGGTCGCGCATCGCCGCCGTTCCTCTTCGCGTCTCTGTCCTCACGCGCGGCCCCGACCAGCGATTCCGAGAAACAGCGGGTCAAGCTTTGAAACTCACGGAGACCGGCGCCACGTTCCCACCCATCGAAGCGGGTGACTACTTCCTTGGCATCGAGGGGCCGACGCCGCTCGCCCGATACTTCGAAGCCCTTCGCTTGCCTGACGACGGCATCGTGGAGAAACGCGTGTCGATCGATCCCATTGAAATCACCGGCGAAGTGCTCGTTGGTGATCGCCATGCGACGGGCGGACAGCTTAACTTGCAACCCGTGGGCGGGGGATGGGAAGTGGCCGTAGGCGTGGATGAAAACGGCTCCTTCCAGGCGGAGAGTTGGGAGAAGGGCACATTCGCCGCGTACTACATCTCAGATCCGGCACGCGATGGAACGTTCGTTCACCAGCCGCTCGATGCCACGTCGAGCCCGACGCACTGGCACATTGTTATCTCAGACCGCACCCTATCCGGCCGCATCTATGACAAGGAGACGCGCGAACCAGTCCCTGAAGTTGGGCTCATGAAGGATTACCACACCGACGCCGGCGGCGGCGGACTGGGCATCGTGCCTGTGAAACAGGACGGGTCGTTCTCGCTCGACGCGGTCGAACCCGGAGACTACACGTTCAAGGCGACGGCACAGAGCTACATGCCGGTGGCCGTTCATGCTCACGTGAGCGCTACGGACTCCCCGCAAACGGTCGATATCCCGTTGGAGCGTGGAATCGCTGTGGTGGTCAGCATCGTCACGTCTTTCGGCGATCCTATCGCGCGCGCGACGGTGATTGACGGTGTCGGCGATGGCCTGAACCCGGATCACATCTACGCCTCGGACGGCGCCGGACAGCTCACACTTAGCCTTCGCCCCGACGAGGCTCGAACGCTCTATGTCTTACCGGAGGAAGGGTCCTTCGCAATCGTCGATGTCCGTGCCGCGAACTCGGCTGACGGTGTACGTGTCGTTGTTCCACCAGCGGTGGGGTCCCTCCGAATCAGCGCGTCAGCGGCGGGCAAACCTCTCGCCGGGATAATCCCGCTCTTCCGCTGGAACGGGCGCCTCGTTCCGCCGCCCGTCCCGCGGTTCTTTCCCTTCGCAGATCCTCACAAGATTGGCATTTGGACCGACGAGAGCGGCCGCGCCGAGTTGCAGGCGATGCCGGAAGGCGTCTACGAATTCTTCCCGGTGCGCACCCAGGAGGAGGAAGCGGCCGTGGTACACGGAACATCGACCATTACACCCGTCCGCGTCGGCTTTGCCGGCGGATCGATGGAGGTGGTGTTCGACCTGGATGCACCATGAGGGTTGGCTGCGCAAGCAATCTGCGATCGGCATTGGTCAAATCGCTTCGCCGCTGAGAATCATCGTTCTACGTCGACATCCTCGAGGGGCCGGAGTGGCGCGTTGTTAGTTTGTTAGGCCGTCACCCGGTGCGAACCGAACGTCCTCCCCGCCCGCCCGCGCCGTGAGATAGCTCCGCAGATAATCGACGAGCGTCGGCGTTGCCCGCAGCGCGGCGGCGGCCTCTTGGAAATAGGCGAATGCGTTGGCGGCGTCGATTGCCACGTTCTCCTGTCGAAATCGCGCGGAGAGGAGCGCTGCAAGCCGTGCTGATTCCTCGTACTTGCCCTCGTCGAGGAGGAACCGCAGTGTATCGAGACTGACATCCGCTGCGATGCCAAGCATTCCCAAGCCTTCAAACCGAGCCGCAGTGTCGCGGAGCTGGTCCACCGCGCGGTCTCTGTCGATGTCCGTTGCCAGCGCCTCCGCGAGGCTCCAGAACAAGCGCAGGGCTTCGGTGTCCATCCCGAGCCTCGCGAACATTGCTGCGGCGCGCGCACCGTAGGCGCGTCCGGTGGCGACGTTGCCGAGGCGAACGTCACAAGTGCAGAGATTCGCGAAAAGCCGCGCGAGCGTTTCTTCGTCCTCGAACTGTTCGACGGCCGGGCGGGCTGCTTCAAAAACCGTTCGAGCGCCGGCAACGTCCCCCTCGTCGAACCGAATCCCGCCTTCGAGGAGTTGTACTTGCGCGGCGTGCACATCGTCGTGGTATTCGCGAAACGTCTCCTCCGCCCGCGATGCGAGCGCCCGCGCATCGTCGAACCGTTTCATCGCCCAATACACGGTCGCACGCGCCCACAGAACGAATGCCCGGTCGAACTCGGCCACGGGAACGTGCCCGTACGCGCTTTCTGCCTTGTCGAGCGCGCGGAGGGCCTCGGGATAGCGGCCGAGGTGTCGGAGCGTGTTCCCCCGCTCTTTCCAGAGTTCGCCTTCGAGATAAAGTGCGCGCGGCACGAGGGCTTCCGCGATCTCCAAGGCGATGTCGAGGATTGTCATCGCATCCAAGGGGGTGCGTGCATAACGGGAGCGCGCCGCACGCACGAGGCATCGTGCTAACCCGGCGGTGCGGTGCTCACGCGCGGCACATGCAGTCTTCCATGTTCCGACCCGATCGGCGGGAAGCGTCAGAACGAAGCGGTCGGCATCCTCGTCCTCTCGTTCGGCGCGTGCGCCGAGCTCACTGATCTGAAAAGGTCCGACGTCGTCCGTCCGGAGCGGCATGAGCGCCCAAAGCTTCCGGCTCGAAAGCAACGTTTGCCATCGCTCCAAGTCTTCGAACTGCGCGCGACAGCCCTCGCAGATCCTGAGGTGATCGCGCACCTCGCTGAGGACTACGATGTCGCCGTTGTCGTCCAGAAAGGCGAGGAGCTCATCTCTACTGAAGTGCATGGTTTTCAGTTACGCGTACGGCGTTCTTCGAACATCGCGCGCGCGTACGCCTTGCAGCGATGGACGATTTGGCGCGCATTCGCTACGCTCGTGGCTAGGGACTTCGCGAGCTCTTCCGGCGAGCGACCCTCCACGACACGAAGCCAGAGTGCCTGCCGACAGCGCTCCGGCAGGCGGGCAAGCACATGGACGAGATCGAGCCGCTCGGTGATTCCATCGATCGTCACGTTATCCACGCCCGCCATGTCGGCGAAACCCTGGCGCCGACCGTGGTGATACCAGTATTCGCGCGAGGCATTACAGATCGCAGCCACGAGCCACGCGCGTTCATCGCGGACATTCGCGTGATGCCGGAGGTATGAGACGAACACGTCGTTTACGAGCGGGCCGGCATCGTCGGCGGGCACGTTGAATTTCTGCTCGGCGATCACGCGCAGGAGTTCCCGGTGGACCTCGTACGCGACAGCGACGGGGTGTCCCTCGGTCGCGTGACGTCTGTCGGATAAGTCGGACATTACGACTCGAACGGCGGCTAGGCGGCTGCTGTACCGAAGTATAGCGATACGCAATCGGCCCGTCGCTCTCGACTGCTTGTCACAAACCCTCGCGAACTCCGACTCCTCTCTCTGAAAGGCGCCTTCCGCATCCACATCAGCCGGCTCGACCGCGCCGGAAAGGAGGACGTCTATCGTGCTCGATCTTCTGCTTGATCTCATCACGCTTTCCAGCAAAATCTCCGTCCCCGACCCATAGCGCCCCTGTCGCCGTGAGCGCCCGCGTGTCCGCACGAACCCGTGGCGCTCACGGCGACACCGTTCCATTGGCGCTAAAGACCGCAGCCGAGTTGTGCTTCAGGTCCTTCAGATAGCTGCGCACGGAGGCCACGAGCCCCGCCGTCGCCGAGTGGGCAGCCGCCGCCTCCTGCAAATAGGCCAGCGCCTTCGCGGCACTCTTCGAAACGGTTCCCCGCTGAAACGCGGCGAGAGCCACACCGCAGATCTCCGCCGCTTCCCTGGCGCAGCTCGGGTCCAGCAGCAATACCTCGGCGAGATCCAACGCAACGAAGCCCGCTTCGAGCGGCATCTTGAGTCGTACGTAGGAGCGTTGTGCTTCATGGAGAAGAGCGGCACCGCGCGCTTGCGAACCATGCATCCCGAGCACGTAGCCGAGCGTCCACGCGGCGCGTGCCTCTTCCGAGGCAATGCCGAGACGCCGGAACGCGTCGGCAGCTTTCTTGATCCAGACCTTCGCCTCGACGGTGTTCCCAAGCTGGCCCTCCGCGGCCCCAAGATTGAGCCACGCCGACGCCAGCGCGCTACGGTCGGCAGCTTCTTTGAGCGACTCTTTGGCTCGGAAAAACAAGGCCTTTGCTCCCGCGGCGTCGCCGCGCTCGAAGAGGATGCCGCCCTCGAGGAGGTGTGCACGGGCCAGACGGCGATGATCGCCGAGCAGCGAAAAGACCATCGCTGATCGACGTTCCTCTGCGAGCGCCGCATCAAAGTCGCCCCTCTTCCAGAGCACGATGGCGCGCGCATACCACACTTGCGAAAGTTCGTTGGCGGAGGTGACGTGACGCGAGAGCGGCGACTCCGCGCCATCGAGCACCCTTAGCGCCTCCGCGTACCGGCCAAGGTGCCGAAGCGCGTTGCCGTGCGCCAGCAACGCGCACCCGTGGATATGCGCGATGAACGGGTCGCTTTTGGGCTCAAGTTCGGCGGTGATGAGCGCGGCAGTCTCAGCGAGCGCCTCGGCCCCGGTCGGATCTTTAGGAACCGTGCGTCTTGATTCGAGCACCAGCACGCACGCGAGGCTCTCGGTTTTCATCTCCGGCGTTCGGGCGAGGATGGCAGGCCAGCTCACGGGAGGCGCACTACGCAGGCGGGTCCGCACGAACGCTGCCGCGGCATCGCGCGCCTCGCCTCGGCGATCAAGCATGCTGCCGCGGTTTTTCCGCCAGACGCCGGATTCTTCGACCGTAAGCTCGAAGACATCGTCCGCCTCGATCGGTTCCAGGGTGAGGCGGCGCAGGGCCGACACCAGCGCCGCGATGACGTGGCGGCGAGGCTGCGTGAGGCCGAGACGGACCCGGCTCACGTGCTGGCGGCTGAGATTCGCTTCGGCCGCGATGTCGATCGTTTTGAGGCGCCGCTTCTTCCGCAAACGTTCGAATCGCGTCGTCGTCATCGCGATGCTCCACGGAAGAGACCCCGCGCACCCTCGGGGACGAGTTCGCCGCTCATGCGTCGGGCGTCGCGTTTGGCATAGAACTCCGCATTCGCACGGTAGCCGGCGACGAAGCTCGCGATGTCCATGTTCGTATCCCCAAGCCATGTCGCGATCATGAGGTAGTCACAAACGACGGGTGGAACGCCGCTCGTGCGCGATGACGGAATGCCTGCCATGTTTGAGGAGTGTCTGGAGCGACGCAAACCCTACCCCACCGCTCAAAATGGAACCTGCTTGTTCCATCTGGCGAAAACATTTCAGCGCAGTTGTGTCGAAGCCGGCCTCAATCCAACTCTCAGGTGGTATAGACATGTCACCGTCGCCTCAACAGAGGACTGCTCGGAAAGAACGCTCATGCGCCGCTCCAACTCTTTGCCGATGCCGTACCGTCGCCTGCTCGCGCGTGCGGCCGCCGAACGCCGCGCCCGCCGCGCCGCGGCTTCAGCCGTACAGGCACCGAGTGATGTGGCATTAGCGTTTGATGACGAAGCGCTGACTATATTTGCAAATCTCCCGCTTCGCGTGCGCCTTGCGAACCAATTTACGGATGCCATGTTCGCGATCGAGGAGGCGCTCAGCATGTGCGAGATAGAGCGGGAGGAAAGTCGGGATGCATCGTGGATCGAACCGCAAATCCGGACAACCTACGAGCAGGTAAACGCACTCATGGAAGCCGTGAGCGATTGAACTTCTTTCCGAGACATGACGTCGGTTCTGGCGGCTCGCGGCGAAAGAAACGGAAATGCGTGAACTATCGCGGAGTCGCCAAGACGAGGCTGGAGCGCTTCATGCGCTCTCGGGGACTGTTCGTCTCTGAGGTGGTCAAGGCCTCCCATGTTTGCCGTCAGCGACTCCGGTTGTGGCGCAGCGGTGAATCGTCGCCAACGCTCTCGAGCATCCGCAAACTCGTGCAAGCGATGCGCGAGGTGACCAACAACCCAAAGGTGAAAGCAAACGACCTTTTCCCGCTAGACGACGATGAATAGGCTTCCGCCACGAACACATGGGGACACGCGCCTGGATCGCTTCCTGACAGCGAGGGGGATCGAGCAGTTGAGCTTTGCCAAAGCGACCGGGTACAGCAGACAACACGTGCAACGGGTACGTTTCGGCGATGCGGAGCCTACCGCCGAGGCCATTCCACGGTACGTAAAGGCTGCGCGTCTGCTGGCGAAAGATCGCTCGATCAAAGCCAACGACTTGTTCCCCCTCGACGACGATGACAGCCCGCGATCAACAACCGTCAACGCTCCTGATCCACGAGCAACACCCGGAGAATCTTGATGCCTGAATCATCGAAGGATGATGCCCGCCACTCGAACATCACCGTAGTTCTCTTGCAGAGACATATCGCGGCACTGGATCACTTGACGGTGAGCATCAGGTTGCGGACGGGTGTCCGGCTCACTCGCGCCGGCATCATCGAGGCTTTCATTGAGGCCTCGCGGAGTAAGCCGCGCGCTGTCGTCGGAGCAACGCTCCAGCAGCGAGTACCCGTGAATAAATACAGAAAGCGTGGACCTCGCGGCGAATGAAAACACGGCGAGACGCCAACCTGATGGAGAACTGATCCGCGTGCTTCCCGCAGGGCTAAAGAAGAAAGAAGTGACGCGCCTGATCGACGATTACCTCGATCGGTGTTACCGGAGCCGGTCAGTGCCGAGAGCATCCGAGTTCGCGGCATCGCTGCAAGGGGACACGAAGACTCTTCGCAGGTTCATCAGACGCATTTACGGCGTCCCGCTGGGAACGCTGCTTCGCCGGAAGAGGCTCGCAAAGGCTGCCTTCCTGCTGCGGACCACGAATCACTCCGTCGAAGAAATCATTCGCAGCACAGCGTCGGGTGACCGCGGCTCGTTCTTCAGGGCGTTTCGCGCCGCATTCCATGCAAGCCCGCTCGCATACCGCCTCGCGTCCAGAACGGTACGTCCAAGGTGAACCGACACCCTACGGGGCTTCGAGCGGAGTCAACTCGGCGCTGACCGCGTGCCCGTGCAGGAAATAACCGAAAACATCCGGTCGACAGAGTTGAGAGGACCAGGTAGTGAGCTTGGGCAGAAATGCCACTAGACATCTCTCGGCGCTCACTATATCGTGACGGCATTCGGGACGATACCAATGACAGAAGGACGTCTCGGGACGTACTAACGGCATCGATCGCAAGGACAAAACTGTTATGGCGGCTGGCGGCCGAACCTCATCTCGAAAAGGCACAATTGCATCTACCTCGTGCCACTCACCCAGACGCGGAATGATGGACCGGACAATCTCTCTCTGCATCCCGCCGCCAGCCGCCGCCCTTGGCGGCTCTCACAACCTTGGAGAACGGAGCCGATGCATCTGATTGTTGGGACGAGTGGTGGCCTACCAATTCGACACCGCCTTTGATCGCTGGATGCGGGCGAATGGCGTTCGCCCGCTAAGGCTTTCGAAGAAGGCAAACCTGAGCAGGCCGACCATCCTCCGGGTGCGGAAGGGCAGCCTCGGTTCAGCGAGGACGAGGGCCAAGCTCCTCGCCGCATGCTCCGCGTTCAGCCGGCGACGACTCACGGATTCGGAGCTCTTCGGAATTGGAAGCGAATGACCGGGCGGTGGGATTTTGGCGGTTGCGGCACTCAAACAGTAGATGGCCCCAAGGAATGAGTGGCAGCGACGCGAGACCAGCTTCAGTCTACGAGCCGCGGAGTAAACGAGATCTTGATCCCTCTTTTGGATTGCACCTGTCAGGCTGTGCCCTCGTGCAAGAGGCAACCGCAAATCCGCTCGAGAGGACCATGTTAACGAGCGTGGGCAAAAATGCCACTAGACATCTCTTGGCGCTCACTATATCGTGACGGCATTCGGGAGTGATGCCCTCGACTTATACAAGTCTTCAATTTGAGGTGTCCAGGTGATTCGAAGATGGCTGTCGAAAGAAACAATAGCAACCGTCGCGATGCTCGCGATCTCGTTCGCGGTGTTGGGTTACGGCGTGCATCGCGCCGCAGTCCGGAACTCGGTCGTGAAACATACGATCTTTGACCTCTCTGGCGATGCAGTGCCGGACGGGCGCGGGAAATGGCGCGCAATTCTCGTCGGAAGCCTCGACAACGACAGCGCACTCATTCATGCACTCGAAGTTGGCACGGCTCGCCGCGACCAGCAAGCGAGCCCGCGTCTGGACGCGATTGTCCTGGCGTCGGACGAGCCGCGGGAGATTCGCGCCTATGCGACACGCATGCGTGCGAAGACTACTCTCGCATCTTTCGCGCAGAATATGCCGGTCGCCCACGCGCTGCTCAACCTGGATACGGCCCAGACGCAGTTTTTTCTGTTTGATCCGGCGGGTCAACTGGTGTTTCGCGGCGGCCGGCCACGACCATCCGACATTGGCCTCCTCCTCCAGCGGTACCTACCAACGACGGACACCGGCCGACCGATTCAGGTGGGTGACGCACTCTCGATCGAGAGGCTCATCGACCTCAAGACCCTCCGCCCGACGTCGGCACCGCGGTCGCCTGTGCTCGCGATCGTTTTCACAGGACGGTGCACCGCCTGCGCGCTTGAGAACTACCTGACCTCAACGCGCGCTGTAGAGTCCGCGCTGCTGCGTCACTCGGCCGGCCGCCATCTCTCACCCGCCCTCGTCTTCACCTCGTTTTTCAACGCCGCCAAAGTGCACACCCGGTTATCACAACTCGGGTTCACGATGCCGGCGTATCAGGCTGCGTCCGACCTACCGGGCGTCGACTACGTCGGTGAGCACAACAGTGTTGATGTTCTCGTGGTAGAGACCGATGAGAGCGGGCACGTCATTCGGCTCGCGCCACTCAACTCATTCGTCCAGAACCTGATGGAGGCGAGCCCAAGGTCATGAGACGCTCTTACATTACGACGCTCGCAATCCTCTGCATGCTTCCGCTCCAGGGCCTGGCGCAATCGATGGCCGTTCCCGTGTCCATCACGCGCGCACAGCTTTCCGTTCAAACGGGCGTACTTCGCAAGATCGTGGCTCGCGGCGAGCGGGTGTATCTCCTCGACGCCGAGCATCACCGCATTGCTGTCGTCTCGGGCTCGTCTACGGTCTTTGTGGGACAGATCGGGAACGGAGCGGGCGATTTATATCAGCCGTTCGACTTGGACGTCGACGGCAAAGGTCGCGTGTACGTACAGGATAACGGCAACGCTCGCATCGCCATTTTCGACGCGAACGGTCGGTCGCTCGGCGGCTTTGCGGACAGCCCGAAGAGCATGGGGATAGCGGTGAACGAGGCCGGCGACGTATACCTTGGTCGTCCGCAGTTGGGCAGCCTCGTCGCCGTCTACGACCGCTCCGGGAGAAAACTGCGCAGTTTCGGGACGGTCGTCCGGCCGTCGTCGATCCTTGGCCGCGAGTTTAGCCGGTACGACTCCAGAGCCGCGGTCTTCAATCGGGTCCATCTGGCGATCGATGACGGCGGGAACGTCTGGGTTGCGTTCGCGTTCATGCCGCTGCTGTACAAGTTCAGTCCTGATGGTCGTCTTCTGCTTGAAAAGCGTCTCACGTATCCTGAGCTCAAGCCTGTGGTTGCAGCAATCGGCCAGGTGCCCGGTCCGCCGGATTACGCGGAAATGAACTTTGATGGTCTGCAACTTCCGCTCGTCACGCGCGACGTAGCGTGGGATGCGCACGCGAAACGAGTCCTACTCCTTCTCGGCAACGAACGGACCGTCGTACTCGACACGAATGCTCGTGAACTTGCTGGCTTCTTTCCTGATCGCGACAGCGGAAATCTGCAAAACGTCTCCGTTCGAAGCAATGGGGAAGTGCTGGCAAGCATCTTTGGCTCGTCACACCCCTACCGACTCGGTGCGAAGTCGGAACAACCACATGATGGAAAGGAGGTGAAATAGAACATGCAAAGAATCCTTAGGATGATCTCTGCCGCGGTGCTCGTGATCGGTTGCCTCACGATCGTCGGAACAACGTTGAACGCAGCGGTGGTCTCGTGCTGCTCGGGGAGTTCATGCTGCACCGCCCAGAAGGGAACGTGCTGCAGTGCGGATTCGACGGGCTGCTGGACGTGGGCGTGCGCAAACTAGAATGCCTTGAGACCTATAGGAGGACACTGTGAGAACACTTCTTCGAATCATGTCGGTGGTGACGGTCGTTGCGGGCCTCGCGCTCGCGGGTACGCCCGCCTTGCAGGCGAATGGCTGTTGCTCGAGCTCCGGCGCATGTTGCGTCACGAGCCCCGGCACCTGCTGCAGCGCCGATTCCGCCGGGTGCTCGACGTTCAAGTGCGTACAGGCAGTTTGAGCCGGTAGCGCGTCGACGCGCATGCAGCGCACAGCATGCGCGTCGCGCGGTACACATCAGCGATTTAGCAACGACACATCAACGGTTTTGTAGCTACTTAGTAAAGGAGGCGTTCGTGAAGAAGATCATCCGATTCCTGTCGATCACGATGTTCTTAACGGGTGCGACGATGGCGTCACTCTCCGGTCACGCGAAGGCTGACACGTGTTGGTCGGGCAACAGCATATCGTGTGGCAAAGACGGAATGTGCTGCTCCGCAACGGCGTCGAGCTGCACGGTCTACAAGTGCATTCAGGCGGTCTGATGCCCGAGAGTTCGCGTCGTGCCTTCGGTGGATTCATGGCACACGTGCACGTGAGGAGGCGTCATGAGCCTCCTCACGTGCGACTCTACTGCAGGAGTCGCTCGCGGAGGAAATTGTCCAGTCCATCTCGCTTTGTAAGCTACTCATGACCATCGCTCCCCTCATTGCCGTGGTTACTCGTCACTTTGCAACTGCATCTGCGGAGCGCCACGTGGTGGCGTAGGTGTCGCCGCCCGTGCGGCGCACAGCATGCGCGTCGTGCGCATGGGCTTCAGCGTTTCACACACGACGCATTAACGGTTACTCAATAAAAGGAGGCGTTTGTGAAGAAAGTGCTCCGATTCCTGTCAATCACGATGCTCTTGACCGGTGCGACGATGGCGTCATTCTCCGGTCACGCTCAGGCTGACGTGTGCACGTCGGCTGACGGCCGCCTATCATGTGGTGGAGACGGCATGTGCTGCTCCCTAGGGGGGACGACATGCATGGCCTACAGGTGCCCTCAGGACATCTGACGCCCGCGGGCTCGTGACGCGCCACCGGGTCGATTCCTGGCACGCACGCACTGTGAGGAGGCGTGGCGATCTTTTTCACGTACATTTCTATCGCTGGAGCCGCTCACGGAGGGAATTGTCCATAAGTCCATCGCGCTTTGTAAGCCATACATGACCATCGCTCCCCTCATCGCCGTGGTTACTCGTCGCTTGCAACTGCAGTTGCGGAGCGTCACGTGGTGGGGTGCTTCGGTCCTGATGTTTGCGGTCTTTGCGGCGGCGGCATACCGATCCGTACCATTGTTCGACATGGACCGCGCGACGTTCGAATCGGACCAGGCCCGGCACGCAGACGAAGCAAGCGGCTTGCCACAGACGTACAGTCGATTGAGTCTCTCGATTGATCGCGAACCGGCACCGCTCAGGCTCCTGCTCCGTGGCAGCGAAGACGCCTTCGCGGCGAGCGTCACCACATACGGCCGGTTTCGTCCGACGGCATTCCGAGGCCGCGACACCCGGTCGTCCTACGAAAGCAGCTTGTTCCTGGTCGATCCCGCAATGGTGTTAGGGCTTCTCGGCTCACTCCTCGCGATCGTGCTGGCGAGCTCCACGGTGGTGCGGGAGCGTGAGGAAGGTACGCTTCAGCTAACGCTCACGTACCCGTGCCGTCGCTCGACCATTCTGTTTGGTGAGCACCTCGCGACGTTGCTCATCGTCGCCACACCGATGCTCGGCTGCACGCTTGTTTTCCTAGCGTTCGCGGCGGTGTCAGAGCGGCTAAGGCTCGACGGCCCAGTGTTGCTTCAGGTCGCGCAGTTTCTCGGGCTCTGTATCCTGCTCGCATCGGCATTTTCGGGACTCGGGCTCCTTGTCGCGACCACTGTCCGGCGGCCGACGACCGCAATAACGATCGCCTTTGCGCTGTGGGTATTTCTGGTGTTCGCGTACCCTATCGTGCTCCCTTCGATCGCGGCATTGGTCCGTCCCGTCGAGCCTTCGGCGTCGAGCCTTGCCGCCGCGGATACGCTCGCAGAATACGACCTCGTTCGGCGCGCCAACGATGTGTCCACTTCGGCGGCCGAGCAGGACGAACTGCGGGGTCACTTAGCGCAAGCGGACCTGCACGATTCGCTGGCTCTCGTGTCGCCCTATTCGGTGTTCATCATCGGCGTCGAGACCGCAACCGGGACCGGCACGGCCGCGTGTCGTGCATTTCTGCAGACGGTCCAAACTGCCGCGTCGCAATTCCGTCGCTGGCAAGACGGCATGTTGTCGCGATACCCCGATCGCGCCACATGGTACGACCCCGCGAACCCGCCGCTCGACCTGACCGGACTTCCACCGAATCAAACCGAGCGGAGCGGTCTTTCAGGCCGTTCGGCGCCCGCTGCGCTCATTCTGCTCGTCTGGAATGCGCTGTTCATCGTAGTCACGCAAGTGCAGTTTGCAAGGTACGATGCCCGCCCCTGAGCATACGCCCATCGCCGCCATCACGCGCCGGGTCATGATCGAACAACTGCGCGATTACAGACTCCTTGTGCTCGGCATCGGTACCGCTTTTCTTCTTGTTCTCGGCACGTACGTGAGCCTTCTGGACTACGCCCAGCGCGTGAAGACATTTGCACTGCTGCGCTCTTCGCGCTTCGAGCGAAGTCCGCTCGAAGCGGTGCTGTTGGTTCGCACCCCGCCTCGTCTTTTATTCATCAGCGAAGGTGGCGAGAGCACCATACCGAGCACGCTCGTGGCGATTCCAGGGTTCATCGACGCTCCGCAGGATCAGATAACGAGCCGCAGCTTGTTGCCGTCAGGCGCCGGGCTCGACTGGTCGTTCACGTTTGCCTACATCTTTAGTCTGGCCGCTCTGATGTGCACCGCCGATCTAGTCATACGGCAACGAGCAGTCGGTGTACTTCGGGTGGTGATGTCCTACCCGGTCAGGAGGGCAGGGCTGCTCGCCGGCGAGTACCTGGGAGCGTTTGCCGCTCTCCTGCCGTTTGTCGTTGTCGCACTTGCCGCTGGGCACGCGCTCGTCCTCGGAAGTCGTGCGATCGAATGGGGAGCAACGGATTGGATCCGTTCGGCCGCGTTCGCGATGCTGACGCTCGCGTTTCTCTCGCTTCTGTGCGTGCTTGGTCTCGCCATATCGACCGTGTGCCGCGACCGTACAACGTGTCTTCTCACCGCGATCACCGTCTGGGTCTTCGGAGCGATCGTTGTGCCAGCCCTCGCCGGTCCGGTGGCGCATGCGATCGTCCAGACGCCAACGGAACGGGAACATCATGACCGTCTTCAGGAAACCCAACGCCACTTCGACCCACAGATTTTTGTGTCGTCGGAGATGTTGATGCCGCTCACACGCGCAGGGCTGTCAGACGCAGAGCGCGCGGCCTTGGCCCGCAGCGCTCAAGCCGATCTGGTTGCCCGTCACGAAGCAAAGCTAAGCGAGTACAAACAGCAGCTCCTGGCGATTCGCCGCGACTACCTCGTCCGAACGACTGCGGAAGCACGCCTCGCTGCAAAGGTGTCGCTACTTTCGCCGTTCTCGGCATACACCCGCTTAGCAGCCGATCTCGCGGGCGCCGGCGTGAAGAACCAGGACGCCTTCTACAGCGCAAGCGAGCGTTTTCTCCTGTCCTACACCGAGGCGGCGCTCGAGCTTCGCCGCCGTCTCCGGCCACTGGCGCACGTCATGGGTCCGACCGTGGAAGTTGACGGCATCAAGCTACAGGGCGTGGCCTCGATATCGTATGCAGACGTGACCGTTGATCGTGGCGCTATTCCGACCTTCTCCGGGTACGAAGTACCCCTTCGCGATTCGCTTACCGCCGCACTCGCGGGTGTGTTGATGTTTCTCGCGGCCGACGTCGTGGTGTTCAGTCTCCTCGTATACAGGTTCAATCGATATGTCTTCGACTAAGCGGATCGTCATAGCCCTCATGTTGTGCCTGTGTGTGTCCGCACGGGGGAATACCGGTGACGAGCGGATCGCTCTGCTCACGCAGGTGGAGCGTTCGCGGCTGGCACTGGAACACGCGAAGGCGGAATTCGAGCGAGCACAAGCGGGCAGGAACTCCGGAATCCTTTCGGACGCGGCCTTTCGTGCACAGGAGACCGCGTACCGCCAAGCCGAACTGGATTTTGACCAGGCTGTCCTCCTCGCGACTGGCGCGGAGCAGCGTGTCTCCGTCGACTCCGCCGTCAAGAGCCGAGATGCGGATGGTCGGACGTATGTCTCCGTGAAACTGTCTTACCGTTTGCGCGACCACCTCGCCGCAGAGAATGGCCTCCACGCCGCGCTCGCGCGAATCGACAGTCTGACTATCTCGCTCCTCTCGGAGAATGGTGTCGTGATTTCCGTTCCGTACGAGACGCGGTTGTATGACTTCCGTGACGGCCAAGCGCGCGTTGCACGCTTCGAGCTCCTCAAGGATGTCGACGTGGCTCAAATCGTTCTGCGGTACAACGGTCAGGAGCAACGCGCTTCGGTGTACCTGCTACGCGACGCACGTGGCGAAGAGGTTGCTCTCTCCGCTGCGCAGCCATCTCTCGACGTCGAGGCGGGAGCGACGGCCACCTTCAACCTGACGGCGCAGCGCCTTAGCGCGCGCAGCGCAGCATTTCGATTACAAGTCACCGGTCTTCCGCCGGACGTCACTTACGACTTTACGTCAGACGGGGGAGCGCACGTCAGCCAGGTCGGCTTTACTGATACGGTCGCGGCCGAGAAACTGCAGCTAAACGTCCACATGCCACGCGATCTCCCGGAGCCGTGGATCGATCGGCCTCTGCAGCTCACCGTCACCTGCGTGCCGACCCACGGCGAGGACCGTCGGACGGTTGCAGGCACGCTGGCCCTGGAGCTCGTTCCGCGCGGCACCGGGAAGCTGAAGCTCCAGCTCTCGAATCTCTTTCAAGAGGTGCGTGTTGGGCAATCCGTGGTTGTGCGCGCGAAGATTTACAACAACGGCACCCGTCCTGTTCGCGCGGTAACCGTGGCGGCTGACGTTCCGCTGGAGTGGAAAGCGCAGTCGCAGCCCGCGGTCATACCGTTCCTGCGCGAGGGGGCTGATGCCCTGGTTCAGATCACTGTGACGGCCCCAGCCGATGCGGCTGTCGGCGAATACGAAGCGCGTCTGCGCCCGAATGCCGGCGCAGAGAATCATGGAGTCCAATCTGACGAACAGGTGCTTCGGATACACCTCGCGCCGCAGTCGCAGGGTGTGACAATCACCGCGTTATTGGCTTTGGTCGTGGTACTGCTCGTGGGCGTGAGCTACCTCGGCATTCGTCTTTCGAAGACATAGGAGATGCGATTTGCTCGAAGCTCGGAATCTGTCAAAGACTTATCCGAACGGCGTTCGGGCGCTCGACAGCCTCGACCTCGTCGTTCCTGATGGTCACCTGTGCTGCTTGATGGGACCGAACGGCGCAGGCAAATCGACAACGATCAACCTGTTTCTCGACTACATCGAGCCAACGGCGGGCGTTGCCCTAGTTGATGGAATCAATGCGCACTCAGACCCACTCGAGAGTCGGCGTCGAGTCGCGTACATCCCCGAACAGGTCTCGCTGTATGGCACGCTCAGCGCTCGACAGAACATAGCCTTCTTCGCCGGCCTAACGGGACAGCGCGGCGTGGATTATGTCGCATGCCTGAGGCCTGTCGGATTGGAGGAAGCAGTTTTATCGCGCCGCGTCGAGACGTTCTCGAAAGGAATGCGCCAGCGCCTCGCACTCGCGATCGCACTCTTAAAGGGGTCTCGCAATCTGCTCCTGGATGAGCCGACCAGCGGTCTCGATCCGCAGGGGGCCTCCATCTTTGTGGATCTTCTATCGCGGCTGCGGGAGGAGGGATACGCAATCCTCGTCTCGTCACATGATCTCTATCGCATCACGGAAATCTCAGATACGGTCGCAATCATGACTAACGGTCGCTTGTGTGAATCTCTGCGTGGCGCTGAGATTCACAAGGGTACCGTAAACCATACGATCCTCAATATTCTCGAACGGCACACTAGGTCCGTGGCATAGAAGGCTTCGTTGACATTTGGCTGAAGTCAAGGGAATGGTTAAGTCACCGGTGAAACGTGGAGCTGGACGCCGAGCGCCCCCTTCACCTTCGAGTATACTCCGACCGGCCAGTACAGCCGGATGACCTTTCCGAAAGTACATGCGGGTCACGACACACTGGGCACGCAATGATCCGAGTCCACGTTCAATGCGACTGCCCAAGTTCGGAGACTTCCTGGGACGATCAACAGACCAAGGACGACTCATACGAATTCTTTCTGCGGGGCGCCGAGACAACGTCGTCATGGATGATGGGCGCACAGATGAAACCATGCCCACAGCCATAGGCTTCCGGACAAGTCCGACAATTCTGGTGGTCGCGGGCGCCGTGCTCGTCGCGTGCTTTCCTTCCCACGAGATTGCAAAGCGTTCGCGGGCTGCGATAGTCGTCGCCGGAGCAAGAAACGTAGGGTACAGTTTGCTGGGGCAAGAAGAGAGCATCGCGTACGACGTTGTACCGCCGCCTACGATCGAGGCAACCCGCCAAGTGATCGATCGCGAGCTCGGCGCAGATGGTTGGAGTGCCGACGCGCCTGAGAAGCCGCATTCCGTTGTCGACGTGCAAAAGGGCATCCGCGAACCCGTCGAGCAATGGCATGGAACGTGGCGGCGCGGTGAAAAGGTAGCCGAGTACATTCTCGAACGGCGTCCGGACCGTCTGCACGTTTGGGGAAGGGTCGGCCCACCCGAGTCTGATGGTGGCGCCACGCGAGTAGTGACGAACACGGCTGCCATTCCCGAACCCGATGCCGGTAGCATCGAAGTCGGACCAAATGATGCGATCGTGTTTTGTGGCCCCTCGGGTGCAGCCGCTATCACCCTGACGAATGTGACCCAGCAGTCGGCTACGGCGAACTGGCGGTTCCTGGACTCTGGTGGCCGCGAATCGTTCGCACAAACGGTTGTTAGCGAGCGTCCGGGTTCGAAGCCAAAGGAGATCGATGCGAGCGGAGCTCACTTTCAGCAGCGAGTTCCGTGAACAAGTACAGAAGGCCGCCTCGCGATGAAGGAAGAAACAGCAAGGAACCGGCTTGATGGAGAACTCCCGGCCCGCGGGACTGAAGAAGGAAGAACCACCCGCTCGATCGAGGAACACCCGGAACGGTGCTACCGGACTGGGTCACGGGATCGGTGACGCGCCGATACGTCGTTCGAACACACATTCCAATTTCAAGGTCTTGACAAAACGTGCATCCATGCTCATCATTCGCGCGTCCGTAGCTCAGCCAACACCACCACAACTTCTCTACTTCCTGCCGCTGCGACGCCAGTTTGGTCGTCGACTCGGCCTTGGAACCGAGGATCCGGCAAACTCGCTCAGTTGCGAGTTGTTGCCGTTCGAGATGACGATGATCAATAGCACACGCCTACACGTTGCGCCGCCAGCAACGATTTTGATGATGGCGCTCGGCGTTTCGTTACCGAACCCCATTACGTACGAGTTCGCAGCCATCCCAACCCAGATTGTGAGATCGATCGGCGTCGCGCCCTTCTACTTCCGTTGCATCAGTACCGCTTCAGGTTGACGCCGAAGAGTTCTCGACGGTGACCGCAGACACGTTCGATCGATAAGAGGAGCAGTCATGTCCAGCAGAACAGCGCGCTCAATTCCTATCTTTGCTGCCGCCCTCGCGGTCGCTACGCTTGCCATATCGGTTCCCATGCTCGCGGGCCCACTCGGCCTGACGTTTGGCGACCGGTCCGTGACCGTAAACGGATCAACGCCCGGCGGAGACGTTGTTCTATTCGCCATCGCGAAGGAGCCGAGCAACTCCAGCGTTCCTATCCCGATGAAAATCGCACACGCGGTCGTGCTGCACGACGATCAACGCAACGGGAGCGTCGTTTTCGAACGACAGCGAGCAATTCCGCTGATCGCTGTCTGGGTGGCTGTGGATCTTGCGAGCGGGCAGTGGGCGGCAAGCGGATCGCCCGGCTTCGAGCCGCAGACGATCCCATCGGAGCCGTTTGCGAAACAGGACGACGCCGGTAAGTTGCGCAAACTGTCAGCGCTGGTTCCAGAGATGGACGTGCTCCTCGTTCGCCCTGGAGTTGGCGCGTGGCGGGTGTACGCGGCAAAGACGAGCAGGATTGATGAGAACGGGCGCGCCTCGCGCCCGCTGCAGATCGATGTGGGCGAGATGATTCCGCTCTCCGGCTCTCTCCCACAACTCGATTCGATTCACCAGGGCGACATTCTTGCGCTGATCGAGCCGCAATCCATGCACTTCGCGGTGGTTGAGGTGGGCAAGTGAAACGTTTCGTATTCAGCCTCGCGATTCTCTGCTCCCTTTTCCTTGCCGGCTCACTTCGCGCCCAGCAGCAATTTCCGACGCTGGAGCGCGGCCTTCAACCCGAAAAGCTGTACCACTTTGCCGGTATCGACAATGTGAATGTCTTCAACGGCAATCTCACGATCGTGTTGCCCATCGGTCAGTCCTATCCGGTCAATGGCGGCCTCTCGTATCAGCTCACGCTGAGCTACAACAGCAACCTGTGGGATTGGGAGACGTTCGCGACAATTAGCGGCTCTGGAGAGCAAAAGGCGGCGACTCCGGCGCGACACTCGAACGCGGGAGTCGGCTGGATCCTCGGATATGGAAGCTTCCTTCCGAAGAGCGACCCGGACAACAATTCTTTCGCGGACGTCTTCGTCGCGCCCGACGGCGGTGATCATCGCTTCGACAAGTCGACAGGCAGCGAGCCGAACGTGAAATACACCACCGATGGCTCCAACCTGAGGCTTCGAACGCTCCTTCTGGCACCCACTCTCGCGTGGATCGACTTTCCGGATGGCACTGTCCAGCACTGGGAACAGAACGCGGACAAACATTGGGATTTGCTGGATATCGACGCGCCCCACGGAAACGCAAAAGTCACCTTCACGAAGCCGACGTCGCGGCCAAGCCAGTGCGGCGTGGACACCACCTCATGGCTGAGCGTAACCGACGGCACGCGCACCCATTACATCTGCTTTAAGGATCAAAACGTCGATTTTGTGAACAAGCCGATGGTGGACGCGGTCGTTCTTGACGGGCCACAGAACCAGGCAACGGTTTATCGTTTCACATATGACACGTTTGATGTGCTTTTGCCGCGGGGAGAACCCTATCCCCAACCAGGTGGGGTCGGGCGAACGTCTCATAGGGTCACGGTGCTCAAATCGATCATCCTTCCAGACCAATCCTCGTACCGGTTTGAGCACGATCCCGATCGATTCACACCAGTGGTCGGACTCTATTCCGATCCGAACCTGCTGTCGGTTGCTTTGCCGACGGGAGGGCGAATCGAATACACGTACTGGGAGCAATACAACGTTCCACCGATCGCTTTCTGCGTAAACGGGATCCCAACCACGGTATCGGGGGAAACCGATTTTGGTACTCCGCCGAGCGTCGTAACCAGTCGCACAGTCCGTCCCGCTCCAGTTGCGGGCGCAGTTTCCGAGGGCCCTGCCACCTGGAGCTACGTTTGGGGGACCAACTCCGGCCAGGCGGGAGCAAGGTGCTTGGGAGTGGCCGGACCCAATCCGCTCCCTAATCCCATCGCGGATGAGCTCATCGCCGTGGTAACCGACCCTGATGGCGGCCATGTAGACGCTCATTTCAGCGTTTGGCCCGGCGACATGATCGACGATTCCGTCAACGGGTTCAAAGCTCTTTATTACGGTTTCCCGTACGGCAAATACGACCCCGCGCAGGATCGTTACCTCTCCACGGAGCAATTCACGTGTGTGCAATGTACTCCTCTGAGGTCCACATACGTTCGTCACGATGTCGAATTGCGAGATAACCCGTTTCCCGCTTTCCCCGACGTAGCCATGCCCATTCATCGCCTGGCGTCGCAACGCGTTTTCTACCGTGACGATCCGGCGACCTGTGTCACGACCGCGACCACAAATCAGTGTCGTTCCATCACTGCCGAGTTTACGGATTGGGACGGATTTGCCCACTACCGCACGGGAACATCGAGCCATGATTTCGACTCTGGTGGCACCCGCACCGAGACGACTGATTGGAACGAGGTCGGCGGCATTCCCCGAGTCATTACGTCAAGCGATCCGTGGACGCTCGACGAGTTCGAGAATCGCACGACCGTGGAGAATGGCGTCACGATCCGCGAGCAGGCCTGCTTCGCGCCAGTACCCGGTACCACATCGCAGCGGTTCCTGCGCGCCACGCGCGCGCTCAAGACCGCTCTCAGCCCTGGCCCCGCTGACCTGATTACACTTCTTTCGCTGAATAGCGACGGGAATCCCAACAGCGAAGGCTACTTCGGCGGCGAAAGCACCCCTCTGCCGGGCGGGGCTGCAACCGCATCGAGCCTTTGTGCGGCGATCAGTTCGCTTGGCTCTCCTTCATACGAGATTACTCATTCCTGGCAGAACGGCGTATTGGCCTCTTCGCAGTACACAGGCGCTTCCTTCTTGTCCACCGACCTGACGATCGACCGCTCCGGACTCGTAACGGAATCGCGTGATTCGGCGCGTGTGCTTACTACGTACTCGTACGACGCCAGCGGACGCATCCTACGGATCGTGCCCACCGGCGTCTCCGCGATTGCCTATTCTTACTCACCCGCGCAGATCGGTGGCAACGGATCGCTCATCCGGCCTGCCGAGGCCACCCAGAAGCGCGAGTCCTCCTCCGATCCGACGGAAAGCGATTTCTTCTTCGATTCGCTCGGGCGTGTCTGGCGCGAAGCTACGGCGATGCCGAATGGCAAATCGCGCCTCCGGGAGAGCCTGTTCGATACTCTCGCTCGGCGAAAAAGCGTATCGGAATGGGCGGACCTGCCGGCGGGCGCGGACCCTCTGACACAGGCGCTTCCAGGCTACGCTACGACCTTCGCTGGCTATGACCCGTTCGGTCGCGTCGGCAGCGTGACATCGGCCGATGGCTCGCTCATGTCCTTCGAGTACACCGGCGACCGGGTCAAGAAGAAAACCTCATCCATCGCGACGTCACTGACGGGCCCGTCCAGTGTGTCGACCACGGAACATTACGACGGATTCGGCCGACTGACGAGTGTGACCGAACCTTCCGGATCAACCTCTCCCTCAAATGCAGTGGGCGCGGACATCACAACGGCGTACACCTACGATCCGACGGGACATCTCGCCACCGTAAAGATGACCGATGAAACCGGAGCCCACCAGGATCGTTCGTTCCAATACGACGGCCGCGGGTTTCTAGCCAAGGAGACGCATCCCGAGAGCGGTGACACCACCTACGATCAATACGATGCCCGCGGCCACGTAGTCACGCGCCTCAACGCCGGCACGACCCTCACCTTCGCGTATGACGCGGCCGAGCGTCTGCACACGGTCACCGACCAGGCCGGAAAAACGATCAAACAGTTCGAGTACGGGACAGACAATAGCGGCAGTGACCTGCGCAACGGCAAGGTCGTGAGCGCGGTGCGCCGGAACGACTTGACGTCAGCCGGAAGGATCGATGTCACCGAAAGCTACCAATACGGCGAGATCGCCGGTCAGATGTCGATTCGGACGACGTCCGTCGAGCACGTCAGCCCTGACGGCGCAACGCGCGCGCCGATCCAGCAGTTTGCGTACGGCCTCTCGAGCTACGACGATCTCCTGCTGCCCCAGACCATCACTATGCCGACATGCTCGCTGTTCGGCTGCACGGCGCAAACCACGCAGCAAGGACTTGGAAGCGTTACCAATACCCGAAACGCCGGCTTTCTCAGCTCAGTCAATGGGTTCGCGTCACTGACCTATCAGCCTTCAGGCATGGTCGAGAACGTCGTGCACGCGACGCCGCAACTAGCGACGGACAAGTACGCGGCGCGGTTCGGGCAGGCGCGGCCGAGCAAGATCACATTCGCCTCCTGCGGCAATACCGCCCCGGTCTTCCTCCCCGGCACCACGGTCGTCAAACCCATCACCACAGGCAGCACATGCGGCATCCAGGTCACCTGGCCGCCAGCGGTGCTGTGTGGAGGGTCGAACGACATCCGCTACCGAGTCCTCCGTGACGGTGTCGACATTACAGGTCAGAACTGCCTGACTGACCCGAAATTCGTCGACCAGAACGTCTCCCCGAGCACCACATACGCCTACACGGTCGTCGCGGAAGGACCGGCGGTCGCGGGTCTTCCGAACCCTGGGCGTTGTGAGGGTGGGCAGACGACGCAATTGCCGGCCGTGAGCGGGGAGATTAATACCTGCAATGCCACGACGATTCTCACCGTGAGCCCGGTCATCGCTTCGGTCGGGCTCCCGGCCACATTCCGCGCGAACCTCAGCTCGGCGAACGGTCCCGCCGTGGGCGAAGAGCTGATTTTCAGTCTCAATAATGAAGAGATCGGCCGCCCGCACACGGGCGCCGATGGCACGGCCATCCTCTCGCACGTGGTCGATCTGGACCCGAACACCTATCCGGATGCGATCGCCGTAACCTATGCCGGCGGCATTCTCCCCGCGACGACGACGCCCATCACAGCTACTCTCACAGCCTTCTGCGACGTTCCGTCGTACACGATCAAACCGCTCGCTCTCAACGTGCTGGCCGCCGGTGGCCCGTTATTCGACGTCTTTGTCAACACATCGTCGCACTGCCAATGGAACCCGATTGCGAACGCGGCGTCTGGCGATAACCCGTTCCTCGAGGTCAACCCGACCTCGACGCGCACGGGCAAAGGAACCTTCAATATCAGCATTCCCGCGAACGCTCAGCCCGACGCTCGCTCTTCGCATGTATCGGTTGCCCAGCAGCTCGTGAGCGTGGACCAGGGCGGGACGGCATCGGGTTGCACGTATCGCTTCGTTCCGGAGATCGCCTTCGTACAGACGGACATCGCCTTCGTCGACACCATCATGCCCGTCACGGCCACCGCCGGTTGTCAGTGGACCGCCTCGGCAGATCCGTCAACGCCGTGGATTCATTTCAATCCCCAGGATCCGACGGCCTGGAGCGGCACCGGAAACGGCCAAATCCACTTCAGCGTCGATCCCAATCCCGGCACACAGAAGCGTGAAGCGACCGTCCTCTTGAGCGACGGGACGACGACCGTTGCCAAGGGGTTCGTCAATCAGCTCGCGCCGCTTCCTGCCGTTTGCCCGATCACGTTCGTTGAAGATCTGAGCGGCGGCACTGTGGAGAAGAGTCAGAACATTCCATTGCGTGTGCACACGACTGGTACCCAGCTGCAGTACCAGTGGTTCATCAACGACCGGCCGATCTCGGGTGACACAAACAGCCCATCGCTGACGCTGGGATTCTGGGATCCGAATTATCCGGCCCCAGGGCAATCAATCAGTGTCCAGGTGCGCGTCTATAACAGTTGCGGCGAGGCGTTCTCGAACAGGGTCACTTGGCAGAATAACGCCACCCCTGGACAGTGCCAGGCGCCGTTCATTCAGGATTCGATCTTCACGCCCAATCGAGCACCCTACGATGGTCTTTCGCCGTTTCCCGGCGCGCTCGTAAGCCTCTTCGTAGTCGGACTTCATTCCAATCCCAATGACACCTCGCCGATCACTTACACGTGGTACCGAGGCCTGCCAGGCGACCGGAGCTCGAGAATCGCGACCAATCCTGATGATGGGACACAGGACAACATAACGGTCAGTCCATTCCAGACCTCGTTCTATTGGGTCGAGCTGACCGACTCCTGCGGAACCCAGCAAAGCCGCTCGGCAGCTATCTTCACGACCATCCCGCCGTCGAAGCGGCGCGCAGTGAGCCATGACTTCACCGGCGATGGCAGGTCGGACCTCGCCTGGCACAACACCGCTACCGGACAAAACGAAATCTGGCAGATGAACGGCACGATCCACGCCAGCACCATTGCCCTTCCTGCGAACCAGGACAGCAACGCGCAGCTTCAGAGCACCGGGGACTTCGCTGCCGACGGCAACACCGATATCGTGTGGCGCGATCCGCAGACCGGGAACAACGAAGTCTGGCTCATGAACCGCACGCAGGTTTCCCAAGTTCAACCCCTTCAGTCGCGTACTGATCCGAATTGGACCATTGGCGCCGTTGCCGACTACGACAACGACAACAATGACGACATCGTCTGGCACAACAGCTCGACCGGCGAGAACGAGATCTGGTTCATGTCGGGAACTGACCATGGCGGAACATGGGCGCTCCCCTCGAACCCCGACGGACAGTGGGGCCTCTATGGCACCGGCGACTTCAACAATGACGAGAAGCCGGATCTCTTCTTCCACAATCGCAGTACCGGCGAGAACCAGGTCTGGATGATGGATGACGCCATGCTGGCCACCATCACCTCCAACCGTGGCGCCATCGCGTCGAAAGCAGTGGGCGGCAGCAGCCTGCGTCGCTTGAAAGTCACGACGAAGTCCCTGCCCACGATGGCCGATACCAACTGGGTACCGGCGCTCGTGGCCGACATGGATGGAGACGGCAAGCCCGATATCGTGTGGCGCAACACCGTCACGGGCGAGAACACCGTCTGGATCATGTCCGGAACGCAAGTGACGCAGACTGTCGCCATCGAGTCGCGCCCCGACCTCAACTGGCAGATCGGCGGCGGCGGAAGCAGCACCGACGGATCGAGTGGTAGCGGAACGCCGCCATCGCACGGTTCGACTTCGCTGCGCGTCACGGTCGATCCGGCCGCAGCCGGTGATCCGACTGCCGTCACCGCCGCGCTCACCGCGTCCGGAGCACCGGTCGCTCAGCGCCAGCTCGTATTTACGCTGAGCGGCACCGAAATCTCCCGCCTTCTCACGGACGCCACAGGCAGTGCGACCGCGATCATTCCTACCGGCACCCTGCCGGCCGGCACGTATCCCAACGCTGTTTCTGTCCGCTTCGACGGCGACGCTTCCTTCGATGCGTCGTCCCAGAGCGCGGATCTCGTCATCACGTCTGCCGAAGCCAGCGTCACATGGAAGAACCCCAGCGCCATCGTCTATGGCACGCCGCTATCGGGGGCGCAGCTCAATGCCACGGCCAGCGTTCCCGGAACGTTCGTCTATTCGCCGGCCGCCGGCGCCATTCTCAATGCCGGATTCCAGACGCTCAACGTCACGTTCACACCCGGCGACCCGACGATTGCGTCCATCACGCGCTCGGCCGTGGTGCTCGTGAGCAAAGCGCCGTCGTCCGTCTCATGGACGGTGCCGGACTCGATCACCTATGGCACGCCACTAAGCGACCTGCAGCTCAATGCCGCTTCGAACCTCACCGGTACCTTTACGTACGATCCCGGACCGGGAACGACGCTTTCAGTCGGCAACGGCCACGCTCTGAAAGTGACCTTCGCTCCCGACAGCCCGAACTTCGACCTTTCCAACGCCACAACCACGATCGACGTCAGCAAAGGCAATCAGCTCATCCTCTGGGATGACCCGGCGCCGATTACCGTCCTCCAGCCGCTCGGCGCAGCCCAACTCGGTGCGACGATCATCGCCTCCGGCAGCGCACCCCCAGGTCCGGTGACGTACGATCCACCGTTCGGAACGACTCTCACGCCCGGCGTACACGCGCTGCTCGTTAGCGTGGGCGCGACCGACTCCTACGAAGCGGCCTCCGCTTCGGTCGATCTCATCGTCGTTCGTGTCACACCGAACGTGCAATGGGCACAACCCGCGAACTTCGTTTACGGTACGGCGTTGTCGAACACACAGCTCAATGCGACAGCCGACGTGCCAGGGATCTTCACTTATACCCCGCCCGCGGGCACGATCCTCGACGCTGGAACACAACAGCTATCGGTCGTCTTTACGCCCGCAGATAACCGCTACGACACGGTGACGACACCCGTCACCATTCAGGTCTTGAGGGCCACACAGGTGATCACTTGGAGCAGCCCCGCTCCGATCGTCTACGGCACGCTTCTTTCGGCGACACAACTAAACGCGCAGGTGACGGTCGGCGGTCCGTCGCCTGCCGGACGCCTCGCCTACACCGTGCCACTCGGATCGGTGCTTCCGGCCGGCCCGGCCCAAACACTGACGGTCATTGCCGTGGCGACGCAGAACTACGACTCCGTGGCCGCCTCGGTCACTATCGATGTCCTCAAGGCCACGCCCATCATTACGTGGTCGCCACCGGCACCGATCGTCTACGGCACGCCGCTCTCCGCAACGCAGCTCGACGCTGCGGCGAATGTGCCCGGGACGTTCGCTTACACACCCGCCTCAGGAACGATCCTCAATGCCGGCGCAGGCCAGACACTGCAGATGGCTTTCACTCCCACCGACGCTCAGGATTACACGACGGCATCGCTTGGCGTTCCACTCACGGTGACGAAGGCGAATCAGACCATCACCTGGCCAAACCCCGCCGATATTGTGTACGGGACGCTGCTCTCGCCGGCACAGCTCGATGCGGCGGTTTCCGTCGTCGGACCAGCCTCCTCCGGAGCGCTGACGTATACGCCACCCGCGGGGACGCTCCTGCAGGCCGGTCCTGGCCAAACGCTCATGGTCGCCGCGGCGGAGACCACGAACTACAACTCTGCCACGGCCACTGCCCTGCTCACCGTTCAGAAGGCGAAGCCGGTTCTCACCTGGGCAAACCCGTCCGGCATCGTCTATGGCACGGCGCTGTCGAGCACGCAGCTCGACGCGACCGCCGACGTCCCCGGCTCACTTGTTTATACGCCGCCTGCCGGCACGATCCTCAACGGAGGGTCCGCACAGACGCTCTCCGTCTCTTTCACGCCGACCGACACGCACAATTACGAGAACGGCACCGCCACAGCCGCCATCGACGTGGCTAAGGCGAAGCAGACGCTCTCGTGGTCGGCGCCGGCCACGATCGTTTACGGCACACGTCTCGGCGCAACCCAGCTCAATGCCACCGTGACCGTTGTCGGTCCGGCTGCCGCCGGCACTCTCATCTATACGCCTCCCGCCGGCGCACCCCTCGATGCCGGCACTGGACAGACCCTGACCGTGACCGCGCAGGAGACACAGAATTACCTGCCGTCAACGATGTCCGTCACGATCGACGTGAATCGGGCGCCCCTCACGCTTCGCGTCGACAACCAATCGAAGCTCTACGGCGCGCCGCTTCCGACTTTCACCGGCACTCTTACCGGCGTTGTGAACGGCGATCCGATCACGCCGCAGTACTCGACGACCGCCACCGTGGCCAGCGTCGTCGGGGCATACCCCACTACCGGCCAACTCGCCGATCCGAACGGTCGTCTGCGCAATTACGACGTCACGATCGTGCCGGCGACGTTGACGGTCGGCAAGACGCCGCTCGTCGTGACCGCCGACGATACTTCGAAGCAGTACAGCGATCCGCTGCCGCAGCTCAGTGCCTCCTTCCGGGGATTGGTGCTCGGGGAGACGCCGTCGGTTCTTGGCGGGACGCTGCTGCTGCAGACGAACGTCACGAAGGACACCGGCCCGGGAGCGTATCCGATCGCGGTCGGCGGCCTGACGTCGCCGAACTACGACATCACTTTTGTCTCCGGAACGCTGACCGTTACGCAGGAAGATGCAACCGTGACGTTTATCGCGCCACTGACCGTTTCGGCCTCACCCGTTACCGGTACCGCTACGGTCACGCTCGCCTCCCTCGTCAAGGACGTTCCTGACTCCGGCGACGGAAGCGGCCCGAACGCGCTCGGCGACATTCGCAAGGCAACCCTGACGTTCATCAACCGCGCCACCGGCCAGACCCTCTGCACTGCGCCGATCGGCCTGGTGACCGCCTCCGATACCAGCACGGGCGTTGCCACGTGTTCATTCACCGCCACGACGGCCACGTATACGATCGAGAGCCGCGTTGGTGGCTGGTATGCGCGTGATTCGGCAGCCGACGACGTCACGCTGTCCGTGCTCAGGCCGAATGACGATTTCGTGACCGGTGGCGGCTATGCGCAACTGACAACCTCGGCGGGCAGCTACGCGGCGGACGCCAACAGCCGTGCCGATTTCACTCTCAATCCTCAATACGATGACAAACTTGGCACCGTCAAGGGTTCGGTGACGCTGACGTTCAACCGCACCGAAAACGGCTCGGTCCACATCTATCAAATCAGCGCCTCGTCTATCGCCTCGTTGGCCATCGTGCGAACCACGGCAGGTGGCATCGCCTGGATCACCGGGCCGGCGAGCTTGACCGACATCACCGCTGCAAAGTCGCCGGTCGTCATCGATGACAGTGCGACCATCTTCGCCTCGTTCGTCGATAACGGCCAGCCGGCGACAAGCGACACGCTGGCCGTCACTCTGGTGGCGAAGAACGGAGGGCTGTCGTTCTCGTCGAAGTGGAACGGCAGCCATACGATCGATCAGATGATCGACGGAGGTAATATCAATGTCCATCTGCAGAAATAGCGCCCTTCGAACAGGAAGAACGCCGATGCCTCGACTCGTAACGTCCCGCATGATGGTGCTGCTGATCGGCAGCGCGCTTTGTGTGCAGCCGCTTCTCTTTGCTGGAGTTCCGTCCGATCAGCAGGCTTTCGTCGTGACCGTTCGTCCGGAGGCTTCGGTGGACGGAATACCGGTGATCGCCAGGCAGATGGCCGCCTCATACGGTGGAACGGTCGTAGCGGGACCAGGAGGCGGCGAAGACGCTTTTGTCCTCCGCGTGGCGCAGTCCCACGCTCGCGTGCTCGCAGCCGATCCCCGCGTGAAGTCGGTCGTACCGATGCACCTCGCTCCGGCACCTCAAGCCGTCGTCGAGACCGTCGGCTGGAGCAGCGGGGTTGCCTACAGCTACGATGGATCCGGCAACATCAGCCAAATCGGTAGCGACGCCTTCGGCTACGATGGAGTCAGCCGTCTGGTGCAGGCGAACGTGAACAGCGTGAACCGAACATATCAATATGATGCCTATGGCAACCGCACGGCGTGCACGCAGTTCGGACCGAACGATTGCCAGGGGTTCTTGATCAATACCGCCGAGAACAAGAATCGCATCACCGAAGCCGGGTACGACGCTGCTGGCAACCTCACTAGTCTATCGGGTCACATCTATTCGTACGACACGATGAATATGATGACGCGCGATACCTTCGGCCAACTGGCCCGTGAATTTGTCTACACGGCCGAAGATGAGCGGATCGCGACGTACGCGGTCGGCGCCTCCTCTTGGAGTTGGACGATCCGAGGGAGCGATGGGAAGGTTCTTCGTGAATTCACGAGTGTCGACGGGGCGGCCGGTCCCGGTACGAGTGGGTGGCAATGGTCGAAGGATCACGTCTGGCGTAACAGCCTTCTCCTGGCATCACGGCAGCCTGACGGCGCGAATACGACGACGTATCACTACCACCTCGACCACCTCGGGACGCCCCGACGTGTCACCGACCAGAACGATCGCATCGTTGGCGTCCACGACTATCTCGCCTTCGGACCGGAGCTATCTGGCGCAACGGCAGAGCCGTCCGCGACGACGCTGAAGTACACCGGTCACGAGCGCGATAGCTGGACGAGCGGGTCATCCGACACTCTTGACTATATGCATGCGCGGTATTACTCACCCTGGTTGGGCCGCTTCTTTTCGGTCGATCGGCATCCCGCAACGCCGACGCGCCCCCAATCCTGGAATCGTTATGTGTATGCCAGCAATAACCCGATTGCATTCCTCGATCCCGACGGGAATGCGGAACTCTATTTTCACATCTACGCCAATCCTGCCCGATACGACTACACCGCCAGCAGGTTCGCAGCACGCTTGACGTACGATGATAAAGACGGCACCCGCTACTTACTGCAAGGCCATCATCCGACTGCATATACGAACGGCTCGACGGCCAGGGCAGACCTTGCACATTCCCTCGGGACCAAAGGAGCACTAGTTTTGTACTTCGGCCATACGGCGCCGCACAAACAAGGCGTTCCACCGCCGGGCTTCGATACGGGCGGGACAGGTAAGGCTGGCATTACCAACGCAGCGATGACAGCCATGCTGAACAAGTCGTCGGCTGCGGTAGCAGTAATCGCCGGCTGTTCATCGGCGGACTGCATTGGAAAAGTGACGAGTGGCGTGACCGTGGTTGGCGTGTCCTCGGGTAAAAGCGGAGTGACGAGCACAAACTTCGGCGCGCAAGCTCTGGAGGCATTCGTGAATGTCCTAGTCGGGACAGCGATCGACAGTGATTCCAGCGTTTCGCAAAATGGAGCTGGCAATGTGGGCGATGCAATCGACGCAGCAAATCAAGTGTTCGAGAAAGCCGGGATCGACGACCGCTTTGTGTTGATTCATGGTAGTCGCGACACGACTTTGAACTAATGAACGTCAACAAATATCTCGTACTGACTGCTGTCATCGGCACGCTGACAACGACGTGCAAATCGCATGTTCACGAACCCGCGACGACGCAGATAACTCGTGATGGCCGCGAGCAAGGCTTCTATCGCTTCGTGAGGAGTCTTCTCCCGCCGGCGACGCCGGGGACTCGTCGAGAGATCCGACTTGAAACGCCATTCGATTCATCCAATGGAACAGTCAATGACTACTCATGGTCTGTGGCCGCGGGACAGGACGAGACAACACCTCCAACCGCTACCGAACTTGGCGGCTATGTCCGTTTCCGGGCAGACGGCTATATCGATATTTTTACAGTGACGCGAGGGTCGGCCGTCCCTAATGCAGAGATGGACATACTACGAAAGGAGATCGCGCGAACAGGTTCCGCCGATCTCTCGCATCTATCCGCGGTATTTCCACCAAACCGCGAACAGGCATTGACTGCGCACTTACAAGTTATGCGGCCTCGTGTGGAAGCGATTGTCGGCTATCCTCTCGGTACTCCATTACTAACCTTTCGACCCTGCGAGCGCGGCCGGGCTCCAGGGATATGCGAACCACTGGGCACATGGGAAGCCGATTACGCCGCACGCCAGAAGAACAAAAGTTCGAGGCATGTGCTTTTGGAGCTGGAACCGATTCACGGACTGCTGGTGTCGATATCTGTGCAGTAGAGTGTAGTCAGATTATGAAAAACACCGTACTTGGTGTGATCGTCGCGCGCACCCACGTCCATCTGAGTTCAATAATGGCGGAAAGCGCCACTGGTTGCCCATGGTACCGTCGAACCCCAAACTGGGAAGATGACAGTACTCAATCCAAGAAGTTCCTGCGAGTTCAGCCATGACCAAGAGACTCTGCGCCATCGGCCTTCCGGTGCTCTTCGTAGCAGCGTGCGTTAGTGGAGCGCCTGGCCCTTGGTCTGGTGAGGTGAAGAACTCATTAGCGGGGCTCAACGAACGGCAGCAGGCTTTCTGTCGGGCCAGGATTTCGTTGCTCAACAAGTGTATTGGCCCAATAGCGCTGGCCGCCAAATCGTTGGCGTTGCTATTGGACACGGCGCCCGTTGATGTAAGCGAAGCGCGAACGACTTCATCCAAACTCGCCGAAGCCTTGCATTCACTGCTGCAGTCAGATGCGCAGATGCGGAGAATTACGTTTATGAGTGGCGAATACTTGCATCCAGTGGCAGTCGAACGTGGCAATTCAGGCTTTCAAACGCGCTTGGACTTTGACGCAAAAGCCGAGGGTCTGCGCGATCAGATTGGATTCTTCCCGGAAGGCCCACGCTCGCCTATCGAGGACTTGCCTGGGTACCCACAGCCACAGTATGCCGTTGCGACGCGTGGCACAAGCGAAATCCTCATTCGAGTACCTGTGATCTCGGCTGGACACTACCTTGGCGACATAACAGCCGAATACCTACGCTAGAGATCTTGATCCGGAGACGCAATCAAAAACCCCCGCATTTCTGCGGGGGTGGCCACGATGGGCCGAATGGGTTTGGGACTTCCGAGCGGTCGTGTTCTCCTTTCGGCTACCCAGGCGCTTCTGCGCCCGGGAGCATACAAAACTTCGTGCAGCGGCATTTGTAGTGTTCCTTGCACCTTCCCTTTGCATGCGCCTTCCATCCGTGTCCACACCGGCAAAGCGATTCGGCCGTGAAAGAGCTGCAGGTGCATTGCTGACATGGACCGGAAGGGCGAGACTTCGTGCACCAATGGTCGCGTTTCCCGTGGCCACATGCGCACATGAAGGGGGGACGCCTGTCGGCGAACATGGCTAGTTCCACTTCTCGAGGAAGCCTGCGAGCTTCGCGGTGAGGGGAATCGCCTTCATCGGTTCGAGCTCCTTGAGCGAGGACGTGAAGGCGTTCTGCAGACTCCACATCGTCCGCTCTTCGAACTCCGGATAGCTCGGATCGAAATAGTGCCGATGAACCACCTTCGCGAGATGCTTCGGGATCGGCAGACCGTCCTCGATGAAGGCGGCGTAAATGATGTTTTTCGCCGTCGAGTCGGGGAGCGAATGGCCTTTCCAGGCGTCGATCCTTCGGCCCATCGGTTCAAATCCGCGCTGCATCTTCTCGACTGCCACGGCCACGGTGTCGCCGAGCTCGAAGTTCTTGGTATGCTTCTTTGCAACGACTGCGGTGAAATCACCGGAGAACATGAGATTGGAACAGACGATCACCCGAAAGCCGACGGTGATGGCCAGAGAGAAACTCTTGTCATTCGAGTTCCGGAGTCCCATGGCGAGCTTGACGCCGCTCTGCTGCATGTCGAGGGTCATCACGCCGAACATCCTCATGGCGTCCTTCGATAGCGCGTATTCGTCACGCTCCACTTCGATGTTCCTGAAGGCCAGGGACTGGATGATGGATTCGACGATCGCTGCGTGAGGGATCGGAACATGGGTACGGGTTGCCTCTGGGATCGGCAGGCCGATGAGGTCTTGCCGTCCGACGAGCCTGTCCTGCTCCCAGGCCCGGATGACATGCGGTCGGACTACTTCGGGGACATGCACTTCTGCTGTCATGGTGCTTCTCCTTTTGAAGGTTGGGGGTTCACATCAACCCGCAGGCTTTGAACGAGAGGTGGCCGTTCGCGGCGACGATCAGGTGATCGAGGACCTTGATGTTCAGGAGTTCGCCGGACTGGACGAGCCTCCTCGTAAATGTGAGGTCATCGGCTGAGGGAGTTGGGTTCCCTGACGGATGGTTGTGGAAACAAATGAGTCCCGCCGCGTTTTCTTCGAGCGCGCCCTTCAGGATGTCGCGCGTCGAGACCGTCGCGTAGCTGAGGGTGCCTATGTGGATCTCGCGTTCCCTGATGATCACGTTGCGCGAGTCGAGGTAAACCGCGCCTAGACGTTCCTGGGTGAAGTGGGAGTACCGAGCTTGGAGAGAGCGAGCCAGGTGAGCGGCTTCTCGGACCGGTTCTTTCCGGTCCGCCAGTCGCCCGCCGAGTCTGCGGTGAAGCTCGAAAGCGGCTTTAACCCTGGGCGGAGCCTTCTCGCTTCTTTCAAGGTTCGGCAGCCCGTCTCTCAGAAGATCGCGGGCAGGATCGAGCCGCTGGGCTCCTAAAAGGACGGATAGGAGCTCTGCGTCGGAGAGACTCTGCGCACCGTGACGCCGGAGGCGACAGAGCGGACGTTCGTCTTCCGGCAGGTCGCGGATGAACATCGGTGCTCCTTTCTACTTGTGGATCAAAGCCCCAGCAGGAAGCTGAGGCTAGAGAATCACTGTTCGGCGGGATGGTCGAAAGGCGGAGAGTTCAGCGCCTTGCCACTTTTGAACTTCGCCGGCCGGTCGGGCCGCTTTTCGGCGGAAGCTGCTCCCCTTGACCATGTGATTCGGTCAGCGGATCAGTCTTCCTATCGAGAAAGATGACCTCGGAGGCGTGGACCTCCATCTTCCATCTCTTCTGGCCCGATTCCTTGTCGTCCCATTCCGACGTGCGTAAGGAGCCTTCGATGAGCACGTGGGAACCCTTCTTGAGATACTTCCCGGCGTTCTCGCCTTTCCCGTTCCAGACCACGACGAGAATCCAGTTCGTTCGCTCTTGCCGTTCGCCCTGGTCATCCTTCCATCGGTCGGTTACTGCGAGGGAGAACTTCGTGGCCGTCGTTTGAGCTGCGGGAACAGTTTCGGGGTCCTTACCAAGGTATCCGGAGATGATGACGCGATTGAGATTAAACAAAGTGCTGCTCCTTTCTTGATGCGACAGGTTTGACGCGAGCGCGTCGGTGGATGGAGGTGTCTGGATCTGAGCGGAGGTTGGCGGCTGCGCAGTTCGCGAGGTGTCGCTCTACATGACAAGTTCCTCCGGTTTGGCATGCTCAACGACGTCGACCATCTGCCGTCCAATCTCCTCGAGATCGCTAGACGTCAAGAGAATCCGACTGATCGTCTTGCACTGGTAACAGACCGTTTCGAGCTTGATGCGATTGTTCTCTGATACCGAGATCTCGAACTTGGTGAGCTCTTTCAAGCACGATTGACAGGCAAATGCGAGCACCATTGGGCACACCTCTCCTTTCCTTAGTGGTTGTGAATGTGCTCAGCGAGATAGTTCGCTGACCGCTGGAGCTGCGAACTGGTCGGCAGTTCTGCTCCAGACCGTCAGAGAGCTAGGCAGTCTCGCTCAAATGTGTTCGCTGGCCAGACTAGGCCAAAAGCAATCGAGCAAGTCCGCAGGCTTCACTTCAGAATAGTCGGCGTACAGGATCCGTCAAGAGCGCACTAGATCGACGCCGCGTCGCCGATCGCAACGCGGCCGAACGAGAGTGCGCGCCTGTCCGCGGCCGTTCTGCACGGCACGCCCGCGGACACGTCGACGAGGGAGCTGGAGAATCCGACAAGGCCAGGCCCTGTCTCCTGCGCGTGATGAGATCTGCACGCGTTCGCGCCTGTGCTGAAAGATGCGAGTCCGCGGAGGGAACTGGCCGTGACGATCCCTTTGATACCGCAGGCGCCGCGCATCCACCGGTGATCGGAATTATTTCGGGATAACCGGTTCTAGGCGTACAATTGCGCATCCTCTGGAGAGTACCCTATGAAAAGCCAACCCGGTAGGCTGATCGTCCTCGTTTGCGGTACGCTGCTTTCTTACTATCCAGCCCTCGCGCAGTTCTCGCAGCAGGGGCCCAAGTTAGTTGGGACAGGCGCCTTCTTGAACGCCAGACAAGGAAATTCCGTGTCCCTCTCCGCCGACGGCAACACTGCGCTCGTCGGAGGCGACCTCGACACCTTGCAGGTTGGGGCCGCGTGGGTATGGACTAGGAGCGGAGGAGTCTGGACCCAGCAGGGAAACAAGCTGGTCGGCTCGGGCGCCGCGGGCAACGCCGGCCAAGGCGGCTCCGTGTCCCTCTCCGCCGACGGCAACACGGCCATCATCGGAGGGCCCAACGACAACGGTAACGCTGGGGCTGTGTGGGTATGGACCAGGAGCGGAGGAGTCTGGACGCAGCAGGGAAACAAGCTGGTTGGCTCGGGCGCCCTGGGCAACGCTGCGCAAGGTGACTCCGTGTCACTCTCCGCAGATGGCAACACGGCCATCGTCGGAGGGCTCTTCGACAACAATGCACTCGGGGCTGCGTGGGTATGGACCAGGAGCGGAGGAGTCTGGACTCAGCAGGGAAGCAAGCTAGTCGGCTCCGGCGCCATGCCTGTCAGTTCTAATCTGGGGTCGACTTTGCAAGGCCAGTCCGTCTCCATCTCCAAGGACGGCAACACGGCCATCGTCGGGGGACCCAACGACAACGGTAACGTTGGGGCTGCGTGGGTATGGACCAGGAGCGGAGGAGTCTGGACCCAGCAGGGAACCAAGTTGGTAGGCACGGGCGCTGTGTCGGGGACCGCAGGTCAAGGCGGGTCGGTATCCCTCTCCGCCGACGGCAACACGGCCGTGGTCGGTGGGGACGGAGACGGCCTCACTGGCGCCGCGTGGGTTTGGACCCGGAACGGAGGAGTTTGGACCCAGCAAGGAAACAAGCTGGTCGGCTCGGGCGCCGTTGGCCCCGTGGGCCAATCGGAGTACCAAGGCCATTCCGTGTCAGTCTCCGACGACGGCAACAAGGCCATCATTGGAGGGTTTTACGACAACGGTCAAGTCGGGGCCGCGTGGGTTTGGACGAGAAGCGGAGGGGTCTGGACCCAGCAGGGAAACAAACTGGTCGGCTCGGGCGCCCTGGGAAACGCTCAGCAAGGTGCATCCGTGTCTCTCTCCGGCGATGGCAGCACGGCCATCCTCGGAGGGAACCAAGACGACAGCGGAACTGGAGCCGCGTGGGTCTTCGCCGAGCCGCAGCCCGGGAGCTGTGCGACGATGACACAGTCGAACGTCTTCATCAGCTTCTACGGTGCATCGAGTGGCTGTTCCACCGGGAAGGTGTGCGCGGCAAATGAACCGATCACGTTCTCCGCGAGCAGCCTCGGATACGACTTCGGCTGCGCAACTCACACGTTCTCGTGGCGTTTCGGTGACGGCTCCGGTGCGCTCACCCAGCAGCAAGTTAGCCATAGTTTCCCGATCGCTGGCTCCTACACCGTAACACTCACCGTGACAAATGCTCAGGCATCAATCGATCTGACCACCACGATTACTGTGTCAGCGGCGCCAGGAGCCAAGCGGCGGGCGGTCGCCCCGCCCCGAAGCTCAGCGAACGCATCACCCACGCTTGTCTCTCTAAGCAGCACCTCAGTTGTCCCCCTCCAACAACTGACCCTGACTGGATCGGGATTCGATCCGGCCGCTATAACGTCCGTCAACTTTTCAGATGCAAATGGGTATTCCGTGACGGCACTTGCTGTAGTGCAAAGCCCGAGCATCGTCGTTGTGTCCGTGCCACCTTATCTAAACCCTGTAACTCATTCGAACGGCGCCGGCACAGTCAATGTGGCTCTTGTTGTGCAGACAGCCGGTGGAGCCATTTTCACTTCGAATGTCTTGACTGGCCTGATGATAGGCTCACTACCCTCCCTGACCCTACCACCAGGCACCGTCGCTGCCAATTTCCTGACGTTCTTGCGACTAAGCCTGGGACAAGTACAGGGTGATCTGCTGGACGCAGAGGCCAACTCCAACGGTCAACTATCGTTTTCCAGTTATCGCGCAGACCTCGACTCAGCTATCGCCCAACTTTCCTCTCTGGAAACGACGATACGAACCACAATTAGCACACTGGCCGTCTCGCCACACTCTAGTCTGAATGCTGGCGGTGATCAGATTCGTGTCCAGTCCGACCAGGGTATTACTTTCGATCAACAAAGCTTGACAGCAATGGACCAACTTTTCGTGGGGATATCTCAATCCGACAATACCGTGTCTGGCACGGAGCTATCCAAGGGCGGGATAGAATGCTACGCCCTACTCAAGGATGGCTTAAAGACTGTCGTGACCCAGGCCGGTAATCCGCAAGCCACGATTGAGCAGCAATTCAACACAGCGAAGTCACTTGGCGGGTGCGCGCAAGCTGAGATAGACTCAGCCAAGCAATTTGGCGCGGCGACAAGCCTTGCGCTTCTCGCGCTGGGACCGGCGATGAAGACAGCGATCGCATCGCAACCCGAATTAGCTCTCGCCCCGGGCTTGTTAGGATGGGCGACCGTCGGCATCGAGTCGTATATGCTGATCGATGCTAGAGACATCGCGTGCGCGGCCGACTATCTTTACCCTGATGCCGCAGAAGTTCGGCAGCTGTGCATCACCGCGAATGAGGAAATAGCAAAAGCGGGCATCGAACCAGTACTCGGGAATCTAATTGAATTGATTCGGGGCGGAAAGTACGTCGTGAGTGTCTCCGAGGCACTAGATTCCGGCTATGAGTTGATCCCCAAGAGTAAGACGACTGTTGATCTGCTGAAAGCAACAGACCTCTGGCCCAGCATCCTTAGTATAAGTTGCAGTCCTACTACCATTTCGATGGGGGACAGTAGCACTTGCACTGTCACAATCAGTTTTGCGCCGCTCACGGGCACGCTCGTGACGTTGACCAACAACAATCCAGGAGTCCTGACCGCACCGCCCAGTGTGACGCTCGACAAGAACGCTTCCACCGGCACATTCACCGTTACCGGGATGGCGCAAGGCACAGCTACCATTACAGCAGGCGGGGGCCAAACGAGTAGCACGGCACCTACCACCGTAACAGTCAACGCACTATCCACCGCAGTAGGTTGTACCTACGGCTACTCCGACTGGTCACCATGTCAGTCGGGCAATACTCAGACGAGAACCGTCGCATCAAGGAGCCCCTCGGGATGTATCGACATTCCCCCTCCGGTATTGTCTCAAGCATGCACATTTACAAATAATGCTTGCTACACGTCATGGTTCGATTCCTCTTGTACGGCCTTTGGACCGGGCGGATGCTGGAGGTGTCACAATGCAACGTATTCCGGCGGCGAATGTCCTTCGCCGTTTCCTCATCCTTACCTAAGCGGTCCTGGTGTTTGTGATTGCGTTGATGCAAATCTTTATACGATCTGTCAATAGATGTTTTATCGCTTGGGTTGGTGAGATGTTTAATCTTATTTAACCCAACTACAATGCAGCGGCAATGTGACCGGCGACGCCGTTGCGGCTTCTAGCCGATCACATCGATGCTTGCTTTGGCGTCGTACAGTTTGTGGATGGGAATGCGACGCTAATCAGTCGGTCGTGGTGGATTTGCCATGCATTCAACCGTCGTCCGATCAACTCTCCACAACAGTAGCCAACTTCTCATGCCGCTAAGTTCGCGACCGCCTGCCGCAGCAAGCGCTCACGATAAAGGCGTCTCGTCCAGCCACCCGCTTGTGCCGCGGGCGGTTTTGCGGGGCAAAGTGGGTCCGGGTGGGGAGACGGCCGGCCCAAGCGACCCGCGGATTCTGGTGTTCGCCCACAGGCAACGGCTTTCGGAGAGTGTCCCTCAGCGTGTGCCTGGGTGAGTCGGCGTGCGAGTGTTGGTTGACGAACAAATGCCGAAAACCACCAACTGGTTGCCCCTCTTGCTCGGGTTTTCCCTTGGGCTTCGCGCGAATGGAGCCGTAAACTGCGTCCTTCGGAGAGCCTCCGAGGGATGACCCGATCTCCATCCTTCGCTCTCAACGCTGGGCGGCATGAGTCACAAAACAGTGATTTGGTGAGCAACGGGGGCCGGTCCAACGCCTAACGGTTCCTCGTGTTCTCGGTGGCCTTGTCGGTCGGAGATAAGCGCTCACCGCCAGTTTTCCCTCTGCTTGCCGCTGAGCGCTTCCGGCTACCGGGGCTCGGTGTAGGGATGCACCGAGAGAACGATTCGTGGAAACCGCGCTTGCAGGTGGGCCGCGATGTCGTTCGCGCAGGCGTCGCACACATCGACACAGAACGCGAAACCGCGAGAGTTCGATATCGATAGGCAGCCGCCTACTTCGATTCGGGAAGAAAAGAACACGGAACATACGTCACACGGAAACTCCGCTGGTACGAGGTTCATTGGATTCGATCGATTGCTCTGACGACCTTTGAGTTAATGAGTTGAGTGACGGAGGACAGGCAGGGACGCTTTCAGATTAGCAAGCCGATTGAACGTGTCAATAACTACCTGGCGGCAACTAGACGGGTTCTACGCCTGCGCATGTAATCGCGCGCATAGCGGCGAAGCCGGCGTCGGCGGGTCATTCGGTAGGCTCTGTACCACGCGTTGCGCTCCTCTTTGCTCTGGAATGAGCTGAGATTCGGCATAACTAAACCATAGCATTCCGACAAGCCAAATCAAGGCCGCGCCAGCTCGCTATTGCGCTTTTCGGATGATGTTCTAGGGTTAAAGGAGTTCATTGAAAAGGAGGACTCACTCATGCCCAAGGCTTGGGTCGATTTCAAAGCGATCAAGTCGAGCGTTTCCATGATAAAGGTGTTGTCCAGGTACGGTGTCGAGTTGCGGACAGTGAACCGCGCGTATCTACGCGGCAACTGCTGCCTGCCTTCGCATCAGTCTGATACCAAGAACTCTTTCGGCGTGAACACGGACAAGAACATCTGGTCGTGTCAGTCCGACTCCTGCGCGGAGAGCCGGAAAGGAGAAAAGGGCGGGAATGTTCTGGACTTCGTCGCGTGGAAGGAAGGCGTCACGATTCGAGAAGCAGCTGTCCTGCTATCGGAGTGGTTCGGCCGGCCTACATCCACTTCTGACGTACCTCCGCCCAAGCTCGGCGAGCAGACAACGAACCGGCCGCTGGCGTTCGAGCTGAAGGGCGTGCAGTATCACGAGTATCTGGCGTCCCGCGGCTTCGACGAAGAAGAGTGCCAGTACCTGGGCGTCGGGTTTTTTCCGGGGAAGGGGACGATGCAGAATCGCATCGTGTTCCCGATCCACAACACCGAAGGGCAATTGGTCGCGTACGCTGGGCGTACTGTCCTCGAGGCCGAGCCGCGCTGGATGTTCCCAAACGGCTTCCACAAAGGTCAGGTGCTGTACAACCTCGACCGGGTCGAAGGAAGCTCCGTGATCGTCGTGGAGTCGTTTTGGGGAGTGCTGGCCTGTGCCCGGGCGGGGATTCTGAACTGCGTGGCGCTCATGGGTTCCACGGCGACGGAAGAACAGGTGAGCCTACTCTCCCGTTTCGAGACGATCACCCTCATGCTCGATGGCGACCAGGCCGGGCGCAAGGGAACAACCGAGCTGCTCACGAAGCTCGCCAAGCGCAACATCCCCGCTGTGGAGATTGTGCTGCTCAAAGGCCAGCCGGATGATTTGACGCCCGATGAGCTGCACGAGACGCTTGGTGTCCCGATCCACGAACTGGCGTACTCGCTCACCCCGCTTGGCATCTCCCAGCTTGAAGTCCTCAAATCGGCATAAACGATAGGCCCCCTCATATCATCGAGGGGGCCTTCTTGTTCTCCGGGGGGAAGGAGCCTGCCTTCTAGGCCTTTGGTCTTCGTTACGGTTTTTTCGGCGGGGTGCCCTTCTTCCCGTCATTCTTGTGCCGGCGCGCGTCGTGGCCTTTCTCGCCGCAAACGGGGCAGCTCTTGTTAGGGTCGGTCTGCCGCTGCTTCTGCTGCGGGGGCTGTGACCCACCGTGCCCGAGAGCCCTCAACTGGTCGTCGATGCCCTTCGTTGGTCGAGCAGCTCCTGAATCGCGACCTGCTTTGCGTCCTCGTATTGCTTTTGAAGTTCGAGCACCTTCTGAATCGCAGTTGCCATGCGATAACTCATTGAATCATCATGATCGGTGGAAGAAGAGGCGTTGCCAGTGGCTTGGGCACGTTAGCGGCTCTTCTGATGTCCGGTCGTACGCCTGCGCCTGATTTTATAGCTGTATTCGAATTTTGTTTTGCTCGGTCCGATCGTATGATACCCGTGTCTCTTGAGGGTGCGGTTCTTAACTAAGAACTTTTTCTAACAGTCGCCACGATGGTAATGGCGCCGACCAATGGGCTCACTTGGTTAAATCAGATGTGAGGTCTGCGAAAGCCGCACGCAATTGGTCCAATGTGGGTGGCTTGCTTAGCAGCCAGTCTACGTGCAAATGAACCTCCCCTTCGGCCGCGAAGCGCTGCCCCCAGCCCGTAAGCAGGATCACCGGTGTGGAAGGCGAGGTCTCTTTGATGGCGCGCGCCACGTCACGCCCGCCGACGTAGGGCATACCAAGATCCGTGATGACAATGGAGAACATCTCACTCCGGGGCCGGGCGGCCCGGAAAATGTTGATACCGATCTGCCCTCCGTTGGCCGTTGTGACGATGTGTCCATCAGCTTCGAGTGCGTCGCGAAGGGCTTTGAGTACGAGCGGATCGTCATCAATGAGAAGAATCCGCTGAGGCGGCGGCTTTGGCTGCTCCTTTGGTAAGCCCTGTGCGTCGGGTACGGCTGCGGCTGGTACCGTGAAGATCAATCGGACAGTCGTTCCCTGGCTCCGGACGCTATCAATCTCGACCGTCGCGTTCAGTCGTTTCGCGATCCCGTACACCATCGCGAGGCCGAGGCCGGTGCCACGCTCTCCTTTAGTTGTAAAAAACGGTTCCAGACACTGCCGTCGAGTGTCTTCATCCATACCGATGCCGGTGTCGGCCACCTCGATTCCGAGGTCGCGATGCGCCGCGTACTCCGCGAGAGTGCCGGCGGCAATGACGATGACGAGCTCGATGATGATGATGTTCGCAGCTTTGGTGAGCCTTCCTTTCGAGCGCCGGCGGATGAGCAGCGCGCTCCCGCTCAAGCAATGCAGAGCGCGGTGTTGAACTTCATCGTGACGAATATCGGGACGATGTGTTTGAGGACGGGGATGTTCGCGATCCAACCTATGAGCACGATCGCGCCGATTCCGGTCGCTGCGACGGCTGTCCAGTGGGCGAGCCGCGTCGAGAGCGTGATGAGAATCGGATCCGGTGGCGAGGGCGGGCTGTTCATGGCGCACGCAGCTGACGCTGTCTTTTTGACGCGCCTCTCGGCGGGAAGACCATGGGTGATCACTATTTATAAAGTGACAGATGAATAGTAATTCCCACCTCCCCGAGACACTGTGCGTCAGCGATGCCGCAGAGTCCAAGTGTCCTGGTTTCGGACGGATGTCCAGTTATAGCACTAGCCATTACTTCGATCCAAGTCGCTAACCCATTTGGTATCAGTGATTTCACTCTCCACGTGCCGTGGCACTCGCTTTGATTCTATCGAGCGCGGGTATTGGGTCGCCTCTCCCAACGGAAGCCGGCCCTCCCACTTCGTCGCATCGAGGCGACCGCGTCTATCCCGGCAAACTCTTATCGAACCAAAGGACATATTCGTCATGAGCTTCAGAAAGTCGATCCTCGCAGGTCTCCTCGTTCTCCTCTCCGCTGCTATCACGAAAGCTTCTCCACCGGATAAGGCGCTTCTTCTTCCCTACTTTGAAACCGGCGGCGATTTCTCCACGAAAAGCACGTTGTTCTCTGTCACCAATCCATCCAATGTTCCGACCGATGTCAGCGTGACCGTGTACACCAACTGGGCCATTCCCGTGCTCACTGTGCCGTTTCGGCTGAGCGGCCATGCCACGCAAACGGTGAACCTCCGCGACTGGTTCGTCTATGGCGCGCTCACGGCCGACAAGCGGTTCTGTGCGGACGGATCTGCGCAGTGTCCGCAATTGACGGCTCTGAAGGCCCAACTCGCGGGCGCCCAATCGCCTACCGATCAGCTTTACTACGCGAGCCCGGCCGGGGGCGCCTTGACCGGATTTGCGATTCTGCAATCGACCTCGCCGGTCCATGGCACCTACATCTTCGTCGACATGAATCAGGGCAAAGGCGAAGGACAGCGACTGATTCCGTATCATCCGCAGGTCGACGCAGACTGCAGCGGCATCTGCCGCGAACAGTCGATTCGATTTGTCGAGAATCACGAAGCGACCGCAACGGGGCTCATCCTCTGGAACTGGAGTGGAATCGAAGGGCGGCCGTCCATCTCCCCCGTTGCCATCAGCCAGAGTTCGGTCAGGATCGCCGCCTTCGACGAGAGCGGCAACACGGCCGGCAGCATGACCATGCAAACGCCCGCTTCCTCGCGCGTCTCCATTTCGGAGCTGAAGCTGGGCTCGGACACTGGGTCGCTGCGGATCACGTCGGACACTCCGACCGTGGCACTCGTCGGATATGCGTCGAAGGGGCCGAAATACGTCATGCACGTGCTCACGGAATCATCGTGCGACCCGTGTCCGGCTCCGACTGTGAGTGCAAGCGTCACGGTCGGCACCGTTGGCGTGGCATTCGTCTCTACGATCACCGCGCCGATCGGTGCGACCATCAGCGCCGCGAACCTCCCGGCGGGACTCGCGCTCGTAGGCAACGTTGTCTCGGGTACCCCGACCGCCGCCGGGACCGGCACGATCACCGTGCTCACCGCCTGCGGCTCGACTGCAACGGCCGACATCACCGTTGCGTCGTGCATGACACCGACCCTCACGGCCAGCTCTCTTTCGGGAATTGCGGGACTGCCGTTCACCACGACGCTGACGCCCTCGGTCGGAGCAACTATCGCCCTCCAGTCGACCCTTCCCGCGGGCCTCGCGCTCGTAGGCAACGTCATCTCCGGTACGCCCCTCACGACCGGCAGCATCACGGTCGTCGCCCAGAGCTCCTGCGGAACGAGTGCCCCGCTGACCATCGTCGTGGATCCCTGCACCAACCCTTTGATCAGCGCGTCGTTGACCACCGGCATGGCCGGTCTCCCGTTCCTCTCCACCATCACCGCGACACCAGGTACAACCATCAGCGCCACCGGCCTTCCGGCTGGTCTCTCACTCGCCGGGAATGTCATCTCCGGCACCCCGTCAGCAGCGGGAACCGTCCATGTCACCGCAGCCGCGGCATGCGGTGCCACCTCCTCGGTCGACCTCGTGATCGCCGCGTGCGCGGTTCCTACGGTGTCTGCGAGCGCGCTCGCCGGCACAGTCGGCCTGCCATTCGCCTCCATTCTGACCGTTCCGCCGGGCGCGGCGCTCTCGGTGACCGGCCTTCCCGCCGGCCTCTCCCTCGTCGGCAACGTCATCTCCGGTACGCCCTCGGCGACCGGAACCATCCACGCCCTGATCACCGCCGCCTGCGGTTCGACAGCCTCGATCGACATTCCCATCAATGCCTGCCCGGTGCCGACCATCTCGGCCGATCTGGTCACCGGCACGGTTGGCATTCCGTTCCTGGCCACACTTGTGCCCTCGCTCGGCGCGACCGTGACCGTCGATCAACTTCCGGCGGGTCTCTCCGTGAATGGCAACATCATCTCGGGCACGCCGACCGCTGCCGGAACGGCGACGATCACGGTCACCTCGCCCTGCGGCGCACAGGCGACGCTGTCGGTCACGATCGCGACCTGCACCGCACCGGCGATCCTGGCCGATACCCTGATGGGAACCGTCGGCCTGCCGTTCGTCTCGACAATCACAGCGACTCCTGGCGCAACGATCTCTGCGACTAACCTGCCGGCTGGCCTGACGCTCGTCGGCAACGTCATCTCCGGTACGCCCGCCGCCTCCGGCACCGCCACCGTCACTGCAACGCTGGCATGCGGTGCGACCGCTACGACGACGATTACGATTCAGCCGTGCCCAGTGCCGACGCTCAGCGTGACAGCCGCATCCGGCACACTTGGACTGCCATTCCTCGCTACGATCACTGCGTCCCCCGATGCGATCGTCTGCGTTCAGGGATTGCCTGCCGGCCTCACCGTCACGGGCGGCGTCATTTCGGGAACTCCGACCGGTACGGCGACCATCCACATCATCGCCACCGCTCCCTGCGGCGCTGTGGCGACCTTTGACATCCCCATTCATTAGGTATTGCCATCATTGACAACTCGATGGCGCGAGGTTGCAAGAACCTCGCGCCATCACGTCGACAACCGGACTTCGCTAGCGCCGTTCGCGAAAAATTACATTCCGCGCCCGCCGGTGACGCACTCGACAGCTTCTCGACGCCGGTACTCCGATGTTTCCCGTTTCGAAGTGCACTCTCCGGCGTACTCGCTCACCCCGCTCGGCATCTCCCAACTTGAAGTCCTCATCGGCATAAACGATAGGCCCCCTCACATCATCGAGGGGGCCTTCTTGTTCTCCGGGGGAAGGAGCCTGCCCTCTAGGTCTAGGCCTTTGGTCTTCTGCTACGGTTTCTTCGGCGGGGTGCCCTTCTTCCCGTCATTCTTGTGCCGGCGCGCGTCGTGGCCTTTCTCGCCGCAGATGGGGCAGCTCTTGTTCGGGTCGGTCTGCCGCTGCTTCTGCTGCGGGGGCTGCGACGCACCGTGCCCGAGAGCCCTCAACTGGTCGTCGATGCCCTTCCGTTGGTCGAGCAGCTCCCGAATCGCGAGCTGCTTGGCTTCCTCGTATTGCTTTTGAAGTTCGAGCACCTTTTGAATCGCGGTGGCCATGGTTACCTCCTTGAATCATCATAACCGGCGCAAGAACTTCTGCAGCTTGGCTTCGATCTGCTGCCTGGGTTGGCCGTAATTTGAACGGCTTCGGCGTATCAAAGTGGATCGCCAGGCTTCATCGCCAAACTTCTTGATGGGTCCATCTGCCTCGAAAAGAATCGGGTCTGATGTGGTTCTGCCGTACCAATAGTGTGGAGAGAGCCGTTGAAGAGTGAGCGGTTCCGGAATTCCGAGCTCCGCGGCTAGGCGGCGGGCGTCGGTAGCGCCTACCTTCCCCACGATGAGATTCGAGACGTTCCCGAAGATTCCCGCTTCCGCGCCCTCGGGCAACTGCTCGATTGTCTGGTCTGCCATCGTCAGAGATATCCTGTACTTCCTGGTCTCGGATAGCAGATGCTCATGAGCCACGCCTCGGGTAAGGTTGTGGAACTCGTCGATGACTACTCCAAAAGTTGGGGTGTCTTTGGTTACCTCTCTTTCGAGCGCGGCGAAGAGTATCCCTGCGGTCACCAGAGCTCCCAGGACGGCGGCAACCTCGCCGCCGATCTGACCCTTGGCGAAGCGGCAGATGAGAATCTTCCGGCCGGCCATGATCTCTCCAAAGTTGATGCCCCTCGGCTGACCTACGATATCCCGAAGAACCGGCTTGTTCAGGATGTCGAACTTGTTGAGTGGTGAGGCGGCGGCTTCCTCTCTCTGCCGCTTGTCCCAAGTCTCGTCGTACTTTTTGAAAAACTGAAGGTTGAATTCGTCGGTCACTCGGGCGGAGAGGGAATGGCGGTAGTCGTCGTCCACGAAGGCTCTCGTGATGTGGATAACGGTTACGTTGGGAACCGTCCGCATGACGGCCATGCCGAGGTTGCGTGAGACGTAGTCCGCCCGGCCGAGCCAGGACGTCGAGCCATAGAAATTTGCGAGGATCGAGAGGAGCTGATCGAGACGGAGGTCGGGGTTCTGGCCTTCTAAAAGGTTGAGTCCTAGCACCTTCTCGGGGTCGGCGGGATCGAACCAAATCACGTCGTTTTGACGCCACCGAGGGATCTTCCCGGCGATGCCGTCCGCCAGCGAGCCGTGGGGGTCGATGATGCACATCGGCAACCCCATGCGGATGGCTCGAACACACAACCCTTCAAGGACGGTGGACTTTCCGGTTCCGGTCTTCCCGATGAAAAACCCGTGGTGGTCCAGGTCCACTTCAAAGGGAGAATCCCAGCCGTAGTAGATTCGTTTTCGGCCGATGGGAATGTTCATGAAAAGTGAGGACCCCAGCCCCTCCCCCATCCGGAGCGGGCTACGCTGGTACGAGAGGGAGGGATTGGCGGCGCGATACCTTGCCCCATCGGGGCTTCGTACCGTTAAGGGCGACCTTCAGATTACCAGTTCTAGACATTTAGCAAAGAGTGTGACGTGGTTGCATAATCTCTTGGTGTCAACCAGATTTCAGCGGTAATGTCCCTGGCCCACTCGGCTTCGGTGGTCACCCAGATCCAAGTGTAGGGCAACTCTTTCGCGAGCCTCACGAGGAAGTTGCTGCGAAGCTCTTCGGTGGGGACAGAAAGTAGGACGCGGAAATCGCGAAACAGCTTCCAGTCCTGTTTGCACTGATCCGACTTGCGATAGCTGTCGTACCTCTGGAGCCGCTTGATTAGCCCCTTGAAGTCGGTCCGGGACAAGTCCTGGCGGTGCTTCACAGTCTCCCAGAAGAAGTAGAACCAGCTATCTTTCTTCTGCAACCCGAAGGCCTTGTCTGGGTTGATCGTCCGCTTCAGCTCGCCCGGAAGAAAGTAAACCTTGTCCGGCCACTTCGTTTTCAACTCCACCATGGCGCGCTCGGTAGTCTCGTCATGCTCGACGGAGCTAGAAGACTGTTCCCTCTTCGCCCTCACGTGAACCACGTCGGCGCCGTGTTTTGAAAGGCGGTAGACGTAATGCCAGTGAGGTGTAGTCTCGCTGATCTCGTCCGGATTCCAGACTCTCTGGCGGAGCGTATACCCGGCCTCGAAGGTCTGCTTCATCATCCGGCGCACCGCACGTTCCTGGGTCTCGTTCTTCGCGCCGAGGAGACGGTAGATGTCGGAGATGGAGAGGACAGTATGGTTCCTGAAGTGCCCGAGGAACTCTTTTCGCTTCCGGGTGAGGTACCGCATGTGCTGCGGAGGTCGAGTGGTCACTGCGGGATGATGAATGGAGTGAGTATTGGGGCGGTAGCCAAGGGGATGGTTCAGCGTATTTCGAGACTAATTTTCGAAAGGCGTGACAAACTAACCCTAGCGGTCCGGTAGGTACCCGTCAACCCAAGGTTGCGGGCTAGGCCGCGTGTTGGTTATCGCAGTAGACGTTGTCGCCCGGCGCGATCCAGAGACGATGGCCGCAGGTATCGCACTTCCTCTCGTCTTTGTTCTCTGCTTTATCCCAACCTGTAGCCGTGCGGATGTAGATGATCATATGTTTAGTTGTCGTTGATGATATTCAATACCGCCGCTTCAATCATGCCTTGCAAGTCCCCGCGAGATACTTCTGCCACGGCGTCTACGATTCCCAACAATCGGTCGATGTATTCGGCTACCTTCTTCATCCGTTCGGAGCTAGTCATCGAGTGTGTGGTTGGTTAATTTAAGGACTCTTTCAGTATAGTACCCAGGTGGTACCTGTCAATAGCCTGGAACCACAGCTATTCCGGGCTTAACCCGGGCTCCACAGAGTCATCGTCATCTTTAACGCCTCGTGGTTTAGCCGGCGGAAAGCGCTTTGTGACCGCCATAGATGCGTAGGTCTTGCGGACGTGCTCGATGATCTCGTTCCTGAATCCTAAGGGAGGGCGCGGGGGAGCTTTGACCGCGAACAGCTTACTATCAGAAGGTCTACCCGGCCGGATAATCGCAGTTCGGTCGCTCAGGTTCATGAGGGATTCTTGACCGTATGCCCCGATAGACTTGCCGAACTTCCTTGCATCATCTGCTACGAGGCGGAAGAAGATCACGGTCTCGCAGGCGTCGGCTGTTCCCCTGGTAGCTTGGTCCAGGTCGTCTAGCTTCTGGTTTGCCAAAGTGAGGCAGAGCTTGAACTTCCGTGATTCGATGATTATTTCGTTGAACGCGGACGTCTTGAAGTTATGGAACTCGTCGATATAGAGGTAGCAGGGAACCCGTCTGTTTGGCGGAAGAGAGGCCTGACGGAACCCGGCAAGCTGGTACTGCGAGACGAGCAAGGTGCCGAGGATGGGAGAAGTATCAAGCCCAATTGCACCCTTCGAGATGTTCGCAATGAAAATCTTCTTTTTTGCAATGAGTTCAGAAAAATTCAAAGAGGAGAGTGTCGATGTGATGACCCGGAGAGACTTATTGGAATCGAATTCGGATAGCCGTGTAACCAGTGGTTCTTCCGTGACCGGATGTGGGTACTTCGGCCAAACCGTTTTCCAGAAGACTCTCAACCCTTCATCGCTGACAGATTCTACGAGCTGGTGAAGGAAGTAGTTGTCGGTGAACATCCGGTAGAGATCGTGGAAGGTCGAGCCTGGAACTTCAAGTAGCAACTGGATCGCCCGTTTCAAAATGGCGTCCATCCGCACCCCTCCCCCACCTGTCAACCTCTGAAAAACGAGGAACAAGTCTCCGGCGATCAGGAGCTTCTCGGCCTCGGTCTGAGCGGTGAAGAAGTTGATACCGATGGGAGTAACGACCGGGTTGAAGTAAACGGTATCTTCGATCCGACTCTTGGGGATGTAGCGGAGGACGGACTCAGCAAGATCACCATGGGGGTCGATCAAGGCAACGCCTTTGCCCTTCAGGATATCCTGCCGTATCATCGAGAGCATCAAAGTGCTCTTGCCGGTTCCCTGTTTCCCGAGGATGTAGACGTGCTTATCTCTCATTCTAGTAAGGGATCTTCACGTCGTCGCCGAGAGAAATGCTCCCCTCATCCGGGGTTCCGAGACCCTCAGAGTAGATGACGATGATGCCCCACTTCTCCGCGTACCGGTCCAGGTCCGCGTCGGGATTCAGAGTAAAGACCTCGGCCATGAGTTTCTCAACTCCGGAATCTATCTCGGTGGGAAGGAACGCCTCTAGTTTTTGGGGATTTGGTCGCCATTCGATCGCGAACCGCTTTTTGAACTTGAGCGGAGATTGAGAATCGAAGATTCGGCAATTTCCGGATTGATCGATCGCGAACTGAGAAACTTTCTCTTTTAGTTCGACGAGTTTGTATTCGAAAGGAATCTGGTTCTGGCCAGGAACGTAAACGGTTTTGCCGTCCCAAGCGGCAAAACCAGGTTGGATGTAGACGTTCAGTTTGTTTTGATACCGGACGATCATGACGACCGTCCAGACAACAACGAGGAGTATGAAGACGGAAAACACCTAGTACCTCTCCTCCAGTGCTTCCATTCCAGTTACGCCAACCGTCCTGAAGCGGTCAGCGGAAGTGAGAGGCGGTCAGCCTCGAACCGAGCGTAGCGGAGGGCAACTGCGTCGGTTACGATAGGAATGAGGAACGATAGTGACGAAAGACGTAGTTGCCCTCCGCTAGGAGCGGGACGGTTGGCGAACCAGTTTCTGGCGGTAGCCATCAGACGCTAATCCTTTCGTTGCAATAGCTTACAAGGTCGGATACGCCGAGTGGCCGACGTATCCGAGGAGTACCCGCCGGAGTACCAGCGGGGGACAACCATTAGGTACTTACTACAGTCATCCGATTCTGGATTCGAATAGCTACTTTGCCTGGTACTCGGAACGTACGGTAGGTGCGGCGTCCGGTACTTTGCATCTGAAAGATCAAAGTTCCCGGCTCGTCCTCAACTAGCCGAGTTACTGAATCGTTCGAGAGGTTCCAGACATGACGTAGCTCCTTAATCGTGTAACAATAGTTCGGATCGAGCGATAGTAAATGTTCCATCTCTAACTCCCTTGTTCGGGGAGTTAGTTGTCCCGCGTGACCCGATCCGGCGCGGTTAGCCCAGCCACTTAGGCGCGGCGATGATACCATTTCTGCGTGGAACGAAAACTGAGAGTAGACCCGACAAAGTGGGCAGTTGTCTGGGTCGTGGGTATCGGGGTGTGCGGGGTTCTGACCCTCTTTCTGATGAGGATCGTCACGTATCACTTTGCCCAGGAAGCCGTGAGCCCTCCCCCTCCGGCTGCGGTGTATGTTGCGCCTCCGGAACCTCTTCGCCCGGAAGCCCCGAATCGTCGGAAGAAGCATCGCCAGACTCAGGCTGAGCCAGACAGACCCGTCCAGGCGCGAGTTGTCGCGGCTGCTCCGCCGTATCAGGCTCCTCCATCTGTTCCTGCCCCATCTCCCGTTCCTTCTCCAGTTCCCTCTCCAGTTCCCTCATCGTCTTCGCTCGGAAGGGTTGATGTGAAGCCGCCGCCCGAAGCCCAGGACGGCGTCTACCAGGTGAAGGTGGTGAAGTGCGAGATCGAGATGCCGAGAAAGGGCGGGCATTGGTCGGACTCCGGGACGCTGTGCATGGACACGGGGGGGTCGGTGATGTCTTCCTACTACCCGAGCGGAACGCTGGCGACCGCTGCCGATGGGCGGAGGTGGTCGCTGGATCAGTTGGACGTGGGTGATGTTGTCCGGGTCTACATCGAAGGCGGCAAGATCAAAAAAGCGGATCTGATTCGGAACGTCCGCGAGTAGGCCGCGTGTGTCCTGCGTGTGTGGTTGGGGGCATTTTGGCGGTTTTTGCGTGTTTAGCGTACAGTGTTTTCAGTAACTTACAGACCTGCCGAGCCATGTCTGAGTACGAATCCCGTTGGGGACGCCACCTTAAAGGTCAACAACTTACGCCCGGTTTCGATATCTCTCAATTCCGGGTTGGCGTCACCTACGCGCCACCGTTTATCGGCTTTCTCTCACTCCTAAGGGATGGGTGTCAAGAATGCCGGCCGCCGAGTTTGTCCGGCACGGGGAATGCACTCACGAGGAACCCCGAGGAGGCTCCCCTAATGAAGACACGCTTTTGGTATGCAGCAACGTTCGCCGTCGCGCTGCTCGTTACGACCGGCGCATGGGCTCAAGACCACGACCAGTTCAGCGATCATGACCGGCAGGTCGCGCGCGAGTGGGCCGACCAGCACCGCGACACCCGCGGGCTGCGCGAAGCGGACCGCAACTGGTTCCGCCCGGAGCACGAGCAGCGGCTCCTACCCGGGCGCCCGTTCGACCGCGAGTTTCGGCGCCATGCCTACTACCCGCCCGAGGATTTCCGTCAACGCCTGCCGCCCCCACCGCGCGGGCATGTCTATGTGGTGATCGGGGGGCATGTCGTTCTGGTGGACCAGGCCCATCACGTCGTGCGCGCGGTGATCCATCTTCACGACTAGTCGAGCCGAGGATGGTTCTTTGACCACACAATCGCAGGCCTCAGGGGACGTTCCGCGAGGCAGGGCCGTAGTACCAAACTGAGGCGTTGCTGACGAGCGGCTGAGGAAGCTCCGGAAAGCGTTCGCTTCACGCGGCAGCGGAACCTCCGCCCAAGAGCGGCGGGTGGCGGCTCGCTCCTGGCGAAGTATTCGTTCCGGGCTGTCGCTCTTTCGAAGACGCAGGCCGCGTCGGCCGTCCCGATCGGAACGACCGCTCCAGTGACCCCCGCCGCCCAAAGCGTGCTCGGCCACTCAACGCCGCATCAGTCGCCCAACCACCGGCCAGCGTCGCATCGCGCTCGGTCGTATCAAGACGCCACCGCCGCCGGCACCAGTTCCCTTCGCAGCCAAGAAACAGGCCCTCGCAGCGAACCCAGGCCATCCACTCGATCACGCCGCCGAGCAGCGATTGCGCCGCAGCAGTGCGGCTACGGCTTCGAGCGTCCAATCGCCCAAAGCTCCAGGAAAAGAGACCACAGCACCAACCAAGCTTGCGCCCAAGCCGGCGACAGCGCCATCGCCGAAGCCGAAGCCGAAGCCGAAGGTTCCGAAAAAACCGAAGAAAGAGTAGAGGGCGCTTGTAGCGTGTAACCTCGGAAGCGGGCTGCCGGTGGAACGAGTCGCCCGAGCATGCGGATCGTCGGACGCTCGCACTGACCGGCACGAACTGCTTCTCAAGGCTCACGCGTAACACAACCCCTTTCAGGCTCATGGTGGGTGACGATCGCGTCAATCGTCCGGCGATCCGGTCGATCCGTTCCCTTGTGTCGAGAGCTTCATCTCCGACCTGACCTGCTGTGAGCCTGGCTTCCTCTTCGCTTCGGTGGGGTCGAGTGTCTCGAGGCGCGTCACCTGCAGCGTTCCGCTCGAGGTGAGCGCCGAGGCGATGGCGGCGGCGCGGGCACGTCCGAGGGCCTGAAGCTCGTCGGAGCTGATGGTCTGCGCGGCAACGAGCTGGTTCCGGATCTCGTCGTAGAAAGCCTCTCCGTTGAAGCTCGGGGCCGCGGCCACAGCCGCTGGCGGCGGCGGGGCAACGTTACGCTCACGTTTGCTCGTCGCCGGCTCAGGCTGTGGTGGCGCGGGCGCCGAGGTGAATTTCGCACGCTCCTGGGCGAGCCGCTCGGGAGGGAACGTTTCGGAGTAAAGCATCTCGAGAATCGTGTCCAGTACGGGAGGCTCGGTCGTTCCCGCCTTCGAAGCATCACGGCGCGCTTCGATCAACGACTCGAGCTTGGCCTTCCTCATTTCTTCGGCGTCGAGCTCTGGATCGAAGCGCCCTTCGATCTGGAGCGTGAGCTCCGGACGCACCGCCAGCTCGCCCGCGATCTTTCTCAGCTTCTCCGCCTCGGGCGGAATGAACGTGATCATGCCGGGATCGAACGACACGAGTTCGAGGTTCTCGCCGTCGACTCCCATGGATCGGCCAAGGGCGCGGAACGGCGATCTTGCGACGCCGCCCAGGATCGTCTTCAGCGCTTGCCAGAAGACGGCCCGGTAGTTGAACTCAGGCGAGTCGACGTTGCCCTCGATGGGAACCTGTAGAGCGATCAGACCGTTGCGATCCTTGAGCAGGGCCACGGCCAGCCTCACCGCGAATCCGGCCTTCGTTCCGCCGATTTTCTTTCCGAGAGTCAAATCCGTGGCCACTACACGGTGATCCCCGGCCAGCTTGCGATCCACGATCCGGTAATGAAGATCGAGGTCGAGTGCGCCGTGGTCGATCTCATATCCTGCAAACTCGGCGAAGTACGGCGTCAGCTTCGGCATGGGAATGCTCTTGAATCGCATCGAAAGATCGGTGTCCGCGAACGGATCGGCCGCGTGCATCGTCCCTTCCGCCTTCATCGACCCGTGGTCCGCGACATCGCCGTCGAGGCGGATCGTCGAGGCGGCGGTGCTGGTGGTGGAGAAATCGCTGATCTTTCCGTTCGCGGAGCTGATCGCCGTTGCGAACGGCAGCACGAGGCTGTCATCCCGATAGTCGATCGTGCCGTTGCGGATGTTGATCAGGCCGATGTCGAACGATCCCCTTTTCGCGTCGTTTGGTTCTGAGGAGCCGATGGCGGAAAGATTGAGATTCTTCTGCTTGTCGATGGCGACGTTCGCGTACATTCCGTCGGCATCGACGGCTCCGATTCGAAATCGCGACGACGATCCGTCGAGACGGAGCTGGTGAAGGGTGGCTGTTCTGCAGGCCAGGAGCCGCTGGTTGTTGGCGTCGAGAAACTCGAGGCCGCTCAACACGCCGTTCCCTTCGATCAGGTACGGCTGCTGCGGCGAGAAACGCATGCTCCCGTCGAAACCGAGGTTGCCCCCAGCCAGCGTGAGGCCGCGGATGGAATCGACGTACGGGCGAAAGGGGGTGAGCTCGATCATGGCCAGAGAGCTCTCAAAGTCGAGAGAGAAGGGCGAAGGAACGAGCGTCCCACGGAGCGAAATGCGGCCATGGCCGTTCGCATTCGCCACGGCAGAAAGGACAATCGGCGCACTGGCGTCGTTCGAGATACCGGTGGCCTCGATGGTCATTCCGTCGAGATCAAGGCGTGTGGGAGTGGCCGTCTGCTGATTCTCGATGTGAAGCGCGCCGCGCTCGATCGTGGTCTTGTCCAGCCTCACGCTCCAATGCGCAGCGACCGATGAGGTCATAGGGGAAGGTTGCTGGACCTGAGGCGCAGCGCTCTGGCTCCAGTCGAGTCGTCCCTGAGGATCCCAGCCCATCGAACCGCGCGGCTCGATGATGCGAACCGATCCGATCTCAACGCGCCGCGCCGGGAAGGCGATTCGGGCGTCATGAACTTCGAGCCGCGGGATCACGAACTGGTCTGTACTCTGGCTCTGGCCGCTCGGGCTCTGGCCACGCGGAGAAAGTGCGAGGCCGGTGGCCGTCAATTCGCATCGCGTGGCCTCGAGCTGAAGTCCGCCGGCCTTGCGGTGCCGCAGGGCGTAGTCGAGGCTGACGTCGGCCTGTCCGCGACGCAGCAGAATCGGCCCGCCAGAGGCAAGCCGATCCGCCAGGTGCGCGAGGGCGATGTTGCGCGCCTCGATCCGTCCGGAGAGGCCGAACGGCGAGATGGTCTGCTGCCCGATCATCCGGATCGAACTTTTCGTGTTTTCCCCGGCGAAGGCGATCGAAAGCGAGTGTTGGCCCCGCTGTTCAGGAAGGGTGACCAGATCGCGCACTTCAGCGTTCACCGGAGTCAACCTGACGGCGACTGGCGGATTCACTGAGTCATCGATGAAATCGAGCTTCCCGTCGCGAATCGCGAGCTGGTCGATGATCAGGCGGGGCAAGGTGGCGGAGTCGTTGTCGGCTGTCAGAAGGTCAGCGATACTGAGTTTGCCGTCACGAAGAATGCGCAGTTCGACGTACGGCCTGTCGATTCGAAGCTCGCCCAGCCGCCATGCCCGCTTGAAGACTCCGGAGAGCGCGAGATTGAGGTGGAGACGATCGAGAGAGAACAGCGGCTGGCGGTCACGGTCGCGGATGCGCAGTCCGTTCAGGTTGAGATCGAACGTAAACGGATTGAACCGGACCTCGCCAACAGTTACCTCTCGGTGAAGTGCGGCTCGTCCTCTCTCCTGGATCGCCCAGCGTGCCAGCCGCGGCACGAGCAGAAAACCGGTGAGCGCATAGACGGACAAAACAACACCCGCTGCCGCGGCGAGACGCAGCAGTCTGCGTCTACCGGGGCGCTCGACGCTTCGATCTGTGGTGGAGGCTTCTTCGACCACAACAGAATCCAGGTTGATACACGGTAGATGCCAGCAAACAGTATCTGCTGACGTTCGTCAGCGAGTCGGAGGACCTTTCGGATCCGCGGCTCTGGAGTTCTCCGCGCGAGATCGCCGGCTCCTGGGCCGCATTCGACACCAGCGGCGGATGCTCCGACTACCGTCACTACCAGCAATCCTGCGCCTCGAGCCATCGCCAACCCGGCACGAGAATTTGTGGCTGGGGCGCATCCGAGATCGCGCGGTGCGATTGGGGATTCCGTTCCTGCTTTCCGCCGCGTTTCTGGCGCCATTGGCCTACTACCCGACCTATCTCGCCTCGAGCTCAGCGACCGGCACGTTCTGGAAGCAGTGGCTTCGCCTCGGTGCCTGGCCGGCTGGACCAGCATGGTTTCTCTGGGTGCTCCTGGTCTTCGGCTGTCTCGCCGCTGCGATCTTCGCGATCGATGCGCGATTCGGCGACGTGCTCGGCAGGATCACGGGGCGACTCTCGACGCGGCCCGTGATCTATTTCATCGTGCTCGTGGCTATGTCTGCGCTCGCCTATCTTCCGATGGCTGCGAAGTTCGACCCGTTGCACTGGAGCAGATTCGGCCCCTTCTTTGTGCAAACCAGCAGGATCCTGCAGTACGCGCTCTACTTCTTCGCTGGTATCGGCGCCGGCGTTCATGGACTCGGCCGCGGACTGCTCGCTACTGATGGGAGACTCGCGCGGCGCTGGCCTCTCTGGGTCATCACGTCTTTCGTTGCCTTCGCGACGCTCATCGCCTCGGTCATCGCCATCATGTCGTTGTTTTCGAAAGGCGCAACGCCACCGGTGGCGCTCCTCACCTTTGCAAACTTCGCCTTCGTGGTCGCGTGTGCGTCGCTCTCGCTGGCCGCGCTCGGGATCTTCAGCCGCTTCGCCCGAAATGGCAATGCCATCGGCGACAGCCTGAGTGCCAACGCCTATGGGATCTACCTGTTTCACTATGCCTTTGTGACCTGGTTTCAGTTTGCGTTGCGCAACGCTCTCCGCGTTCGTGAAATTCAGCACAGTCGTAATCGGCGCGATCGCGGCAAGTTGGCTTCTTACCGCGGCTCTCCGGCGCACGCTCGCGGCCCGAGTGCTGGGCAGCGAAACGCGCGGCAACACTTCACACAGGGAGGAGCTCCCGCGATCAGTATTGCCTGCCCTGACAGACCACGTTTGACCGTGGAAACCTTGTGGCTCGTTTGGCAGGAGTCTCATCAAGGCGTTTGCACTCCCGCATGCGGGCGGGGTGCAGCCGCGGCCGCTGGCCGAGCGCAGGCTCAGATCGAATTCTCACTGGGCTGACGCACACGCGAATGCCAGATCCGACCCCCAACTTCAGCCTCGTCTCCCGCGACTTACGCTGCCGTCCTCACCTTCACCGCAACCCCGGCTTTGGCACAGAGTCCGACGAGGTAATCGAGCGACAGCCTGTCCACTTTATTTCGCGAGATTTCGGAGATGCGCGGTTGCGCCACGCCCAGACGCTCGGCAGCCTGGGCTTGTGTGATCCCTTCTCGATCGATCCATTTGCGCAGAGCCTCCGCCAGTTCGCATCGCAGAAGCATGACGGCCGCTTGGTGAGGCTGAAAACCGAGATCGATGAAGATGTTGCCGCTGCTTTCCGTGGGGGACTTACGCGTCATTTTCTTCATGACTTGACTCCGATCAACCGGTACCGCCGCCGCGCCACTTCGATATCGAGGCGGGACGCCTTTGCCGTCTTCTTCTGGAAGGCGTGCAGGACATAGACCGCCTCGTCGAATCTGGCCACGTAGATCACCCTAAATGTTCCTGCCCGGTCGCGCACGCGAATCTCGTGCACGCCCGGACCGATGTCCGGCATCGGCTTGAAATCCGATGGTTCCCGTCCAACCTGCACCATGAACAACTCGTAACCGGCAGCCCGCCGAGCCGGCTCGGGAAAAGCAGCGAGATCTTCTCGAGCACTCCCGGCGAAACGCACGGGCTTCATCGTGTGATTATACGACTATTCGTATTGGCAACGATTCATCGCACCTCTGCCGTCGCGCCCTCGATCTTTGTCCAGGGCTCGGCCCGGCCGCCGAGGTGACTGGCCAGAAACTCCTCCACACGGCCGTAGAAGTCCAGGTTGTTCTCCGGTCTTTCGAATCCGTGCCCCTCGTCGGGATAGACGATATAGACCACGTCCCGTTTGGCGTCGCGTAGCGCTTTCACCATGGAGTCGGTGTTCGCGATCGTCACGCGGGGATCATTCTGCCCCTGGCCGATCAGCAGCGGAGCGCGAATCGACTCCACGTGGTACAACGGTGAGATGAGACGGTTCAGTTCCGGGTCATGCTCGACATCGCCGACACGCCGCCGCCAGCGCAGGAGAATGCCGCTCCAATAGTTCGGAAACGAACGGAAGAGAGTGACGACGTCCGCCGGCCCCACTCCGTCGACGCCGCAGGTGAAGAGGTCCGGCCGCTGCTCCAGGGCGTGCAGGGTCCCAAAGCCGCCGCCGGACCACCCCATCGCCGCGATCCGTTTCGGATCGGCGATTCCCTGGTCGATAGCCCACTGCACGGCGTCGTAGAGATCCTGCTGCGTGCCCCGTCCCCACTGATTTGTACCGGCAGTGAGGAATCCGATGCCGTATCCGGTCGAGCCGCGATAGTTCACCTGGAGCACGGCATAGCCCCGATTGGCGAGCAACTGAGCCTCGGCGTCGAAGTCGTCGCTCCAGCGGAACCACGGGCCGCCGTGGATGTCGAGCACCAGCGGCAGTCCTTTCGCCTCCACTCCGGGAGGAACGATGAGGTAGCTGACGAGCGGCAGGCCGTCGCGGGCCTTGATCACGACAGCCTTCTTCGGGGCGAGCGTGTAGCGTTGAAGGTCGGGGTTGTCGCTGAAGAGCGGCGTTAGCTTCTTCGCCACGCGGTCCCAGGCTACGTACGACGTCGCCGCGTCGCTGCGCGAGGCCGAGAGGAGCCACGTCTTGTCGGCACGATCGCGGCTGACGATCCGAAGAAACCCCGGCACCTGGCGGCCGATGCGTTCGAAATCGGCGCCGGTGGCTGCATCGAGAAACATCCAATGCGGCGAGGTATAGTCGAACCTCACCGCTTCGATCTCCTGCGTAACCGGATTCACCATGACGGCAGGGCTCAGACCCTCATCATCGACATCTGACTGCGGGTCCTGCGCGACGATACCCAGCTCCTTGCCGCTCATCACATCCACGCGCATCAGTCGTCCCTTGTCGGAATGAAGGGCAGAGTGGACGATGACGCTCTTGCCGTCCGGAGAGAAGCCGGCGATGAGCGAGCCTCCGATCACCTGCCCGTCGAAGAGCGCCCGTTCGAACGGCATGACGATGAGATCACGCCACGGCTGCGCGGAACCGTCGCGCACGCGGATGATGGTCTCTCCGGTCGTACCGTTGAAGGCCGTTGCGCCGCGGATGGCGAAGTTGGCATCGGTGCTCCAGGTGAGAACGTCGCCGGGATTCTTCGCCTCGAGAGTCACCGCGCCGGACTCGAGGTCGACGCGGTACATGTCGAAGACCTTTCGGTCGCGAAGGTTGAGGCCGAGGAGCACGGCACTCGGCTGCCGGGGGCTGGTCAGAATATTCTGGGCGCGCACCCCTCGGAACGGAGTCAGGTCGCGAATGTTTCCGCTCTCCAGATCGGCGGAAAAGAGATGGTCGATCTCGTCGCCGGCGTTGTCCTGCAGATAGAGGATGTGTTTCCCATCCTCTCCCCACGCGTACCAATAGATGGGATGCGTGGCCTCGTTCGTGATGAGACGCGGCGTGTCCGACGCGATCGGCCGCGCCCACACGTTCAACACACCGTTCTTGTCGGGAGCAAGCCATGCGATCTGCGTACCGTCCGGCGAGAGCCGCGGCGCGGTCCGCTCCGGGTTTCCGAAAAGAAGCTTGCGGGGGATGAGGGGTGGCTGTTCTGCGAACACCGGCGAGAAGCAAGCCAGCAGAGCAATGAACGGCAAAAGACCATGACGCATCGTCGAGCCCCCGAGGTTCGGAGGATACGCCCGCCGTCGAGCCCGCAGGCAGGCCTTCACATATCGTTTTCGCGATCGTTCCAAAACGGACGGACCGGGTGTCCGGCTCCGGCGATGTGTCCTCCCAGTTCGCCACTGACTTCGATGAATCGGCGAGCACTCAATAATCAAGGCTCCTCCACTACGAGATGGACAATGTCGGCGCACTCGTACGCGGCGACGAAAGCCTGGATGTCGCCATAGCCGGCGCAACTCCGCGAGCTGGTGGCTTCTCGCCACTCACGTACAGTGTGATCATCTCAAGGCCAGCGGATTCCGAGAGCGATCGGTCGATCGGTTGATGCGTCTAAGCGGATGCCGGCTCTTGCCAGGCCACTCACTTGAAATCGCGCAGCAGCCAGGCGAGCTCGACCCAAGCGGCAGGGCAGCTGAGGTGCGGTCTAAGTCGAAAGTAGAAGTGACTGTACTTTCAACTTTAGACCCAGCCCGAGGACTCATCCAGGCGCAGCCCCGGATTCCAAGATTGGGCGGTGGGAAACTCGTCAGCTGAAGCACTCCCTTAGAAAGGCACGCTCATGTACGTTCGATATGCCAGGGCTCGTGCGCTCGCAATCGCGTCGTCACTCGAACGACAGTGGCATGTCAGCACGCCATTCTCATACGGGTGCGAGGCTGCGAGGCACAAATGAGGCATACCATGCGCAAAATCGTCTGTGTATTCATCTTTCTAACTATCGGCGGTGCACCACATCTGCACTCACAGGTTTCTCTACCGACTAGTTTGCCGGGATTGAACCTTGATGGCATCTCCGCGTTCTACCGAATGAGTAGACTCTCCGGGGCAAGCGGATGGCGGGCATCACCGACTGGACCGTGTCCTCAGGGATCGACCGGTCTCCCGATGTGCGGCTGGGGGGGTTGAGTTGGTCTACGAACTTACGGGAAGCGAGAAACAACCGACGCCGGGACAATCGAACGGGAATGTCAACGCCTCGTCAGCCGGCGTCGCGACATCCGCTCCGTCGCCCGTTACCTCCGTAGTCACGCAGGAGGAGAAGTCGTGGTTGGACGCCGAGCTCGCGGTCGGGTATGACTTTCTGAACATCCACGCCAAAACGTCCAACGGTGCGAACTTCGAAATGCTCGGTTCGATTCAGACCTTGCCGAGCATTTCGCTCTACCTCAGCCATCAGTTCTCAGGTCGAGCAGAAGGCTATTTCGGCGTTGGCACTGGCTTCGTAGTCTTAAGGAACGTCAGGGCTTACGATCGAAGCGGCAAGATCTACGCGATCGCTGGCGACACGTGGGGGCTCACGCCGAGCATCGGCGGCATTTACCGCCTCCAAGAAGAAGGTCCGAGTCACCTCGGTTTAAGCGTCTTCGTCGAGGGATCGTACGAGGTGCGCAACTTCACGAGCCTTGCCTACACGCTTCCCACCGGCGAGAGCACACTTCCATCGGGTTTGCCGCGCGGCCTCAACGGCAGCGGCTTCGTACTGAACTTGGGTTTGGAAATAAAGTTCCGCAAGAAACCGCCGGCCCCGAGCGGAAAACCATAATGCAACCATAACATGAGGATTCTCGCCGGGCTGAGCCGTGGGCTTCGGCAGCGTAGGCAACTGCCTCGAGGCGCCAAGTCTTATCCGCGAGCCATTTTTTCTACGCCGAGTAGAACTGGATGCGGGGCTGCGACGACTCCGAGCCCCTCGCTCAGAATCGGTTTTCACCGTCATAAGTCACCGAGCGGTGAGTAATGCTTTGCGGAATGGCGACGATCGACCAGCTGGCGCTGACGAAGTTTTGACAGTTCGACGCAGTCGTTCCTCACGACGCCGGTTCAGAATTCGTTATCCGCGAGCCTCATCAGCGGTCACGACTCGGCAGTCACTCTCGCGCTCGGATTGCAAAGGGGGTCATCGATGCAACCTCAATTGACACCACAGAACAGGCGCACGTCTCGATCGATGGGTGAGTGGTTCGTCCAGGCCGGGGTTTTGATCTGGGTCGTCCTCGTTCTGACAGCCGGTTGGCTCAAGGAAACCGGTCTCCGACTGCTATCCTTGCACGACGGTTCAATCGACTTTCCGGCGAACGCGACATCGGACTTCGGCCGCTTTGGCAGCCTTCGCCAGCAACCGCCTCGTATCTGACGAGTGGGGCGGATAAGAGGTCGCAGCTACCCACCGATCGGTTGGGTACACCCATTCCACGCCTTAGTCCGCATTTCTCACAAAGGCTCACCGTGATGGTACCTATCGGTGGGCCCCTTCGTCGCGATTGCACTCAGATGGCGAGATGCCGGTTAGTGCGACGCGCGGTGCCTCATCGTGCCGCAGCCGGGGTCTGGCCATAGATAGCGGAACGCATTCGACAACTGCCCTGACTGGCCGTCGGGGTTCGTGACGATGATCGTCTCGCTGGCCAGACCGGATGACGGCGGAACACGAGCCAGGATGGTCTGAGCATCCTGAACAGTCACATCGGCGGAGTCGGCAGCGCCGAACGAAACCACCGCACCTGACGCGAAGCCGCTCCCTTTGATCGTCACCATGGAGCCCCCCTTGGCCGATGAGCATGGGACGGATACAGACGTGACAGCCACGCCGCTGGTCACCTGAATCGTGTGCGGAGCGACGTTCTGATCGGCGATCGTGAGTGCGTAGGTCCCGGGGACGATTGAGTCCGGCAGCCGCAACTGCGCATAGGTTGAGGCAATCGCGACCTGCTGCAGAGCGATGCCGCCGAGGAGGAAACTGAGGCTGCTCCGGAGTCCAGTGCCGGTGATCGGGAACTCGGAGGACGTCAGAACGTGCGTCGGAGCGCTGGCAATCTGCGGCGTCACAACCGACAGCACGCGGAAACCAGGCCCTGCCGCGATATGCCCGGCCACATCGCGGAGCGTGATGGTCACACTGCCGAGGACCCGGTCCGGAACCGTAACAAAGTGCTGGTCGGCCGTCGACGTCATATCGAGGCCTGCAGCGTTGTCGAAGTAGATCGCATCATCGGCGCGAAGAGCAGAGCCGGAAACGATGACGCGATCGCCAGGCGCGGCAAATGGTGGATAAACTCCCTCGAGCTGCGGCAGGATCTCGCTACTCGTGTAGAGGAACGCGCCCGCGAGCGTAGAGGCGTCGGTGCCGCAACGCATCAAAACGTCGACGCTGCCGGGGGCATGGGGCGGCGCCGCGACGAGCATCGTCGTGGCCTGATCGTCCTGCAGGGTCGTGGCGGCGGCGCCGCCAAACCAGAGCGAGCAGCGGCCACGGCGGAGGTTCTCGCCGGTCACGGCGACCAGGACTCCCCCACCGGCGGAGCTGATTGTTGGTGTAAGCCCGGTGATGCGTGACGGCCGCGGCGTGTACGTGTATGCCTTCGACAACGTTTCTGTATCGGTCCCGCAGCGCACGGCGACGTCGACGGTCCCGGCGTCGTGTGGCGGAGTGCTGGTCGTGAAGGAGCCGGAGGCCGCGAGGCTTGTGTCCAGTCCGGAAACACCGTCGAACATCGCCGTGCAGCGGCTACCCATCCCATCGCCGTAGATCCTGACGATCTGCCCTCCTACCGATGGGCCTGATGCCGTATCCAGTCTTCCAATCGAAAAGCTCGAACCGGCAGTGACGTCGAACCGGAATCCGGTCATTGCGCCGCCGAAGGACGCCGGCACCGTTGTCGTAATGAAGGTGGAGCCGATGCTGTCGCCGCGGAGCGTGAACGAGCCGCTGCCATCCGTGCCGATGGTAAAGAACAATGGCATGTTGGTGATCGTTGGATTCGTCTGGGACAGATACAGCACGAGGGGCGCGCTCGGAGGTGGGTCGAAGTGCATCGTGGCGGTGGCGCTCTGGCCGAGCGTCACGCCGAGGGCTGATTTCTCGAAGGCGTAGAAGGTCGAAATGAAGACATCGACGCGAGCGGCCATCGTGCCGCCGCCTCGCGACGGCGGCCACGTCGCCGTAATGATAGCCGACCCGGCGCCGGCGGCGGTCACATCGAAGGATTTTCCCAGCGACCCCGCGGGAACGTCGACGAACGGGGGAACGGCGGCCACGCTCGGGTCGGACGACGAGAGCAGCACGTGATCGGTTGTGGGCGTCGGTATGCTCGTAGCGACGCTCAGCGAGGCAGGCGTGCCGCGGGCGATTCGCTGCGTTCCCGGCGTCAGGATGTAGTCGTCGTTCAGGATGGTGAGGGTGCCTACCGCGGTTGGGAACTGCGCGAACGTGGGCATCCCGCCTCCGATGAGGATCGTCTCATCGGGCTCCGAGAGCAGGTCGCCTTTCACGGGGATGAGAATCCAGCCGATGGTCTGGAACGCGTCGAAGCGCACCTGGCCCAGGGAGACTTTAGGAAGAGTTCCGACACCTTCATAGTCGGTTCCAGGCTGGGCCGTCCCCCCGATGGCGTAGACATTCACATAGGCGGTGTCCAACAAATGCGCTGAAAGGGTGATGGCCATCGGCACCAGCGTAATCCCGCTGTCGCCTTCCGCCGCGGAGGTGTTTTGAAACGTGGCTACCGGCACCGCTTCGTTCTCAGTGACGTAGATCGAGGCCGTGCTCGGCGAACCAATCACGGCGCCGACCGGGTTGCTGATCGAGATGAAATAGTTCTTCGCCGAATCGGGGCGGTTGTCGTACACGTTAGGGTCGTACGGAACGGGGAAGCAAATGTATTTGTACTGCTGCTTCGGATCAAAGCTCGCCGTAGCGTCGACGACCTCCGCATCGATGCTCACGTGATACTGGACGCTGCAGGCGGCCGACAGGTCGCCGGAACGAACGAACGTGACCTCGCAGGGACTTTGGTTTCTTAAACATCCCACGTAAGAAGACTCCAGCGTGATCACCGCGGGGGCGGCGCGGAGTGACGACGCGGCAAATAGAAGGGACAGCGCGAAAAACCATCTCCGGCTCATCAGTGCTCCGTTTGCGTTCCCTCTACCACCGTGACGTCGTTGATCGAAACCGTCGGCTGTGTCTGTGCGAAAACCGGGCAAGCCAGCGTGATCAGCAGGAGAACAAAGACACGAAGAACCGGAAGAAGCACACATGGTCGATTGGAGAGGAGGTCGGACTATCTCATGAGACTTGATGAGGTGCGCGGCGCGCATCACCGAGGTACGTGAGTTCGGTCACTGGCGTCGATTTAGTGGTGTAATTCGCAGAATCGAGGTTGCACGCCGATGCTTTGCGCACCAAACCCTTCCATTGCCGCGCGGATGGCGCGCGGTAAGTCGCTCCGCACGGAGCTGCCGCGCACCCAACAGGGCGACTGGGAGCCTCCGGCCGGCCGGCCGAACCCCATCGAGACGCTGAAGCATTCCGAGCGTGGCCGCGTCGCCAGGCTGCTGCCGATCAAGCACGAGCGGATGGCGGCATCGCCCTTCGGCTTCTTCCGAGGCGCCGCTCCGATCATGGCGCAGGATCTGGCGGCGCTGCCCCGAACGGGCCTGCTCGTGCAGCTCTGCGGAGACGCACATATCCTCAACCTCGGCGCGTTTGCGTCGGCGGTAGGAACCATCGTCTTCGACATCAACGACTTCGACGAGACCATCCGCGGTCCGTGGGAGTGGGACATGAAGCGGCTTGCCACGAGCTTTGTACTGGCCGGCCGCGAATCGGGGGCGGCCGACCGGCGGTGCCGGGAGGCGGTCATGGTCCTGATGGAGTCGTATCGCAACGCGCTGCAGCGCTTCGCCTTCACCCCGTTCCTCGATCTGGCGCGGCACCGCGTGGGACGGGAGCTCCAGGCCGGACCCATCGGCACTATTCTCAATAAGGCCGAGCGCTCCTCACCGCTGCGGAGCGTGCAAAAGCTCACCGCGCGCGAAAAGGCCGCCATCCACTTCGCGCACCGCCCGCCGCTGCTGCGGCGGATCACAGGCGCCGAGGCGAAGCGCGTGCTGGCATCGCTGGCCGCGTATCGGGAAACGCTCCCCTCGGAGCGTCGCCTTCTTTTCGACGCCTATCGCCCCGCGGACGTGGCGATGAAAGTGGTGGGCACCGGGAGCGTCGGAACGCGCGACTACGTCGTCCTGATGTTCGGGATCGGAGACGACGACCCGCTCTTCCTTCAGGTCAAGCAGGAGATGCCCTCGTGCTACGCACCGTACCTGGGCGAGCCGCCTGCCGCGCACGACGGACAGCGCGTCGCCGAGGGTCAATTGCTCGTGCAGATGACCTCCGATCCACTCCTGGGATGGACCACGATCGACGGGGACCATTACCTCGTGCGCCAGCTCGCGGATCACAAATCGTCGATCGAGCCGCAGGAACTGAGCGGCGTGGGGATCGTCGAGTACGCGCGCGTGTGCGGTGAAGTCTTCGCCCACGCGCACGCCCGGACAGGCGACGCGGCCAGCCTGGCCGGTTACTGCGGGAAGGTCGACACGCTCGACCGGGCCATGGCGCGCTTCGCCACCGCCTACGCCGACACAACGACCGCCGACCATGCCGCCCTGCTGGCGGCGATCCGCTCCGGCCGCGTCGTTGCGGCTACTGACGAGACACCCCCACGGCGAAGAAATCCCACCTAGCGCACACCTAGCCCTCACCTAGCCCCCACCTAGCCCGCATTTCTCACACTCTCACTGGAATCGTCGGCACTCTGTACCCCGTCGAGAGCCCTTCTCCCCCGCGGTTTCTTGCGGGGGAGAAGGTGCCGACAGGCGGATGAGGGGCCGGTCCTCGCGGCGAAGTTGACTGTTTTCAATCGTTTCCACCCGCCCGTTCATGAAAATAGTCCACTGCTCTGCAAGAGCCAAAGCCCCCTCATCCGCCTTCGGCACCTTCTCCCCTTCGCTGAAAAACGCGGTGGGGAGAAGGACTCTCAATGAACACTGTGCCTGCGATTTCAATCAGATTGTGAGAAATCCAGGCTAGAAATTTGTCATCCTGAGCCTGCCCTGAGCGCAGCCGAAGGGCAGTCTCAGCCCCCCGACTGGAAGCCGGGGCCCGCAGACCTGATCCCGGCGGTCACGGATGTATTCGCGTGGTCGACTGGCTCGCAGTAAAGCAAAATAACATTGGCTTGATGGGGAGAGACGCCGGAAACATCCGCTTTTTTGCGGTATCGCAATCTTTTTGGGTGGCACCGCAATCTTTTTTTGTGGCACCGCAATCTTTTTTTGCGGCATCGCAATCTTTTTTTGTGGCATCGCAATCTTTTTTTGCGGCATCGCAATCTTTTTTTGCGGCATCGCAATCTTTTTTTGTGGCATCGCAATCTTTTTTTGCGGCATCGCAATCTTTTTTTGCGGCATCGCAATCTTTTTTTGCGGCATCGCAATCTTTTTTTGCGGCATCGCAATCTTTTTTTGCGGCATCGTATTATTTTTGGACACGGTGTCTACATTCTGGACATCTGTGTCCAGAATCTGAACAGCGATGCATGGCAACCGTCCGCCCGTCAGCGAAGGCTGGCTTAACCTTGGCTTAACCTGGATTTCCCACCATCTGACTGAATCGTGGCACAGTGTTAATCGAGAGTCCTTCTCCCCACCGCGTTTTTCAGCGGGGGGGAGAAGGGCTCTCGACGGAGTACAGAGTACCGATGATTCCAGTGAGAGTGTGTTCGACCCCCGCACTCCGCGCGGCGACATGTGCCACGACCAGGCGGATTGTGTCGTAGGCGATGCGGCCTTCGAATTCGTCATAGATCGGTTTCAGGCGTTCCGTGCCGAGGCGGGCGATGACGGGTGTAATGGCCTCAAACTGTTCGCGCCCAATCCAACGGTCGATCGTGTCGGGATGCTCGGTGATGATGAAGTCGGCGAGGTAGCCGACGATGGTGCTTCGGGCGCGTCCGGTGAGGCTCATGACGACGTCGATCGGAGCGCCGCGGCGGAAGGCGTCGTATGCCTGGATGCGGCCGGGGGTGGCGGTCTTTGGTTGTCTGGCCGGTACGGCGGGCGGCGCCGGGGCGTCGAAGGAGGCGCCCGATTTCGCGCAGGAGTCGCGGATCACGGTGAGCAGCGCGGGGCCGAGCGTGGCCAGCCGGGCCTCGCCGATGCCGGAGATGGATCGCATCCGATCGATTGAGGACGGCCGGACCGCCGCGAGGTGGCGCAGCGTCGTATCCCCCAGGACGACGAACGGCGGGACGCCGCGCGAGCCGGCCTCGCGCTTCCGCCATTCACGGAGCTCATCGAAGAGCGCATGATCGACACCGCTCCACGAGACGTCGGGACGGAGATCGTCGCTTTCGCGCGCGGATGCGCGCATGAGGCGCACCTCGCAGGCCCCGCGCAGCAGCGGTCGCGACCTGTCCGTCAGTCGGAGAACCGGGTACTGGCTGCCTTCCCTTCGGAGAAAACCCTGCGACACGAGCTGGGCGATCCAGCCGCTCAGCTCCTCCTTCGAGAAGCCTGCCAGAATGCCGAAGGTCGAGAGCGCATCGTGCCGGCGCTCGCGGATTTTTCCGCCGTTTACGCCGCGCAGGACCGAGGCGACGTATCCCGCGCCGAAGGCCTCCCCCACCCGCACGACGCAGGAGACGATCTTCTGCGCGATCACCAGCGAGTCCGGCACCGACTCGTGATGATCGAGGCAGACGTCGCAGGCGCCGCAAGGGCCGTTGTCGTACGTCTGGCCGAAGTACTCGACGAGTGCTTTATGCCGGCAGACGAGGTCCTCGGCATAGCTCTGCATGCGCCGGACATTCTCCAACGCCGCGCGCAGATGTTCCGCCGTCCGATCCTCCACGCCGCCGGACAGGATCGAGTTCCACGCCGCGGCGTCGCTGGGGGCGTAGAGCATCGTGCACTCGGCTTCGAGCCCGTCGCGTCCCGCGCGTCCACTCTCCTGCTGGTAGTGCTCGACCGACTTCGGCATCCCGGTGTGGAGGACGAAGCGAACGTTGGAACGGTCGATGCCCATCCCGAAGGCGACCGTGGCCACGATGATGTCGCGCTCCTCTTTAGAGAACTGATCTTGCGCGGCGCGCCGGAGCTCCGGGGAGAGGCCGGCGTGATACGGCGCGACGCGGTAGCCGCGGCTACCGAGAATCGCGGCGAGGGAGTCGACGTCGCGACGGCGAATGCAATAGATGATCCCCGCTTCTCCGCGATGCCTGCGAATCACATCCTCGGCTTGGGCCACCTCGTCGCGCCGGGGAAGGATGCGATAGGTGAGATTGGGCCGGTCAAAGCTGCCGACCAGCTCGACCGGATCGCGGAGGGCGAGTTGCTCGACGATGTCGCGGCGCACGCGCTCGGTGGCGGTGGCGGTGAAGGCGTGCAGCGACGCGTCGGGGAAGATCCGGCGGAGCTCGCGGAGCTGCCGGTATTCGGGGCGGAAGTCGTGGCCCCATTGGCTGATGCAATGTGCCTCGTCGATGGCGAAGGCGGTGACGCCGGCGCGCAGGAGCAGTTGCCGAAAGCTCGTAAGCGCGAGGCGCTCCGGGGAGACGAAGAGCAGTCTGACCGCGCGGTCCGCGAGTGCCCGTTCCACCGCGCGCTGTTCACTGCCCGTCTGCGAGCTGTTGAACTGCATCGCCGGAACGCCGCACGCCACCAGGCCGTCGACCTGATCTTTCATCAATGAGATGAGCGGCGAGACGACGACCGTGAGCGAACCGCGGACGATCGCCGGAGCCTGGTAGCAGAGCGACTTCCCACCGCCGGTCGGCATGACGACGAGCGTGTCGCGCCCTCGTAGCGCCGCTTCCATCGCCTCGCGCTGGAGCGGCCGAAGGGCAGAGAACCCCCAGTACCGCGCCAGCACCTCGTTCAGTCTCGCGTTCGCGCCGGGGTCTGTCGTCTCCGTGTTCATAGTCGCGTTTCTCCTGAACCGAGGCTCCCTCGGTGCGCGAAGAAATGCAAGGGTTCTACGTTAGGTAGAAATCGGCTCTGCGTGACCCCCTACGAGCAGCCGTCCATGGATGCGTTTCTGAGCGTGGAGCAGAAGTCGCCGCGCGGGGTGACTCCGTCTTTCCTTGCTGAATGGCCTATGTTGCGCCCCGGTTCCGCAAGGCCTCGAGGCGCTGCACGTCCGGCAGATCCTTCTCTGCATTGCCCGTCGCCCGTTTCATTCGGATCAGCTCATCCACACCAGCAAAGGAGGTTGGCACTCCGAGGAGCTCGCTTTCGACGCGGCTGTTCCAGACGTCCTCCCACTCCACCCCAGGAACACGGCTATGGACCTCGACTCGCAGAAGGCCTCCGAACGAAAGAATGTCACCGGCAATGAAGTCGGCCGGCGTGTACTCCGGTTCGAAATCGCCCCATGCGACGACTGCACGGCGGGCTCTCTCCCCATTCGGTAGAGTCGGCTCGATCAGAACATCCAGATCACGTGTTGTCCGATACGGGATGTGGGCCAACACCGCCATCCCGCCGATCACGACATAAGCCACGCCTTCTCTGTTGAGTGATTCCAGGAAATCGGCAAAGTCCTTGGTCACGATCGATTCCTCTCGAGACCCACAACGCATACACGCTGTCGAGCAGTGCAACCATCGCTTCGATTCGCTCGGTCGGAGTGGCGGCCAGCGCGTCCGCCACCTCTTCGCGCATGATGGTCTCGCGAGAGTCGGTGACGGCAAAGCGACGTCCCCTCGCTCGCCGGTTCCTGGATAGCACTTCAATCTCAGGTGATGATGCGCCACGATCTACGGTCATCGATACATGCTACTTCAGGGTGCCGCCTGCCAGAGCAACTGACCCTACCCCTCACCGAAACCCCGGCATCAACACCTCCACCATTTTCTCCGGAACCTTCACGATCTGGCCGCGTAGCCAGGTATCCGCGGCGTTTACCAGAGCCGCGCCTTCGTCGCCGCCGGTGAGGACGCCCAGGCGGCGGCGGGCGGCTGCGGCGTAGAGGAGCATCTCGGCGTTCTCGAAGTTGCGGACGGCCGATTCGAGGAGCTGTCGGGCTGAATCGAGATCGCCGTCGATCGCGCGCAGAGCGGCCTGGATAGATTGTGCAAGGGGGCGCGCCCAAAACATCTTCGTGCGGAGGATTGTTGCCGCGTCCCGTTCGACCTGGCGGAGAAGGCCGCGGTCGCCGGTGCTGGTGGCGACGGCGAGGCCGACGCGGGCGCGGAGGTGGACCATCTCGTTACGGACGAAGCGTACCCGCAGGATCTTTGAATGAACCATGGCCGACCACGACTTCTGCAGGCGCTGCCACGCGTCTGCCGGCCGGCCGATGTAGATATCGATCTGGGCCGAGGCCAGCATCTCGAAAAGGTGCTGGGACTGAAAGCGCTCGGACGACCATCGGTCGATGACCGTTCGATTGATGCGGATGGCCGTGTCGGGATCGTCCATGGCCAGGTAGACCACGCTCGGCCGGCCGGCCACGCTCCAGCCGCCATAGCGATCGCCGCGGTCCTCCGCCTCGCGGAGCAGCGTGTTGAGACGCGGCGCCAGCTCGGCGAGTTGGCCGAGGTAGTACATCGCGCAGAGCGAGCAGCTCTGCGTCGTGTCGATCTCCCACGCCACGCCCGTACAGCGCTCGCGAAACTGCTTGTCGGCTTCGTTGGCCTTCTGCAACGCCACGCGAAAACGGCCGAGGAACAGACTGCTGAACGTCTGGGCCAGCGCGGCCAGACCGACCAAGTGCGGATTATTCAGGCGCCTGGCGTGCCCCTCCGCCCGTTGGATGAGGGCGTCGGTGCGGTGTTGGGTGCGATCGCTGCCCATCGAGGAGTAACCGGCCTGGACGGCCAATGCGCGTGCCACCCGGTATGGGTCGCCCGCTTCGAGCGCCAGCCGAAGATGAATCGACTGGAAGTAGGCGGCGCGGATGTTGTCGACGCGCGCCAGGCCGATCGCGACGGCCCAACAGACCTCGACGCGCATGAAGAGATCGGTGGGAATGTCCGCGAGCGGCCGTTCGCGGTATTTCATGCCGCGCAACGCCAGCCGGATTCGTTCCCAGATGATCCCGAGGAAGGAGCTGCGCGGCGTCGCCGGAAGCTTCATGCCCACCGAGGCCAGCACCTGCTCCATCACGCGCAGACCACGCTCGACGTGACCGCCGTTCAGGAGGTTTTCGGCCCCGCGGCGCCGCAGCTCCAGGGCCATGTTCGGGTCCGACGTCTCCGCCACTTCAAGGTAGATGGGAGCGGCCTCGAAACCGCGGCCGGCGCGCGTGAGCGCATCGGCGAGCTGGACGCGCAGCTCACCCGCGCTGGCGATGGACGGATGAAGATCGAGCGCCATCCGGTACAGGCGCGCCGCGTGATCGAAGGCCAGTGCCGCGGCGGCGTTGGCGGCGGCCGCGGCGGCGTGTTGGGCAGCCGTTAGAGGTTCTCCGGCGGAGGCGTAATGCGTGGCCAGCATCTCCGGATCGCGCCGGCCGAGGTCCTCCAGCGCCACGGCAAGGCGGAGGTGACCGGCGCGCCGGTCATCCTCGGTCATCGAAGCCAGCACCGCCTCGCGGAAGCGGTCGTGCGACGCATCGAGCGCCTCGCGGGCGTCGATGACACGGCTGCGGATCATCCTCTCCGAGCGAAGGGCCAGGACGGCGTTTCCGATCTCATCGCCGATCGTCGCCTGAAGAACGTTCCGCTCCAGCGGCTGACCGGCCACCGCCAGCATCTCCAGCACCTGCCGCTCGGCGGCCGGCATGGCCGCGACGCGCAGCCGGATGAGGTCATCGAGGTTCGCCGGGGCATGTTCTCCCCCCATCGCCGTCACAAACCGGACCATTTCGCTGACGAACATCGGACTCCCGCTGGCCTCGTGTGCGATCGATTGCAGGCGATCGTCCGCCATGGGGCCGCCCAGCAACCCCGCCAATTGGCGCGACTCGTCGAGCGTGAGCTCCAGGATGGGGATCTCCAGGACCTCGCCGAGCGCGCCACGGTCGCGCAGCCGTTGGATCTCTTCGAGGAACGGCCGCGGACCCGCCTCGTCGCTGCGGTGCGTCAGCAGCGTGAGCAACGGAGGCGCGTCCGGGGGTTGCAACAGCGCCGCGAGAACAGCGGCGCTATCGCGATCGCCCCATTGGATGTCGTCGATGAACAGGACGACGGGATGCGCATCCGCCAGACGGGCGAAGATCTCGCGCAGAGCGGCCACGGCACGGCGGCGAACCTCGCGCGAATCGAGGACGTCGACCGTCCGTTTCCGTTTGCGGATCGCCGTTTCCAGCGGCTCGAGCACCGGGAAGACGCGCGCCAGCATGGCTATGTCCACCGGCACGATGGCCTTGAGCTCCAGCGCGGAGAGGCGGTCCGTGTAGTGCAGGAGGTCATCGATCAGGCTGTCGAGCGCTTTGTACGGCACCGATTCCTGTTGATAGCAACGGCCGCGCAGGAGGACGGCATCCTCGTGGCGCTGACCGAGCTCCGAGAGAAAGTGGTTGACCAGCGCGCTCTTCCCCAGACCTGAGCGCCCACGGATGACCGCGGTGGCCACTCCGCCGCCTGTGACCACGGAGTAGGCGCGCCACAGCTCCCGCAACTCCCGCTCCCTGCCCACGAACGCCGTCTCCCGTGGGGAGGACGTCGCCGGCGACGACGCGGAGCCGGAAAGGCGGGCCAGGACTTCGGCCCCGGTCGGGCGCTCCTCGGGAAGGCTCGCCAGAAGCGCCATACAGAGGTCGCTGAGATCCTCAGGCACGTCGAATCGATCGCGGGGCGAGTTGAGCGCCGCATTCTGCTTCTGTGCCCGGATCGCGTACAGATCTCCCTCGAATGGAACGATGCCGGTCAGTGCCTGATAGAGCATCACGCCGACGGCGTACCAGTCGCTGGCCATCGAGATCGGCGCCATCTCGATCTGCTCGGGGGACATGTAGGCCGGCGTTCCGGCGAACATGGCGCTCCCTTTTCGAAATGGATCCAGCTCCTCCACCAGGCCGAAGTCGAGAATGACAACGTCTCCGTTCGCCCGCACAAGGACATTGGACGGCTTGAGATCGCAATGGAGCTTGCCGGCATTGTGCAGGGCGATGATGCCCTCCGCCAATTGCCGCATCGACGTCCGAAGCGATGGAAGGTGGACGCTCGGCGCGAATCGAAGATCCTCAGGAACGCGCCGGACCGTCTGGTCATCGCCGGCCGAGGGTAGGGTGTCGCCGGCCTCCCGATGCAACGTCTGTTCGTCCGGATCCGAGGTAAGAAGAGTCGGATCGAGATCCTCGCTCCCGATCGTCGGTTGATCGCCGCTTTCATCTGTCGACGGAAGCTCCGGCGATGCCCCAGGGCGCACGTAGCGGAGAAAGTCGACTCCCTCGATCAACTCCATCGTGAAGAACCACTCGTTCCCCTCGGCGATCAGTTCGTAGAGAGGCACGAGGTTCGGATGAGCGACATCCGCAAGCGAACGGAACTCCTTTTTCAGCCGGTAGATGCTGGCCGGATCCGGCTCGGGGAGCTTCTTCAGCGCCACCGTCTCCTGCCGCACGCGGTCGTAGGCCTCGAAGACGACGCCCATTCCGCCGGCTCCAATGCGCCGCTGAATGACGAACCGCTCGCCGATAGGCTCGCTGCTGACGGCCATGTCCGGAAGAGATTCAGTATACCCCCCGAGCAAACCCCACATACTTCATGCAGTTATAGTTATTGACTTCAGGAACCTCAGAAACTACCTTAGTTGGCAACCACATCCAATTCACCCTGGTAAGAGGTCCGGATTCAATGGAAGAGAGAACTTTCTTCGAAATCCTTGACCGTTTCGTCGACGACGGATGCCTGGAGTTCGTCCAGGGCGATCGGAGGAAGCGTGTGGGCCGCAACGGCGCCGAGCCCGACGCCGTCGTAAGGATCATGAACCCGCGCTTCTTCAAGCGCGTCCTTGCCCACGGCAACCTCGGCATGGGCGAGGCGTTCATGGACCACGACTTCGAGATGGAAAAGGGAACCGTGACCGACTTCCTCACGGTGCTGGTCCGCAACCGTCTCGACAAACGCCTGGCGCGCGGGCTGAGCCTGCGCACGCTGGCCAGACTGCTCTGGATCCGCTTCTACAACCGCGTGCGCGGGATACGGGGAAACATCTCCGCGCACTACGACTACGAGGACGACTCGCTCTTCGAGATCTTCCTCGATTCGCGCATGGTCTACTCCTGCGGCTACGTCAAAGACCCCGGCGGCACGATCGAAGAGTTCCAGCGCGACAAGCTGCAGCGCATGTGCGAGAAGCTGCAATTGCAGCCGGGCGAACGGCTGGTCGACATCGGCTGCGGCTACGGCGGTCTGCTCATCTACGCCGCCCAGAACTTCGGCGTCTCCGGCAAAGGCTGCACGCTCGGCAAGAGGCACTACGAGCGCGCCAGGGCTAACGTCGTCGCGGCCGGCCTGTCCGACCGCATCGAGATCGAGCTGACGCCCTACGACAAGGTCACCGGCAAGTTCGACAAGCTCGTCAGTGTCGAGATGATCGAGCACCTGCCCCGCAGCGAGTACACGCGCTACGTCGACGTCGTCTCACGCCTTCTGACCGAGAAAGGGATGGGACTGATCCACTACATCGGCTGCACCGAACGGAGCAACGATCACGATCCCTTCATTCAGAAATACATCCTTGCCGCCACCAGCCAGCCGAAGCTGTCGGAGGTCGTGGGCCAGCTCGAGGACCACGACATGGCCGTGCTCGACGTCGAGAACCTCGTCGCGCACTACGGCCCCACGCTCCGGGCCTGGACGAACGACTTCCTGAACAACCACTCGAAGCTCGACGGCAGCCGGTACGACGACCGCTTCAAGCGCATGTGGCAGTACTACCTGGAGTGCTCCGCGGCCGCGGCATTCGCCTCGGCTGGCGCGCTCTACCACGTTCTTTTCACCCGGAACTACCCGCCGTCTGGCCCACCCCTGCAGAGGGTCTGAGGCAATACGGCACAAGGAGGAGATCTCGTGACGACGGAAGCCGTAAACGAAACGATTAAGGGAACGACGAGCGGGGCCGCGAGCGCGACAAAATCCGGCAACGCTCTCCTGAACCTGCTCGACCTCGGGATCACTGACAGCAGCATCGAATTCGTCATCGACGGCGTGTCCCGCCTCGTGGGAAACGCCAGCAAGCCGCCCGAAGCCGTGGTGCGCGTTTCCAATCCCGCCTTCCTCGATCAGGTCCTGATCACCGGCAACCTGGCCCTCGGCGAGGCCTACATGCGCGGCGACTTCAGCATCGACAACGATGACGTGGCCGGCTTCGTCGGCGTACTGCTGCGCAACCATCTCGACGAGCGCCTGCGCAAGCACCTCGGCCTGGCCATGACGATGAAAATGGCTGCCATCCGCCTAGCCAACAAGATACGAGGACGCTTCGGCAACATCCACCTGCACTTCGACATCGGCAACGATCTCTATGAAGCCTTTCTCGACTCGAGCCTCGCCTATACCTGCGGCTACGAAACCGCCGACGGCACGAGCGACATCGAACAGCTTCAATCGCAGAAGTTCGCGCGCATTTGCAAGAAACTGCGCCTGGAGGATGGAAACCGCGTCGCCGACCTCGGCTGCGGATTCGGCGGTCTGCTGATCTACGCCGCCGAGCACTTCGCCATCACGGGCAAAGGTCTGACGATCAGCAAGAAGCAGGCGGAGAAAGCGAATGAGCGCATCGCGCAGAAGGGACTGGCGGACCGCATCCACGTCGAATACGCCAGCTACGAAACCCTCACCGGTACCTACGACCGGATCGTCAGCGTCGGCATGATGGAGCACCTCACCGACGCCGAATATCCAGTCTGCGTCGAGACGATCAAGCGCTCCCTCACGCCGCGTGGCCGCGGTTTGATTCACTACATCGGCTACAACGGACCAAAGAACCACAGCGACCCGTTCACGCAGAAGTACATCTTTCCCGGCGCGCAGTGGCCGAAGTTGTCACAACTTGCCCACGAGCTGGAGCGCAACGCCCTCGGTATCCTTGACGTCGAGAACATGGTGCGCCACTACACACTCACCTTGCAGCGCTGGCTGGAGAAGTTCCGCGACGCCTATCCGCATCTGGATCAGAAGCGTTACGACCTGCCGTTCAAGAGGATGTGGGAGTATTACCTCGGCTGCTCGATCGCGTCATCGCTCTATTCCGAGGTCGCGCTCTACCAGATCCTGTTCACGAACGACTACGCGGCACCGATCCCGTATCAACGCGTCTGACACCCGAATTGGAGAAGACTATGGACGCCCCCATCCTATCCAGTCTGGGCCCCGAGCCCTGGAAAGCCCCCTGGTGGAAACCAGCCACCGGCGAAGTCAGCACGTTCCTCTACGTCCTCACCATCCACGTTCTGGCCATCGTCGGAATCATCCTGTATCCGCTGCCCGGCTGGAGGCTGGGGCTGATCACTCTCGCCGTGGCGTGGGTAGGCGGCATGGGGGTCACGATCTGTTACCACCGTTCGATCGCCCACGGCTCGTTACGGCTGAATCCCGTCGTCCGGCACGTGATGATCTTCTTCGCCATGTTCAACGGCTCCGGCGCACCGCCCAGTTGGACGGCAAACCATCGCCAGCATCATTCCCGCGTCGAGACGCACGAGGACATCTCCAGCCCCTGGATCGGCGGATTCTGGTGGGCACACCTGCGCTGGCTGTGGCAGACCGGCCAGGTTCCGCTCGATCGCTGGTGCCCCGATCTCGACAAGCCCCAGTACCGATTCTGGACGAAGGTGCAGATCCCGGTGGTAATGCTCTCCGTATTCGGGGGGCTGATCTTCGGACCGGCGGCGTTCTTCTGGTTCGGCCCGATCAGGCTGCTCTATGCGCTGCACGCGCAATGCTTCATCAACAGCAGCGCCCACATGCGCGCCGGCCGCAAGGACGGCGAGGACTCGTCGCAGAACCTCACCTGGCTGGGCATCATGCAGTTCTTCCAGGGCGAGAGCTGGCACGGCAATCACCACGCAAAGCCAGCCTCCGCCCAGTTCGGCTGGCGCCCCTGGCAGATCGACTTCGGCTGGTACGCGATCGCGATCCTAGAGAGCCTCGGTCTGGCCACCCAGGTGAGGAGGCCCTCGGCGATTCACGACTGAGGTAGGTCGCTTTCGGAAACGAGGTGGGGAATTCGCCATATCGGTCACTCTTAATGGAGAAGGACTTGACATCTTTTCGACCGAAGGGTCTCCCGGCGGCACATTCGATGCAGCCTGCGGCCACAAAGGGTTACAATTTCAACGTCATGCGAGTGAGGGGCTGATTGACCACGGAAGCGAGCATCATTGATTCCATCGCAACTCTTGAACAGCCGCCCGCAGTTGGCGTCTCGTTTCCGGAACCCTTTCCTGTCAGCCGATGGGAGCCGAAGATTACCGGTGTGGTCCCCGTGGTGCGCTCGGCGATTCTGGTACGTCACGACCCTCCGCTGGCAGAGAAACATCCGGCGCTTGTGAAAGACGTGATCGATCAGGCCTGGAGCCGTTGGGCCGAGACTTATCGAACAGCCATTGCCGAGATGGCTGATGTGCCGGCAGCGGATCTGAGCCTCGATGGACAGGAGACGATTCGGCTGAGATACGACGCAAATACCACCTTGATCGATCTCCCAAAGATTCGGTCGCGGTCCGGATCGGCGAGACTATTCGATTTGCGGAGCTGTGTCGCCCTTTGCGTCGATGAGTACAGCTCGAAGATCTGGACCCGGATCGGCCCGCCATATCCGAGCAAACGCGGCTGGGACGTCGACCATCTGTCGCCAGTATTAGACGATTATCGGTCGCTTGCTCAGTCCTCGAGCGAATGGTTCCTCGATCAGTTCTCCGAGCTGACAAAGGACGTGCTCTCGGGCCATCGGATGAGCCGGGAAGGACTGCTGGAGGTAACAACCATCGGTCTGCGGGTAAGAGGCGACACGCGGAATGAGGACTACTTCGACTCCTGGCTGTTCCACAAGGATGGTCCGAATCTCGATAACGAAGAACTTCGCAGATTCATGACCGAGGCGGTGAACCTCGGGTACGACATTCGTCAGTTGAAGACACGCGAGCCAAAGTCCTTCTGGATGTCTATGCCGATGGCGGTGCAACTGGCAAATGGAGATCTCGCGACGCGCACAGCCCTTTATCTCGTAAGGCCGGTAAACGACATGATCCAGGTCGTGGGAATCTGCCTCGACGATTCACGCCTTGGAGACTTCGCCTCTGAGGTGGCGTTAAAAGTCGCCCGGGTCGTCGCGAACCGGATCTGAGATTCGAGTGATGCCCGACCGTTGGATCGAGGAAGAGGTCGATTCCCTCAGAGCCAGTTTGGACGATACACCGAAGATCAATCCCTTCTCATGGATGGTCGAGACAATCTGCGGCGTCACGATGGTCGACGGCGCCGATGGTTCTTCCCGGAAGAACAGACCTCCCAGATTGCGTGTCGCTCTGGTTTCGATGCCAAAGTTCCCCTTCGAGCTTTGCAAACTCTCGTCGCTGACCGTTGGGACGGCATCTCCCGCCGGGATCGATCCGCGGGCGTGCGCGCGTACGCTGGTCTCATTCAAGGGCGCGGCTCCCGGGCAAATGCTCCGCGCCTTCAACGAGGCGCTGGACGCGGCAATCGAGACCTTCAGGGCAAACGTGATCTGCGTCAGTGAGCTCGGGCTACCGAGCGAGGACATGGTTCCAATGCCCGAGGCCAAGCAACTCGCCTGGCAGAAGAGTCAGGATCACAAGGTCCTCATCGTAGCCGGCAGCGCTCACGACTCGCGGACCCTCTACAACACCGGATACCTCTTTCGGCCCGGCGGCCCAAAGGACGGGCATGGCTTCCACAAGACCGTCAGCGCCCGCTCAGTGGAAGAGTTGATCAGTTCGCCGGCGTCCCGGCGCGTCGTCGCTTTGAACTTTGCCGGCTTCCAGATCGCCGTGATGATCTGTCTGGACATCGCCGACTACGCTTCGATCGCGTCGGTGGTCAAAGTCGCGGATGGCGTCGACATCCTTCTCGTGCCCTGTTACACGCCGAAGTTCGAGGAGATGGTGAGTATCGCCAAGGTCACCAGCAAGGCGTTGCCGGGGATTGTCGCTCTGGTCAATGCGGACCTGCCGGAGTGCACGGCCAAACCGTGTCAAATCGCACATTTCGGGAAGTTGGCCGCGGCCTCCAAAACGAAAAAACTCAAATCCGGGGCGATCATCTCTCTGCTCGATATCGATTGCGCAGAGTTTGAAAAGACTCGCAACGAAATGAAGTCCTCCGAAGATCCGAAGATCAAGAGGATGATGCGGGAGATGGAGACACTGTTCGGCAGGCGCGACATGCCCAGTGTCCGCACTCCCTAACGCGAGCTACAATCTACCTATGCCAGTCATCACCTGTCCTGACTGCGGCCGTGAGGTTTCCACACTCGCTTCGGCTTGTCCGCATTGCGGCCGGCCCTCCCCTGCCGGCTTCGCGCCGATCGCCGCCTCGGCGGCTGCGCCGGCATCCGAGGAGACGCTGTGGAAGGGAACGCCGTCGTGGCGTGTGCTCATCGGGAAGGTGGCGCTCATGATCGTGACCGTGATCGTCATCCCGCTCCTGGCAGGCTTCGCCGCCGGACGCGCTCCCGATGTCGAGATGAGCAGCCGCATCTCGAAGATCGGCTGGTGGATCACCGCGATCGCCCTCGTCGTGCAGATCGTCGGCTTTCTCATCGCCATGATGCGGCTGCAGAGCACGATGTACACGATCACCAACCAGCGCATCCTGATCGAGCAGGGAATGCTGTCCAAGAGCGTCGCCGAGATCGACCTGCGCTACATCGACGATACCCAGTTCTTTCAGACCTTCATCGATCGTCTCCTCGGCATCGGGAACGTTACCCTCGTCTCTTCGGACAAGGCCCTGCCGGTGACGATGCTGCACGGCATAGCCGATCCGCGTGGCGTCCGCGAGATCATCCGGGCCCGAGCCTATCAGGTCAGCCAGCGCCAGGTGTTCACGAGGGCGACGTAAGCCTTAGCCTTGCGACCCCGTTACTTCGAGAGAGCAACCGTCACTCCTGTCGAGCTCCGCCCTTCGTGCCACCGCAAGCCACGGAGCGATGTGGCATGGCACAGACACTCTTGTCTGTGCTCCCGGCCGGAGCCGCCGGCCGTGAGGGCTGCAATTCTCGAGTCGCGCGAGCTCCGCACAGACAAGAGTGTCTGTGCCACATCGGCCTGGTAACTTTGAAACTGGATGCAGGTGGGCACAGACACTCTCGTCGACGCTGACGACCGTGCCCTGCGATCGTAGAGCAGGCATCCTGCCTGCTCCCGATGGGCGTCCTCGCCCGGCGGTGGTTTCGGTCAACATACCGCGTCCTGTACCAGCAACCCGACGGGCGAGGACGCCTGCTCTCCAGTACAATCCTTAACTCATGCGCGTCACAGCGGGATGGTTGCTGCTCGCCATCGTCATCCTTCCCTTCGCGGATGCGATGACGGCTTCACGGATGGCGAGCGATTGTTGCTGCGCGGCGATGGCGAAAGGAACTTGTCCGCTGAAACGGGCCGCCGCACGCGAGTGCGAAGACCATCGCGTCCATTGTTCGATGGGGCAGGCTGACGCGAGCTCCACCGCCCAGCTTCCGCGCTCGCTCGATTCCCGGGAACAGACGACTCTGACGGAGACGTCGTCCCGCGAGCTGGTGCCCTCGAGCGCTCTCTCCTTCGCGTCTCCAGACAACGCACACCTGACTTCGCGGAACCCATCACCCGAGACACCGCCTCCCCGATTCGCCTGAATCTCGTCCTCATCAGACAGTGAGATTCCGCAAGGAGGAGGGGCTCTCATGGTTCATTTGTGCTCGGGCACAGGCGCGCGACGTTTCCCCATTCTCATACTCGTACTCCTGCTGTTCGCCAGCAGCGCCTCCGCCACCATTTTCGGGACGGTTCGCGGCACGGTACGGGATGTCCAGGGCCATCCCGTCGCCGGCGCGGCGGTCACGCTGCGATCACAAACCACGCAGTGGACGCGCGGGGTGAAGGCGGACGCGAACGGCGTGTTCTCGTTTGCCGCCGTGCCGCTCGGTTCCTACGCACTGCAGGTGCGCTCGGCCGGTCTGGCCTCGACGACACGCTCGCTCGTCCTCAACTCGGGGGCCGTGCTGGATGTGCCGATCGAACTACCGGTGGCAACCGTCAGCGAAGAGGTCGAGGTGACGGCCGCGGCGGCCGCAGTCGATCCCCACTCATCGACGACACAGACGACCGTGCCGCGGAAGGCAATCGCCGAGACGCCCGGGGCAGACCTCGCCAACAGTCTGGCCATGATCACCGACTTCGTCCCCGGCGCGTACATGGTCCACGATCAACTGCACGTCCGCGGCGGCCATCAGGTCGAGTGGATGATCGACGGCGTTCCGGTTCCGAACACCAACATCGCCAGCAATGTCGGACCGCAGTTCGACCCGAAAGACATCGAATCGCTCGAGGTGCAGCGGGGCGGCTACTCGGCCGAGTATGGCGACCGTACCTACGCCGTCTTCAACGTCGTCCCGCGCTCCGGTTTCGAGCGCAGCGACGAAGGGCATCTGCTCCTGAGCGTCGGAACTCGGGCCAGTACCGACGATCAGATCAACCTCGGCAGTCATACCGAGCGCTTCGCCTACTACGTCAGCGCCAACGGCAATCGCAGCGATGCCGGCCTGGAGACGCCCATCGCGCGCATCCTGAACGACGGCGCCCGCGGCTACGGCGGCTTTGCATCGCTGATCTTTCTTCCCACGAGCGCCGATCAGATCCGCTTCCTGGCCGCGGCTCGCGGAGATCGCTACGACATTCCCAATGACGAGGAGCTGGAAGCCGCGGGCGTGCGCGACCGCGAACGCGAGCAGGACACGATCGCCAGCCTCTCGTGGGTGCGCGTCCTCTCCCCCCGGGCGCTGCTCACCGCGGCGCCGTTCTTCCACGCCAACGCCGCGCGCTTCGACGGCGGGCCGGAGGATCCCATCGTGACGACGGATCACCGCGCTTCCCGCTACGGCGGGGCACATCTCAGCTACGCCGCTACGGTCGGACGCAACGACGCGCGCATCGGCGCGTTCGGATTCAGCGAGCGCGATTCCACGCTCTTCGGCTTACGGGCAAACGACGGCAGCGGCCTGGCGCTGGCGCAGAACGAGAAGGCCGGCGGAAACGTGGAGTCGCTCTTCGCCGAGGATCAGTACAGCGCCTCTTCCTGGCTCACGGTGAGGGCGGGGCTCCGCTACACACGCTTTCGCGGCAGCCTGCGCGAGTCGGCTCTCAGCCCGCGGGCCGGCCTGTCGATTCACGTTCCCGGTACGACTGCCGTTCTACGGGCCTCATACGGTTCCTACTATCAGGAGCCGCCGCTTTCCACGGTCTCCGGTCCCCTCCTCGATCTCGCACTGCAGCAGGGGTTCGGATTCCTTCCCTTGCACGGCGAGCGCGATCGGCAGGCCGAGGTCGGGATCGGCATTCCCGTGGACGGCTGGATTGTCGATGCGGCGGCATTCCGGACGAACGCCCGGAACTTCTTCGATCACGACATCCTCGGCAACTCGAACATCTTCTTTCCGCTGACGATCGACCGGGCCTTCATCCGCGGCCTCGAGTCGACCGTACAGTCTCCTTCCATCGCCGAACGGTTTCGCGTCCACCTCGCCTACTCACATCAGACGGCCGAGGGAGAGGGCGGTGTGGTCGGCGGTCTCACCGATTTCTCGCCGCCGGAGGAAGGACGCTTCTTCCTCGATCACGACCAGCGCAACACATTGGCCGCCGGAACGACAGCGCAGTTAACGCGCGCTTCCTGGATCGGAGGAAACCTCAACTACGGCTCCGGCTTCATCAATGGCGACGGCCCAGACCATCTTCCGAGCCACGCGACATTCGACCTGGCCGCCGGTGCGCGCTGGAGCGACTGGTCGCTCAAACTGACGAGCGTGAACGTCTTCGACAAACGGTACCTGCTCGACCGGAGCAATACGTTCGGAGGGACGCACTTCAACGATGCGCGAAAGGTGTCGATCCAGGTGGATCGGAGGTTCGGGTATTGAACATAGAGCACAGACAAGAGTGTCTGTGCCGTCTGTGCCACATCGGATGCTGGTACTTGCAGAAGTACTTAGCCCAACCGAGTGGAATATGGGCACAGACGTTTGTGCCACATCGCAGAAGTGTGGAGCTCAACCGAATCGATGTGGCACAGACACTCTTGTCTGTGCTCCCTCGGCAGGATCCTCACCGCCGCACGGAGCGTACGCGCGCGTCGTTGATCCGGACGCTCTGCGTTCCCGCCTTGTAGTGCGCGTCGCCGGAGTAGGCGACCGTCAGCGTGTGCTGGCCGGATGAGACGTTGGTGAGCGTGAAGTCCGCTTGGGAGGAGCCGGAATCGGCGGCCGTGAGTTGGATGCTTTGTGCGGGGATAACGCCGGGCTCGGAGATGGTGATCGTGCCGGTGGGAGCGGCCGCGGGCGAACCGGTTACGCGGACGTGGACCGTGGCGGCCGTGCCGGTCCTGGCGGCGCCGGCAAGGATGGAGGCATTGCCCGTGAAGACAGAGAGGTCCCACGTCTTCGTCATCGGAAGGAAATTGGCGTCGCCGGCGTAGTCCATGCGTACCGAGTTCAATCCGAGGGCTGGCAGATACACCAGAACCTTTTGGGTTCCGGGGCCCGGCGTGAGCGTAGCGCGGCCGAGCTCCTGGCCATTCTCCGTGATCGTCACCAGGCCGGTCGCGGAGGCGCCGGTATACGGGGCGGTGGCGACCGTGGTGAGCGTGAATGCTGCCGGGTTGTCGAACGTCCCACCCTCCTGAAGAAACGTGTTCACCGCCCCAGGCCAGCGAACCTTCGTGCCTGGATTCACGACGTCAACGCTGAGGGTGGTTCCGGCACTCGTGCCGGGGATCAACACGGCGATGGTTGCGTTTCCGGCGCTGACACCGTGAACGACGAAGCTCACCGGCGTGGATTGAGAGATCGTCAGCGTCGACGGCACCGAAACCACCCCGGGCGGAATGGCCGCAATGGTGACGGTCGTCGTGGTCGTGTTCGGTTGGATCCAGACGTTGGCCTGGGAACCGGGCGTGAGGTAAAGGGCATCCATAGCAAGATTGGAGTTGACGATCCATCCCACGCTGTTATTCGCCGGCTGGGGATCGCTCTCGTGGATCGTCGCCGTTGCCGTGACGTACTGCTGGTAGTTGAACCAGCGGTAGTCGAGGGCACGAGCGGTCGCTCCGGGAGCGAGCTGCGGCGGCGGACCGGAACAGAGAATCTGACAAGTGTTGGCGCCGGCGTCGGCAGGCGTGGCGGTGTGGAGAATCTTCATGTTCGTCGCCGCGCGCGGACCGTTGTTCGTGGCGTTGACAAGAGTGTCACCCTGGCCCCAGAGCGAGAAGTCGAGAGCCAGCGCCAAGTCTGCAATCTGATCGTCGTCGTCGATGATGGCGAAGCCTGAGGCCTTCGCCAGCGCCGCGCCGGAGGCGTTGCGCAGCGTGACGAGGAAGGTCTCGTTGTTCTCGGGAATGACGTCGCCTCGTACCGGAACATCGATGTTCTTCGAGGTCTCGCCCGCGGCGAAGGTGAGCGTGCCCGAGACGGCGTCGTAGTCGCTGCCGGCGGTGGCTGTGCCGTCCGACGTTGCGTAATCGACCGTCACCGTCTGTGCAGAGGCTGCCGACAGCGACACCGTGAAGCGCGCGGCCGTTGTTCCCGAGTCGCCCTCGGGCACGCGAATATCATTGATCGTCAGCCGCGGACCCGAGGAAAGCGGAAGTGCCCACAGCTCGTTTCCGGTTGCCGACGTCGTGGCCGTGAAGAAGAGATGATTGCCTGCCCGTACATACTGCTGCGGAATGCTGCTGTCGATTCCGGGCTCCACATCGGCGAGCAGTTTCGTCCCCTCCGGAGTCCCGTCACTCACCCACATTTCTAAACCATGCACAGTGTCGTATGCCGTGAAGAAAGCCATCCCATCGACAGACACCATTTCCGGTGGAGAGAAGGCGAGGGCAGGATTCACATCGCGCAAGAGGTGAGTTCCCGCGACCGTGCCGTCACTTCCCCACACTCCCGTGCTACTCGTGGCATCGAAGGTGGCAAAGACAACCCCTTTTCCGGCCGCCGCGAGAGGCCCGGTTATGTTGGCCGGTAGCGCCTGTGTGCCGGCCGGCGTGCCATCGGTGACCCAGAGCTGACCGTTCGGGTTGAAGAAAACGTTCCTGCCGGCGGCGGCGATGTTGATCAATCCGAAAAAGACCTGTGGAAAGGAAGCCAGAACAATCGTACCGTCGAAGCTGCCGTCGCTTTTCCACAGTTTCATTCCGCCGCTAGCCGGCACACCAAAATAGAGATAGCCGTCGAGGATGGCGGCACTGCCCGTCGGACGTCCGCCGAGGTCTGCGACGACGGGGTACGTTCCCGCGGGTGTGCCATCGCTGGTCCACAAGCCGGTGTCGGTGAAGAACATCACCCGGCCGGCAACGTCGACGAATCCGAAACCGGCTGGGGCGCCCAGCGATACCGCGGGCGAATGCGACGACGCGGAGGTTACCCACAACGAGGTACCAACAGCCGCGAAGATCTTGTCGCCGTCGCCGAAGAGAACCGAGGGAGTGCCGGGGAAGCGGCTTACGAACTCGAGAGCGGGAGCGGTCCCTTCCGGCGTTCCGTCGCTCATCCAGAGCTGGGTACCCTCAATGAAGAAGATCGAGCGGCCGGCAGGCACATAAGCGGTGGCCGTGGTTTCGGTCAGTTTCAACGTCCCCTCGGGCGTCCCATCGCTGCGCCACAAAGACCGCGGCACTCCCCCGTTCGACGTGACCGTCCCGATGCCGTCCCAGGCATTGAAATAGATCCAATCTCCGGCGGCGGTGAGGTTGGCCGGAGCGGATGACGGCGCCGAATCGGCGGCGATATTGGCGACCATCGTTGTCCCCGCGTCGGTGCCATCGCTCTTCCAAAGCTCGTAGCCATTGAGCGAATTGGCGCCGGCGAAGTAGACGATGCCGTCGATATTGGTGAGGCCGTTTGGGGAGACCGAGGGAACGGCGGTGGTTGTGACCTGCCTGGTTCCGGCGACAGTACCGTCGCTCACCCACAGGGTGCGGCCAACACCTGTCATCGCGCTGAAAAAAACGCGATCGCCGACCGCGACGAGACCGGCCGGGTTGCTGCCGTTGGGCGAGCCGCCTTGCGACTGCCCGGGAAAGATGTCGCGCACGAGCGTAGTACCGGCCTCGGTGCCGTCGGTTTTCCAGAGCTCCTGTCCCTCCGCCGCCGTATTCGCCGTGAAATAGGCAACACCGTTGACGATCGCCACACCGCCGGCGTCGGCAATGTAGGGGAAGTAGAGGACGGAATCGCTCGGGCCGGGATTGATGTCGCGAAGAATGTGCGTCCCGGCGGCGGTGCCGTCGCTGATCCAGATCTCCTCGCCATGCTGCGGGTCGGTTGCAAGGAACAGCACTCGGTCACCCAAAGCAGTGAATCCCGATTTGAGGGCGGTCGTCGGGCCGGGCGAGAACTCCATGATCATGTGCGTCCCGGCCTCGGTACCGTCGCTCACCCAGGGCTGGTTGTAATTCGTCTGCGGGTCAAACACGGGGAAGAAAAGCTGGGATCCGGCCACGGTCACGGTGGTGTTCACATCCACCTGTTTCACCATTACCGTGCCGGCCGCGGTGCCGTCCGTCTTCCAGAGCCCGCCGAGAGTGGCAAAGTAGACGAGGTCATTGAACAAGACGAAAGACCCCGGATACGAATCGCTCGGCCCAGGCGACAGGTCCTTGAGGAATCTGGTGCCGGCCGGCGTCCCGTCCGTGATCCAGAGCTCGTTTCCGTCGATTCCATCATCGGCGGAGAAGATCATCTGGCCGTGATAGACAATGCGCTGGCCCGGCGTGGAGCCGCGCGATCCGTTGGATATGTCAGCGAGGAGACGCGTTCCCGCGCTCGTACCATCCGTCGTCCAGAGCTCTTGGCCGTGTACTCCATCGTTCGCGTTGAAGAGCAGCCTGCCGTTGACGTTGACGAATTGAGACGGATTCGATGAGGAAGATCCAACGTTGATATCGGCCACCAGCGCCGTTCCCGCCGCGGTTCCGTCGGTCGACCACAACTCCGTTCCCACCGTTGTACGGGCGGAAAAGAAGATTCGCGAGCCGAAACGGAAGAAGTTGGCCGGAGAGGATGAAGATGGATTGACCGTCGTGCTGGCGTTGATGTCTTTGACCAGGTAGGGGGTCTGCGCGCGCACCGAGAGTGGCGCGATCAGGGTAAGAACGAGTGCGAGACGCCTCATCAGTGTCCCGCGGAGCGCCTGCGGGTCTCGACCAACCGCACCTGTTGGGAGCCTGACTGGTACAGCGCGTCACCGGGATAGTTGATCGTCAGTGTTGGGGATGCGGGAAGGTTCGTGATCGTCGCGCGCGCGATCGACGTTCCGCCGCCGGAGGGAACGAGCGCCACCTGGGCCACCTGCGCTCCGCCGTTGACGACGGACAACACCCCGGTCGGGCTGGCAAGCGGCGATCCGGTGGCATGTACCGTGAGAGTGAACGTTCCCGCGGATCCGGGCACCCGCTCGAGCCCGCCGGTCATCGTTACATCGCCTTGATGGATGAAGACAGTGCCGTTGACCGATTGTGGCTGGAAGTTCGTATCGCCGCTGTATGTGATCACGAATGGAATCTGCCCCAGCGAGGGGAGATAAAACGGCAGCGTCAGAGCGCTGCCTGTGCCGCTCACGACGCCGCGAGCCAGTGCCTGGCCTCCTGCCGTGACGACCACTGTGCCGGTGGCTTTCGCTCCTGTGAGAGGCGCCGTTCCTGAAGGGGTGATGGTTGCCGTGATCGGGAGTTCGAAAAACGTCGCTGAGAAGTTCGTTGTGACCGTGACTCCGCCCGGCCAGAGCGGCTGCGTACCCGGCGCCACAACGGTGACAAGGAGTGGTGCCTGCTGCGCGTCGACGTTGATCGACGAGGCTCCGGGCTTGACGCCGGTCACGGTGAACGTGCCCAACCCCGCGGTTACCTTGGTCAATGTCGACGGCGCGGAGACGACGGTCGGATCGGAGGACGTGACGACCGGATTCGCGGTGGAGATCTTCGCGGTAACCGTGGCCGTTGCGCCCGGGGTGAGAAAGACCGCGTTCATGGCCATCGTTCCGCTGCCGTTGAGCGTCCAGGCGATGGTGTTGTTCGCCGGCTGCGGATCACGCTGCCGTGCCGCAACGGTCGCGCTGAGGTACGACTGTTGGAGCGCCGGCAGATTGTAGTTACTGAATGTGGGTGCGGACGCGCCGTTGGCCAACTGCGGGATCGAACACGCAGTGCAAAGAAACGACGAGAAGCCGCCGGATGGAGTCTCCGTGAATGCCACCGCCACGTCGGTGGCAGTGCGCGGACCGCTGTTCGAGACGTTCGTGGCCAGAGAGAGGCCCGTCGTGCCCTCGCCGAACTGCGCCGCGATGCCGAGATCGGCGATCTGGTCGTCATCCTCGATGATGCCAACGGCCTCGCCCCTGGTCACCTGCGCTCCGCTGACGTTGCGCAGCGTGACATAGAATGTCTCGTTGTTTTCCGGAATCACGTCGCCGTGGACAAGCACGTCGATGGTCTTGGCCGTCTCGCCGGGTTCGAACGTAAGGGTCCCCGACACCGCGTCATAATCCACGCCCGCGGTGGCCGTGCCGTCGGAGGTGACGTAGTCGACGGTGACGGTTTGGGTCGCTGCGGGAGTGAGCGAGACGTTGAAGTGCGCCACGCTCGTCCCCACGTCGCCCTCGGCTGCCCGCAAGTCGCTGATCGAGATCGCGGGCGTGTTGAACTGCAATGCCCACAGCTCCGTACCGGCTGCGTCGGTATACGCGCTGAAGTAGACGAGATTGCCGGCCTTCGTGAAGGACGTCGGGTTGGAGCTCGCGGGGCCGGGATTCAGATCGGCGAGCAGCTTCGTTCCTGCGACGGTCCCGTCGGTGGTCCAGAGCTCGTTGCCATGGTCGTTGTCTGTGTTCGCAAAGTACACGGTCCCGTCGATGCTCACCGGCACGGTCGAATATTGGGTGAGATGCAGAAGGGGCTTGGTCCCGCTCTGCGTGCCGTCGCTGCTCCACAGGTCGTACCCTGTCGTCTGGTCAAAGGTAACAAAGACGATCCGATCGCCAGCGGACTTGAGGAGATCGTTTTCCAGGGGGTCAGCGAGCGACACCTTGGTGAGCTCCGTCGTTCCCGATTCCGTCCCGTCGCTGCTCCAGAGCGATCCATTGATTACGAAGAACGCCCTGCGGCCCGCGGCCACGATTTGCGTTTCGAACGTACTGCTGACCGACAACTCCTTGACGATCGTCGTGCCGTCCGCCGTCCCGTCACTCTTCCATAGCTTGACGTTTTGACCGTCCAGGGCCTGCAGAAAGAAAACCGTGCCGGCAGCGTTCACCAGTTCCGTCGGGTGACGGCCACCGAGGCTCCCGAGGTCGGGCACGATGGCATAGGTGCCGGCGGGAGTGCCGTCCGTGGTCCAGAGGCCGTAGTGAAAGTTGCTAAGTTGCTGCCCGAAGAAGACGTAACGCCCGGCAACCTCGATCAAGCCGGTCGGGTTGTGTGCGCCGAGCGGCATGGCCGCCCCGTCCGGCGCTGCTGATGTCTTCCACAACGACGTATTGCCACCGCTCGGATCGTTAACGGTCGCGAAGGGTGTCACCGAATGAGAAAAACGCTCCACCCCATCCCGGCGCCCCGAAGCGGCGCATGAAGTCGTCCGCCGTGGTCGTCCCTGTGATCGTGCCGTCGCTCACGATCTGCCTCGTCGAGCCATTGTTGAGCGACTCCGTGAAAAAGACGAGCGGGCCGGCCGGCGTCAGCGGAGGGGGACCCTGTCCGGTCTCCCTCAACTTGAACGTTCCCGCCTCCGTGCCGTCAGACCGCCACAGCGAGGACTCGGCGACGCCCGTCGTCGGCGAAATCGTCCCCTCGGTGGCGTTGAAGAACAACAGGTTGCTCGTTGCCGTGAGCTGGAACGGATCCGACGACGGTGTCCTGTCGGCGCCCAGATTGGCGATCATCCGCGATCCCGCGGCGGTGCCATCGGTTACCCATGGCTCGGTGCCGGTCAGCGCGGTCGCTCCGCCGAAATAGATCTTTCCGTTGATCGGCCAGAGACGGGCGTCGAGGCCGAAACCAGGCCCTCCCATCCCGCTGATTACGTGCGTCCCGCTGACGCTTCCATCGGTCACCCAGAGCTGCGATCCAACGGCGTCTTTGCTGCCGGCCCCGACGAAGAGCATGCCATTCATGACGCCAAAGGCGAATGGAAGCGAGGAGTCAGGTCCGGGAAGGAGATCGGCGAAGAACGCCGTTCCCGCGTCCGTGCCATCCGTAACCCACAACTCCCGTCCGTGAACGCTGTCGCTCGCCGAGAAGAAGGCCCGGTTGCCCAACACGGTGATGTAGGCGAACGCGGAGTCCCACATCCCTATGGCACCGGGAACGAAATCGCGCACCATCCGCGTGCCCGCCGCGGTCCCGTCGCTGATCCACATCTCCCGTCCGTGAACGCCGTCATTGGCCAGAAAGAGCACCTGATTGCCGAAGGGAGTGAATCCGAGCGCGAAGAAGCTGTTGTTGAGTGACCCTCCCGCGCCGGGAAGAATGTCGGTCACCATGTGCGTGCCCGCGCTCGTTCCGTCGCTGACCCATGGCTCCCAGCCCGCCGCTGATGTGAAGCCCTCGAAGAAGAGTTGCGAGCCGGCCGCGGCGAGGTTGCGCACGGCCACAACACTGACCACATTCACCGTGCCGGATTCGGTGCCGTCCGTCTTCCAGAGACCTCCGGCGGCGGAGAAGTAGACACTGCCGCCCATGGCCACGAAATAGGCCGGCGATGACGCCGCGCTGCCGGGGCTGATGTCCTTGAGCATGCGCGTCCCGGCGGCGGTGCCGTCCGTCGTCCACAGCTCACGGCCGTTGGTGCCATCGTCGGCACTGAACAGCATCGTGTTCTTGTAGACGATTCGCGAAAGCGGCTGTGAGGACGTCGGCCCGGGATTGATGTCCACGAGAAGGTGGGTTCCTGCGGCCGTCCCGTCGCTCGTCCAGAGCTCGATCCCGTGGTTGACGTCGCGCGCGTTGAAGAGCAGCACGCCGTTGACGACCGTCAGCCCGCTTGGACTGGAGCTGCCGGTGCCGGGAATGATGTCGGCGACCATCGACGTGCCGCCGCTGGTCCCGTCGGTGCTCCAGAGCTCTGTTCCAGCCGCATCTGTCGTGGCCGCGAAAAAGATCCGGTTGCCAAAGGCCACGAACTCCGTCGGCGACGAAGATTTCGTGGCGTTCGAATACGTCGTGTTGATGTCTTTGACGAGATACGGCGTCTGCGCGCGGAGAGGAAGCGACACGACGAACAGCAGGATGGGGATCGTCTTTCGCATAAACGATTGTGGATACCGGTCGGACCGATCCGGCGATGAGGAATTCTATCATCTATGGTCAGAGGTTCGGATCTCCTTCCTCATTACAAAGTAGGCCGAATGACGATTTGTCCACGCCGTGCTGGCGATCAATCACTTCTTCCTGCATGTCTCTTCATCGAACGTCTGCCACTTACCCTCGATCTCCGCCTCGGTCGTGTGCTTGATCTCTCTCGGGCTCTTCCTGACGAAGGTATTGCGCGACGGGATGGTCATACCGGCGACATGCATCGGGCCGCTCCATACGATGGTGGCGCCGTCCCATCCCGTTGATTCCACCATGCTGTGGCCTCCGCCGTTGTCGACCGCGTAGCCGGTGAGCTTCTGCGTCCCCTCGTCATAGCCCCAGAGGACGGTGCCCTGGGCCGGATGAGGATTGTGCAGAGTCTTGTATTCCGTGTAATCGATAGCCAGCCAGAACCCGCGGAGCGCCCAGACGACGTGAATCGTTGCTCTGGTGGCATGCTCCGGTCCCCACGCCGAGGCGAAGGCCTTGCCGTTGCACCGCCAGGTGCCGGCGAAAGACTGCAGATCGGCAAGCCGCGGTGACGGTTTGGGCTGTGCGAAGGCGGACGCAACGACGAGGGCGGCGAGCACGAAGAGATACGGCAGCTTGAGCATGAGATCCCCTTTTCATCGATATAGTACGTCGCGTTTCGGAGCCCATAGATGCTGTCGATACGGTTGATGCGGTTGAGACTCAACCCATAAAGCATCCTGATGCTGCCGGCCAATGCCCTCGTATCATTCTGCGCGCGAATGCGCATCCTCCTCCTCACCCCCCGCCCTCCCTGGCCGCCGATCGACGGGGGGCGCATTGCCATGGGGCGGTTGGCGGAGGGGCTCGTCCATGCGGGGCTGGACGTCGAGATCCTTTCCCTGAATCCGCGCAAGCATCGGGCGGCGATCGCGGCGGCGGCGGTGGGGATGCAGGCGATCGACATCGATACGTCGCGATGGGTCGTGCCCGCGTGGAGGGCGGTGACGGGAGAGGCGCCGTTCGTCGTCGGGCGTTTCGTTTCGAACAAGTTTCGCGAAGCGCTTCGCGCGAAGTTAGGGCTTTTCAAGCCCGACATCGTCCAGATTGAGAGCCCGTTCCTCATGCCGTACGCCGAGGTCGTGCGGGAGGAGAGCGGGGCACGCGTCGTCCTTCGGTCGCTGAATGTCGAGTTCCGAATCTGGGAGGGGCTGGCGCGGAACGAGCGCAATCCTCTGCGGCGGCTGGCGCTTCGCCGCGTGGCGTCGTCGCTGCGCAGGTACGAGGTGCGGCATTTCGACACGCCGGACGCCGTCGTCCCGATTTCGGACGATGACGCCGAGGCCTTTCGCGGCCTCGGGTGTACACGGCCGATGCACGTCGTCCCCTGCGGGATCACGCTCTCTGATCCCCAGCCTAGCGCACCCGAGGCCGGGAGCGTCGGCTTCATCGGCTCGCTCGACTTCCGGCCGAATCAGGAGGCGGTGACGTGGATCGTGGACGAGCTTTGGCCGCGCGTCAGCGGGCGGGCTCCGGAAGCGCGGCTGTCGATCGCGGGCAGCGGGCCGCCTGACTGGCTACGGCGGCGTGCGCGGGGGCAGAACATCGATTTCCTCGGCGAGGTCGACGATGCGCGGGCCTTCATGCAACGGATGTCGGTCGTGATCGCGCCGCTCTTCGCCGGCGGCGGCATGCGCATCAAGGTCCTCGAGGCGATGGCACTGGCAAAACCGGTCGTCGCCACGACGCTCGGCGCCGGTGGAATCGACGTCGAGAACGGGCGCGACATCCTCATCGCCGATGACGTAACCACGTTTGCGGACGGCGTCGTCCGGCTGCTGCGCGAGGGCGATACGGCGAGCAGGATCGGCGACGCGGCGCTGGCGACCGTCAGGGAGCGCTACGACAACGACAGGCTCGCGAAGGGGTTGGTGGGGTTCTACGAATCGCTCGCAACGGATGTCCACGGCTCTGGCGTCCAGCCATCGACGGTGCGTTAGCGGCCGCGAGGAGGGCGATGACGCCAGGTCGCTCCGTTTGGGGTCATGAGCCTTCCCGCGGAACACAGATCCTTGCGCGAAGGGGCACTGCGCCGAGGGGTAATCACCGTTATTGGTGGTCCTGGGCACGTGAACACACAAAAATGGTGAGTTGACGGCCTCGCGGAGTCCGTGAATAGACTTCGCGAGGCCGTGAATTGACTCCGGGAGGTCATGAATTGACTCTGGCAGGCAATGCAATTGACTCCAGAAGGCAATTAATTGACTCTGGCAGGCAATTAAATTGACTCCGGGAGGTCATGAATTGACTCTGGCAGGCAATTAAATTGACTCTGGGAGGCAATGAATTGACTCTGGCAGGCAATTAAATTGACTCCGGGAGGCCATGAATTGACTCTGGCAGGCAATTAAATTGACTCTGGGAGGCAATGAATTGACTCTGGCAGGCAATGAATTGACTCCGAGAGGCAATGAATGGACTCCGCGAGGCAATGAATGGACTCCGGGAGGCAATGAATGGAATTCCGCGAGTCCGTGAATGGTCGCATTTTGCTCCCGAACGCGACCCTCGTGAACGTTCCGAACGCTCCGTCAATCCTACGTTTGTCTCTGAATCCACCGGGTTTGGAATTACCGCCGGGCGAAACACCTCGAAGCCTGGATTCCCGAGGAGAGCAGGCGTCCCGGCTGCTCCCGACGGGCGTCCTCGCCCGGCGGTTGGGCCGTGGCGCACGCACAAATCGAACCTGAAAACGGGATGTGAAGCTGATCCTGGTTTCAATCCACGGCGCTGTATCGATCTCGGTCCTCCCGCCGGGCGAGGACGCCCGGCGGGAGCAGGCAGGATGCCTGCTCTACGCTCGCCGGAGTGTGTTCAGGGGCTATCGGACAACCCGCTACTTCTCGAAATCCCACGCGACCTTCTTCAAGGCCCGATCGGCGCGCTCGATGAGCTGCAGGATGTCTTTCTTGGCATGGGCCGCGGAGAAGAAGGCGGCCTCGAGCTGCGAGGGCGGCAGGTAGACACCCTCGGCCAGCATGAGGTGGAAGAAGCGGGCGAACTTGTCGCGGTTGGAGCGATTCGCGCTCTCGTAGTCGGTGACCGGCCCCTCGTTGAAGAAGATCGTCCACATCGAGCCGGCGCGATTCACCGTCAGCGGCACGCCGTGTTTCTCGGCCGCTTTTCGGACACCTACGTCGAATTCGCCGGAGCGCTCTTCGAGATCGGCGTAGATCGACGAGTTCTTCAACACGCCCAGCGTGGCCTTCCCCGCCGCCACCGCCACCGGATTGCCCGACAGCGTCCCGGCCTGGTACATCGGTCCCATCGGCGAGACGAGCTGCATCAAGTCGCGCCTTCCTCCGTACGCACCGATGGGCATTCCGCCGCCGATGATCTTGCCGAGCGTCGTGATGTCAGGCTTGATGTTGAACACGGACTGCGCGCCGCCGTAGGCCACCCGGAAACCGGTCATCACCTCGTCGAAGATGAGCAGGGCGCCGCGCTCGGTGCAGAGATCGCGCAGTCCCTGGAGAAAGCCGTCCACGGGCCGGACGCATCCCATGTTTCCGGCCACCGGCTCGACGATGATCGCCGCCACCTCATCGTCGATGGCGTTACGCACGGCATCGAGATCGTTGTAGGCGACGCTGATCGTCAGCTCGGTCACTTCCTTCGGCACGCCCGCAGAGTCGGGGACGTTGAAGGTGGCACCACCGCTCCCCGCCTTCACGAGGAGCGAGTCGACGTGGCCATGGTAACCGCCGTCGAACTTGATGATCTTCTTCCGCCCGGTAGCCGCGCGGGCCAGGCGAAGGGCGCTCATGGTGGCCTCAGTGCCGGAATTGACGAGCCGCACCATCTCGATCGAAGGCACCGCCTGCACGATCATCTCGGCCAGCTCGATCTCGCCGAGCGTGGGCGCGCCGAAGGAGAAGCCGCGCGTGGCGGCCTTCTTCACGGCCTCGACGACGTAGCGGTGTCCGTGCCCGAGGATCATCGGCCCCCACGAGCCGACACAGTCGATGTACTGGACGTTGTCGGCGTCGAAGATGCGCGAGCCGAGCGCCTGGTCGATGAACAGCGGCGTGCCGCCGACACCTTTGAATGCGCGCACCGGCGAATTCACGCCCCCGGGGATGATCTCCTGCGCACGCTGGAAGAGAGCTTCTGAGTTCTTGCCCATGTAGGGGGCGGATTATATGGGGACGCCAGCGCTCCGGCTTAATCCGCAGGCTTGGGAGATGAGCTTCGCCACAAGGTTCGTTCGGCGCGAGATCTGATTATCCGCAGATGGACGCAGATTTACGCAGATGGAGAACGGATGGGCAGCTTTTATCTGCGTACATCTGCGTCATCTGCGGATTCGTTCTCCGCGTCAAGCTCGGATGAATTCGGCTCAGTTGCGGACCACGCCGGTACATTTTGCTGGAGTGGAGAACTAATACGCGTTCTCATGCTTCAGCCCGTGGACCAGCGTCATGAAGAGGATCTTCAGGTCGAGCATCAGCGACCAGTTCTCGATGTAGTAGAGGTCGTGCTCGATGCGGATGCGGATCGAGGTATTGCCGCGCCAGCCGTGGACCTGGGCCCATCCCGTCATGCCGGCGCGCACTTTGTGGCGGAGCATGTAGTGTGGAAACTCGGCGCGGAACTGTTCGACGAACTGCGGACGCTCGGGGCGCGGGCCGACGACGCTCATATCGCCGAGAAGCACGTTGAAAAGCTGCGGCAGCTCATCGAACGACGTCTCGCGGATGAAGCGGCCGACGCGGGTGCGGCGGGGGTCGTCCTTCTCGGCCCACTTCGCGCCAGTGTCGCTCTCGGCGCCGACGCGCATCGAGCGGAACTTGAAAATGTCGAACGGCTTGCCGTCGAGCCCCATCCGCTCCTGCCGATAGAAGACCGGTCCGCCGTCACCGAGCTTGATGGCGATGGCCACGGCCAGCATCACCGGCGAAAAGACGATCAGGGCGACGGTGGCCACGATGAGGTCGAAGCCGCGCTTGAGGAAGCGGCTCCACCCTTCGAGCGGCGTCTCGGAGAGGTTGATCGTCGGCAGGCCGTCGAGATCCTCGACCCGGGAGCGAAGCACCATGAACTGCAGCAGGTCGGGAACGACGTGAATGGCCACGACGCTGCGCACGAGCCGGTCGAGCAGCGCCATCATCGCCTGCGAGGAAGCGTGAGGGAGCGCCACGAAGACGTGGTCGATCTTCTGTTCGTCGATCACGCGCTCGGCCTCATCAATTGTTCCAAGGCAAGCCAGCGCGCCGAGCTTCGACTCCTCGCCATTCCGCAGATAGCCAACGACGCGGAAGCCGAGCTCACGATGGCCGTCGACCCGCTCCACGACGGCGCTGGCCAGCTCACCGCTGCCGGCGATGAGCACGCGGTCGAGGCGTTTCCCCTCACGGTGCCCGCGCTCCACGATCGCGCGCACGATCGTGCGGCCCAGGATCACGAGGACGATCGCGCAGACGAGGAAAATAAAGAGAGTGGCCCGCGAATAGAGAATGTCCGGGCGGCCGGGCCGCACCCACAGCAGCACGCCGGAGAAGACGACGGTGGCCACGATCGAGCCGATGGCCACAGACAGCCACTCCTCGGCCTTCGAGCGGGTCGGGCGAATGCGGTAAAGCCCCTGCACGGCGAAGGCGAGCGGAAAGACGATCGTCACAATCGGCAGGAGCTGTAGGTACGTTTCCACCTCCTGCTGGCCCTTCGTAACGGGGATGACTTTCACGCTGAAGCGGAGAAACCAGGCGCACAGCATGGCCAGATTCGATGCCACGGCATCGTTGATCAGGTAGACGGACGAAAGCGTCCGATGTCGTTTCTCGATCACGCCCTGGCTTGTCCTATGACCTGGCCCAGTTCGGCCAGCATCTCTTTCTGAAATCGGTCACGCGAGAACGTCGCCGCGTGGGCGCGGATGGCCGCGCGGTCCCACGCCCGACCCTCCGTCTCGTCGAGAGCCGCACAAAGCGAGTGTACCGCCGCCGTCGCGAAGAAGGTTCCCGTCGTACCGGGGATTACGGTGTCGCGCACACCTCCCGCGCCGAGAGCCACGACCGGCGTGCCGAGCGCCATCGCCTCCAGCGGTGTGATGCCGAAGTCTTCGACGCCCGGGAGGATCAGGCTCTGTGCGCGGCCGAGGTGATCGATGATCACGTCTCTCGATACGTGCCCGAGGAACTGAACGTTGGGTTCGACAGGGGGTTCGCCAGGGGGTCCGCCACGCGCCCGAAGCGCCGTCAGGAGAGGGCCGCCGCCGATAACGACGAGCCGGCGCCCGCTGGCTTCCGCGGCGTCGATGGCCAGTTCGACGTGTTTGTACGGGACGAGGGCGGAGACGACGACGTGGAAATCGTCCCGGCGGTCGTTCAGAGGCGCGGCGAGAAAGGCATCGTCGACGAACGGAGGGACGACCACGGCGTCGCGGTTGTAGTACGCATGAATGCGCTCGCGTACGAATTTCGAGTTGGCAACGAAACGCGTCACGCCCGCCGCGGTGGCGACGTCCCAGCGCCGCAGCCACGCCGCCAGCGGTCTGGCCAGAGCGCGCTTCAAGCCCCGAGGGAAGTAGTCGTCGAACCTGTCCCATATGTAGCGCATCGGCGTGTGGCAGTAGCAGAGATGGGGCTTCCCGCGGCTGTCGACCCCTTTGGCAACGGCATGGCTCGAGCTAATGATGAGATCGAACCCGCTCAAGTCCCATTGCCGCACCGTCCGCGGAAAGAGCGGAAGGAGAGTGCGATAGTTCGCGACACGCGTCGCCAGCGCTTGCAGTCCCGAGGTGTGGATGGGATGCGACTCGATGGCCGGCGAGACGCTTCCGGGGAAGTGGAAAAGCGTGAAGAGATCCGCCTCCGGCACGAGGTCGAGAATGGCCTCGAGCACATGCTCCCCGCCGCGCATCCCGGTCAGCCAGTCATGAATCACGGCGACGCGGCCTAGGGACGGGCGGTCCTTCATCGCGGATCGTTCTTCTTCGGCGCCGGTGCCGGCGTCGACGCCAGCGGATAGTCACCGTCGGCGGCGCATCGGTCGCAGAGATGGTCGTTTCGAAAGTACTCTTCTTCTTCGACCTCGCCCAGGCAGCGGACGCAGACATGCCTCCCGGTCCGGTCGTTCAGGTTGCGGCGCGGAGGATCGTCGAGCACGCGGCGATGCTATCCGAAGACCTCCTCGATCGGGCCGTATGTTCCGTCTTTGGCAAAGGGAACATATTCGAAGCCGCGGCCCAATGGATCGTCGTGGCGGACGGTCGTGTAGTCGATACCGAGGGCGGAGTAGATCGTCGAAGTGACGTCTTCGGGACGCGCGTCGCGTCCAAGAACGCCGAAGTCCGTGGCATCGGCGCCGGTGGGATCGGTGGCGCCGATGACCCGCCCGCCTTTCACGCCGCCGCCGGCGAATGCGATGGACATGCGAAGGAAGTGATCGCGGCCAGCCTGCGCATTCACGGGGCCAACGGTGCGGCCGAACTCCCCGATGACGACGACCAGGGTCTCATCGAGAAGGGTCTTGCCGGTCACCGAGCCGGGAGCCGCGGCGAGGTCGGTCAGCAACGCGCCGAAGGCCGGGTCGAAACTCTTCATCGGTGCATAGATGCCAATGTTCTTGCTGTAGATGCTCGAATGGTTGTCCCAGCCGCCGAGAGATACCTGCACGAAGCGTGTGCCGCGGCGGGCGGCGATCAGGTTTCTCGCGACGACCAACGAGCCGCCGAAACTGGTGTTGCCGTAGCGAGCGTATTCCGGGGCGGTATAGGCGAAGGTACTGGCAATGTCAGGCGAATCGAAAAGCTCCTTCGCCTGATCGTAAAACCCGCTCATGTCGGACGCGTTCTTCGCCAGGTTGTCCGTCGTGCGATCGGCATCGACCTTCTGGATCAGGTTCCAACGGTCGTCGAAGCGGGCGGCGCCGTCGGGATGCGTCAGCGCGGCCAGCCCGGTCTGCGAGGCCGTGACCGGGAACGGTGCGTAGCGGGCGGGCAGATATCCGGACCCGGCCATCGATTGGTTGATCGAGACGAACCCGGGCAGCACATCCGTGGGCTGCTGATTGATCTGCGCTTCCAGCGCCACGACCGCGCCGATGTGGGGGGCGATCGATCCGGTTGGACTGCCCGGATTGCGGGCGATCTGCACCCATGTCTGCGCGAGCGAGTGAACCGCCGCCCAGGCCAGGCCGTTGCGGACGATGCACACCTTGTCGATCTGACTGGCGGTATTCGGCATCAACCCCTGCGGAACGCGAAACGCGCCGTACGGCGTAGGATTGAAATCCGCCGGCGTCCAGGCCCCCTCTTTCAAATCCCAGGTATCGATATGGCTCGGCGCCCCGGCCATGAAGAGGAGAATGCAATTCCTGGCGGTGTTGCGCAGCACGGGGTTGACGGACTTGACGTCCTGCACGAGGCGTGCGCTCAGAACGGGAGCGAAATACGATGCCACGAGAGAGGTGCCGGCCACGCGCATGAACCGACGGCGCGAGAATCCTTCGCCGAAGACGGGGAACGATCCTCCACGTTCGCATTCACAGTTGTCGTGTTTTCTCATATCGATCGTTCCTCGCCCCTGTCTACTTGAACAGGAACTCGAGCTTGTTCACCAGTGCGAACTGCAGGTCTTCGGTCTTCTTCGTGAGGTCGCCGCTGCCGAGTTGCTCGATGCCCGCCGCCCGCTCGGTCTCGGTCGGGTAGCGCGACAACGTCGTCAGATAGAGCGTGTCCGTGATCGCACCCGGGTCCTTCGTCGCCGAGAGCGTCGTCTGGACTGTAGAGCCCGCGGTGGCGTTGTGTACCCTGCTGACGATGATCGGGTCATTGAGCAGCATCAGCGCCTGGACCGCCGTGCTGTCATCGCTGCGGGGCTCGTCGTCGCGGTTGCCGCGGCCGAATGTGTTCAGAAACACGCGATAGTCGCCGCCTTCGGTCGTGTCGGAAAGCATCATTGCTCTGGGAACGGACAAGATCAGGCTGCTGTTGTTCGAGGTCGTGATCGCGGCACCGACTCCCGTGGCGCGCACGACGGCATCGAGAAGCGCTTCCGCCATCAGCCGCCGCGGATAGTGGCGAGCAAAGTACGGCGTCCATGATTCGTTCCAGACGGTCGGTGCATAGCGCGAGGAGAGCTGGTACGCGTTCGACATCACCATCAGCTTCAGCGTCGCCCGCAGATCGTAGCCATTCGCAGCGAAGGCGGTGGCCAGTTTCGTGAGGAGCACCGGATGAGTCGGTTGCAGCACGGCTCCCGGCGCCAATGTAGAGGGATCCTGCCGGTTGAGATCGTGGTTGTCCGCGGGCTCCACGATGCCGAGACCGAACAGCTCTTTCCAGAGGTAATTGACCGTGGCGCGCGCGAACTGAGGGTCCGCGGTCAGCATGCGGGCGTAAGCCGCGCGGCGCACCTCGCCCGACGCCGGCGTTTCACCGGTCAGGATGAACGCCGGATCGACGACGCTGGCACCATTGACCGGTTGCCGGGGCGTCTTGTTGCCGGAATCAGTGTTGAGGTTGTACGCGCCAGTCGTGTTGTCAGCGAGACTGGTCAGGCTGGCGAGGTTTGAGTTCGTCTGGCTGACGGTAACCTGTGCAAAAAAGGCGGCGTTCTGCCAGAAGTCCATCCGGGTCTTTTTGGCCAGGGATGAGTTGACCTGCTCCAGGTGGCCGAAGCCGTTGTGGCAGGAGAGACATTGCAGCCTCAGCGCGAGGAACTGTGTACCGGTAGACGCGGAGAGGTTGTCGTAAGTGTCCTGAATGGGTCCGTTGGTCTGAATGTCTCGCTTCCAGTAGTCGACCTCTCCATGCAACCCCTCGTCGCCGGTACCGGAAATCAGTTGCCGAACGATCCAGTCGTATGGCTTGCCCGCCTTGATCGAATCATGGAGAAATCGGTAGTAGTCATCGCGGCTGGCCGTACCGATGTTGTTACTCATCGCGACGGAAACGTTCTGCACCAGATCGCCAAGCCACATCGTCCAGCGATCGACGAATGCGTCGGAGGCGAGGAGCTGATCGATCACTTTCTCGCGCTTGTTGGCGCTGGTTTCCGCGAGGAAGGCCTTGACCGCATCGGGTGTCGGAATGGCGCCGGTCAGGTCGAGCGTGACACGGCGCAAGAACTCCGTGTCGCCGGATGGAACGGTCCAGAGAATGCCGTCGCGCACCATCTTTCCGAAGATTTCGTCATCGATGAAGTTCGCCGACTGATACGTGGGCACCGGCGGTCCGCTCGGAGGGAGCACCGCGTGAACTCGGCCAGTCGCGGCCGCGTTGGCCGTGGCGCTCGGCGCTAACGCCTCGGCACGAACTGAGAGCGTGTGCCAGAGGCCGCGCTCGTGGCCGCGCATCTGTTCGGGCCGCACCGTGCAGTCCGGCGCGGCAGGTGCCACACTCTCCTGCGCCAGACCGATCGCCGAGCCGGTGAACGCAATGATCACGACGATGAATACCCGTCCGAGACGCATGCGCGACTCCCTTCTCTTTGCTGAGATGGTTATCTTAAGCTGGAATGCACTCATGTTGTGGTTACAGGAGAAAGAAAATGATCCGCATCCGCAAATCCGACGAGCGAGGGCACTTCGACCACGGCTGGCTCAACACCTACCACACCTTCTCATTCGCCGATTACCACGATCCTGACTTCATGGGCTTCCGCTCGTTGCGCGTAATCAACGAGGACCGCGTCGAGGCAGGCCAGGGGTTCGGCACGCATGGCCACCGCGACATGGAGATCATCTCGTACGTCCTCGAGGGCGAGCTGGGACACGCCGATTCCATGGGAACCGGTTCGGTGATCCGCCCGGGCGAGGTGCAGCGGATGAGCGCAGGCACCGGCGTGATGCACAGCGAGAAAAACGCGTCGGACGAGACCGTACACTTTCTCCAGATCTGGATTCTTCCCGAGCGCCACGGCATCACCCCCGGATATGAACAGAAGGCGTTTCCGGCATCCGAGCGCGACGGGCGTCTCCGCCTTGTCGCCTCTCGCGACGGCCGCGACGGCTCGCTCACCATTCACCAGGACGCCGATCTCTACACCACGACGCTGCGCGACGGCGCCGGCGTGACGTTCGATTTCCGTCCCGACCGCTACGGCTGGCTACAGGTGGCGCGGGGCTCGGTTTCGCTCAATGGCCAGACGCTGAGCGCGGGGGACGGGGCGGCGATCGAGAAGGAGACGAAGATCACGATCACGGGGGATGGGGAGGTGTTGCTGTTCGACCTGAAGTAGTGGATTAGTGGACTAGTCGATTAGTGGGTTAGTCGATCAGAGAGGCGTCATGGCTGGTTGAGTGGGGCTGAGCCCGCATTCCTAATCTACTAATCTACCAATCCACTAATCTACTAATCATCCATGGTCGTCCTCTTCCGCTTCCTCTTCGCGATCTTCACGAGCCGTTTCCGCCGGCCCCTCGGCGTGCTCGACGATTGCGTCATCGCCATGCGGGTCTGGCCGAATGACCTCGATCTCAACATGCACATGAACAGCGGGCGGTACCTCAGCATGATGGACATCGGCCGCGTCGAGATTCTGGCTCGCACGCGCCTGCTGCGGCCCGTCCTCCGGCGGGGATGGCGGCCGATGGTCGGCGCCACGTTCATCCGCTACCGGAGATCGCTCCTGCCGTTCGAGCGCTTCACCGTCCGGTCGCACATCGTCTGCTGGGATGAGAAGTGGCTCTACTTCGAGCACATCCTCGAACGGCGTGGCGAAGTGGCGGCACACGCCTACGTGCGAGGACTTCTGCGCGGGCGGGAGGGGAACGTCCGGCCGAAGGAATTGCTGGAATTGGCGGGAACGCCGGAGCTGGCCTCTCCGGCGATGCCGGCGGAGATTGAGGCATGGCGGAGAATCATTGATCCGCAGATGACGCAGATGGAAGGCAGATAGGATGGCGGCACCTCAATCTGTGTATATCTGCGTCATCTGCGTCATCTGCGTCATCTGCGGATCAGACTTTGGCCTTTTCATGAAGAAGCAAGAGAGAGCGGACAGAATCGGCGAGATCCTCGACCGCCTCTACCCCACCCCGCCCATCCCGCTCCAGCACATCGACCCGTTTACGCTGCTGGTGGCCGTCGTCCTTTCGGCGCAGACGACCGACGTGCAGGTCAACAAGGTGACACCGGCACTGTTTGCGCGCGCCTCGACGCCGGAACAGCTCGCCTCGATGAGCGAGAGCGAGATCCTGAGTTTCATTCGAAGCTGCGGCCTTGCCCCGGGGAAAGCGCGCAACATCCGCGGACTTGCCCGGACCATCGCCGATGAGCATGGCGGCCGGGTTCCCCAGGACATCGAGGCGCTGGAGAGACTCCCCGGCGTCGGCCATAAGACCGCCAGCGTCGTCATGTCGCAGGCGTTCGGCGAACCGGCCTTTGCCGTAGACACACACATCCACCGCCTCGCCGCGCGCTGGGGATTGTCGTCGGGAAAGAACGTGGAACAGACCGAGCGCGACCTCAAGAAGCTCTTCCCGCGCGAGGATTGGGCGAAGCGTCACCTGCAGATCATCTATTTCGGCCGTGAGCACTGCCCGGCCCGCAATCATCCTCTCGATGCCTGCCCCATCTGTTCATGGGCTTCGAATCAGCGCCCTCGCCGCGTTGTCGGTTCTCGGCTGAGGGTGACTTCGCCGCGCAAGGCGACCTCAAGAAAATAAGTTCCAAGTGCCCCAGGTTCTCCACGTAAACCGAAACCGGCGCGTAACGCGAGTTCAACCGACAACCGACAACGCGCCGAAGGCGCAGATAGCGCAATGCGTAAACTCATCCTCATCCTTTTCATCGCCGCGACGGCGAAGGCAGCCGTCAAGGCGGATGACGCCGGCCAGTTCGATGTGCGCCGCGCACCTGCCTGGATCGATCCGATCAGCGTTGACGCGCGCGGCGCGAACAGCAACGTCCGCTCCGGCATCGACGGCCTTCTCGAGGATCACCAGGTTCGCGTCGAAGGAGCCAACGTCGACGAGTACTTCCGGCGCGTGCGCAGGGTGGTAAGCCCGGCCGGCGTGCAGAACGCCTCGGAGCTGAACATCGACTTCGATCCCTCCTATCAGCGGCTCGTCATCCACGATGCCGCCCTCCTCCGGGACGGCAAGCGGATCGATGAGATGGCACGCGATGACGTGCGCATCATCGAGAAGGAAAGCGAGGCCAAGGACGGCATCTACGACGGCCAGCTCACGGCGCTGTTGTTTCTCAAAGACGTTCGCCCCGGCGATGTGCTCGATTACTCCTGGTCGCTGGACGGCTCGAACCCCATCCTCGGCGGCCGCTACGCCGATGAATTCGACTTCGGCGCGTCCGTCCCGACCCGGCTGATGCGCCATCGCGTGATCTGGCCGGCAGGCCGGCCGCTCCACGTCAGCAAGCCCGCGCGCATCGAGCATCACAGCGCAGAGGATGTGTATACATGGGAGCGGCGCAACGTCGGCGCGACCGACGCGGAGGACTCGACGCCAGACTGGTACGACCCCTGGGAAACGGTGCAGGTGACGGAGTACTCGTCATGGAACGAGGTCGCGAAGTGGGCGGAAGGCCCCTTTCGACTCGATGACGCATCCCGCGCGGCGGTGGCAAAACTGGCAGACGAAATCCGCGCATCGCATCAGGGCCGCGATGCCACGATCGTCGCCGCGATCCGGTTCGTGCAGGACGACATCCGCTACCTCGGCATCGAGATGGGACGCGGCTCACACGAGCCACGGCAGCCGGCAGTGGTCCTGGCCCAGCGCTACGGCGACTGTAAGGACAAGGCCCTCCTGCTGGCCGGGCTCCTCCGCGACCTCGGCATCGAGGCATATCCGGCGTTCGTGAACACGAAGCTGCACCGCCGGCTCGATGACTTCCTCCCCTCGCCGTTCCTCTTCGATCACGTCATCGTCCAGGTCGTCGACGGCGGGAAAACCTACTGGATCGACGGCACGCTCTCCGAGCAGGGAGGTACGCTGGCCACGATCGAGACGCCGAGCGACGAGCGTGCCCTCGTCGTCCGTTCCAGCACGAACGCTCTGACGCCGATCGTCATCCACCCCCGAGGCAAGGTCAGCGTCGACGAAGTCATCAGCACCGACAAACAGCAGCGGATGACCCTGGAGGTCAGCTCGACGTACACGGGCCACGACGCGGACGATATCCGCTCACGGCTGGCCGGCCAATCGCTTGCCGACATCACCAAGATTCACCTCAATCGCTACGCGACCGACCATCCGCGGATCGAAGCCCTTGGCCAACCCTCGATCACCGACGACCGTCTCCACAACATCGTCTTGCTGCGCGAGCGATACACCATCCACGACCTCTGGAAGAACGGCTCGTGGACCTACTACCCTAGGGCCGTGGAGCAGCATCTGACACGCCCCGAGACGCTGGTCCGCTCGATGCCGCTGGCCATCGACTATCCGCTCGATGTCACCGAGCGGCTGGTCGTGCGCGGCGGCGCGAATGCGCACGCCGACGAGAACGACACCGTCCTCGACGGCCCGGCGCTGCACTTCGAACAACACATCAGACAGGGGCGCGAGCTGATCATCACCACGACCCTGCGGGCCACGCGGGACGCGGTGTCGGTTGCCGCCGTGCCAGACCATCTGGCCGCCCTCAACGAGATGCGCGACGATCTCGACGTCACCATCGAGCCGCCGCACACCGCCCTCATGCCCTGGGCCGCCGGGATCGCAATGATGATCGTCGTGGGTCTGACCAGCTCGCTCGCCATCCTCCGGAGGAAGAACGTTTCTTAGCGCTGCCGGCCGTGCCCGCTGGAAATAGGCTTTCCTCCATGCATGTTGGTCCGAGCCTAGCGTGACTAGTCTGTACGCGAGCCGTTGAGTGACGATGGTCGCTTCCACGGATCTCCAGGCAGCGTCACCAAACATCGGTATCAAAATCAAAGGAGATTCTCAAGAATGCGCAGCACCGGTACTGTCAAGTGGTTCAACGATGCGAAGGGCTTCGGCTTCATCACGATGGAAGGCGGCGAGGACGTGTTCGTACACTTTTCGGCGATCCAGTCGAAAGGCTTCCGTTCGCTGGCCGAAGGCTCCCCGGTCGAGTTCGACCTCGTCCAGGGCCCGAAGGGGCTCCAGGCGGCGAACGTCACGATCCCTCAGTAAATCCTACAAACAGAGGTTCCAACGAAGGGGCGGCCGTTTGGTCGTCCTTTTCGTTTGTGGGGGTTGTTGAGTTGCTTGGTCTCTCGATCTCGTGGTCTCGCGGTCGCGGGGTCTCGAGGTCGCGGGGTTTCGAGGTCTCGCAGTCATCCGCCGCGAGACTGCGCGACCGCGATACGGCGAGACCAAGCAACTCAGCAACCCAGCAACCATCACGGTACCCTCTCCCCCGGCCGCGCCGGCTTCCCCAGGTCCGAGTAATCGCGCATGAAGACCAGCAGGCCATAGTCAGGTTGATTGCGCGAGAAGCCGGCCACGAGCTGGTCGTTGTAGCGGTCGATGAAGAAATCGAAGGGATCGCTCGGATCGGTGTCGGCCACCTGCATATTTGCGTCGATCATCAACAGCTTTCCCATCCGCAGCGTACCGCCGCGAAAGAACAGCGTGTTCTTTTCCTCGGGATGCGGGAGCTTTAACTCGGGCAGATGACGGCCGGAATCGAAGATCTGAACCAGCTCGTCGCCCTCGATGCGCACGTCGACCAGATGCAACTCGACCTGCGGCGGCGGAAGGGCGCGCTGTGGATCGATGAGCAGATCGTTCCCCTGCGCGGACATCCCGCGCTCTCTTGGCATCGTCAGCATCTTCTCCAGCGTCTCCCCTACTGCTCTCATGAGACTGATGCCGTTGATGCCGTAGGTCTCGATCTTCGTCGGATGGATGCGGATCATCCCGTTGGACGCCGACACATCCGCCCACATCGTGAACCGGATGTCCACGAGCTTGTGGATGACTCCGGTCTGTTTGAGCTGCCCGCCGGCCACCTCGATATGGAGATTACGCAGCGGAGGATCCGGGTAGCCGAAGATGTAGCGATTCATCAGCACATCGAGGCTGGCGCTGCGCATCCCGATCTTCGCCGTGTCGATCTTCATCACGAACGACCGCCTGTTGTCGAGATTCAACGGCGTCCCCGGCGTCTTCGACACCATCTCTCCGCGCATGTGGTGGATGTCGAGATAGGCATCCTCATCGATATGGAACCAGACATTCCGCATCAGCGCCTGCGTCGGCGCCTTTGCCGCCGCCTCGGACGGTGTCGGAATCGGTTTCGTGCCGATCAGCGGGATCTCACTCCTCGCCGGTCCAATCGTTGGTCCCAGCGGCCCCTTCCGCGAACAACAGGCCGGCAGGATCAGAATCGACAACAGGATTGAGGTGATCGTCGTAACGATGGCGATCGGTTTCCAGGGCATGTCGAATGGTTGAGCTGTTCACGAAGGGTGCCTGGATGCGGGGGTCGGGAGTCGGGGGTCGGGGGTCGGAGTTGGCCCTGCATCCAGTCTTACGTTCGCCGAAACAAAGATCCGCTCCGACCCCCGACCCCCGACTCCCGACCCCCGCATACAAGAACTCTCCACACGCCCAGCCGTATGATCCCCTACACATGGACTACGGCATCGAGGTCATCGGCCTTACAAAAAACTACGACTCCTTCGTGGCGGTGAAAGACTTCTCCTTCGCCGTGAAGCGCGGCGAGGTGCTCGGGCTGGTCGGCCCCAACGGCGCAGGCAAGACGACGACGTTGCGCGCGCTGGCCGGTATCCATCCGCCGACGGACGGCACCATTCGCATCTGCGGGCTTGACCTGCGTAATGATGCGGTCGACGCCAAACGCCACCTGGCCTTCATGCCAGACGAGCCGCGGCTCTTCGATTACCTCACCGTCGAGGAGCACCTGCAGTTCGTGGCCCGTCTCTACCAGGTCACCGGCGTGCGCGAGAAAATGGATCCGCTACTCCACGAATTCGAGTTGTCCGACAAGCGGAAAGCGCTGCCGGGCGAGCTGTCCCGCGGCATGAAGCAGAAGCTGATGATCGCCTGCGGCTTTCTCCACGACCCGGACGTCATCATCTTCGATGAGCCGCTGACCGGTCTCGACCCGCTCGGCATCCGCCGGATGAAAGAGTCCATCGTCCGCCGCTCCCAGGCCGGCGCCTCGGTGATCCTCAGCTCTCACCTGCTTCATCTCGTCGAGGAGCTCTGCGACACCGTGGCCGTCATCCAGCACGGCACACGCATCGCCTATGACACGATCGACAACCTGAAGTTCAAGATCACCAGCGGCCGCAACGACCTATCGCTCGAAGAGGCCTTCCTCCGGATCACGGCCGAGGAGACGCCTCCGGCGTGATCGGAACCTTTCTCACCGTTGCGTTCCTGACCCTGAAAAACCGGATTCTGCAACGGGTGCGGCGTCTGCGCCAGCCGCGCTACCTCATCGGCGCCATCGCCGGAGCGCTGTACTTCTGGTACCTGATCTTCAGGCACTCGGCAGGAAACGGCAGGATTCTGTTGAAGACGTTCGGGATCAGCCCTGTCGTCCCCGACGTGGCCAGCGTCGTCGTGCTGATGCTCATGATTCTGGCGTGGGCGCTGCCCGGCGATTCCGGCGGCATCGAATTCAGCGAAGCCGAGATCGCCTTCCTCTTCCCCGCCCCGCTCCGTCGCCGCGACGTCCTGCTCTACAAGATTCTCCGCGCGCAGCCGCAGGCGCTTTTCAGCGCTCTGATCATGACCGTGCTCGGCTGGTGGCGGCGGGGGCTCTTCGTCGGCGTGTGGGTAACGATCTCGGCTCTCTCGATCTACTTCATCATGGTCTCTCTGGGGCGGGCGCGACTGCGACTGCTCCGCATCGGATTCATCCCTCGCCTCCTCGGCGTCGCGGCGATCGTGGCGAGCCTCTTCTGGCTGGCGGTCTCCGAAGTGCGCAATCTGCCGCCCGCAGCGTTTCGAGACGCCCCATCGTTCTTCAAAGCGCTTGACGCGCCCGCCATCTTTCAAAAACCGCTGATCCGGACGATCCTCTTCATCCCGCACTTCTTCGCATACGCGGCCCTCCCGAGCTCGCTGGCATCGCTGGCGCTCTCTTCGCTCGCCGTCATCGCCCTCGCCGTCGCTTTCTTCTACCTCGCTGCCGCGCTCAACGTCTCCTTCGAAGAGGCATCGCTCAGCGCTTCACAAAAGCGCGCCTCGCGCCGGGAGCATGCGGGGGGACGGCGCAGAGGCGCCTCCGTCATGTTCCGCCGCGCGCCGCCGCCGTTCCGTCTTCAGGAGACGGGGCCGGTGGAGGTGGCCATCCTCTGGAAGAACCTCATCGCCCTCATGCGCAACTCCATCGCCTGGGTCGTGATCTTCGTGGCCATGCTGCTCATCATGCTCGGCGTCGCTCTCTGATCGCACGAGCCGGCCGGTGTGATGGCAGTCGGATTCATGCTGATCTGCTTCGCAGGCTTCTTCCCGCTCCTGGCTCCGAATATCTTCGCCAATGATCTGCGCCTCGACATGTCGCGGCTCGAGGTACTGAAAAGCTATCCGATCTCAGGCGACCGTCTCGTGGCCGCCGAGATCGCCGCGCCGCTGGCCGTAATCTCGATTCTGGAGATGCTCTTCGCCACCTCGGCCTCGGTACTGATCGGCATGTCAGGCGAGAGCTCGATGCTCGCCCGGATCGTGGGTACACCGCAGTTCATCGTCACCGTGTTGCTTCTCACGCTGCCGATCTGCGCCGTACAGCTCCTGATCCGCAACGCCATCCCAGTGCTCTTCCCCGCCTGGGCCATGCGCAGCAAAGACGAGCCTCGGGGCTTTGTGATGACAGGACAGCGGCTGGTAGTCCTGGCCGGCAACCTCCTGGTCCTCAGCGTGGCCCTGATCCCTGCTGCCATCGTCTTCCTGCCGTCAGTCTGGGTTGCCCACAGGTATTTCGGCAGCAATGCCGCATTCGTAGGCATCGCCGCGATGCCTGCCGTCGCCGTCATCGTCACCGAGGTCTGGTTCGGGGTGAAGGCGCTCGGCGCTCAGTTCGATTTGATCGACATCTCCAACGAGACGGACGTGCTGGTGAGCTGACGGGCAACCAGCGCCAGCAACACGACGAATGTCAACGCGGGCGTGAGATGCGCCACGAGCCGCTCCCACGACCACGTCACGTGCCATGCCACGTCGTACGGCGTCGCGGCGTACGCACCGAGGTAGAAGGCGAACTGCACGAGAAGCGTGACCATGATGAACCGTTCGCGCGTGGCCAAAGTACGAGATGCGATCACGATTCCCACCGCCAGAGCGATCCAGAATAGCGGCTTCCCCAGCGAGGCAGACGACAGCGCGGCGATGATCGGCCGCGGATCGCGCAGATGATCCATGACGCGCGTGATCACGCTGCCGGTCGCGATGTCGGTCGGAAGTCGATGGAACAGACGGGCGATGAGCCAAGGCGCAGGAATGGCGATTGCCGGCCATAGACGGAAGACTTCGCGCGCGCGTCGCGCGCAAACCAACCCCAGCACGACGGCGGCGATGAGCGTCAGTCCCTCGTTCTTCGTCGATGCGGCAAGGCCGAGGAGGATCGCGCCGAGCGCCACGTTGCCGCGTCGGATCAGGAGCAGCGCCGCGGTGGCGTAGGCGACGAACGGCCCTTCCGCGATCCCGATCCACGGCGTGGCCGCGAGCGGCAGGAGTGCGGCGGTGATGAAGGCCGCGGCGAGGCGCGACCGCGTCTCTTCGAGCGCGGTTCCGTGGATGACGAGCAGCAGCGCCGCCGCGAATGCGACATGAACGGCGCCGAGGTGCGCGTCGTTCCAGCCATTGCGAAGGACAGCGATGAAGTCGTACGTCAACGGCAGCAGCAGCGGATAGTCGGGATGGGTGTCGCGCGCGCTGGCGTGAACGAGAAGTTGCCAGTCGATGGATCGGATCTCGAAGAACGCGCGGGCCTTGAAACCCCAGTCGGCGAGGTAATCGAATTCAGGAGACGGCGCGAGTGTGGCAAAGAGCGCGTAGCCGGTGAGGGCGATGATGGCGATCGCGTAGAACACCACTGCGCCCCAATGCAGTGGAACTCTGGTCGCGGGTGGTGCTCGCAGAACCCAGGCGCGCTGCGCCGCAACACCGGCAATCAGCACGAGAGGAACAACAACGATCCCGCGCGACCAGGGCACGAGGCAGAGCATCGCCGCGCAGATTCCAATCCCGAGGAGCATCCCTTCCCCGATCACGCGCGATGCCGGTCCGTCGCGATCGAGCATCCGCGCAAGCGGTACTCCCACCGTAACCGCCAGCGCCACCGCGGCAAGCTCCGCGATCACGGCGTTCTCCGCAGCAGCACGCCGTCGTGTCCGCGCCAGACCTCCGCGAAACCCGACAGGCGCGGCTCGCAGCGATAGGCCGCGATCACGTTGGCCCGCGCCACATTTTCGCCGAGGGGCCGATCATGATCGTCCATCAGCGGCAGAACCGCACGCCCTGTCAGCGGATAGAGAGAGCGCGTGTAAAGATACCAATAGCCCTGATCCCATTTCGAAAACGGGGCGGCGATGCCGATCACATCGCCGGGCTTCGTCCGCGCGCGAACATCGATCATGAGCTGCTGCGATCCGGGCAGCTTGCGAAACGGCAGCACCACCTCGCTGGCTGCGAAACGGGCCCGGTCGATGAGGAAGATGCGGAGGTAAAACGGCTCGAACGCTCCGGCCGCGATGGCGACGGCGGCAACAAGCGCCCAGCGGCGGATCAGACCGCGATCTCCCTCACGTCGCCGTCGACGATCAGCCGCGGCTCCGTCAACTTCTGCACGTCATCGACGCTGACCCCGGGCGCGACTTCGATCAGCTTCAACCCGTGCTCCGTCACGTCCAACACGCAATAGTCGGTGATGATGCGGTCGACGCAGGCCACGCCGGTCAGCGGCAGATTGCAGTTCTGGAGAATCTTCTTCTCGCCCTTCTTCGTGACGTGCTCCATCGTTACGATCAGCCGCTTCGCGCTGGCCACGAGATCCATGGCCCCGCCCATCCCCTTGACCATCGACCCCGGCACCATCCAGTTGGCGATGTCTCCCTGTGCCGACACCTGCATCGCCCCGAGGATCGACAGGTCGACCTTCCCGCCGCGAATCATGCCGAACGAATCGGCGCTGGAGAAGAAGGACGCTCCGGGCAACACGGTCACGGTCTGTTTGCCGGCGTTGATGAGATCCGCGTCGACCTGATCGTCGGGCGGAAACGGTCCGAGCCCCAGAATGCCGTTCTCCGACTGCAACACGACCTCCATCCCCGCCGGGATGTTATTCGCCACCAGGGTCGGCATCCCGATGCCGAGGTTGACGTAGAACCCGTCGCGCAACTCGCTCGCCGCGCGCTTTACGATTTGATCTCTTGTCAGCGGCATTTGTTACCCCTTCCGCACTGTGCGTTGCTCGATGCGCTTCACCCGTTTAGCCACCACCACTCGATGCACAAAGATGCCCGGGGTGTGGATACAGTCGGGATCGAGGTCGCCAGGCTCCACCAACTCCTCGACCTCGGCGACGCAGATCTTGCCCGCCGTCGCCGCCATCGGATTGAAGTTCCGCGCGGTCTTACGGTACTGCAGGTTGCCGAAGCGGTCGGCCTTTTGCGCGGCCACGAGCGAGAAGTCGCCGACGATGCCGCGCTCCATCACGTACATCCTGCCGTCGAATTCGCGCGTCTCTTTCCCCTCGGCGACGATGGTCCCGTAGCCGGCCGGAGTGAAGAATGCCGGGATACCGGCGCCGCCTGCGCGCATCCGTTCGGCCAGCGTTCCCTGCGGCGCGAACTCCACCTCCAGCTCGCCGGCCAGGTACTGGCGCTCGAACTCGGCGTTCTCCCCGACGTACGAGGAAACCATCTTCCGGATCTGCTTCGTCTGCAGCAGCAGTCCGAGGCCCCAGTCATCGACGCCGGCGTTGTTCGAGACGCAGGTCAACCCCTTCACGCCGCGTTTGACGAGCGCATGGATCAGGTTCTCGGGGATGCCGCAGAGGCCAAAACCACCGACGACGAGCGTCGCGCCATCAGCGACGTCGCGGACCGCTTCGTCAGCCGAGGCAACGACTTTGTTGATCATGCGCGGAAGATATCAAAAGCCAGCAATCGTAGCGCCGCCGGCTCGCTGGCGGTCAAAGTCAAAGTCGCCACCGGGCCGGTGGCGGCCCAGCCGGCGAGCCGCCGGCGCTACGGTCCGCCCCACCGTCTGCTACCCTCGCCTCCGATGACTTCCGAGCCATTCGGGTATCGCGCGGATGATGCCCATCCGCTCGGGGTCCGTTTGCTGCGCGAGGCCGGGGCCTTCGCGTTCTTCCTTCTTTTTACGATCGTTCTGACCTGGCCGATGGCCGTCCGCCTGAATACGACGACGGCCTACCTCGGCGATCCGCTGCTCAACACGTGGATCCTCGACTGGGACCTTTACAGCATCACCAACGCCCCGTCGCATATCTACGACGCCAACATCTTCTACCCGAGCAAGCAACCGCTGGCCTACAGCGAGAACCTCTTCGGCATCGCCATCGTCGCGCTGCCTTTCTATCTCCTGGGCTTTACACCGCTGGCCATCCACAACATCGCCTTCCTGCTCGGCTTCGCCTTCTCCGGCTACGGCGCTTTCGTGCTCGGTCGGACGCTGACGAGGTCCGCGGTCGCGGGCCTCGTCGCGGGCATCCTCTACTCCTTCTCGAACTTCCAGACGGATCATTTCGCCCTCCTGCAGTTCGTCTGGAGCGGCTGGATGCCGATGATGCTCGCGGCGCTGCTGCACTACTGGCGGCGGCCGACGATTCGCAACGCCATCCTCTACGGCCTCTGCGTGCTGATGAATGGGCTGACGAACATTCATCACTTTCTCTTCGGGACGACGGCGCTCGTGCTCTCGGTTGCCTTGCTGGCGCTACTCTCAACCCGATTCAAACTGCGCACTTTGATCGGCGCCGCGGCAGCAACGATTCTCGCCGGGGCACTGATGATTCCCGTGCTGCTGCCGTACAAACGCGTTTCCGATCTCTACGGGATGGTCCGCGATCGCAGCACGGTCATGGAAGGCTCGGCCGTCTGGACCGATTGGCTCTCAACGAGTGGAAAGAGCCGCGCCTACGGCGACATCACCGATCCCGCGAACGTGCGAGAGGAAAAAGTCCTATTTCCCGGCCTGATGATGCTCTTCCTCTCCGCCAGCGCACTGCTGATCGACCGGCGCAAACTGCCGGTGGCCCTCGATGCCCAACCTGTCCCGCGATGGCTCCTCCATCTGCTCGACGCGTTCATCGTGATCATGGCCATCGGCACGTACCTCGGCGCGGCGACTGCGCTGTATCGATGGCGGCTCTTCGGCCACACCATCATCAGCATCCGCTCCTCCGATCTGCCGTTCGTGCTCCTGATCGTGGCCATCGTCGCCCGCCTGTCGCTGCAACTTCCGAAAGGGCTGTCCGGCGAGACGCTGCAATCGCTCCGCACCGCCGCGGCACGCTCGCGAATACCGGTCGAGATCTGGGTGATGCTTCTCTGGATCGTCCTCGGCGCGCTCGGCTCGCTAGGTCTTCACGCCGCCCTGCACACGTTCCTCTACAACCGCTTCCCCATGTTTCGCAGCATTCGGGTGCCGGAGCGGTGGGCGACGGTCGCATTTGTCGGTCTGGCCGGCGCCAGCGCATGCGGGGCGGCGGCATGGATCAATACCCGGCGAACGATGATCGGCCGCTGGGCATTGGCCGCGCTGCTGATCGTCCTTTCCATCCACGACGTCCTGCCCATCTTCCGTTGGGAGCATGCCGTCGACGTGGCCGATCCAGCCTACGTCTGGATGCGCGATGCGAAGATGTCCGGCGCCACGCTGGAGCTCCCCGTCAACGAGGGGATCGCTCAGTTTCTCTATCAACTTGGGGCCACGATCCATCACAAGCCGCTGATGAACGGGACATCCGGCTTCGAGCCGCCGCTGCACGCGAAGATCCGGGAGATGGCGCAACAGAAGGAGATCCCCGCCACTCTGCTCCCGTTGCTGGCCGGCAACGGCTGTCACTTCCTCCTCGTCCACGACGACTGGCTGCGCGGGGCGACCGCTCCGACCCACGCCTGGCTGACGCGGGAGATGGCCAGCGGGCGCATCGGCTTCATCCGGCGCTTCGATCATCGCAACGGCGGCGACTACCTCTTCGCCGTGACGCAGAACGTCCCCAACTGGCACGATCTCCGGCCGCCCGATGCGCTCGACGCCGCCGGGTTCACCGATGACGCCGAGCTGCAGCGCGCTCTCCTGGACGAGATGACGTACATGGGGCGCCCCTTCGGCTACGTCGACAAGCCGCACACCGACGAAACGATCGACGGCCCGCTCACCGTCAGCGGATGGGCCCTCGCGCCGAACGGCATCGCCAATGTCGACATCCTGCTGGACAACGGCATGTACCGCTATCACACCATTCCCGCCAACCGACCCGACGTGCAGACGAAATTTCCCTGGTACCCCCGCGTCCGCAACGCCGGCTTCGCGATCACCTTCCCGCATCGCCCGCACAGCGTCCCTCCGTGGACCGACGTGCAGGTGGAGATCATCGACGGCAAGGGGAGGAGAATGCGGCTACCGGACACTCCGATCAACTGGCCATGAGTCCCTGTTGTACCATCGCCTCCGCCGATGAAACGCCTCGCGGTCGCCCTGCTCGCCCTTTCGATCGCGCTCCCGTCGATGGCGTGGACGCGCGTTGCCGACCGCCGGATCGCGGCCAAAAGCGCCGAGCTGGCCCCTCCCGATCTCAAACTGCTCATCAACAAATTCAACGACGAATACCTTCGCGGCATCGAGGAAGCGCAGGCCAGCGAAGGGACCGACATCCATCGCAGCAGGCTTCGGGAGCGCATCGACGCGCAGACGCGCGGCATCGTGAAGATGATCCGCACCAACCAGCCCATGAGCGCCGTCGTCGGACAGCTCGGGAACCTCTGCCATCTCGTCGGCGACGCCAACAACCCGTTCCACATCGGCGATCATGACGCCGCGGCGCAGGCTGACTTCGACCAGTATTTCGAGCGGCGGCTGGCGCGTTTCGCGCCGCTCTTCTACGGCCTCGATCGCAACCTCGTCCTGAGCAGCTATCTCGACCGGATCTTCGCGCGGACGACGCACTTCTCGCCGCTCATGGCCGAGGAGTACAGCCGAGGCAGCGGTGCAACGTTCGACGATCGCTCGACCGCGTTCGGAGTGGCCTCGGTCTGCTACTCCCACGCCATCACCGACACGGTCAACCTCTACTACTACATCTGGAAGGAAGCCGGCGGCAGCGTGCGGCCGCTGAATCGAACGCATGCACATTAAGCGAGCGATCCTCTCCGTCTCGGACAAGAGCGGGATCGTCGATCTGGCCCGCGCTCTTCGGGCCAGGGATGTCGAGATCCTCTCCACCGGCGGCACCGCCCAGCACCTTGCCGGCAACGGCATCGACGTCACGCCGATCGCGCGCTGGTCCGGCGCGCCGGAGATCCTCGGCGGCCGGGTCAAGACGCTGACGCCGAAGGTGTTCGGCGCGATTCTTTTCAACCGCGACAACGAGTCTCACCTCGCCGACGTCGAGCGCCTCGGCATCCCGGCCATCGACCTGGTCGTCGTCAATCTCTACCCCTTCGAAGCGACGATCGCGAAGGAAGGGGTGACGATCGCCGAGGCCATCGAGCAGATCGACATCGGCGGCCCGTCGATGCTCCGCGCCGCGGCAAAGAATCATCGCTACGTCCTCCCGCTCTGCGATCCGTCGCTGTATCCCGACTTCCTGCGCGAGCTTGAGGGCGGCGAGATCAGCGACGACTTCCGCCTGCGCTGCGCCATCGAGGTCTTTCGCAAGACCAGCGACTACGACAAAACGATCGCCAACTTCCTCGACCACCGGCAACCGACAACCGACAACGTCCTTTCGAATCTAATCAAGTTCCAGGACCTCCGCTACGGCGAGAATCCCCAGCAGTCTGCCGCCTTCTACGTCCCGCGCGGCGCGAAACCGTTCGAACAGATTCAGGGGAAGGAGCTGTCGTACAACAACCTCCTCGACCTCGACTCGGCCATGCGTCTGGCCTACGCCTTCGAGACCCCCGCCGCGGCGGTCATCAAACACACCAACCCCTGCGGCGTGGCCAGACGCGATTCCGTCGCCGAGGCCCTGCGAGCGGCCATCGATGCCGACCCCGTCTCCGCCTTCGGCGGCATCATCGGCACGAATGGCGAATTCGATGATGACTGTGCCCGCATCGTCGAGTCGATGTTCCTCGAAGTGATTGTGGCTCCATCGTTCAGCGATGATGCGCGCGCGATCCTGGCGAAGAAGAAGAACCTGCGCCTGATCATCGCCCCGCCGCTTACCACCACTACTGACTACCGTAGTGCCGCCGGAGGCATCCTCGCGCAGAGTGTCGATCGCGTGACTGGCGGAGCACAGACAAGAGTGTCTGTGCCACATCGTGCTCCTGATGTTGCACGGTCATCAGCGAATGGTGAAGGGCCTGGAGGGACAAATGTGGCACAGACACTCTTGTCTGTGCCCGGTGGAACTCCTGATGTGGCCGAGTCATCAGTGAAGAGTGAAGAGCTTGGAAGCACAAATGTGGCACAGACATCAGTGAAGAGTGACGAGCTTGGAGGGACAAATGTGGCACAGACACTCTTGTCTGTGCCTGGTGGAACTTGGAAGATCGTCACCGACCGCCACCCCACCCCCGAGGAGCTGGACGGCCTCGAATTCGCCTGGATCGTCTGCGCCCATGTGAAATCGAACGCCATCGTCCTGACGAACCGCTCGCAGTCGGTCGGCATCGGCGCGGGCCAGATGAGCCGTGTCGACGCCGCGAAAGTGGCCATCATGAAGTCGACCCAGCCCACGGAGGGCACCTACGCCGCCTCCGACGCCTTCTTCCCCTTCCGCGACGGCCTCGACCTGCTCGCCGACGCCGGCATCCGCGCCATCATCCAACCCGGCGGCTCGGTCCGGGACGGCGAGGTCATCGCCGCCGCGAATGAGCGCGGGGTGGCGATGGTGTTCACGGGGGAGCGGCACTTCCGGCATTGATGACTCACGCGAAGGCGCGAAGACGCGAAGCGAAAAGATTCGCGCCTCCTCTTCGCGTCTTCGCGGCTTCGCGTGAGCTGTTAGCCGGCCGTGGCACCGGCATGCTGGACTGCCTCTTCGACCGCGACCGGGAGAGGAGCGAGCACGAAGAAACTCTCAGGGAACAGATAGTCCTCGCCTGATTCGTCGATGACCCGGAGCATGCCATCTTTCAGTGCGTCCGGGTCGGCCACCACCTCATATAGCTTGCGAAGCTCGAGTGAAGCTTCGTTGCCCGTGTTCCGTACGCAAACTGCAAAGTGGATCCGTTCTGCCATGGCTAGTCCAGGTAACGCTTGATCTTGAAATCTCTCTTCCCGATTCCGTGAGCCTCGTACCAGTGCAACTCGGCCAGTCGGACACGGCCGCTGGGCAACCTGACTGACGCGTGCCCCTTGAGCTTACGCCAACGCCCGTCCCCATGCACCTTGTTCAGCCGCCGCAGATCGCGGATCGATCCACCCACGGCGATGACCTCGACTCCTTCGACCTCCGAGATGATCTCGAATTTCACGGCAACGGACCGTAGCACAATAAGAGTCGCTGAAAAACGAAGGTCCGTCACCTCGTGGTTCCTCAAGGTGGCCATCATGAAGTCGACCCAGCCCACGGACGGCACCTACGCCGCCTCCGACGCCTTCTTCCCCTTCCGCGACGGCCTCGACCTCCTGGCTGACGCCGGCATCCGCGCCATCGTCCAACCCGGCGGCTCTGTCCGGGACGCCGAGGTCATCGCCGCCGCGAATGAACGTGGGGCGGCGATGGTGTTCACGGGGGAAAGGCACTTTCGACACTGAGTGTCACGCGAAGGCACGAAGACGCGAAGGGGAGATTGGCGCGTCCTCTTCGCGGCTTCGAGTGAGAATCTGGCGGGACACCTTCTTCGCTACGCTTACTTCACGACACCCATACTGTTTGTTGCTATTCCTTCACCAAAGACAGCTCCTTCTCGACGATGTGTCCGTCCGGCCTGCGTATCTGAAGGACGCGTTTCTGACCAAGTCCTTTCGCTTGTACCTGGATGCGTACGTCGATGACGTTGCTCGCGCACGAGTCAGGGAAGAAGGGGATGCTGTTGTTGAGATACATGAATGAATTGACTCTGTACCAGTTGTTTACTTGCATCGATTCCGTGGCTAAGGTGAAAAAGGGAGGGGGACTGCCGTGCGGAACGCCGAAGGCACCGTTAAACCAACCGATGAAGTAAACAGTACCGTAGAACACCGAGGTCGGTACCGGGTTAGCCCCCGCACCCTCATCGTTGAGCCATAACTCAAGAATGATCTCGTTGATCGATGAGTTCACGGCGTGCAAATAGTCGATGTACGCTTGAATCTGAGTCTTGAACGTGTTGGTGGGAGTGAAAACCAGCGTGTAAGGGGCCGCGATGCCGCCGGACCCCTGATACACCAGCATGTCCTCCAGTTGCGTCGAGTTCCAGGGCGGGCAGCAGGGATCAGGAGGAGTGCATGTCATCTGATACTTCACAAAGCCGTTATCGAAATTCATGTTGTCATCCATTTGGACAACGAATGAATAAGGGTTCGACGCGGTGATGAAAGCGGTAGCGCTGACGGGTGTCCAGGGATCGGTCTGGGAATTTCCACCCGGGAGGTTGATGGACTTTTGGGCGACGATGGTGCCTGACGTGCCGGCGCCCGTCATGAGTGTCACAGATCCAGTCCCGGAAGAATTTGCACGGGTCGAGAACGAACCGCCGAATACCACCTGGCCCGAGCACTGTGGGGTGAAGGTCTGGTAGAAAAAGTTCTGACCTTGGTCAATGTCTAAATAGTGCTGTTTGGTGCCAGCAGGCGTTTGCGGGATTGAAGCGTCAAATTGCGGCCCGTTGCTTCCGTAGAGGCAGGCAACGTTCCCGTCCACCGTGACCACATTGGCTTGACTACCCGTTCCGAGTACCCAGGGCGATATCGACCAACCAATATTGTTTAGGCATGCCGATGGCGGGCTTGATTCGAAGTCGCCGTTCACGAGCACGTTGGTCTGAGCGAAGGCGGTCACACCGATGCACATGGAGGCCGCTATTGCCGCGAGAATGGTTTTCCGTTTCATGTGTTCTCCAGTGGTGGGAGTTGTGTGTCGGTTGTTTAGTTATTAGGATTCCGTGTTTCGTAAGTGAATGAGTGACGGCGGTTATGGCGGTGCGTTTCCAGCGCGTATTGTGACCAACGTCAGGAATGGTAGATGGATGGTAAAATAGGTCCTCGCAAGCCGAAATGCAAGGGCCTATTGCGTGACGTTTCTGTCTACCGTCAAGAGTTGCCGTTTCCATGCGAAATCTGAGAACTTTCCACTAGAAATGGCATGTGCACAGTTGTCTGACTGTTCGGATACAAGAGGAAGCCATGAAGACGCGCATCCAGAAGTGGGGGAACAGCCTGGCTCTTCGCATCCCGAAGGCGCTTGCCGAGGAATCGAATCTCCGCGAGGAGTCGGCTGTCCAGGTGACCGTTCGCGCTGGAGAGCGCCTCGTTATCGCGATCGAGGAGCCGCCACTATGTCTCGAGGATCTCGTCGCGAAGATCACGCCGCGCAACCGACATTCCGAGGTTGAGACGGGGAAGGCCGTTGGCAACGAAGTCTGGTAGCTTCGGGTCATCCCAAACGGGCGACTGAGGAGAGCAGGCGTCCCGATCGGGATAGGGGGGAGCCTCGCGGCTCCGCCCCTCCCACACCACCGTGCATGCGGTTCCGCACACGGCGGTTCGGCTGGTTGAACACGTCAGCTATTGAGCGTTGGACGGCTCGTAGCTGCCGG
>Ga0210394_10000260_pt1 | contig 123707 bp, 204 predicted proteins | sample IncBWC12MmetaG_FD_160121 | JGI IMG/M metagenome (GOLD analysis project Ga0210394, IMG submission 160121) | Forest soil microbial communities from Barre Woods Harvard Forest LTER site, Petersham, Massachusetts, United States - Inc-BW-C-12-M | ecosystem: Environmental > Terrestrial > Soil >...
ACTTCCCAGTGAGAGTTCCGTTGGTGGCCCCTGTTCTCCAAGGGCCGCCACGAATGATGACGGTATCTCCGCCCGAAATAGCCCAACTGCCAGCGTCGCTCCCATCCGCCCACAAATAACGCACATCACCGAAAGCACAAGGTTGATTCGTCCCGCTCCCAGTATCGGCGGCATCGGTCTTACCATTGCAGCGACCCGACGTTTGATTCACGGCGTCATAGCGCGTGCCGCCATCGTTACGGACATAATAAGTCGTTGCAAAGCAAGATGTGGCCATGACCAATATCGCCAAGAGAACAGCCAATCTGCGCTTCCCTAAGGCATCATGGACGCTCTTGAGGAACTCTTTCCGAGCGCGTCTTTTCACAAATGGTTTCTTGATTGCAATCATAATCATTGAAACCACACTCGAAACAAACGGATTAAGTTTCGGCAACAAGAACAGGCCTGTCCACGAACCCAACGCCAATGAGATCGCAAGCAGCATAAACTGCCGGATGTTCAAATGCATCATCACGCACCTTTTGCGCAAGTTTAACTGCAGCCAGCATGAATCCGTGCGCAAGACCTACAGCAGCAATGAGTAAATACCACACGAAAGAATCCATACTCTGAATTGCGACGCCGGCCGGCGCAGATGGCGTGCTTACGCCGGACTTTATCGGGATAGCCCACTCTCCCCAATTAGCACCAACGGTATTGTTAAAAGTTGCCTGTACGGAAGCACTTGTAGTTGGTTGAATGGCATATTCCATTCCGCAGTTACATCCAGGAGACGCCGAATCCATAGTATAAGTAAGAGTGGTCGTTCCTGTGGAAAACGAACCTCCAGCTGCGATAGCACCAAACGAAACAACCATATCGTTAGAGTTAGCAGAAAAAGTACCTGTACTTAGGGCCATTGAGCTATTAGCGCCTGTACTTCCAGATGAATAACAAGGGTTGGTAGTATCTGTGTTTTTGAATGCCACTGCCCAAATGACGGGGAAGGTCACGCTGGCATTAAAGGATAACTGTAATCCATGAGTCCCACTGGCGGCGTTCTTTATACACCAACCCTCAAATACGTTGAGAGCATTTATGGTGTCGAATGCATTAATGATAATTGCTGGAGTTCCATTGGTATCCGATAAGGTTCCTGTAGCTGCTATATTTGTCCATGACGCGCCAATGACAATTGTATCTCCTACTGTAACGCTAGCCAGATTCATAGCCGATGCTGGTGTGACAGTGACGCCAATGCCAGAGCTATCGAAATTCGCGTTGCTGACATCCCTTACAATCTGCGCCCAGCATGGCCCCGCGATGAACAGCAATCCGAGAGTAACGAGAGTAAGAAGTAAGCGTTTCATTGCACGGCACCACGCTGAGATAGAGTTTCCCGACGCTAGGGCCTCCTGTGCCACACGGCGAAGATCAGCACACAAATGAGAACCCAGAAAAGTTTTCTCAAAGTTCAATCCCATACGATCTAAGCGCGTAATTCCTTTCGAGCATGCGATCGATCTGTTGCCGCCAAGTCACGCATGGCGCGCCGAGTGTGCGAGCCCCCCAACAGCCAAGACACAGATAGCCCATGCAACCCTTGCACTGGTTCGGCATATTCTCTGGCGTCCAGCCCGGGGGGATGATCACGATCTTATTGCAATGAGAACAGCTGCATGTATCATGTTCTATGGGGATTTTATATGTCTTCCCCGTTGGATCACCTGGATCGGTTATAATGCCGTACCCTTGAGGTTTAAACATGCTCGATCCCCGCTATATTGCTGGTTTGTTTGATGGAGAGGGATGCGTATCTGTATGTTATTCCCGATTGCGCTATCGCGTTGATGGCAAAACACCCATCATGGCGCTTAAGATCGTAGTCCTGATTTCCAATACGTACAAACCTATCCTGGAGAGACTGAAACGTACATACGGTGGGAGCATCTGCCGTACAAGGCGCGATGAGCGAGTCGGGCATAAAACGGGATGGAGCTTGAGATTTACTTCTACCGCGACTCAAAAGCGGTTCTTGAAGGTTATAGTTCCGCATTTGATTATCAAGCGGCGTCAAGCAAAGCTTGGAATGCTCTATCTCACAACAGCCCTGATTGGCGGACATAGGCCTACTCCGGAGCAATGGAAGATTAGGACTAAGGTTGCGCTCGAATTGAAGAATCTTAATCGTCGTGGCCTTTCTAAACCGCGCAAGCATTTTGTTCCGTCCAGACCAAGTAAAGCCTTCAATCCTAAATTCCGCTATGGCAAGCGCGAACTTCATCGCCGCATGAAACGCATGCGTAACGCCCGATGGCATCCTGAACGTAATCGCCGCGTTCAACGATGATTCCGTAGCCGCCAGGTTTAAGCATCAGGCTATACTCTTCCTGCCATGCGGCCTAGTCGGGCTACGACCCGAGTCGGCGACAGTGAAACGAGGTCTGAGCCGCATGGCTTAAGCATCAGCGTGGCACGCGCTCCAGAACATCATCGTTTCTTTGCTTATAGCAAGTGCATTGCCAGTAGTGAGCGTTGGAATCCCAAAATGTTTTGTCCGGCGTTTGATAAGTCGCAGTTTCGCCGCACTGGGGACAGATGGCTTTCGTTCCGCAATCCGGACAGTTTGGATACGTGGCGCTCACGTATTCATCCGATCAAACTCTTCGCGCAGCACAGGCGGCAGATACAACCTGACATCTGCAAGAACATCTGCGCGTGGACGCAGTGGTGCGATCTGCGGTGGAACCGGAAATACGTAGCCGAATACATCACCGCCCGGAAGATCGGTGAATCGTTGATGTTTGAAGCCCATCAATGCATCAAGCTGCTCGAATGAAGGCCAGCCAAAATCAGATATCCGGAAAGTGCTCCAATCATCGATCAGGATCACGGGATTCGACGCCCACTTGTGATCCTTGATGATTTGCAATTCCTCGAGCAGTGGACATAGCCCGTACCCTTTCGGTGCAGTGCCATTCTTCCAGTCGATGTCACCTTTGACGAAATGCGCGTCGAGCCAGAAGACCGTGGAGATCGTCGGGTTGATTACTTTGCGCAGGATGTCGGGACTATTGCCGTGGTAGATGCGGACATTCAAGCACTCTTTGAAGCGCTCACAGGCAGCTTCATAGCGTCCTTCGTGGAGTTCGATGGAAATGCACTCGGCGTAGACCTTCGAAGCCGCAGCTAGTGTCTTACCTTCGCCAACGCCTGTTTCAATGAAGCGCTGGGCGGGCCAGCGAGTGAAGTCGTCGAGATGCCCCATATTTTGAGACTATCATAATTTGGGAACAGCGAAAACTGGAATCAGCCACTCGCCGCTTGAGCTCGCTCGATTTGGTGAGGGCAGATGCCGTCACCGCTTTCCTTCGCCAGATGACAATTCGCACAAAGCATCTCGAAGTTGTCTTTCGGAAAACCTGAGTCTTTCAGCCATTTATAGAATCGGCGGCCTGTGAATTGCCTTGGATTACCGAGAGTTTTACGATGCACAGCGCCATCGCCATTCACGTGATGGATCGTCATAAATCTGAAATGCGTATCACCGCAGCAGGCGCACTTGCGGCCGTAGGCTTCAAACATTTCCAACTTGAGTTCCTGATTGCGCTCATTGTTTTGTTGACGAAGATATTCGTCGCCAACTTTCTCGCGCCATCGTTCAGCACGAACATTGGCGTTCTGCCGATACTCTGGAGATTCAGCACGCCTTTTGGCTGATCGAAGGCGCTCATATTCGCTGAGATGTTCGCGGTTTTTCTCAGTCCACGCTCTTCGGCCCTGAAGATACTTCTCACGATTATTCTCACGCCACAGCTTCTGCCGCGCAGCGTGTCTGCGGCGAGCTTCCTCTTCCGTTTCACCCGGTCTGCATCGTGTGGCCATTGCCACCTCCGCGATGCAGTCTATCACAAAGTTTAGATTATTGGGTATGACAGGACGCTAAGTCCTTTGGTTTCTTCATTCCCAGAAGTGTGCGTGACAATCTGAAATTCCAGTATACGCGGCCGATTGCGATCTCAGGTTGATCGTGTTCGCCGCAGTCGGAGGTGTATACAGTTCTCCGCCTGGAGCTGCTACCCAGCGATAAGTAGCTCTCATGTTGAGGTCCAGAGGACCGAAGAGGATAGTTCCAGGGGTTCCTTGTTCCGCAGTATAGTTGGTGGCCCCGATGCAGGTAGCCGCTCCATCGTTGGCTTCCAGAGGATTCGGCGTTGAAGCAGTAGACGTTCCTACTGTGCCGGACATCCTGATGGCTTCCCATTGAGTGCTGTTATCAGCAGGAGTTCCTGAGGTGCCAACGCTGAAATCGTATATCGTAGCTACAGATGTAGCAGTTGCAGCAATGGAGAGAGCTGACTTGTACGAGCTAGCCATCACCGCAATCGTTCCGGTCAGATTATATCTACGCAAGTTAGTTCTCCTTTTGGTGCAACAGCCAAACACGCAGAGCCGCTGTCACCTGATCCAGGCTGTATTCGTAGCCACTGCCTTCACCGCGGAAAATCTGCATCGATGGATACCATGGCGTCGACGAACCTGCTTTGCCCCACTTCGCGTCATTAAAGTCGCCGAGGATGGCCCATGCTGGTTTGCCCATTGCACCAGCCAAATGCAGGACCGCAGTATCGACGCTTAAGACCAGATCGCAGGCGGAAACTAGCGCAATCGTGTCGCGCCAGTCTCGAATCACCTCGTTGCTGAGCGTCAACGCTACGAGCTCTACGCCGTAGTCGCTGATCTCGTTCAAGAATTGCTCGCCGATTTTACCCGGCACTGATCTGAATTTGTACACGTCACCCTTTTCACCGGCGCCGAGTTTGATGCCGATGCGCAGCCCACGCGAACGCGGCACGCTAATGGGCTCTATGTATGGTCCATTCCAAACAACTGTTTCGGGCGTCATCTGGAAGAGCTGCATGAAGTGAAACATGTGGAGCCAGATTTCCCACTTTCGTTTCTGCGTCATGTTCACTGTCTGAAGCGATGGCTGACGTAAGAAAACAGGAACCAAATCTTCCGTTGGAGCGAATGAGACAGTGCAATGAAAACGCGATCCGAGTTCGGGAATGTAGCGAGCCAGCATGAATACATCACCAAAACCGCCAGCAGGTACAACCAGGACTTCTTTCCCCTCAAGCGATTGACCATTCCACTCTTCGCCGCCGCCTTCGAATGGATTTTCAACAAGCGGAGACCAGTGCTTCCATGCCTCCAGCCATTGTCCATCGCGAAAAAGAGCTTCGCCGTATGCGCCGCGATATTTTTTGTTTTCCGGACGGCCGTGATAGGCCGCACTCAACCATTCGAGCGCTTCATCGAATCCGCCGCTGTGGCTGAGCGCAATACCGATATCGAAAGCGCGTTCCGGCGTCGGATCAAGTTCGTAGGCGTCACGGTAAAGCTGCGCCGCGGTAGCGGCATCGCCAGCGAAATAGGCGTGGTATGCCTCGGTAGCTTTGGCCTGAGCAGGCCTGTCGATAGAAACCATTCCAGGAACCAGCGCAAGGCTAGCCCAAAAAACGCGCAGCAACAACTAAATATTTTATTCGTTCAATCCATCTTGGAGGGATTGCTGCAGGCCGGCCTTGATGTCCTCGGTCTTTTCCTCTAAGGAAGGTGCCATAAACGGCCTTAGCGGCGCTGGCGGATGAACAACTGCGTGAGGCGGCCGCACGAATACTTTCGTACCGTCTCCTGCAATAAAAGCGAGTGCTCGCGCCTTCACTGCCATGATTGTATAGAAGCGGCTGCCGCCTTCTTCAAACAGGCGCCCATACCAAGCAGGCCCGCCAGCACCTTCGACACTGCCAACGATATTGGTTCCTTCGAGGGCCGCAGGATTAGCGTGGACGCTTCCAGACAATATGCCGGCGCGGCGCTGTAAAACTTGGCCGGAGAGTTTGTTTGCCTTGATGTAGCTCTCGAGCTGAATCATCAGCGCATTCATCTTGGCGGTCAGAATCGCGATGATGCGTGGACCTTTGGCCCGCAGCTTAGCGATCAACTCCTGGTCGTTCAGCATTGTGATTTTGATCGTGTCAGCCATCACAAGGTACGGGTATATCTCTGAATGACCCAGTCTGCAGAAGGAGGGATATCCCAATCGCGATACCTAACGCTTCCACCGCCGCCTGCCACTGCACGCGAGGCTTCGTCAGCAAAATTTCGCCTTTTATAGTTCTGATGGACGACGATCTTGGCAGCCTCCGCCACGTCTGCCGGAATCGCCGTGTAACCAGCCGAATACTGGACTTCGATATTCTGGATTCCCGTCCAAAAGCGAAGGCCGCCAAGAGCGCGAAAGGGACCTGCTTGCCACTGGTAGAATAGCGGGCTCGGCGAGCCTGTTCCCGGGATGCCAGTTCTCAGGGCGATACTTTTCGCCGTTCCATCGATCACGTAGCCTTGAACAGCAACACCGCTGGAGGCTGGTATGGATATGCCGTTGATGCTCACAAGCGCTACGGTTTTGATGGGTCTATTCTTCACAAATAAGCGAGTACCACCCATGCCGTCATAGAACTCGTCAAAGTTGGAAATGGAAGTGAATGGCGATGCGGCGATGTCGTTGTTTTGACTGCCCATGCCTGTACGGTTCAGAAACTCAGCGCTCCACGCAGTTATGATCGACTGAAGAACGGCATCTTCGTCGGTATTGGACTGCTTGAGGCCAGGGATCCAGTCGTGCATATCCTGGACCGTAATAAGATCGATCGGCGATGTAACGGTATCCGGCATGTCAGAACAATGTTTTGATCGGTGTCCAGTTGCCCAACGGGAACGGAGGGTTGGGTACCGGCGTCGTCGGATAGTTAGGCTGCGTGTAGATCGCAATCGGCCAGGTCCCGACAAACTCGTCTGCGCCGACTGCAGAGCTCGCCACCGCGGCATTCACAGATGGAACGCGATAATCTGGCTGCACGTAAGCCGGTGTTGGGTTCGGACCGGTCAGGCCCATTGGATTTAGCTGAAAAGCCATTGGCGGTATCCTCTACAGTTCCCTTGCGTATTCTAACGCTGCCGGCATGTCTCCTACAAACGTATAAGTACCCATGTGCGTCGTGCGCACCGAGGGAAGCATCCAGATCTTGTAACCGAGAGCCATTGCATCACGGCAAAACCAAAAATCTTCCGAATCAAAAAGGCGCGTTTCCGGATTGACGCCCACCTTGAAGAAGTCGTGAATCTTGCCGGGGAACGAGCCTGGATCGCCGCGCGGCGCCTCATACCAACGGTCCGGATAGGCCCTCGTGAACTTTTGAAAAACTTCGCGCTTAATCATCAGCAAGCCGGTTCCCATCTGTTTCATCAGTTCCGGTTTCTGGACCTGGATAACCTCAATACCTTCGAAGTACCGCAGAACGAAGTCACCGCCGATGCGAGGAAAGTCAGCCGGATCGATACCCATGCCGCTGTTCATAAACTCTTTGGCCAACCCATCGGCGTCGACGCCGTCCTTGCAAATGGCGGGATTGTCTTTCACCCACTGAAAAACGCGCCTGAGGATGGCGGTTTGGATGCGGTCCCAACGAATGGATTTCTTCGAGCAAGGGACGCCGACTATATCGACGTCCATCTCGAGCATAGCCATGATGTCGAGATGGTTGAATCCGATATCGGCATCGATGAAAAGTGCATGAGTGTGCGAGGCATCCTTCAAGAACGTATCTGCCAGCGTATTTCTGGCCCGCGGGATCAACGATTCGTTGTAGACGTTAGCCCACGAAAAATCGATCCGGTGTTCGCGGCAGAAAAGTGCGAGCTGGAGAAACGAGCTATGGTAATTCATCGACAGTTGGCCTCCATACATCGGAGTTAACACATGGAGGCTTTTCCCTGTTACGGACACACTGCTGTATTAGCATACTAACGCCAAAAAATACACTTATTTGACGAATTGTTTACTCACACCACGGCATATGGTATCAATATGTTGTGACTAAAAATGAAATGCTTGCATACCTGGCCGGAATTGCCGACGGTGAGGGCTACATCGGAATCAAGAAAGAAAAGGCGCGCTATCACCCTGGCTGCACAAATCCATTATATTCAGAACGTTTTGCGATCCGCATGGCTGATCGGCACGCGATCAAGCTATTCGAAAAGGTTCTAGGTGGCTGGTCTTATCCGGAAAAGCAATACTCTCCCACGAAGCGCCCTTGTTTCGTCTATGAGGTCTGCACCAAAAGTGCTGCTACGGTTATCCGCGCTCTTCTTCCATTTTTGCGTATCAAAAAACCGCAGGCTATTGCAGTCCTGAAACTAACCACCAACAAGATTACAGCCAAGAAAGTAAGGACCAATCGCATTTGCACCAGCCGATGGGGAACGCCTATGGTATCTAGGGCACGCACCAAACTTTCCCATCGCACGCTGGCCTTACGTGAACGGCTCTATTTGTTATGTAAGAGACTTAATCGCACGGGACCGAGTCACGGCAAATGATTTGAACGCTCACGCAAATCTTTTCCTTGCTGTTCGCACTCGTTTACGTGATCGGTCAGTTCAATGGCGACCTCGGGCGTGATCCACTTTTTAACCATGAAGAAGTTGATTGCCAGCCGCATTTCCTGGTATCCAAGGAGCCCAAACTCAGGCAGGTCTTCAGGCATAGCTAACTCCCTTTTCCCGAATACCGTCGGACTCATTGATCTGATCCGCAGCTGCGGACAGGCATGCGTCCACACCGACAGACTGCGCAACGTGCCTGAACATGCGATTGTCACGCGGGAGACAGGGCCCGCCGTAGGGAGATCCCGGTTTCAGGTAGGCGTTTCCGATGCGCGGATCGCAGCCCACGGCATCCATGATGACAGAGGAGTCTGCGCCTAACTTCTCCGCTACCAGGTGTAGTTGATTCGCGAGCGAAATCTTAATGGTCAGCGCGCAGTTCAGCGTGATCTTGGCGAGCTCTGCCTCGATAAGGGTCATGCGCTTGACCGGAGCAGAAGTGATGCGCCTGTAAATCTCTTCGCACTGATCGCCGGCCTGCTTGGACTTTGAGCCGATTAGGACGATTGCGGGATTCAGCAAATCTCTGCGCACTTCCGCAAGACGGATGAACTCAGGCTTATAGCAGATATTATTCCCGACGATCTCGCGGAACTTATCGCAGCTGCCAGGAGTGGTCGTGCTTCCGATGATGTAGAGATAGTCGTGCTTTCCTGAGTTTTCCGCCGAAGCGGCGAACCGCGTTAAGGCGTCTTCCAAATACTCGTTGGAAAAAGAGCCGTCCGATCTCGACGGAGTCTGAACAATGAAGATTGCCGCTTGGGACTGCTGAACAGCCCTGGCAGGATCGCTCGTGTCTACATCGCTCTCCACTGTCTTTGTTAGATCGTTGTCGTAACCGACAGCCTCGAAGCCGACGTAGCGTAGCATGTCGAGTAGCGGCTTTCCCACGCGCCCGAGACCGCAAACGGCTATGCGTTCGATCATTCCGCTGCCCTCCGGCCACACATTGGGCAGAACTTCGGAAGATCAATAGAATCGCCATCGTCATCTTCCACGATCCATATGAACTCACAATTGCCGGCCGAACACAGGACATTTACGTATTCGCACAGATCGGCCGGCGCAGCTTTTGAAACCGTCAGCGTAGTTTCTTGGGCTAAGCGATTGCCAGGCATGAGGGAAGCTCCTCGCAAAAGTTGCAGTTATCCTTGGTTATATGGCGGTTTACATGCCAGCGTATGTGTAAGGCGAATGGCAGATGTTTCGTGCCAGGCAATAAATTGTAGTTAGATATAGGATTGTGATTCAGTCTCAGCTTGCGGCTTATTCTCTCCCGCATTTCTTCGGAGCGATTCGCAGCGGCTGCAGCAATCTTTCGCCTCGTTTCATCCGACCTTGGCACTCTTCTGAGGGATAATTTAGGCACTCCTGTCTCAGACTCGCTTATTTTCTTCTTGTGCTCTTCGGAAAACGTTTTGCCTTTCATTGGCGAAATCCTGCCCTTTAATGAGGAACTCATCCTCGCACAGTGTTCAGGCGAAGATTTAAGCCCTAGCCGTGTATGGCCCGCAACTAGAGATATGTTGTAGGCTGGTCGCTGATCTAGGTAATGCTGTTCACGCTCCAGCAAGTTACAGGGCTCAACGATTTCCACAATTTCAAACACGAATGCCGCCTCGCCATATTTGGCGTAGGCTCTTTGCAAAATGCCGGACGAATGAACGCCTCTGCGAAGAGTAGAAAGATGCTGCTTAACGCGGAGATGCCAGTCGTTCGTCGAGCCTACGTAAACCTTGCCATTAACTAGATTGCGTATCCGATATACTGCCGATATTCGTATCATGGTGCCCATCGATGCCCACAACTATTACAATGCCTCATGCCCCCGGCCATAGTCACAGCGGTACTTTTACATTCTGGACATTTCGCCTGCTGGAGAGGCACTCGCTCCGGACCGGGACCAGGACTTGAACCAGATGGTCCCTGATAAGCTGCCTTATTACTCCTGAAGAGATATAAATAAAGCACGGAATCCACGTAGTGCTCGGTCTTGACGACTCCCTTATTGCGGAGCTCGGCCGCCCAACGCGCATCTTCGCCAGGCCCGCCGCGCATCGGCACGAGCAATGCGAGATCCCTGCGGATCGGATTCACGTGCGAGATATCTCGATACCAGCCCTTGGAATCTCCGGACCATTCCTTGTAGCGCAAGGAATGAAACGTAGGAACTTGTTTCTCGCCGTCCATGAACATCTGCAGCTGGAACCCGATGTAATCGATCCCGTCCAGCAGCGGATAAATCGTGGACACGTAGTTGTCGGCCACAAGATCGTCATCGTCTACCTGCGAGACGTAAGTGCCTTTGGCCTGCTCGATCATCGCTTGACGGTTTGTGCCGAGATCCAATGCCTTCTCGAAGGGGCGCACAATGATTTCCACGTCGTCCATGCCGGCGACTTGCGGACGCAGTACGTCCATCAAACGCGCGAGCAGCTCCGTGCGGCTAGGGTCGTGCAAAACCAGAATCGACCACTTCATCTCGACCGGTTTTGGCTTCACTTCTTGCTTCGGCTTAGGTTTCGGCGTTTGCTCAGATTTCGGTTGCTCAGATTTCAGTGTTTGCTCAGCCATTCATCGCCTCCCTGAGTTTTTTAACATCATCCATGCGTTGCGAAAGAGAGTTGCGCCATAACTGGCTGACGTTGTCTCGGTCATGGCGAGCTAATCGGTCTTTGGTCGTCTGATCTTCAGCAGACTTTCCGAACCAGTAATGCATGTGTTCGATTACGAACGGCACATACTTTCTGCGCCCTAGCTGTTCCGCACAAAAGTTTACCCAGGTATCTCCGTAATCGGAACTGAAAATCCCCGGCGTCAAATAGCCTAGCGTTTCGATCCAGCGTCTGTGCACGAAAGGGTGGACGCCAAACTCTCCATTGCTGCTCGGAAGGCCTGTGTCGCTGCCGTCCCTACCGTGCACCATCATGATCTTGTCTCGACAGCCGGCGAATGCATCTTCTACCATCAGGTCCCAACCTGGCGTTCTATAGATCACGTCATCGTTCGACTGTTGCAGCACGTCTCCTGTGGCATGTTTGGCGAGCTCGTTCCAGGTTTGCGAAAGAATAATCCTCGGGCCGATTTGGATATAAGAAACGCAGAGATTCGCGGCGCACAACGCAGTCGATGGGTCATCCTCATCCGCATAAACCAACACCTCTACAGGCTTTGCTACGGTGGCAAGAATAGAGATGATGGTGCGCTCCAGTTGAAAGGCCCTGCCTCGGGTGGGAATGAGAATGGATATCATCAAAACCGATCGTTGCGCAAAAACAGATTGAAATCGAATACGTGAGTGACGGTCCACCCTGGCAGCATTGCGAGCAGCTCAGGACGGAGAGCTTGACCATCATACAACTCACGTTCCTCCGACTCGATGAACAAATAGCGCGTGCGTTTTAGTGCTGCCTGGCCGCCCTTAATCATGTCGCGCTCGGCACCTTGAATATCGACCCACAGCACATCGATGTGATCCAAGCCGGCCTTGGCAAAGATGGTGTCCAAATCGTAACAAGGAATCTTCTCGCCGAGTAAGCGGAAATCGTACCAGGGTTTTTCACGCAGATGGCCGGTTGGTTTACGTATTGATCCTGAGCCGCGGCCGTCCGACGTGTAGCAGGCCCAGAAGTCACACATGCCGGTATGGTCGCTGATGGCTCCCCAGATCGCCGTGGCCCCGATGTGGCCGGCGACGTTGGCGACGGTTGCGAAGTTTTCTTTGTCAGCTTCGACCATGATGATTTCTGATTGGCGATCTCGAACGTAGCTAGCCATCCAGTTAGCGTCCTCGCCTTGATAGGAGCCAAGATCGACAATCACAGGGTCTTTGCAGTCTCTTAGAACCGCGCCGACTGCCAGCATTTCATTGTCAGAACTCACGACGGCCTCCAGCTCGAATCCATCGCCGCTCGCAATGCTTCGCTTTCGCTCTCGCGCTCGCGGGCTGTCAGCTCGAAGGCCTTCCACGGCTCTTGCGCCTGGCGCCTCTCGTTTCCGCGGCGGTAGGTCTCATCAAGCGGAGCCTTGTTCCAGATAGGGTGAATGTGCTCGACGGTAAAAGGCACGAACTGAATGCGGTTGATTCTTTTGGCCACATCGTACAGCCAGGTATCGATGTAGTCGGCGCAAAAGTACGGCGGGATCCACCGGCCTACAGTCTCGATCCAGCGGCGGTGAACGATTGGTGATGTCGGATATTTCGTGCCGTCCGGACCTCCGTCATTGCCAAAAACCATGAGGATTTTATCTGGACACTGTGCGAAGGCTCCTTCCACCATGCCGTCCCAACCAGGCGTGCGGCAGATTACATCGTCTGCAGAAGCCATCAGCAGATCACCGGTGGCAAACCGCAGAAGCGTATCCCAGTACGCGGAAAGCACGAGCTGCGGTCCGCGAATGATCTGCGCATCAAACAGCCGGCCATCGTAGGAGTGATCGTCGTAGTCCACGTAGCAGAGGATTTCCGGTTGCACGTTGCTGTGCAAACGGAAAGATTCGATCAGGCGAAGCAGTTCATTGGGCCGATTGCGTGTCGGGAATATGATCGAGATCATTTATTCTGGCCGCGCGAATACGGCCAATCCTACTACGCTCGGCACCAGTAAGTGCGGCCAATCTCTGGCGCTCGCAAACGATTCGTACATCAAGTCAAAACCAAAGATAGCGTCATGCCAGCACACGATCCCACCCGGGGAGATATTGTGTCGATCCAGGCTCATGACTTCATTGATGCGGCAGTCTACGCCTCCGGAATCGATGTGGACAAAATCCATCATTCGAAAACTGCTCAACGTCTCTATTCCTGACTTCTCAATGACGGAGACAGGTAATCCCTCGAGACGCTTCATGGCTGGCTCGATCCTCTCTGGATCGATATCGCAGGTCGTCAAATGCCCAAAGCCGTTGTCGCGCAGAGCTCGGCCAATCCACTCGGCCGAATCGCCAACCAGCGTCCCTGTTTCTACACAAACATTCGGCTTGAGCACACGGACCAAGCCATACAACAGTGCGCCGACTTCCTGTTCGACGCCGCGGCCAATCACCATGTCGTACAGTTCGCGCTTACGGGTCGCCGGCATCCGTGCGTACAGTTTCATTGATGGGCGCCATTCTTAAGAAGTAGGTTCCAAGGAAACTCTTGCATTAGGACCCAACCTGGCAGCATGGCCAATAGCTGATCTCTCGTCGCCATGTTCTGATAGACCGCGCGGTTGAATACTTCCATGAAAAGATAGCGGGTTCGGCTGATCGCCGCGCGCCCGTGATCGATCATGTCGCGCTCCGCTCCGTGGATATCGACATAAAGAAGATCGATCTGGCCGATGTTATGACGGCTGCAAAAATCGTCGAACGTATAGCAGGGTACAGGACCGATTCCTGAAAACTCATCTGGCGGTACGCTCAGACCATCCAACGGCCTGTAAATAGAGCCGAACCCTCCGCCGCTAGAACGCGATCCCCAAAACTCGCAGATCCCGGTGTGGTCGGCAATCGCTCCATGGACGGCCACGATCGGAAGCATTTTGGCTGTCAGGTCCTCGAAGTTGAGCGGATCGGCCTCGATGCAGAAAACCTTGGGGCGTCTCGACGCTTCGATCATCCATTCCGTATCGCTGCCATCCTGGGCGCCGAGCTCTACGAGACAAGGGCTGTCGCGTTCGGCCAGGATCTTCGAGATTGCTGTTTGTTCTTCAGGATAGGTCACTGGATAAGCGCTGCACTTGCCTTCGAAACCATGGCGAGCATTTGATCGAGCATGCCCTCGAGCGTGTACTTCTTGTGGACCAGCTCACAGCCGGCCTTGGCAATCTTCTCGCGCTCGTCGTCGTTCTGTAAATAATGGACGATCTGTTTTGCATTGTCGGCAAAGTAGCCGATGTCGTAATAAACGAGATGCTTTCTGTCTTCAAAGATGGAGAGGTTTTCCGCAGCATCCCCAAACAGCCGTGGTGCCATCAGAAACGTGCCGCAGCCCATTACGTCCCAACACTTCTCTACTAGCAATCTCGATAGTGGCGGCAAAAGGAAAAAACATTTAAGAGAACGGTAGTTCTCGGCGAGCAGCTCCGTGCTATCGCGCTCGCGGATCCCTGAGAGATCCTGCACGATCACAGGGCCGTATCGGAACGCCAGGTTGGGCGGCATGTGCTGAATCAGTCTGTCGAGATACTTCTTGCGGTCCCCATACATCGTGCCGATAAAGCCGAGTTCCCACAACTTTTGAGTCTGGATATGCGGCTTGAAAATAGTTGTGTCCGCTCCGAACGGCAACCATTGCCCGCCGTACTTCTTCGCGTCTTGCGCAGCAGGAAACGAATAATGGTGGGCCCACTTCAACAGCTCCGGCATTCTGGTTGGCAGCCCAAGATCGACGCGGTCCATCGATTCATCAAAGCGCGCGATGATCGGAACTTTGATCTTCGACCAGGCCTCCCATCCATAGATTGCCGCCAACCAAGGAGTTGCGTATTCCGCGTAAGTTACTAGAATGCAGTCGCATTTGTTTAGGCCCTCTATCGATGGCATATGGAGGCGCACGTACTCAACATTCGCAACAGCATTACCTGGCAAAGAACAATTCAGAACCTCGTGACCCATGCGTTCCAAAGTCTCTCGATATCCGAAGAGACCGTAATGGCAGGCCTGCACGCTTCTTATCGTAAATAAGCAAACTCTCATGTTTGTCGCTGTCTGCGTATCGGCTTTCTGTAGGTTCCGTATGCGTTGAGCACGTGCGCGGTAGCATCCCCAACCGACATCGAAAGGCGGTAATGTCTAAACGCTTCCACGTCTCTCTCGTTACGCAACTCAGCGGGAGGATTTATTTCCGAATCGTCGAGGACTATCCTGCGAGGCACCGGCAGATTCTAGAGGAGAGGAAAGGCGATTGCAACAATAAACGCTTACTTCGCTGTCCAGCCGCTAGCTGTACTCCCACCCGATTCTTTCACCCAAGCCGTAACATTAGAACCGCCAGTAATGCTCGTGTAGATGGTGCCCAGGGGAGCTGAAACTACGCCTTGCGGAGATCCACTGCCACTGATAGGAAACTGCTGCTGCACGGCTGTCAGGCTTAAGCCAGGACCGGCGATCGTCATGCTCACGGCAACGCCGACATTGTTGCCACCCGTCCAGTTTGCGGTGATCTGAAAATAATCGTACGTGTCAGAAAGGCTGATCGATCGCGTCGTGCCCGACGTCCCGTTGTAAGTATCCAGGAGCGCGACGACGCCAATAGAGTTCTTGCAACCCTCGACTTGGATCGTTAACGAACCAGGCGCGCCGGAAATCGTATAGGTGATGCTGATCGCACCGCCGGATGCGATGCCGACAGTGTTTTGAACTGAGAAGGGATAACCGGATCGGACAATGCTGAACTGGGAGACTGATTGCATTATTAGGTCGCGCCAAGACCTTCGTCAATGATCCCCGGCTTCTGGCCGCCGTAAATATACGACTCGTAGTTTTTTAGGTTTTGCTGAGCCAACAATACGGCGTTCTGGGCGGCTACGTGGTTGGTGACGTTTGTATTAAGCGTGGCCATCGCTGCAGCAAGCGTCGCCTGCAAGGTGGCCAGCTGAGTTAGTTGCGCGGCATTTGGGACGCGAGGTGCCATGATTTTCACACCTTACTTGAGGCGGCCGCCCGAGATGAACGACCGCCAACAAGCCTCCTGGTTTACGCCTTTACGGCGCCGTACTTCGCTTCGGCGCGTGCCAATGCACGGTCGAACACTTTACGGAATACGCGCTTGAGCAATGGGCTCTTTTCCACGCGCTTGGCAACACGCTCTCCGTAAGTGCTGTAGAGAGCCATAACCAGCTTCGCGAATGGACCAGTCTTCTGCCAATCGTTGACCAGCCACTTGCGGACCAAGTTGACGCGCGGACCGGTGAAGAAGCTCTCGCCGAAGACCACAGCGGCGATGTAGCACGGTACGAACGGTCCGATGCCGGTACGGATGGCGCTGACCCATGGCAGATAGTGTGCGAGAACTTCCTGGACATAGGTGCCAAACGTCCACTGTCTCGTCACAATCGGCCATTCAATCGCGTAATAATCTCTTTGGGTTAGGAACGCCGCAACAGCCGGGATGCGCGAGTGCGGGTAGGGATTCGTCTTGATGTTGTAGAACAAAGTGCCCTGCGGGAACATCGGGTGTAGCCGGACCGGAATAGCCGCGCCGCCCTCAGGGTTGATGCTGTACTTCGACTTGTAAGCGGTCACCATGAACCCGCCCATCAGTCCGCCCTGCTCATCGCGGGTGTACGGGAAGATGTAGCTGTTGGTGCCGGTCGAAGAATAAACGATGGCCGATTCAAGTGAGGCGCGCACATCGGCAGAAACCCAGATCTCATCCGGTTGCGCCTGATAGTTGTTCCAGAGATTCTGCAGGTCGGTTTCGATTTCTTTGACCTGGCCGTTGCCGGCTGCGGTGAACGAGCCGCCGTTCATGTCCGTCCAGAATCCGTTCTGGAAAGCGTAGGTTCCCAGGCCGTCAAAGTCGGTAGCCTGGAAGCTGTTGTCCACGTTCAAGCCAGCGGCGTTTCCGAGCTGCGTGCCGGTGGCGACCGCGCTGATCGTGTAGCTAGGCCAAGCCGTGATTGCGCCTAGCTTGATGTTGCCGGTGGCTGCGGCGACGTTGACGCCCCAGAACCAGGCGTATCCAACAGCACCCTTCACGGCAGGCACCGACACGGCGACCGTCTGGAAGGTGGAGTTCGTCGTGACGATCGCGGCCACGTTCGAAATCGCGCTCAAGCCGCAGCTTACGTTCGTCGTCGTGCCGTCTGCGTTCTGGCGCAGATAGTTGGTCGTTAGACCGTTGGCAACCGATGGCGGCGCAGCGTATCCAGCCTGACCACCAGGGTTCATACCGAACGGAGTGATGGCCACAACAGCCGCGACGACGTTCGCGCCGGTTCCGAGCACGCCAGTTCCAACAGCGAGCGCGGCCGTAACGTTGGGCGCCTGACCAAGTGCGTAACCGAGGTTTCCGGCAGCGGTTCCGGAGTTACCCCACAACGTCATCATCTCCTCTTGGAGGCGCAACCGAGCCAGGTTACGGAAATGTTCGTCCGCCAGGTTATCGGTGTAGCCTTCGCCGGCGAACTGTGCCGTGAAGGTCTCACCGGCGTCCATGCCCAACTCTTTATACGTCGCCAGGTAGTCCACTTCGTTCGGCGTGGCGATCGCATTACGCTGACCTTCGAGCAAGCCGGCGTAAACGAACGTGGAGTTCGGGTTTCTCGTTGCCTTCCAGTGGGCCGCGGTGCCGACGCCGGCATTCACGCGCCCCATGCGGGGGATCGATTGAATGAACGGCGTAAGCAAAGGGAACAGGAAATAGGCGGGGCCGCGAAGGTCGAAGAAGTTGAAGCCCGTCGCCGTCGTCAGTCCGGCCTTGATGAGTTGGCGACCGACCGCCTTGATCAAAGGATGGTCCAGCTTCCATTCCTTTGGAGGGATAGTCCCGCCCATGGTTGTGGGCATGGCTTTCTTCATCAGCTCGTCCAAAGGAGAGCCTGGAGCCATTTGCTTGGCCAAGTTGGCGCGAGCTTCCACCACATTGGCCTTATAAAGCGGTTGATCGATTCGCATTTTAAGTTCTCCTATTGGACTGCAAAGAAATCGTTACCCTTCGTCGTCGACCTTGATCAGGTGCTCGAACTGCAACGACACATTCGGCTTTGTCTGCATCGGCGGCTGGCCTGGGCGAGTAACAGCGGTCAAGCCAGAACCGTAAGCTGCCGGCGCAGCCGGGATCACACTCTTGACGCTGTCGGGCCTGATGTCATTGCCAAGAGCGCGCTGCACTTCTTGAACGATCGCGGCCTTGATGAAGTTAAGGGTGTCCGGATCGTTGTTCATCATTTCCCGAGCCTTCTGAACGAGCGCCATCTTGGTTTCGTCGAGCATCTGTTCGATGTTGGACACTGGAGCGCCAGCAGCGGCGGCGACAGCGTTAGCTCCGGCGGCTGCCTTGTGCGTAATGGCCGCGGTCGTGCCGCCCCACTCGGCTACGACGCCCTTCAGAGAGTCGAGATCGGCCTTCGCGACTTCCGCGCGGGCGCGCTCAGACTTCGCTCTTGCTTCGAGCGAAGCCGACAACGCTTTGAAACTTTCGGCGGCTTTGCCGTGCGCAGCCTTCGAGTCGTCATCATTGTCCTTGGCGTCGTGCGCATCCTTGTTGTCCTTGGCAAGAGCGGCAAACGCTTTGGACATGGCTTCACTTTGTTCGGCTTCACTCGTGAAGTACGCGATGTCCTTTTCCAGCTGTTCTGCCTGCTTCGCGAGGAAGCTGGCCATCGAGCGGCCGGCCTTTTCAAGGTCGTTAGGATCGGTCAACTTAAACATGATGTTTCCTCCTGCCGCCCAAGGACGGCGAACTTTTAGGCCACGTGCATCCGCACTTCGTCGACCATTTCACTGGTCTCTTCATTGACCATTGCAACGAGCGTGGCTGCCATGTCGATCAAGTTTTCCGACAGCATATCTGGAAGCTGCGAATCCTCGTCGCCTTCCCATTCCTGCTCGTTACACACGGCGTACAAAAGCCGGCAGAAGCGATCCAGGTTTTCGGCCAAAAAAGAAACTTCGTACATGCCCTTCGCGAGCTTGCCGAGATCATTGTCGAGATCCAGCAAATGCTGGCTTCGGATCTTTTCAAAGTTCGCGTTGACGCAAATGCGTATGCCCTTGCGAAGCGTGTCGCGGATGGCAGCGATCTTGTCATTCTCGCTGGCTACATCGATTCCAAACTTTTTGGCGGCCGAAACAATCTTGGCCTTTACCTTTGCCTTGGCAGACGACGGAATACCCTTGGTCTGGTTGAAGCGCGCCAGGGCATTGCGCGCATGGGCGGCGTCATGAACCGGCAACTTCCAGGTTTCCGTTTTTTCTGGATCGCCAACGTAGGCGAATGCGCTTGCGTGAAGATCTTTGCCGGCGACGCGCTTGGTCTTTGTCTCCTTGACCATCGCCGCCTTGCTCTTGTCCTTGTCCTTCGCCGCGTCGACAGGTCCGTCATTCTGAAGATCGACTACTTGCGCCGTGTCGTACGGCTGCTTGTCGATCATGGCTGCTATGTCCGCTTCGATCGTCTTGCCGGCCTTCAGCGCCGACACAGCCTTTTCGAGAGCGTCGATACGGGCCGGGTCGGTGGAAGCTTCCGTCTTGAGGAACTTCCGCATTTCCACGACGCCATCCGCACGTATGAAGGCAAAATGAGCCTGAGGCAAACAAGGATTGTCTACCAGCGAAACTTCGCTCGGATTGGCAACGTACCGCATGCAGCCCTTGTGCACGGGATCCGGATATTGATCGCCGACTTTGCGGCCGCCCTGGCTGAAACCGGTGTAAGTGCGGTCCTCGACCTTCTTCCATGCCTGGTCGTCGCTTACCTTGAAGGTCATTATGATTTCTTTGTCTGAGTCGTTGAACTGGAGATCGATCGCCTTGCCTACGGCGCTCAGTTGATGCATCTCGCGAAGATTTCCAATGGATGCACCATCGGTAGCCTTTCTGAACTCGTCACTCCAGGCCTTGTAGTACGGTTTTGATTTTTCGTAGTCGCACACTTCGCGATCTTTGTCCGGCAGTTCGGCGGTGACGATGCCAGACACTTCACGCTTCACCACATCCACTTTCGAAAAAGGGACAAATAAAGTTTTATCCATTGTGGCGGCTTACGAAAATGTGGGAACCAACCATCGAGGAAGAGATATACACAACAAAACGAGCAGCAACAACTACTTTGTTCAGGCCATGGCGGCCTGGGCGGTTTGGCTGAATATCTCCGGGCGGTAAAAGTGAAGGAAGTTAGTCAAAAGTGACTGTAAACTCAGCAGGTGAATATGTCGCATGCACCCGTGGAGGAATCACCGCAAGAGCAGTCCGTCTATCGCTTCTACACCATGCGCGGGATTTGCGGCCGCTGCCACAAACAGCCCATCGCCAGAGGTTCGATTTCCATGTGCGTTCAGTGTCTTGATGCAAAACGAGCCATATATCGCAGACTGAGACCGAACGTCATCCCCAACATGGGACGCCCCAGAATAGCTGCTTGATAGAAGGTGTCCGCCCGGATCGATTCGAACGCTCACTGTCCGCATTAACAGTGCGGCGTCATGCCGGTTAGACCACCCTCCAAAACTTGGGGCTGGCGGCAGGCCTCGAACCCGCGACATCTCCATTACAAATGGAGCGCTCTGCCAAGCTGAGCTACGCCAGCCTAAACTTTTTCCACCGGCTTCAGATGCGGACCATCGTAACTGACGCCGTGGATGTGATTCATCAGAAATCCGCTTTCAATCGCCTGCCAGATTTTCTCGGCATCGTCGCCGATGGCGCGTTCTTCGGATCCATCTTCGTACTCGATCTCGACGCGAACAACTTTCTTGCGTTTCACACTGCCTCCAAACTGGCGGTCCCGGCGCGATTCAAACGCGCATCGTAGTGCTTAGAAGGCACCTGCCCTATTCGTTGGACCACGGGACCGAACTTGGGGCCGGAAGTGGGATTCGAACCCACGGTCTGCCGATTACGGATCGGCTGCACTGCCGCTGTGCTATCCCGGCAAAACTGGTGGGCCGGGTGGGATTTGAACCCACGTTGTCGCCGCTTAAAAGGCGGGTGCATTATCCTGCCTCTGCCACCGACCCGAAACTCATCGCTTCACTGGCAGCATAGCCAGCTTGGCCATCTGCGCCATCCACTCCTTGACTTCAGGATCTTTCAGCAACGTATCGAGAGCCAGCTTATCGAAAACGTGCGCGTGCTCTGGCGACGACAACTCTTCCGCGTGGACGGCAATCGATCCTAACTTGCAAAGCAACCCAGGCGACGGCTTCATCGGATCACTCATAATCTGGTGGTCCCGCGGCGACTCGAACGCCGATTTTGCGATTCGGAATCGCATGCTCTCTCCACTTGAACTACGGGACCTAAGTTTGGTACTGGCCGTCGGTGTCGATCCGACCCGTCGCGCCAATCTAGCGCTCTCCAGAGCTTATAAAACTCCGCCGCACAGCCGGTGCTGGCCAGTTCAGAACTGGTGGGCCTGGAGAGGCTCGAACTCTCAAGTCTTCCGGTTCGTAGCCGGATGTCCTATCCATTTGAACGACAGGCCCTAAACTTGGTGCCCGATGATGGATTTGAACCACCGAATGCTCGGGTGTAGACCGAGTGCCTTTGCCGCTTGGCGAATCGGGCGAAACTTAAGATGTTCTTCGTTTATTTATTCGAAATGGTGCCGTCAACCAGAATCGAACTGGCGTCTGTTCCTTGAAAGAGAACCGTGCTAATCCACTGCACCATGACGGCGAATAGAAAATCGGCGCTGGCAGACTGTGCTTGGTTTTCATCCCCTTCATGGACTCAGCAAGCGCCGAAACTTGATGTGTGAGCAATGAAGTCATTTGTCACATCCTACCACGTAATGGTGGACCCGCAGAGAATCGAACTCTGGTTTTCCATTTAGGAAACGGGCGTCCTATCCGTTGGACGACGGGTCCTCAAAACTAGTCCCCAGAGGCCCGCCAAGGTTTCCAATCACCTGTACCGTGCAGCGCTCCTCAGCTATTGGTGACAGCCTCCAGGGATTTCTTAGACAATATGCGCTGGCGTATGACCGCACTGATTGCAGCGGATCACAACAGAGCGCGGACCGCTATCGCTCATCGCGAGCGACGCACTCCGGCATTTTGCGCAGAGCACGCGCGGCAACAGTGGCTCCAAAACGGCCACGGCCACTTCCTTGATCGGCCTGTGTAGCTTAGGCAGAATCTTGTGCAACGCAACCTTCACCGGTGTCTTCGCAACTTTCACCGGTGCCTTCGATACGCTCGCGCGTTTTTTAGTTTTCATAAATGCCTCCGTCGCGATCATACCAACAGTGGAACATCAGCTATGTCCCATTCAGGCTATGTCCCATTCAGGACGCTGATGCGGATGCTTGTTTGTGCGCTTGCCTGAAACGCTTCTGCGCCAGGTTGTTCTTGCACTGGACGCTGAAATAAAGCTGCGTGCGAACTCTGGGAGTAAACTGCCGTTTGCAAGGGCAGGCGCACCTTCGTTGTTTGTATTTCGGCATTCCCGCTTAATAAACGCTTATCGTCCAAGTGTCAAGAAAAAATCTTGCAGACAAGTTTGTGCGGCAGCGGGTTACATTTGGAAGGTAACGCTGCCACTTCAGCCCGCAAGTAAACTTAGCCGTAGACAAGTTGTGCCAATCCGCTGTGGGGTGTCAAGCCCACTTTGCAGCCTTGCGGCTGTTTGGAGACGGTAACGAATCGACTTCAGCCCACGACAGAAAATAAAGCACGGACAAGGGATGCAATCGGATATGCCTTTCGGCATGCGGCTGCTCTACCAACTGAGCTACGCCCTTCACAGTTGGGAAGGGCGGTGGGACTCGAACCCACGACCTGCTGCTCCAGATAACCGATTAGCTTCAGCCCGTGCGAAACTTTTGGCAGAGACAAGGTGTGCCAATCGGAATGAGGCTTTCGCCCCACCTTTTCGAGAGGTAACCGACTGACTTCAGCCCCTGCCATGAACCTAATCCTTTGCGAAATCGGCAATGATCGCAGGCGTGGCTGTATCGAATCCGACCACGTCCAGCATTCCTGCATCGTTCGGATCTGCGATGGTGAATGAGTTGGACACCATGCCGCATACTACAAGTTTCGCCGGAATGCTCATCTTCTGCCGATACATCTCGACTGCCTGGGTTGGATGAATCTTGCCGGCCCACGTTTCATTGTCGGTGTAAACGATGAACGTGTCCACGGCCAGCTTTTTCTCCAGCGCATCAAGCATCGGCAGCGCACAATCGGTGCCGCCCATGCGTGCCTGGAGAGCTCGCATGTCGCGCAGCACATCATCGAGCCGCTGTTTTGACGACAGCGCAATCGGCGTCATGGCGTTGATGCCGTCATCGAAACGTCCGCCATAGCGTCCGGTCTGCGTGCAGGTGAATCCTGCCGCGTAATAGTTCTTTTCACTCTTCACTGTGACCATGGCCATAGCACCGGCTCCGATGGCTGGCGTGAAACCAGGAATGCCAGCGACAGCACCACCCCACATCGAGCCAGAGATATCGAGTCCCAGGTAGAAACGCTTGCCCGATGGCTCGATATTCTGGAAGGCCGAATAGAACGCGCCGTCCAGAGCATCAACGATCTGCGGAACGGTCGTCCACTCGCCAGAGCCGCGCAATCCGTGGCCAGCCTCATAAGTCTTGGCTGCGATGAGAATCTGGATCGGATGGACGCGAGCCTTGCGGATCGCTTCTTTATCATCGAGCCGCAGACTGACATTCCTGCTTGCGTTCGACATCGGCTTGAGCAGGCCAACCTTGCTCATGTTGCCGAGATTGCGAATCATCGCGGTCATCGGCATCTTTTCAAGCAACGCTTCCCAAACGGCGGCTTCGGTGAGTAGCTCGGTCGGCACGCTTTCACGCACCAGGCCGTACTCGCGAATGAGCGAGGCAGCTTCCTTGGCGTTCTTCGTCGCCTGAAGTTTCACGTGGCCTTCAATGCGCTTGGCGATGCCCTCGGTCAGTTCGCCCTTGACCACCCACTTCGCGATGGACTGATAAGGTCCAGCGAAGGCAATGTGGCGCAGGCGCATCAGATCGCGATGCGACCAGCCATCACGCTGCTGATATTTGGTCACCTGATCGGCAACCTGCTCTGGAGACTTCATCGTGTACCAGTTTTCAATGGCACGACGCAGTCCGCGGCCCCATCCACGGAACTGGCGAACGAATGCGACGAAATGAAACAAGTGCGTTCCGATACGTGCCACGTCTGGCAATGCCAGCAAAGCTGCGGACCGAGTCTTGTCATCACCCTTAGCCGCTGCATAAGCCAGCGCCAAAAGAGCCGGATCGTTCTTCGGTGCGCGGCCGGCATCGCTGATTTCTACGATGCGCGCAACCGCACGAAGGCCGTCAGCCGCAACGCAACGCTTCACGGCTTCGATGTTCTCAACGGTCAGCTTATGCTCACTAGCGTAATAGGAGCCTCCCTCGCTACCCAGGATCAGGAAGCGGTCAAGCCTCTTCCAGTCATCGACGGCGAACGAATAGCCGCCCGCACTGTTGGGAACCTGCCTCTCGTTGAGAGGCTTCGACTGCGGTGGACTTGCAACTTCAGCCGCAGCTTTGCTCAGATAACTCATTGGAATGTACCTCCAAAGGCGAGGCGCCAGAGTAAGCGTTTACTGGAAACTTGTCAAGCGATTATTCTAGGTCGATCAGGCGGCGGCCACCGAAAAACAGCACAGGCTCAGTTTCTACAGTCTTCCAGTTGGCAGGCCGGCGATACCAGCAGCAAGTGTTGGCGTCCTCCGCTGCTTCAATCTCCATCCTATGGCCAGCCTTAACGAAGAGTTCTCCGTTGGGAGCTGCGACCCAAGTGTAAGTTGAGCGGCGGTTCAGGGCGATTGACACGAGCGAGTGATCGCCATATATGATCCGACAGCTTTCCAGGCAGTCTTCCATGAAGATTTGATAAGACAACTGCATTCTGAAAAGGAACAAAGGTCCGGCAATGCTTTTTGCGTTCGATGCGTACAGATCGCTGCCTAGTTCCACTTCATCCGGAATCTCGACAAACTCCTCGCCTGGCTCAGGTGGCGGCACATCATCAAAATAAATCCTTCGGCGCGGCGCGATGGTGGCCGGCGTGATGGCTTGCAATGAGGACAGCGCGGCTCGTTTAACGATCATCAAGCAGTCCAAGTGATGCGCACTACGATAAGAGACCAGTGGAGATGCACCTTGCCCGATCCTCGTCGGATGCCAAAACTGCTGAGGCGCTCCCAAACGAGGGCCTCGTAATCCTTAGCGTGCTGAACTTCGTAGCAGGACATCTCGAAGCAGGCCAGGAGAACACCGCCTCCGTGGCATTCAGTGCAACGGTGTCTGTATTCCGGATCGCAGTTGCACTCGATCAGCTCCACTTTGGCACGGAGCGGTGGCGTTGTTATTTCTGCATCATCGAAAACGATTCGGCGCGCCACTAGTTCACTCGTTCTTTAGCCTTTGCTACTTTCTCACCGTCGATAAGCACGGCTTCAAGCATTCGGAATAGAACTGATGCTGCCACCGAAGCGCGTTCGCCGACGATGGCCTCCTCGACCTTGGGCCAAAGTTTGTCCATCGCTTCGCAGGCCTTATCCTCGCCCATTTCCCTAAAAGCTGAATCGATAGCACTAGGAAGGACGCGCATTATCGTTTCCATCGCTTCCCGGTAACTAGTGAGCGGCCGCCGAGGCATATATCCACTCCCTGTCATAGGCCGCTGGTCCGTGGCCGCGAATCACGACTGGCTGTCCAAAGTCTTGGCTTTTGGGAATAGCTTTCACCGAGATCTGATCGCAGTGATTCAAGGCGATTCCGTCCACACCTTCCAAAATATCGACTGCGTGCCGGATCAGTTTAAGATCTAAACGGCCGCGACGAAACTTACCTGGAAAGCCGTTGTCGTCATTATGCGGCTCAGGCAAAGAATCCAGTTTGGGATCTTCGGTTGGGAGCGGTCCATCGCCATGCCGAGTCAGATACGTCCGCATGACTCCGATTTTCTTGACGCGGCCTTCCCATTTGCTTTCCTCGAGCAGATGGAACGCATTATCGAACGTAGTGCATGTCCACGTGTTATAGCCGACTTCGCCGAAGTTCTCATCGAGCAGCACGCCCTGGGCGCCTTCGAACACGACGTTCTCTTTTTCGTCCAGCTTAAAGCTATCAACGATCTTGGCCGGCCAGCCAGCGTACAGCGCGGCCAGCTTGTCCACGGCATCAGGATTGTCGATCTCCAAAAAATCTTCTATACACACCACTCTCGCGAAACTGCCGTAGTTGCACACGTGCGCCTTCGCGAGCTGCTGAAGGAATCGCAGCTTCTGTTTGGTGGTTTCCTGATCGCGCAGGTCGCCGGCGAACAGCACTTTGTTGCCTTCGCGCAGATGGTCGGCGCGCGCCTGGCCTACGCCCATGCCGCACGTATTGTGCTTCCCGTGGCTCAGGATGCGATTCACGGCGCAGTGGAACGGAGTGACGATCACGCACTTGGCATCGACCGTGGTGCGCTCCCAAATGTCCGGAGCCAGATCATTCGCCTCGCGCATCATGTTCAGCGGATTGACCAGCATGAATCGCGAAAGGTGAGTGCGAACGCCCGGAATGAAAGAGCCGCTGCCGAACTGCGAGAACGTGTGGTGCCGCCCTTCGGGAGTGACGACGTTATGGCCTGCCTGACATCCGCCATTGTAGCGGACGACTAACTTCACGTCGCGAGTGCGGCAAATAAAATCTACAGTAGCTCCCTTTCCTTCATCTCCAAATGCCAATCCCGCAACTACGAAGGCATCGCGCATGTAATCTCCTCCCACGTCTCGCGGCGTCTTATTTTTTTGATCGCGCTTCTGTGGACGCCATATCGCTTCGCTAACAAGGATGAAGGCTCTGTAGATGCAAAGATCTCTTTAACCTGTTCAGGCTTTAGTTTGGATCGTGGATGCGGATAAATGTCGTGCGGCGGATTTTTGTTTCTTCCGCGTTCGTGCATGTCCCGAACGTTGTCATCGTTCGTGCCCTGGTACAAATGACGGGCGTTGCAGCACGGAGGATTATCGCAAGTGTGCAGGACGTCCAACTCTTCGTTGATCTGTCCATGCGCGAGCTCATAGGCGTGCCTGTGCGCTTTTATCAGCTTCAACTCTGGCGCTTTGGTTCTTAAAACGCCGTAACCTTTTTTGTCGCAGCCTGCCTGCCAAGGCCAACACTCATCCTCGCCGCCAATACGAACATGGCTCCAGAAGTCATCGATAAGAGCTCTTTTCATGTTGAGTGGAAAAAGCCGATCAGGTAGTTGTGATTGAGTACCTGAAAATCCTGAATGACTGCATCGAAATCAGCCTCAGTATATTTCTTGTCGCCGGGGCGCTCGAAGGTATTCGCGTTCACCATCGCGGCAATCTTCGCGTTCAATAGTGCTGCCTGGGCCATCACGTACGCAGCCTTTTGTTCGTCTGTCATTTGCCGTGGCTCGATCCTGGAACTTTGGTCGGATGGGCGCGTGCGTATTTTATAAACTCCATCACTACGCCACCGAGATCGAAGAACCTGTCGGACGGCGTTCCCAAAGCCATGCAATGCTTTACATAGTCATGGAGTGTAGGGACTGCCGCTGCGTCGCGTGCTCGCAGTATGAATAGCGGCTCATCCTCTGGCACCGGCTCGCCGTTGGAAGTCTTGATGAGCAGCTCGCCCTCGATATGAAACATGTCGTTTAGTTTTCTCATTCTGGCAACTTGAACGGACTCACGATCACTCGCGGCTCAACGTACACCGGAAGCGTTTTGTCGCTGTTGGGATCTTTGCACAGGACCCACGTGCCTTCAGCCGCTGCCGGCGAGAACAGTCCGTTCGGATCAGCCTGCGGCAAGATGGCGTAGCCGTGTTCGGTATCGTGCTCGACCTTCGATGGATTGGTGAACTGCGTTGCGTACGGGATTCCGTAGCCTATCGAAGTGCACAGGAAGATTTTCTTGCCAGTGACTTCGGACCACAAGTACGCATACGTGACGAGCCCATTCTGATCGCGCAGTTCCAGAATATCCTTGAGCAGTTTGCGCTCGCGGAAGTTTTTGATGGCCGGCATTCCAATCTGTGCGGACCCTTCCTTCAGTAAACTCTCTTGCTGCTGACGCTGAATCTGATCGCTACTTGGCGTCTCGTCACAGCCAAGAAGAAAAAGAACGCCCACCAGCACGGCGAATGTTTTCATTGGGACTCCTTCAGTTTGGCGATGAATGTCCGCAGGCTTTCCGGCACGTCCGGGTCATCGAGATTGTAGCCGGAGGCGCGGTGCAGGATGATCGAGGCAAGCGCGGCCTTCGCGTCTTTGTCCGGTGTCTTGATGTAGTCCCTCTGCATGTTCTCTAGCTCCTGGATCATTCCCTGGTTGAACGATCTGGTCTGCTCGAAAACTTGGCGGCGGACTTGCTCGCGCCGTGGCCCGAAATACTTGTAGAGAAAGAAATCGTTGCCCTCGACAACCCAAGTCAAGCCAAACATCAAAACGAGAATCAGAAGCACTGCGCCGACGATCTTCATAAAGCCTCCTATGACCAATCGATGTTCGGATAAGTTCCGTACGGAATGACGTTGCCGTCTTCGTCTATCACAGGACTCGGTATTTGATTCTCTTCCAGCGGCCACAGGTGCGAGGCGTTATGAGCGCAGACGCGGCAGACAGGCTTTCCACGCAAGATCAGGACTGGCACGAATGGCTTCTCGGTTTGCGGCGCGTCTTCATCGGAAATAACTACCGCGGCCGAGATCTCCGGCGTGATTGCCTGTCCACCGCACTGCGTACAGTTCATGGAAGTGTGATCCGGCGCCTGAACGTGCGAACCGAACCGGCAATCCTGGCAAGGTCAGATTCGCCGACGCCAACCGATTCAAGATCGGCCGCGAGGCCGTCCTGGGTCACACGATCTTCGTTCAGCCCGATGATGGCTCCAATCTGTTCGCAGATCAGGTCGGGATGCTGAAGAGTGAAAACAGATTCTTCGCCAAATAGACGCACGTACTGCCTGCGGGAGTCCGTGAGCGGACTATTCGAAGGCCAGAACACAAACGGGTAGTAGGTTCGCTTCAAGTCTTCGATCATCGTCTCGATGGGAATGTCCGCAGGGATTGTGTCACCGAAAACAGCTTGAACTTGCGGAGCGCTCACGTGATCGAAGATCGGCTCGTCCGCGTACATGAAGAAATAGCCCTTGCGGTTGCGCCGTTCAAAGCAATCGAGAGCTGTCTTGCGCGCGGCCAAGTACATCAGCAGGTCGTAAGACTCGCCGCTATTGCTGCCGCCTTTCCCGACCAGCCAGACGTTGCGGATGTGTTCGTCGATGCGGATATCGCTTTCGTAATCGGAAATCTGAATGCAGTTTGCGCCAACGACGTTGTAGTCGTCGTTTGCGGCGACGGCCACCTGCGGATCGCTCAGATACTTGTGGGCGAGTTCCATGAGGTTTGGAAGTTTTAGCTGGGCGGCGACGGCGTTATGGTAGTTCGAGCCGGTCACGTCAAAGCAGACCATGACGGCATTCGATTCGGGATGCTCGGCGCTGTCGCGGCTTTCAAGGATTCCTGCCGGCTTTCGGTTGATCCGCAAAGGATCTAAGTTGGGGTGAATCTTCTTGGTCAGCTCTGCTTCCTGGCTGTAGGCGAAATCGACTGACATCGGCGCTACGCCAAGCGAATGCGCGGTCGCCGTACGAGTTGAACGCAAAGTGGTGTATGTTGCTGAGTTCCATCGTCCACTACCCATGTGCGATTCTCCTTTTTATTTGAAATAGCTGAGTAACTTAAGTTTTGCCTGCTTCGCTTTCTTAACGCAGCTTGCCGTGGAACAGACTGTGTTGGCGCGATTAGCCCAACAGCATGGCGGCCAGCAGGCGGCATCATCGGTGCAGCCACAGAACTGACAGATCCCGGGACGCGCTTTCTTTTTCATCGGTCGAGCTCCCTTATGAAGGCGATTAGATCTTTGCACTTTTGAGGGTAGCGCAGCCAGAGGTACAGCGCCGAGATTCCAAGCACGATGTTGCTCGCGATGGCGAATACGAAAAAATGAGCACCTACGCAGCTCACTTGATTCTCCCTTTTTAAGCCTCCGGTCCGGACTGTCGCAGCAGATGCCGGACCGGAGTGGACGGGTGCCCGGTTGCTTTGGAGCCGCAACAATAAGCGTTTACTATTGGCGTTGTCAAGCGTCTTCAGAAACTTTGCTCACGGCCAAAACGCAAGCGCAGTGGGGATGCTGCGGCGGCTTGGTTGCTCCGGAGAAGAACTTACTGCCGATCTCTACTTCCTGATCCTGATTCATAAGGCATTCCGGGCAAGGGTCGAGATTGGACGTGAGCCACTTCACTTTCTCTACGACGCCGGACTTTTCCCAGGTTGAGAAGTTGCTGGCCGATTGCGCCATCGCGATCTCGCTGCGCGCAATCATCTTGGCGCGCCCCAAACTGAAAATGCCTTCGCCTTCGGTTTCCTCGGCAAGTGCCTCGCGTATGTCATTGACGACTTCCGATATCGGAGTTTCTTTCGTGAACGAGTCGGCGACGATCTGGCGGATCTTGTCCCGGGTAGTTTGCGAGATGGCCCAACGCGCATTCGGATTTTCGACCAGGTTGCCTTCGTTGTCGAACTTCTTGCCGATCATTTCCGCGGCTCGATGGGTCGCATACTCTTGCGCGCTGCGATTGGCCGAAGCGATCAGTTTGGAGTTCGAGACATCGATCTGCAACAGGCCGTGGCCGGCGCCGGAGAGTGCTGCCGATTCCAAGGACGAGCGCACTTGCGACGGCAGCGCCAGCCATTGAGCTTCTAAGACGGTGATGAGCCGATCCGTGAATGCTTGGGCATCGTCCGCATCTGCCTTGGCTAATAGCTTCGCAAACTTCTTGGAACTGTTCGGGCCGGCGACGCCATTGGCCTGCGCGAATGCAGAACTCTCGGCCTCTTTGTCGGACTTGCCATCTTTCTTCGCACGCTCGTACGCGCTGTTCCAGACGGCCACCCATTGCTTGCGCTTGGATTGCCGGACATAGTCCGGCGCATCGCTCGCCGATGAATACGGCTTCTGCAAAAACGTTTCGCGATAGCCCTTTTCCAGGTCCGTAAAAGTTTTCTCCCTGCTTCGAAACTGCAAATCACGCAGCGTGATGGTCTGGCCTTTCAGAGGATTCTCGCCCTGGGCGTGTTTCTGCGCCATTCCTTTTTTGAAATAGCCGATCGTCAGGTGCGGCTGAAAAGTGGGATGAGGGTCGGTGTGCGGAAGTGCGGCCAGGGCGTCGTGCAGCTTAACTAGCTTTTCGCTCTCCAGCAAAAATACCAGCGGCTCGCCTTCATCGTTCTCGGGGAAAGCGTGAAGATCTCCGAACGTTACATCGACTGTGCCCGTGCCTTTGGTGATGGCGCTCACCTGGTCGGGAGTGACTTCAGGATGGAAACCCCATCGCACCGTTACGTGCGGAGTCAGTTCACGGCCCTTCGGCGCGAGCTCGCTTTCCTCGATGCCCTTTTGCAAATCGAGCACGCGTTGCGCATCAACCGGAGACAAGGTGAACTGAACTGCGCCGTATTTAGCCATTACGACAGATTCTGTTCCTCGAGACTCTTGTGACCGAACAGCAGCGTCGCCTTCCAGCCGCTCGGCGCGTTTTCGTCGGGGTTCAGCACGAGCATGCCGCCCTCGTCAAGGTCGAGCACGCCATCATCGCCATCGAACATTTCCATCGACAGCTCTCGCAGACATGAGCCCGAGAATACCGTGAGAGTCGGCCCGCCGCTCGCCAGCCCTTCTGATTTGATGTCGGTCATAAAAGCAGTCAGGCGGGCAATGAATACATTCCTCGACTCGCCGCCTTCCGGAGCTTCGTCTGGATTCTTCATCAGCCGCTTTACTTTTTCTTTGTTCGGAGCCTTCTTCTTGCCGGCGAGCACGCCCAGGTTCCAGGTCTTGGCGCGATCATCTTCGACAACCCGCGGATGGTAGATCGATCCGCTGGATACGATGTCGGCCGTCTCTTTGGTGCGCTTGAGCGTGGCGCAATAAATCTTCCGGAGAGGAACTTCGCTCAAGTATTGCTGGGCCGTGATCAGCTTCACGCGGCCGTCATCGGAAAGCGGGAAGTCAAGCCAGCCGTCTGAGCGATGCACCGGATCGAGAGCGGTGCGGCCGTGGCGCATCAAGAAAAGCGACTTGTACGTGTAATCAACCGCAGCTTCGGCTTTCTGCAGCGGGGCCAGGCCTTCGCGGAAAGCTTTCTCCAGCGTTTGGTCCTCGAGCCTCACACTCTTCTCGGAACGTGCCAGACGCGCACGTATCGACTCCGCCTTGCGCAGCTTGAAGAAGCGGTTGGTTTCCTCGCGCGCCATGGTCAGTTGCTTGGTGAAAATGCTTCCAAGCACATGCTCGATCTGATGAATCCCCTGCTGGCTTTCAGGCGTGAGCATGGATGGATCGATACGGGATCCATGGCGCTTGGCAATCTGATCGTCGGCGATAACTTCGTGGATGGTCTTCACCAACTCTTCGTGACTGGTCTTCTGCCCATCGAGCGATTCTTTGCCGTTGTCGACGCCAACGTTTCGGCCAGTCGAGCGGCCTCCGCCGGCTTCCTGCGCCACAGGCGTTCCCGATCTTCCCGCATTGTGGTCGCCGTCATTGCCGTTATTCATGGGCCCGCCAGCTCCAGGAGCATCGGGATTCGGCGTAACTGGATGCGGCTTGGGTCTGCCGGAATCGTCAATCTGCACGCCAGCCTGAACAGAGGGAATGCCAATCGGCATGAATCCCGTTCCGGTAACGATGCCCAGGCGATCCGCTTCCGGTTCCGGCCGCAGCTCTTCGCCGACGCGCTTGCGCGCTTCGTTCGGCGTCATCACACCGCTCTTGACGTACATCGTGATAGCCGCGGCGTTCTTGAGTGGATCCGGCTCCGCGTAAGGATTCATCGCGATTTCGTACTCGATGAATCCCATCTTTTTCTGGATGATGTAGTCGATGACGCCTTTGAGCCAGGTCACCCAGGGCAGCGTGCCTTCAATCGTCGACGCATCGCCGGCAGCCCTGCCTTCGGTGCGGATCATGCGGATCAAACGCTGTGGACTTGTGCCGTACGCAAAACAAATCTGGCGGATATGCTTCTCGTCGTACACGCCGGCAAGCAACGGTTCCTTCGAGAAAATAATCTGATCTTCCTTGCCAGGCTCGTTGAATCCTTGCACCAGACGCCACTGATTGCGCGCCGCCAGGTTGCCGGCGAGCTGCGAGTTCATCCAGTCCATGGCTTCGGTGATGCGCTCAGGAGAAGTGCCGCGAGGAACGACTTGCACGACGCCCGGGATCGATCCTTCCTCGTAATAAGCGCGCACGAACTTCAGTCTGGAAATGCCGACCATGATTTCTTCGGCGACTTGTTCGGTCGGGGAATTTCCTGCAAAACATGCCTTGCCGTTGCGGCGAACATAGACAACGCTGTTCGGTACAGTTAGACAGTAAACTTTTCCGGAGTATGGCTGCCGACGAGTTTCGAATTTCTTGGTATAGCTACCTCTTTTATGAACGGCAACCACATAGTGCGCACGTGAGTTAATAGCCAGAATTGTGCGACGCATTCCATTTCTGCCAATGATAGTGCGGTCGCGAAGAATTATCTTGCGAATGGTGGCGTACACTCCCATCTTCTGCGCTAATTCCTGTAATTGATCAGCAAGACGCTTACTGGAAGTGAAGGCTCTTGATCTGCTGGCATCTCCATCGCCTAACCAGAAATGATGCCAAAAAATCTGCAACTGGCGCGATGTCGCATTCATGATTTCTTGTGGAATGTATTTGTCGCCAGCATGGCCAAGGGGCCGCAGGTGGCGCGCCAGAAACTTGGATCCGATGATAAATGCATCGTTACTATAGAGAACAGGACCGTTGTTTATCTTGTGCAGCAAGGCGCGCATTTCAGAGATTCGCTTGTTGTTTTTAGATTGTGCGATGTAGACGTAATTGCCTTCACAACTTCCTTCGGCAAGATAGAGGCCAATCAACGCACAATAATCATCGCCGCTCATCTCCAACACACGGCCATCGTGGATATGTCGCTGCCGATTTCGGACGACCGCTTGATGGGCAGTCGCCAAGGCAACGCCGGCGACTGCGCCGATCTGCGAATAAGACAATCCTTGCGATCGTAGTTCGCGACAGCGAGCGTCGAGTTGAAGTCGGGAGACATGCCGATCTTCCGCAATGGCAGGGAAGCGCTTCGAATTAACTTCTACGCCATGCCATATAGACGTTACTGGAATCCCAGTTGCAGAAGTACAGTGTTTCTCTAATTCGGCTGCAGATACTAAGACATCGCCAGAACGGTGTTTGTTACCACCGAGACTAAAAGGCAACTTATCAATGACCATCCTGTGCTGTGGTGTTACTTCGAGATCCAAAGAACGAGAGGAGAATCTAATTAAATCTCCGACATAGTCATAGCAATGCTTGGCCGTAGCGAGCTGCCACTCGAAAGCTTTCGTCTTAAGATTACGCGTAGCTATTCGTTCTGTCTTGATATCGACATCCTGGAACAACTTCCATCCGGATTCAGTCAAGACTTCCGTCCCGTCGCGATAACACTGCCCATACAATTGGGAAGCCAGTGTGTTACGGGGAGCGATATTCCTGGGTTTGTAAACCAATTGGTCTGTTGTGAGGTTCACAAGGGGTATCCCCCACCAGTTTTGCGCATAGGCGGGATTCGGCGGTACCGGCGTCAGTCCGTTCTCGTCGATGTAACGCACGATCATCTCGCCGCGCAGCACCACCATTTCGGCAAGTTCGTTACGGAAGTTTTTCCTGAGCAGGATCGACGAAGCATCGATGACCAGCAGATCATCGAGCAACGGACGCAGCCAGTCCTGCCAGTTGTGCTCGCGGTCGGGATACTCGAAAAACCGATTGAGCAGGAGAAGTGTTGCATCGCCTTTAGAGCGAATGGCCACATCGCTGCGCGTTTCGCCTGGCTTGGCGCGCATCTGAATTTCCCAGGGCACGCGGCTTATGGTGTCTTTGACGTTCTCGATGCAGACCGCTGCGAGTGGATATTTGGCGAGAGCCTTTAAATCGGCTGCACTATACTCAGCATCCTGCCGCGGCGTCCACCACAAGTTCTGGCCGGCCCAGTATTGGTAGGCGCGTGGTTCGGTGCCTGGAGGCCCGAGAGGCTTAATGGGTTGAAGCGGTGAATACCAGGAATCCTGCTCGATGCCGCGAATCTGATCAGGTGGCCGCTGGTAAAGCGACTGGCCGTATCGCTGAATGGCACCGACCATTTGGCCGATCGGCCGGATAACCAGATCGCCGCGCTTTGCCATTGAGTCGCGAGTTTACCACGTCACGCCAGCCTCCAGTGAATGACATGGCCTTTGAAGGGCAAACGGTTCTTAGGCTCCATCCAGAAGGCCAGCATCTCTGCAAAATCACGGAAGCCGTCGCGCCGCGCAAACGCCTGCGTTTCATCCCAGGAAAGTTTCTCGCCATCGATCCAGATGTACGGGACCTTGCATCCTCGAGCGAGCACGTTTGTTCCGTCGTAGGGCACGTGCCTGATCTCAATCTCTTCGATCTTCACACACGGCACACGCATGAGCAGCTTGGCCTTCTTGGTTCGCAGGCCGGTGTAAAGGTGAAGCGTATCGCCTGGCTTATCGGGGTGGACGCGGACCGCGCGGATCGTGTGCGTCTTTTCTCCGCGAAGGATGAGCGGAACAAAGCGAGGCTGGAAGTTATAGAGACCCATTCACAGTTTGGTTAGCGGCGGCGGCGCGACTTCTGGCGGTTCGACTTCCTTGCCGATATCCAGCTTTTTTAGGATGGCTTCTACCACAGATCTCAGATGATGGCCGTCACAAGCATGCAGCGTTCCCTGATGTGTAGACGAACCTTCGTCTAGCTCCACGATCTCGATTACGTGGCGCACTTCGTTGGTTGGATCCACACTCCTGCGGCGATGGCTGATTTCAAACCAGCCTTTCAGCTTATCGGTTGGCGATGTCTCTCGACACTGAAAGCCGTGGTCATCGTAGTCACAGCGGATGTTTAGCATTTATTTAGCTCCTGTTTCGCGCACGATAACGCGCGCGCGACGTATGCAGCCTGGACAGTAAAACGTTTTCTTTTTACCTTTGCCGATTCCTTTCCACCCAAGAGCCTCGACGCATATCTCAACGTACTTGTCGTTTGACTTTTCGTGCAAACTCGTCACTTCGACCTTCGAGCCGCAGCCGCCGTCGCATTCGATCCAAGCCGTGAAGAGGGCGTCGCTCACCGTACTCGCTCGGCTTCCTCAGTCATTGCGCCAGCTTCACTTCAAACTTCATCTGGGCCCAACGATCTGCGAATCGTTCCTTAGCCATTGCGACCATCTGATCGAAATCGAACTCGCCCTCGGCTACGTACGTGCTGCTGCTTGCGCCGCGTGTGTCGACGCTGCGATCCCAAAATGAAAGCGCCGTCCATCCGTTCTTGTGGTGGACCAAAGCAATACCTTCTGGAGAGTTGCCGCAGTAGCAGTTGGAATGCCCCTTGTAGGAATAGCCTCTGCAGCCAGGAACGTGAGGCTGAAGCTTTCCATCGATCTCGCGCGTAGTCCACGGAATCGTGATTTGTTCGTCATAAGAAACGTGACCGCCGCGCTCTTTGTAGAAGTGATGGCCAGCAGTGCGGTAGGGACCGAAGTAATACATTCGCATGGGTTCCATTTTATTTTGTCGCAAGAACGTTGCCGCGAAGGGGGTTTCGCTCCAGTGCTCCGCCCGTTGCCGGACCGCTGGAGCCGCCTAGTCCGGCCTACCCTCTTGCAAGGCATCGCGGCAGTAAGCGTTTACTATTGTTCCTAGTGAATGTCAAGTGGCTTGTTCGAGCTGGCGCACGCGGTCTTCTGAACTTTCGATTTTGTTTCTGGCAACCGACGGAAGAACATCTGCGGCAGTGACGCGAACTACTGTGCGTTCAAACCACCTCCCGCCGCAACGTTTGCAACTGTGCTGACACATAACCGTGAGACTGCGTTCGGGAATATCTTTCGACTGAGGTCCAGGTCCTGCCAACACAACGCAACGCAACCTGCCGCTGCGAGCTCCGCACACAGGACACGGCGCATTCGGATTGATGTTAGCAATATCGCGAGGGCTGGGCGGACGGAACAACCAAAGAAGCTTACGGATGCCGACAGTGAGCCAGTAGAATAGCATTCAGGCCTAGCTTTAAACTCTCATAAGTGCTCTGGAGAGTAAACGCTTATCAGGCAGATGTCAATGCCACAGCCAGAAGAATCATGGCTTGCGTCGTGGTTTATTCCAGTATGGAGTCCTGCACCAACGACATCGCTTCGGTGTTGTCACGCGCGGCAGCCAAGAACGCCCACAGCGATTGCAAGTTACTAACTTAGAGCTCACTTGGCCGCCCGCTCCGCCTTCTGCTTTCGGTATCGAGGGGCTGCCATGAAACGCTCGTCCCGACTGGCAACCTGTAGGGCTTCATCAAAAGACATAAATCACCTCAGGGTAAAATAACGTTGGGGTATAGGGGTTCAGCCATTCGCTAACTCCTTTTGCCCCGCGAGTGGGAACTCCTTTGCGAGTTTGGCAATCTCTTCGCGCGTAACAGCTATGCGTGTTCGGTCCCATCTGTTTTTAGGGCCACCCACCACGTTTAAGTATTTCTCCGATTCTTCAAGGACGATCCAGTCCCCATCCGTGAAATATTTGAACCTGCGAGTTAGCTCAGCCATTCACTAGCTCCTTTCGGTATCCCGCACTCGTTCGCGGCTCGGTGCTCCCCCGTTACAACTTACCGCCGGGACGGATCGTTCCTCCGGTCAAATTGCATCACCTCTCTTTCGATTCATCCTGCCTTCTCACTTCCCCTCAGGCTTGGGCGCGGCCTTATGGTCGCAGTTCCCTTCTGCGTAGTCCGCAGACAGGACAGAATTTAGGTCGTTTTCCTGCATGATCCAAGGATGTGATTATTCGGAACTGGAAGATCGCCCTACACTCAGAGCATTCAAACTCATCTTCTCTCGGAAAAGAAAGAGTGCAATTGGTGAATTCCGTGTGTGGTGCTGGCTTCCTGCCGCCTCTATGTCGGCTAACGATTCTAGGCGACCGATCCGGCAGTTTGTCTACAATGAATCGCGCTTTCAACGCTTCCAAGGTCACTTTCTCCCTCCGTCTGCCTTGCCATCGCGCTCTTTCTCTAATCTCTCGACATCGTCAGGATGTTCTTCGTGCGGCGCTTCATCGGCACAAGCGCATTCGTGAGCCAGATCAGGACACCCGCGCAGTTCACAACCACGATGATCTTGATCAGCCAAGCCGATTCGACCATTAGCCACCTTCTGGAGGTCTGGCAGATCTCGCGTCGACGATGGCCTGCTGTTCTTGATGGCTCCGCAAATCGGCAGCGGCCTTGTCGGCAGCCTCTTCCGCTGCGAGCGCTTGCAACTTATCTGCTTCGGTAGCCTCGGCCCGCATCGCTTTCTCTCGCGCGAGAATGGCGTTGCCGGCCAGCGCGACCGACAAAGCTGTGAGCATCACGCCCTTCTGGGAGTTGACGAGCGTGTGAACATCGCCCAAAGTTTTGCCCTGCTCGGCGAGGCGCTTGTCGGTTGCATTGCCGGTCGCAAGAAGAGTGTCTTTGACTTCGAGCACGGCGACGCGCTGCGCTTCGTTTGATTTCTGAACGACCTGCGCAACCTGCACGGTAGCGAGACGCTGCGCTTCGGCGGTGCGATCCGACTTTTCGTTGTGCTTGTCCTGGGACCGCTTCATCATCGCGAGGATGATGGGCGAGGCTGCGGAAATGATCAGGCCCACGCCCCACAGGATTCCGCCCCATCCGGAAAACACAAACGGCGCCGGCGGTTCCTGAATGGGAAGGGCTGCCAAAAGGAAAGTGTTGAATAACGAGTAGATTGTGAGCGCCTGATACATCGCGCCTCAAGTTTACTAAAGAACCATAACCACTGTCTCTCAAAAACAGTGCCGGTTCGGCACCCCGGTCTTCCGCAGGATATTGGAGACGTGATATTTCACAGTCCGTTCCTTCATGCCCAGCCGCGCGGCGATGTTGATATTCATGAACCGCTGCTGCAACAAAGGCATGACTTCCTGCTCGGCTGGAGTTAACTTTGCGGCTTCGATCAAGTGCTTGGCGATCAGCTCTTTCATTTTGGCGCGCACCGCGGTTAGTTCTTCAATCAGTTCGCGTTCCCGCTTCTCCAGCTCGTCGATCTCTGCCCACATTATTCGTCAAGACAGATTCTGCGCTTGGTAGCGAGCGGCATGAGCGGCCCGTCCGATGGCCGTTCCGGTTTAGATCCCAACCGCGACCGCGATGATCCTCGACCATTCTCCACGAAGGCTTCGTACTGTTCGAGCAGCCTTAGGCGCTCTTCTTCCAGCGCGAGATATTGAGAGTTGACGAGCGTGTGGACATCCTCCAGCCTTGCGCGGGCTCTCGCTGCGTCGCCTTCGGGCAAAGGCGAGAGCCCAAGCATCTCGCGCGCTTCGTTTTGCGTGATGATCCCGCGGTCAAGCATGTGGCGCACCTGCTCGGGAGTCCACGGCTGCGGATAGATGCGATACGGCTCCCCACCGTTTGGAATAATAACGCCGTTGCTGCTGCTGCCAGCCGTGTCGATTGTCCATTGGCCGCTGTTTATGGCGCTGCCTCCACTCACTCCAGGATAGATTTCTGTCACGTTTGCGACAGTGAAGGCAGAAGAGGCAAGCGCGTCCATGGTTATCTCCTCGCCGGCATTGTAACCGGCTTTTTACAAGATTCTATAAAACATTAAAATCACCGTGCGACAGGTTGTGCCGCAACCGATCCGGGCGGCGGCCACTTCGCGGCGCACTGATGATCTTCAGAACCGACCATACACAGAAACTCGCCGCACAACAGACACCGCCGATAGGCTGGCCTGTGGCAGTGCGAACAGCGCTTCGGACAATCCGCGGTCGAATGCGTTTTGCTGCGGCAGGCCACACACTGTTCTTTGCTCATAGCCACTCCAAAGCTTCTGTGGCCACGAGTTGCGATACTCGGGACACGCGCGGCTCGCCGTATTCTTGTTCGAGCCTGCGCACGATCAAGCTCGCCTGATACGCATCCCAGGTGTAACCGATTCGCACGATCACTCGATAGGGATTCACACGAACTAGCTGCGCACCAGAATCGAGCAGCCTCCAGGTGAGGTCCATCAACTCGACAAACATAGCCGCATCGGATAAACGCTGGCGACGGATCTTGGCCGCCGCCCTTTTCTTTGCCTTGTCCTGCTGTTGCGCTTTTACCAGTAAAGCTTGCCGCTCATAAGCTCGCTCTTGTTCGGCCAGTTTGGCCTTTTCTTCTGCCAGCCTGTCCTGGTGGGCCTGGTACTCTTCCATGGCAGTGTTGAGCTGGGCGGTCAGCCGCTTGACGCGCTTAGGATCGAGCTCGAGTTCCACACCCAACCGATATTTTTCGCGACGCTCGCCATCCTCGCCGTACCCGTTATCCACAGCAAGATCCACCAAGCGGATCGGCTGCGGAAACGTTTCGGGAAACTCGTCATCTTGCGGAAAGGCGCGGCCGCACTCCTCAGCCTCAACACTGCGCGCGATCCGTTCGATGTCGATACGCTTCACTTCCGAACCCACTCCTCAATCGCACGGTCGATCACAACTTTGAGATCGGCGACGTCCGCGTGACGCTTGAGCCTATCCCACATATCCTCCTCGAGCGTCTTGCAGGCCCTGGCGATGGCTACGCGCAAGGCTTCGGGAATAAATGTGGGCGGCCTCGACAAGTAGCCGGCACTGCCGATACTTTCGGCTGTGCCGCGAAGCGCCGCATTGTGCGCTTCAACCGTTTTTTGCTGCGCTTCCCTTGCTTTGTGTTCGCTCATAGTTTCCTTCCTGGCATGCAGTTGCGGATCGCGATCCACAGTTCCATGTCTACCGGCCAGAACTGTAGCGCCCCAAGGACTGGACAAGGTTCGGCAAGCGGCCGGATATTTTCAAGCTTGAACGCGTACCGGCCTTCGTGATAGTCGCCCCACTTGCGTTCCGCATCGCTGATCTCCAGAGTCACCGCTTCAGTTGGCCGGCAGTCGGTAAGATCGCACACGCAGACGATCGCGCCAACCGGCAACTCTTTGGGAACGAGGCCTTCCTCCCGCGCAAACTCTTTCGCCCAAACTGGAAAACCTTTCGATGCGTGAATCGCGACAGGCCCGCGGTAAAGCGTCAACCAGCTGCGCGTCTCCCAATGCTTCCAGCCAAGCGCGATCGCCGTCGCCCAAGGCTGCGTGAGTGATAGTCCTCTCATGCACTTTGCTTTGCGTGAAGCTCAGAGTTGAACCGGTCGCACTGATCGGCATTAAAGTGCGCCACATAAACCTTCACAGGCGGAACCGGAGGCGGGAACTTCGGAAGCGGTAACGGACCGATGCCAATCGTGCCCGACATCTCCCGGCACCATTTCGCATACCCGGGCGGCTGCAGATACCGCTTATAGGATTTGCTCGTTGCCTCAACTTCCCACCCTTCGCGCAAAAGCCGGATCGCGTCTTCCGGATGCACACCGCCGCAGAAACTGCAGGTCCGCGGGGTCCAGTGCCACGGCCAGCGCGTAAATCCGCTGCCAGGCTTGATCCGGTTTTGGATCGAGCCAACCAGGTGCGCGACCCAACCCCACGTGGTCGTCTCCCAATGATCGGTATTCAGCGTGTACTCCCAAGGCCCGGGCTGAGTCATGCGTCTTCTGCAAGTTTGCTTGGCCTCGAAGTGTTTGGTGAACTGATTGGCAAACCACGCCGGCCGCAGCCAGATGTCGTAAGCCACGGCATTCCACCAGCGGCGCGGATAGATCCAGCTCACAGCCGCACCCTTCGACTCTTGCCATGCATTTCGATCTGGTGGAACAACGAGAGCCGGTCGGCGATCCGGTCGTCCATCATTTCGGCGATCTTAGCCAGCGACCAGTTAGTCGTCACGATGGTTGGCTTTTTGGAACGCAGGCGCCGATCCAAAATCAACAGCAACGACCGGCGTTCGAAATCGCTCAAGCCTCCGGCGCCCACATCGTCGAACACGGCAAAGTTTGGCACGCTGTAATACTCCAACTGCGTCGCTTCTTGTCCACTTCCCATCGCTGTGCGCAGATCCAGATAAAACTCGGCGCAAGAGAAAAATTTGACGACCTGGCGCGCCATAATGAAGCTGCGCGCCAAAGCTGCCGCGAGATAGGTTTTTCCAACACCGGTCTCGCCGGTGAGGAGCAGGCCATGGCCCGGGTGATCGCACCAAGCCAGAATCTCTTTTTGCATCTCAGGAGCAAAGGCTGTGAGCTCTGCTTTGGCGTGAAGGGGTCCCACCTCTTTCGCGGCGATCCGGCGTAAAGCGCAATCGCACATCTCCATCGCCTGCTGGTGAGCCGGAGCATCCTTCGGACGCCGGTAGCCAAGACCTTGGCAATCGGGACAATCTTCAGACTTCGAATCGCTTGGGTTTCGGGTATTCTTTGCCCATTGGTCGAGGGACTGCCGCAGCCGATCGGTTAGTTCCATTTCGCCCTCCTTGAGGGATCTCGTCTTCCCAACGTCGCCCATTCAGGTAGGTGGTCGCATGAGGGATGTGCATCTTATCCTGCCATTGTTCGCAGCCTTCTCGGGCCACTACTCCAGCTCGAGCCGCCACTTGATCCGCATGGCTCAGCCGGTGCCAGGCAGCTTTTGCCTTCTTGCGATCTTCATGGCGCGGGTACTCCTGCCAGAACTGCTCGAACTCCTCTTCGGTTTGGTCGGAAATCACACCCAACGCTTCTTGTGTTCTGTTCTGTTCTGTTCCCTTCTGTTCTGTTCCCTTCTGTACGGGACGCGTGCCTGACGCGTCGCCCTCGCGTGCCTCACGCGTGCCCCACGCGTCAACATGTTGATTCTCTGGTGGCTTAGGCAGAACACTGAGCGATTCACGATTATTTATGACCTGGTGCTTCTTGAAGGTCGGAACATACCCAAAAACCTCGTCAGCGACGCGATATTGGACCACGAAACCACGCGTGCCCCACGCGTCAAGCACGCGTGAAAAGTCCACGTCATCGTAGGGCAGGATCATGGCTTTAAGGGCCCGGGGGCGCCAGTTGAATCGACCTTCCCGATCGCAACAGGTCAGCAGTCCGACGAAGGCGAGGCGTAGCGGCAGGTTGGTTTTAAGCTCCAGCTCATACATTTCCTCATGTCTAAAGAACTCAGGCTTGATTGTGCGAATCCGTTGCTGCACAGGCCAGTCCTAAATGGTTGGCTGGGAAGCGTCGCGGGCGGGCAATGGGAAGTTGTGGGCGGCGGAAAACCGTGCGCACAAAATCCAAACCCTCAACGCTCCCCATCGCCGCGCCTAACGTACGCTCCGTGACATTCACAGTCAAGTAACAATCGGGCCGCGTGCGCAAATAGCCATCTGTGGAAATGTGGAAATCTCTCAGACCCGAACCACCTCTTAACACCGTGAGCCGCGAGACCCTTGACAACCAGCTTATACTCCAAGGAGGCGGGCGGGGGTGGCGGGCAGGAGAAGAGACCTTCCTTCAGTAAAAAAAAAGAGAAACGAATCGGAAATGAAACGGAAATGAATCGAGTTTTCCACAGGCTACTTTCTAAACTCTTCCTCAGAAGATTCACTTGGTATCGCAAACTCATCGGCGGTAAATGGGGACACGTCACCGCTATGTTCTTCGGCAAAAAATGGATTCGCCTGCCAAATGAATCTTTGCTCTACGACGAACGCCATCCAACTGTAACTTCAACTCCAGCCCAGCAAGACAAAGAAGCGCAGTCCGGCGGATTCGACGGCTACTGACCAGAAACAACTACCGAAAATCTCTGCAAAAAGTTTTGAATCCCACACGCCTTTCATATCCCGAAAAATGGCAAAAAATGCGCGAGACCGGAGACCGGGCCGGCAAGGCACCGGGCCCTCAAAGTAATGAGTAACCGAACCGCACCATGCGACACCGCACCAATGCAAAGCCAGACAAAAAAATAGGGCCGCTTGCTAAGCGGCCCATTGGTGAGTGTGGGTGTTAGTGCGCTGTCCGGTTCGCGATGCTCGCGGAGTTTACCGCACGCGGCGCACCAATGCGTGTGCTGGCCTGTTCTGTAGCGCGTCGCCCTGCTAGTAGATCGATCAGGCGACCGAGCCGCGCATCAATATCGATGGCGGATTGCTTAACAGTTGCGTCCGCGTAGTCTGTTTCGATTCGTACGCGGAGCATCGTTTCACGCATGGTCAAGAGTAGGTCTAGGACAGTGGTTTTAGCTGGCACGTTACAGTCCCTCGCGGCGGATGTCTGTTAACACGTTCGATGTACTGCCAGGGTCGTACGCTTGTAACTCGCGGTCAGTGAGCGGCGACCGGTCAGAGTGTAGGAATGATGCTTCGCGGCCAGGTTCGCCGATCAGGTGCAACCCGATGCGATAGAGAAACCAAAGAACGGCACACGTTAACACGGTCACACTGGCGAACGGTGCCGAGTGTAGCATCGATGGCATGAAAACTAAGGCTAACAGCATCGATACATCTAGCAGGATAGACGGCGACGCGGAGCCCGCCTCCGGGTTGCGTTCCGACCGATCATTAAGCGCCGCGCGTACATACTGCGCGACCTCTGCATTGGTCGGCGAATCCGCAACAAAAAAAGTAACGTCAAGGTGTCCGACTGAAAAGTGTGGCACGGGCAGGGCAGTCTCACTGTCTTGCTGTAGCTGGCGACGTGGTTTCATGTTTTCTCTTTTCTTAACTGTGCTCTGTCTTTGGCACGTGCTAGACAGGGCACGGGTAAAAAAAGAGCGAGCGAGTTTTTAGGCTCGCTCGCTCAGGTGGGCTAGGCTACTTTGCGCGCTAGTGGCGTACGGTCAAAAGCACGCTGTGCGGAAGTAAACTTGGCACGCTGCGCTTTTTGTTCTTTGGCGCTACGGTCGGATTGGAAAGACTTGTGAAGATGCGCTTTGAACGCTGCAAGGCGAGCAATGGCGCTACGCTCTGCATGCGTCAAGGTCTTTTTTGTTTCGGTCTTTGGCGTGGTCTTTGTGGATTGTTTCGCGGATTGCTTGGCAGTCTTTGGCGTGGTCTTGCTGTTCTTATTCGTCATTGTAGTGTGCTCTTTTCTGTCTTGCGTTAGTGTCTTTTGATCGTGCCTAGACTCTAACTGTGCGGATTTTAGGTTAGCTGGTACGATTTGTCAATAGGGCAGACCAACAAAAACAAAAATAAATAAAGAAAAGGCGAAAGTGTACAGTATGCCACTATGCGTGCGAAAGTTTAGCAATAGGTTAACACGTGTAGTTATTACCGCACGGTTTCCAATAATCCCACTTTCTTATCCTTTGTTGCCCTGTATCCAATCGGAACGCCCGTAACGATTCTACTCAAAAACTGCGCCGGCAAACTTCTCCCTATGACCCCAAAAAATCCATGACCCTCGTTTTCCAATGACCCGATGAAACCAGAAAGCCTCTCGGCCCATGACCCTTGATTCCGGAGACCGGTTTTGCGCGAGTAAGGTTACATAATGAATCTTATAGACCGTAAGCGTTTACTGATTCCAGGTGAGTTAGGGCTGAAGTTTATATTATCGCCAACAGACCAGTACCACGGCTTCGCCTATTCGGAGGTGGGTGTTGCCGCGACATCCAATGTTTTTGCTGCTCTCGCTGCAATCTCCGGAGGCAACGGCTCTTTGACCAAAACGATTTCGATCCTGCGATCCGCCGGCCCGATCTCAACACGCTGCGCTGCTTTGCCATCCGTCGCTTCGCGCATCTCGCGCGCTGGACCAGGATGACCTTTCGTTACTGCTTCACGAATCAGACCAAGCGCAACTGCGTCGGCCATCAAAGAGTTTTCATTCAGCGGATGAAAAAATGCGCTCGCCTTTTTCAAAACGCGCAACAGTTGTGGGGGGATGGTCTCGTTTAGCTGCCGAACATAAGCCTGGCGCAGCGCAGCAGCCGACTGGAGACCGGAGGGTCTTGAGTTGTTTGTATTTGCGACTCCGTTGGTTCTATTGGCCACGTTTAGTTTCGCCGTCTCGTATAAGTGTAGTAATACCAGAGTCTTGGGTTTTCGCGCAAGTGGGGGATTCGCCAGTGTTCCGGGTTTGTGGTGTAATGATCGCGGAATGAGTGAAGGGCAAGAACCGACCAAGCCGTTTGTGGTAGCAGCTCCGAAAGTAAAAGGGGGAGCGCCGCGAATATACTACCAGTGCACCAAGCATGTTTCTCATGCGTGGTCGTCGGACGACATGGAGACCGCGTATTGCTATCGGTGCAAGAAGACCCGGATGGAGTTATTGATTCCGGCGCCCACGATTGAAGAGGCCAGTAACGTAATCGATGATCTGGTAAAGGAAGCGCAGGGCGATCCGTGTCCGATCCATGTAAGGAATGTAGATGGATTTCCAGAACAGAAAGAGTTGGTGGAATCCGCGAGAAAACGAAAGATGGTGCGAGCGGGAAGACGTGGAGGGAAGACCACGAGTGCGGCGACTTTGACCGTGAATCACTTTGCCAAAGGGGGAAGGGTTTTGTATGCGGTGCCGGTGGTTGACCAACTGGAGAAGTGGTGGAAAGAAGTTTTATGGAGTCTGCGGGAACTGATCAATGCCGGGAGGGTATACAAGAACGAGACCGAGCACGTGATTGAGTTCCGGGGGACCGACAACCGGATCAAGGGGAAGACGGCGTGGAATGCCGATACGCTCAGAGGTGACTGGTGCACGCTACTGGTTTTGGACGAATACCAGCTGATGGATGAGACGGCGTGGACCGAAGTGGGTCAGCCGATGATGATTGACAAAGACGGAGATGCGGTCTTGATTTACACGCCGCCGAGTTTAAGTTCGCGGTCGATCAGCAAAGCCGTGGACAAGCAGCATGCGTCCAAGATGTTCAAGCGGTGCTCGGCCGATCCGGAATGGCTGTGTTTGCATTTTTCATCGAGGGCCAATCCGTTTCTGTCCAAAGAGGGAATCGATCGGGCCGAACGCAATATGAGCAAGCTCGCGTTCATCCAGGAGATTGAAGCCGTGGATACCGACGAAGTGCCGAATGCGTTGTGGACCAGAAAAGTGTTGGACGATTCCCGGGTGCTCGCGCCAACGGAATGGGACCGCAAAGAACGGAAGTTTGTGATACCGCCAGCGCTGAGGGCGAAATATCCGGAGGCGCCGGATGCGCCGGTATTTCCTGGCGGTTATCGCAGGATCGTGGTGGCCATTGACCCTTCGGGATCGACAACCACGGAAGTGGGGATTGTGGCGGCAGGAGAAGCGTTTGACGGTGAGTATTACATCCTGTTTGACGAATCGATGTTTGCGTCACGGCCAAAAGCGTGGGCGGGCCAATCGATCAGGCTTTATGAAAAATGCGGCGCTGACCGGATCGTGGCCGAACGGAACTTTGGCGGCGACATGGTGGAAGAGACCTTGAAGACCGTGGATGAGAATATTCCGTATAAAGACATTGTCTCGAGCCGCGGTAAGCTCGTTAGGGCCGAACCGGTGAGCTCGCTGTTTGAGCATAACCGCGCGCACATGGTTGGCGAGTTTCCGGAACTTGAAGATGAACTCGTGAGCTACACGGGAATGCCAGGTGAGCGCAGTCCTAATCGCCTGGACGCTTGCTTTGTAAAAGGCACGAAGGTGTTGACCAGGCGCGGGAACATCCCCATCGAAGCCGTTCGAGTTGGTGACTTTGCTTGGACGCGCCAAGGCTGGAAGCGAATCCTCAAAGCTGGAATCACATCAGCGCGAGCGCCGGTGACAACGCTCCAGTTAAGTGATCGTTCGATTACCGGAACAAGCTCTCACCCTATTTGGGCTATAGGCAAGGGATTCACAGCTATGGACGCATTGGTTTGTGGTGATACAATGCTGACGTGCCAAAGCGACAGCCGCAGCAAACTAAAGAGCGGCCCGAAACCATCTATTTTCAAGGCATTCCGTACCACAGATATCCGGACAGCAAGCGCCGCAATCAACGCGTTTATTATACAGGCAGTAAGAATGGCCGAACTGTTATGTTGCACCAAGCCATCTGGGAATATCATCGTGGGCCGATTCCGAAAGGCTATCACGTACATCACGTCGACGATGACCCACTCCACAATGAGATTTCAAATTATGAATGCTTATCCCCGGCCGCGCACAACTCAAAGCTTCGGGGCAAATCCAGCGATCGGAGGCGACGCCATTTGGCAGACGTTCGACCGCTTGCATCGGAATGGCACTCCAGTCCGGAAGGAATCGCTTGGCACCGCAACCACGGTAAACGCACTTGGCGTGGCCGCAAGCCGCAGCCAAAAGGGAAATGTTTGTCGTGCAATGAGCCCATCAAAGGATTCAAAGATAAACGCTTCTGCAGCCGAGCCTGCATGCAGACAGCCTATAGAAAAAACCACACATATCAGTGTTTGGTCTTGTGCCCCATTTGCGGCAATCCGTTCTGGCAAAGCAAATATCGGCCACGACCGAAGTTTTGCTCCCGTCTATGTGCTTGGGAAGCACGACGCAGGGAGCGCACCGGTTTACAATTTGGAAGTTGAGGACGCACACGAATATTTCGCCAACGGGATCCTTGTTCACAACTGCGTGTTCGCGATCATGGAGCTGTTAGGGCCCGGTGCGCTCAGCCTGGTCGAACTGTACAAGCAGGGTGGAATGGAGAAATACATGCTGCCCAAAACAACTGCCGCGACGTCCTTGGCCAGTGTGGCCACAAACAGCAAAACTCCAAAATGTCCGCAGTGCCATCAGATTACGCTGCAAAATAACGTGGCCGGCCAAATCCGCTGCGGACATTGCGGATTCCAGCGGCCGATACCAGGGCAGCCCAACGTGCAGCCGATTGGCGGCCGGCGCGCGATCGATCTCCGCAAGTAAGCGTTTACCCACACTTCAGTTTGTGCTATGGTCTGCGGCCATGAGGAAAGCATTGCCTGGCAAAACCAGGAAAGAGGCCAAGCGTAACACTTATGCGCTAGTAGATGATCCCGACGCGCTATATTTTTCGTTGTGCGTTACAGAAGGCATGGAGACGCGAATCATCATCACCAGACCGGCGAAAGCAAAGCAGTTCGGCGGGGTCAACATGACCATCTCGGAGTTCTGGCGCATGCTGGAAAAGCATTTACAGAACCAAAGGAGAAAACATGAAAGAAAAGTCCTCCAGTGAAAAAGTGCGCCAGGACGTGTGCGAACAGAGCGGCCATAGCCTCACGTCGTTCGAGGGCAAAATCGTTTGCGAGATCCGCGGCGACGGCATCAAGCTCAGCCAAGTCGCATGAACTGGTTTCACCGGCACGGGCCTTGGGAAGTGGTCGGCGCGTCGTGCGACGAGATGACGCACTACATCTGCGGCGAACACTACAAGGTTTTCGCCGTCGCCGTTGACTTCGCACTGATCTGGGGCTTTGTACGGGCCTATATGTTTCTGAGGAGCCTGTGAGATGTGTCTCGATGAAGTGTTCAGCAGTAGGCCAAAGGCTGCGGGATATGGTTGGAAGGTATACGAATTATCGGGCCGAGCACTCACGGGCATTTACATGGAGTATTCGGCAGCCGAAGGGGAGTGGCTAAAAGCCCCTGATACAAACGATCCAGACGTTGGGTTTCACATATACAAATCCAAACGGTGTGCTGAAAAGTTCTTGAAGTATTCGCGCATACATGCTCGCGGTGATCGCTTCGCCATAGTTCGTGTGCGGTACAGAAAAGCTCACGCTCACGGCAGGGGTGACGGAGGATTCAGTAATGCCGTCGTTGTGGTAGCGAAAGAAATGTTCATCTACCCACGGAAGAAGGCTGGTCAATGACCCTCTGTGTCCCATGCCTGGAACGCGCCAACCGCGAGCGGGAGGCTTATCGCATCGTGGACGGCACTCCCATGTGCCGGCCGTGCTTCACGGGCAGCGGAGAATTCGACAAAGAGGCTAACTCGGAGTCACGGCGCATGGGCTGGTCGCACAGAGACTATACCCACAGGTCGGCGAGGGAACTCAAGTGACCGACTGGTTCTGCTTGGATTGCCGCTTCCCGACGCAGCTAAACAAGCACGGCTATTGCGCCCGCTGCGGCAGTGACGGAGTAGCTCCGCCAACCGTGCGTACCAAGACCGAGGCAGAGTACGAAGTGGAGTTGCTGGAGCGGCTGTATGAGAGGAGCGAGGGATGAGTTTCGATTCTTTGCTTTTACACCACCAAGTTCCAGGGGCGCGAGGCTTTCACGGATGGCCACATTATCTGCGTAGGGATGGCTCCGAAGGACACTTACGGCGAGAAGAAGGTAACCCAAGCCATCCTAGACTTAATCCCAAAGAAGCTGCACCCAGCACTTCGCGGCAAGCGGGGTAGGTCAAGTTCAGGACTCGACTGCATTGACTTTGAACCTAGCTGCCGAGTCCAAAAGTGGTACGTCGAGTTCATCGAGACGAAATATACAAAGCCGCGATTCTTTGTCGGCAACCCCCTTGGGAAGGACTGGAAAGAGCGCGTCTTAATTGCCAAAGAGGGGCGCCATATTGTGGCACTCGTAGCGCCGGTTCATATGTGGGGAGAGCTTACATAGATGGGTCGCGTCTGTTCGCGTGCGGGGTGTGGAACCATATTACTAACGCCTAACGGCTCGACGGACTGGAAGAAGCGCTTCTGCTCGAAGGAATGCAAAACTTTGGATCTGCGCGAGAAGATGCGGGATAAGAGACGGCTGGCCAAGGATGCTTTGCAGGATGCACTTGTTTCGCGTAACAAAGCACGCGCAGCCACGGACGAGACAGAGGTAGGGGAGATGGCCAAGGGTGACTAGGTCCGATGAAGCGTCTACCAACGTATGTGTGGGTCTGTGAAGGCTGCGGAATGTGGCGGGATTGGGGAAGCGATACCGTATTCAATACGCAAGAACCCTATCTGGTGTGCCCAGAGTGCAAAAAGGTTACTAAGCACTCTCAGTTCGATGGCGATGGCAATAAAAGCCGAGATCAAGGGTGACTAGGCCCGACTTCGTAGCTGTTTACCCCGGTCAGTGCGGCAAGTTGGCAATGTGTCGAATGGAAGCTCAAGGACAATGGTTTCGGATGCAGATGCTTATGTGTGAATCAGGAAGGTACGGCTACCTCTGTTCCCAAGACGGCTCTCCGCTACGGAGCGAGCTTGCCGCACGAGCGTGCGGACTCGACCTCTCTACTTATGAGCTAGGACTGGCAGAGCTAACCGAGGCTCGAGCGGGAAGCTCGCCGGGAAGCATTGCGTGATCTGGCCTCAGCTTTGAAGAAAGTGTGTCCTGAAGTAATCCCGGCGATTATTTCCGCAACGCATCCGGAAGAGGAGTTTCTGGCGTTCTTGCGGAGCGAGTCATGAGCGCCTGCATTTTTTTGTTTCTTCTGACCTGTCCGCGGTTTCACGCAGAGAGTACGCTTTTGATTGTGCAGGCCAGTGTGATGGCGGCCGATGGCGCCACGACCAGATCGATTGATGCTCAGTTAAGACGGAATGGCGTGCCACCGCCTTACGAACATAATCCAGTGGCTCGAGCCGTGTTGGGTGACTATCCAACGTGGCCGCGGATGATCGGTGCCGGCTATGCGGAGCTGACACTTGAAAGTCTGGCAATATCGGAACTAGCCAGATCCAGGCATAAGGTCGTGCGCGGATTAAGATGGTTTGTTCCAACAGTGGGAATCGCGGGCCATGCCTTCGCCCTTGGCGTCACGATTGGAGGAGCTGGCCAATGAACTCCTGGCTCCTAGTCGGTTTTAGCCTTATCGGTTTGGTGATCCTGTTTGGCCTGGGCTGGTGGGGAGATGGACCGCCATGGAAACGGTGGAAATAAACTCAAGGAGGCAGCCATGTCTGATCCGAAGCTAAGCATCTTCGACGCAACAACCGACAGTGCCGGGAATATAACGCTGACGCTTCGCATTGAAGCACAGCCAGACACCACACTGACGCTCCAGTCTGAAGAAGAGTTCGTATCCGTAAAAAAGACAGATCTCCTCGCTTGGTCGAGCGCCTTGAAAGCTCTGCTCGATGAGATGGCCGGGTAAATGAAAGTCGGTAAACGCGATTGGACCGATGGCTTCTGGAACGTTTTCCGATATCGCGAACTGAGCGAGCTGGCCATGCTTGAAAACAGAGCCGTGAAGATCGCCGCGAGAAACAATATCGAGCTGAATGAACTATGCCTGATTTCCTTCAGAGGCAGACGCTTCGTGCAGTGGTTTGGCGTCAACCGCTATTTGCCGTGGCCGAAATGAACCACGAAATGCGCAGACTCCAAAGAGCGAGCCGGCCGAGCGTTAAACGGTATCCCGGCAAGCGCAGAATCATCCGGATGCACTGGAGCTGCGGCGTTCCGTTTTGTTCGCACCGGTTCAAGATCATGGCCTGGTTGCACCACTGGTGGGCGAGCCGATGAATCAGTATGGCGCAATCTGGATTAAGCAACGGTCCGTCTTTTGCACGGACTCAATGTGGGCGAGCCGTGATGAACATCATCGCTGCGCCGGCAGATTTCGGGCGAAAGGCCAAGAACCTTCAGGGCAGAATCCAACGACGATGGCGGTATGCGATTGTCCGTGTCACGATGCACAGCGCAAAAACGAACTCCAAGATAATCTGGATCGTTGGGAGTGGCTAGTGGCACACAGGGCACCGCTCAATCGGTCGCCAGATCGGTGGATGGGCCTGAAGTGAACTTTGAAGGGCTAATAGTAACAAATCGCATTATCAGGCCAATAACAGGGAATCTGATCGCATTTTGGGCCCCAAATGAGCCTTTTGACGCGTTTTTAGGGGTAACGAATGTACGGAAGGGTAAACGAATCGGTGCATTTCACCGCGCGCCAATGCGAACTCCTCACGCTTGTTGCCCGCGGCTGCGAGAATGACGAGATCGCGAGCCGCTTGCATCTGAGCTACGGCACTGTCCAGTACCATCTGCACGTGCTGCGCGCAAAACTAGGGCTGCCAAACTACTGCGAGAGGATTTTATTTATCGAGCTCACCCGAGAGCTTGGCTTTGCCGAGGAGCATTGGGACAGTGCGGAAAAGTTTACCGATGACAAACAGCTCGATTTTCGTCATCCTACAGAGAATGGAGGGCACAAAAATGAATCCGATGAATCCGCTCACGTTGCTGTCGCAAGTGGTGGGGTCAGTGAGATTGGGCCATGATCACTATGGATTCTTTGGGATCAATGGCCTGTTCGGCATCCTCATAGGGATAATCATATTCATCGTGGTTGCCGTGATCCTGTGGAAGATTATGGAGATCGTCCTTCCCAAACTGGGCGTGGACGGTGGATGGATGCAGGTGATCAAACTGCTCATCATCCTGTTCCTGTTCCTGGCGTTCATGCACTTTGTCGGATTCTTCTGAGCAAACCTAAGCCAGTTTTGGTCGTGGCCGGAAACTGTGCGCAGTTTGAAACCTGGAAGCGTACCAGGCCAGGCGTGCAGGCGGTCTTTTTCAACGGCAAATCGTCGGTCTCCGGTGTCGAGTTTTCAGAGATTGCCAGAACCGGAGATTGGTGGTGTAGACCAGGTCGCCGCGCTTGAGCGACCCGCCATCGTGCATATCGATGAAGAAGCTCAAGGAAAAACTCTGGCCTCTTCGACCCACTCCAGGTCCGGCCGTGTCCAATGTTGGCAATCGCCGCGAGCGTACCTGGCTCGTCTTGCGCACGCATCGATCCAAACACGAACCCAAAGGCGTTCCGCGCTATCACGTCTGGATGGCCAGGTGGTGGGAACTGGAAGCCGAGCTGCGCATGAAACTATTCCGCAGCGCCGAGCGCAATGGCGGCCAACAAGCGATTCACGTTGTTCGCTACCGCGCGAACTAACGGGCTATTGACACCTACCAGTTTGATGGTATCTTCGCCGATGAATCCAGTACAAAAGGACCTAGATAACAGAGGAACACTTGAGAGACGTACGAATCTCCGGATGCCCAAAGTCTGTCGAAGCAGCCTTGCTGCACGATCTAGCCATCCCTTTCTCGCTCAAAAACAGCCTGCGCCAAGTTCTTGCCCTATGCGCTCCGCATGCGCTTATAGTTGTGGTCATCGAACGGCAGCCGGCTTACCGGCTCGCATCCTTAGCCATCAGCACAGCGAGGAAACATGAAAGAACTACTGGCAGTGATTCTCTTGCTGGCCGCAACGGCCGGCGCACAAACAACCGTGCAAGTGCCCTACACCGGAAGTTCCACGGTAACCACGACACTGGCGCCGGGCACCGTCGCGATTACAGTGGTCTGTCCTAATGCGGCGACGGCCACTATTTCCGGGACGACGGTGACCTGCCCTTCGTCGACGCCAGGACCGGCGCGAACCAAGCTCACACCTAGCGGCGGCAACGATCAGGCAATCATCTACGGGGCCGCAGCGAAGGGGCCGATCGAGCTTGCCTGCGGCGCAACTGGATGCGTGTTCAGGCTATCGAGTTCGACACTGCCATCCGGCGCCGACATCTGGATTGATGACGGTGTGACCGTACAAGATTTGACCGCATATACCGGCTTCGCTCATCTGTTCGCGCTCTCGGGATTAAGCGGCGTGACCATCGCAGGTTCCGGCTCTGCTACCGCGGGCAAACTCAGCATGCCTCTGACCTACGCCAAGAACTTCGGTGCCGCAGGATTTCCGGTGAACATGTGCATCTGGATGGAGACTTCATCGAACATCTCGATCTCCGGACTCAGGTTTGACCAGTGCGGCGGCGATTCCATCTACATCGGCAAAGGTTCAACCAACGTCCACGTGACAAAAGTTGTCTCCACAAATCCGGTGAGAAACGGGTGCAGCGTCACCGACCAGCTCACGAATGTTCTCATCGACTACAGCGACTTTTCCGGAGCTCATAATAAAGCGGCCGGCATCATGGATGGCTGCGACGCGGAACCGAATGGCACAGGCCAGGCCACACCGAACCCGGGGCAGTTCACAAAGCAGGTTGTGTTCGATCACGACAAGTTCCACGACAACGGCCAGGACGGGATTTGTTTCTGCCTGTACTTCATGAGCTCGACCGTGCCGCTCGACTACACCGTGACCAACAGCGATTCAACGAACAACAGTGGCACCAACTTCGAGAAATCCAACTGGCCGTCTGCGATGACAGGGCCAGTGCAGTTTGTGAAGGGCAGCGGAAACACCACGAACGGATTTGCGGTTCCATTTCCTGGGGCAGGTGCAAAGCTTCGTCCATGAAGCGGAAGATGATTCAAACCAGTGAGACGTGGGGATGTTCGGACTGCGCGTGGTTATTCATTCCCAGTCCGGGACCGCCGGTCGGCAGGACCTTCGAAGAGATGAAAGACAACTTCCGCCGCGAGCGCGATAGCGCATTCGCACGCCACAACTGCAGAAAATATCCGCGGCTGGAAAAGTGCGCACCGCTGGCTTCATGAAACTCGCCATCGAATCCTGGTTTGCCTTCGCGGGATTACTGCTCATCTGGACATTCCTGATCCTCATCATGAGCATGGCTGGTTATGCCCCGAGGCGTGACTCCTTGGTGATGAACGCCACAGGCATCGCCGTGGTGCTCTGGGCCATAGTTGCAGCACTCGGCGGAATCGTTTATGTTCTGAACCATTTTACGGAGGTGTTCCGATAATGAGCCGCCTGGTTCCATACTGCGCCGAGTGCGATAGTCCGCTGAACGCGAATGGCACGTGTCCGAAGTGCCGAGACTCGGAGGACGAACAGTTCGTGGTCGATATGGAGTCGCGCTATCTTGCGCCGGCCGCTCCTGTCCGTATTGCAGATGTTTTGCGCCGCACACCGGAGGATGAAGAATGAGCCTGGTTGAGAAAGAAAAAAGCATGCCATTCGATAACGGGCCCAAGCGGCCGGACGGGCAGTACAGTCGCTATGCTGTGCTTCCTGAATCAGAACGCGCCAAAGGTTTTGTCCGGCCAGTTCGTCACAGCTACGTACACGTAGGGCTGGCTGTTCCAGCCAATCCGCTGCGGGATCTCACCGAAGAAGAGAAGGAACGGTACGGGCAATACGGCTACGTCCAATACGAAGCGTATCCGCCAAGCGAAACGTCATCCATCACCGGACGTTTCTGGACGCAAGCTGATCTCGATAAGATCGCCCGCGGCTGCGGCGTGCAGACAACCATGGGCGATGCGCTTGCCCAAACTTATGCGCGAGATCCTTCCTACTACGGCGCGACGTTTTGCTGCGGCTGCCACAAGCATCTTCCAGTGGCCGAGTTTGTTTGGGACGGAACCGACGAACGGGTGGGATCGTGAGGCGGATAATCGTGGTGACCAACAACTTGTGTGCACCGTATCCTGGAGATTCGCAGCCTGACTACCGGGCCAACTGATTTTCCTGGGGCTCTGGAGATGGCGCTGGTGGACGCAGTGGCAGAACTGGAGCTAGTCCTCGACCAGGTGCGTCGAGTCGTTCCTGACGCTCCGTGAGTCTGATGTAAGCCAGGCAGAACAACAACACGATCACAGTGAACGCGGCCGATAGAATCAGCGTGAACATCTCTGATCTCCTTTTGTTTGTTAGGATTTATTTGCCGACAGATTTCTTCGCGGCTTTAGCAGCCAGAGGACCGTCGTTATTGCTCGGGCTGCCATCGTATTCGCGGGCATGTGCGCTGGCCTTAACGGCCGATGTCTTAATCATTGGGAGAAGCCAAAACTCAGCCACGTTCGCGGCATGCTCGGAACATCCGAACACACAACCTATGTCGGTTTGGATCCAGGCAACGACATCTTCGGATTCGCACGCGTAGCAGTAAGGTTTGACGAACTCGTTCTTCCACTGGAAGGTTTTGCCGCATTTTTCACAACTGACTTTCCAGTTCGGATCAACCGGCAACTGGACCCGAAGAGATACGCCGCACAGGGGGCAATAAAACTTCATGGTTGCAGTTAGGGTAGCATTCTGGCATTCTCCAGGTCATGAAGAAATTATTGACGACCATCTCACTGCTCGCCTTGCTGTTTTGCCTGGGCACTCCTGCTCACGCGCAAGAAACGCTTCAGCTTCAACTGAAGATTACAACCGCTGGCGCCCATAACGTTGTTTTGAACTGGGTGGCTTCGGCAGACGCTGCACTCAACCCAACCTTGGGCTATCAAGTCTACCGAACCGCGGGTCTATCCACCGTCTGTCCAGCTGTGCCGCCTTCGACGGTGGCCGCCGCACTGGCATCTGGTTTCGTGGTGATTAGCGGAGCGACGCCGATTACGGCTGTAACCTATACCGATCTCGGCTTTCCCAACGCACCACTGCCTCCAGGCAACTATTGTTACTTTGTAGCGAGTGTACTCTCCGGAGCGAGTTCACTACCATCGAACCTTGCGCCAGCTCCGGTACTTCCAGCACCACCGACGGGGTTGGTGCCTACCCCCAGTTAGCTTTTTCTTTAAGATCTGTAACTCTTAAAAGTTTGTGTGCGCAAAATCACCAAACAGTTCTCTGGCTTTGGCATCGTATACCTCTGGGGCGCAGCCGGCAGTGAGCCGCTAACGCGACAGGTCGGCCACAAGCCGCTTCTCTGCTGCGCCCCTCCAGTTAATTCTCCAGAAGTGGTTAAGCCTTAGCTCTTTGGAACTTGCGGACGTAATCTAAAATTAACCCAACGAGTTCCGGATTCCGCTCAATCCATCCAACAAATGTATTGCAGCGAACGCAGAGCAAGGCACGGGCGCATTTTGCGCACGACTTTTCGCCTGGGCAGCAACTATGGTCGTGATCCAGAAACAGGACAGGCTTATTGGGATTGGCTTCTTCAGGCGTGCGCCGACATAGATAACAACGACCATCTTGCTCGGCAAGCTTTTGTTTGTAATATCCTAGTGGAACTCCATGGGCTCTGCAAAACGCTGCCTCAGTTGCGCATTTTCGACAAGATCCAGATCGCCAATTCGATGATATTTTACGAGTATTGCTTATCATCGTTAGCCTTTCCTTAATCAGTCTGGTGTTCTCTCTTTTTCTCTAACGGTCGTCCGACGTGCCAGAAGCCGCACCATTTGCAGTGATACGCCTCTACGGGTGAGTGATGATTGCGGCGGATTCGTTCGACGACAAGTTTGGCCATAGGGTATGTGTAAGACTCTTTGCTGTCGCAAGTGGACCGCTTGATCTGCTCGTTCCGCACACGTTTGGAAATGGGCGAAGGGTTGCTGTGAGCGGCCATCTTTCTGGCCTTGTGCGCAGCAGCCAGTTCCATGATCTCGTCCCGCAGGGTCATGGCGAGCCCTTAGGTTTCTCCAGTTCGCAATAGAAAATATCGCGAGTCCACGACGTGAGTTCCGGGTGGGCCTTGTGTTCATTGGCGTCTAGTTCGCCCACGAGTCTCCTCGCTGATTCCAAATCGAGTCCGGAGCGCACGACTCTTGTACCGCGATAGTCTTTTTGGTTGATCGAACGAATGACGCTATAGGTTCTCATCTGAATCTCCACATGAGGATAGGAATCAGCAGGAACAGGAAGATGATCGTTTCGATCCGCTGCATTTGGATTACCGAGTTGTAGCCGCTTCCCCATTCGTCGACCCAGAAAGACGAGCCTAGTTTGCAGAGCAGCCAGGCGACAGACAGAAGCAATATAAAAATGGCGTTACGTAGCACCTTTTGAGTCATACCTGTTCCTCGATAAACTCGGCCAGCTTGATGGCCATAGCTCTGGCCTCGTCCATGGAAGTCGCCGTTCTAGTTTGCCGGCAGCATCCCATGAGGACCCCGCACCAAAAGGCGAGCTGCGGATTAGGTTCCAGTTCAGAAGTGCCAGGCACTCGGCCGGTAAGCTGGTATTCGCGAAGCCATTGGCTGACTTTCATAGGACGGCCCATCGTTCCTGGTTAAATATATAAAGAGCGAGCGCCAGCGCCGGTATAGCAATCAGAGCCAGCCAGAAGGCGGACCAGAACAACCAGTCGAATAAGCTAAGTCTCGGTGGCTGTTTCATGGCAGTAATGCCTTGCCGTTTGCAGGGCTTCGCAACAAGCTGACCCGCCACCTAAGCAGGTACACGACTTCGTTCTGCCGCATTTCTGGCCGTTGCGCGACGTACTCCAAAACTGTGTCCAGCTCTTCCAGCCGGGCCTTTTGGTCGGTATCGCTGACCGTGTTGATAAAACTCACAAACTCTCGGTGAAGTTCCACGCAGGCCCTAGCCAAACGAGTCCTGGTGTCTTCCTTTGCCACTACCAGTTCATTTACGGTTTCGCTCATTTTGATTCTCCCTTTGAGATTTTATTCTTCCCAACTAAAACTGGATGCTGCCGCCTCCTCGAATCTCGTTCTGTGATCGAGAAATACAAAGGGCACCAGATCGACGGGCCCACTGCGCTGCTTGGCGATAATCATTTCGGTTTGCGCCTTCTGTTCCGCGGAGATCTCGCCTTTGCTCTTGAACAGGTAGGGCCGGTGAATAAACAGCACGGTGTCGGCCGCTTCCTCGAGCCCGCCGCTTTCTTTGAGATCGGAGAGCTGCGGCCGGCGATCTTCACGCTCCGGAGCGCGGCCAATCTGGCTCAGTGCGAGCACAGGCACGGCGAGATCCTTGGCCAGCGCTTTGAGGCTGCGCGCGACTTCCGCGACTTCTTCGTGCCGGCGTCCGGGGCGCTTAGTGCCCGGAGAGACCAGCTGCAGGTAATCGATGATGGCCAGGGCCAAGCCTCGTTCGCGTTTCATGCGGCTTGCGCGGATGGCGATATCGATCACCGAGGATGATGAAGAGTCGTCTATCTCGATCTTCCAGGCCATCATTTCGCCGATCACTTGCGCGATCGCGGACCAATCCTCGCGGCGAATGTGGCCGGTCCTCAGCAGGTGCGAGTTAATGCGTGCGCGGGAAGTCAGGAGCCTCGTGATCAGCGAGTCCGCCGACATTTCCAGGCTGAAGATGGCGATGGGCCCGCCGCCAGCGACCGAGACGTTCTCAGCGATATTGAGAGCGAGGGCGCTCTTTCCAACCGAGGGTCTGGCTGCCAGGATGATTAGCTCAGAAGGCTGGAGTCCGGACGTAAGGGCGTCCAGCTGGTTGTAACCTGTGGATAGGCCGGTCAAACGGCGCCCTTCGTGTATTATTTTCTCGATTTTGTCGCTGTAGTCGGGTATCAGCTTCCGGATCCCCACGAGGCCTTTGCTGGCTTGGGTGTCAGACAGCGCTGTAAATGCTGCGTGCGCTTGTTCAAGCAGGGCCGATGCGCTATCGCCTTCGAGCGCATTGGTCAATATCGACTGTGCAACAAAAGCCGCGGCACGCCTGATCGAGACATCTTTAACGATGGCAGCGTAGTGAGCAACATTGCTGATCCGCGGAACTCCATCGATCAGCGCCGATAAATAGGCTGGACCTCCCGCAGCCTCAAGATCCCCGGTGAGCTGAAGATGCTCAGTTAGTGTTATGAGATCGATCGGCTCCCGGGCGGCCGCGAGCTGAATCATGTGGGTTAAGGTTCTACGGTGGCGATCATCGAAAAAATCTTCAGCATTTACCTTCTCGATGACCGTACTCAGGGTATCGTTGTCGAGTAAAATCGCGCCGAGGATCGCGCGCTCCGCATCAGGATTCTGTGGCAGATGGGGAGTCTCTTCTGGTTTCACGCGGTCTTTCTCTGAAAGTTCTTCTCAAACCACGCGAGTCTCCGACAGGTGTCGCTACAGTATTTTTGCCAAGGTTTTTTGGGCGCAAACTCTTTGCGACATCCTTCACAACGTTCCGAGGCAAAGGTCATTTTGGTCCGCCTTATCTCTCTGCGTTTGCCATTAAAGCTAGGATTCAAAGACTTGATTAGTTTCGCTTCGTGTTTGAACGCCGCGTGTGCATTGTCAAAGAACTCTGCCGCCACCCTAGTGCAATCAGGCAAGTGGACATTTAACGGATGGGACCGCGACAATGGCCTACAGAGGCCGTTTGCGCTCGCACCAACGTAGAAGGCTTCATCGCCCTTCCAGATCGTGTAAACGCACGGTTTTGATAGGGTTATAAAATCCCTGCTAGTCCAAGTGAATGTTGCCATGTCGTGCTTTGTCTTTGGTTGTGGCATGATGCGTCTATACGCCATCGGAACGCATGCGTCAAGGCCTTAGCGTCACAGCCGGATCGCCCTCCGCGACTTGAGCTGTGCCAGTTCGGCTTGCAGTTCATTGACTCTTGCCCTTGCGCCAGGCTCCGGTGGCATTCCTGGTCCTGCTATGACCGGCAGTCTGCCGATAAGTTCGACCCTCAGCTGGTCGATCCTGTTCTGCATAAGCTGAAGGTCTTGGCGGGTTCGTAGATCGGCAAGCCTGCGCAGTGCCGGCTTGTCGATGTAGACCGCAAAGTATTCGGCATACTGCGCCGGCAGCCGGTCGCTGAAACGTCTCCTGTGAACATTGGCGGCAGCCGCGGCCTTTACTCGCGATCCGCGGCCGCGAGCCAGGATGCGCGTACCTTTGACGGCGTAAGCGCGAAGCTGCTTGAGGAAGGCGTTGCCTTCAGGTGTGTTGGGGACCCGAAGCAATGTGGCGATGGTTGGATCGTTCAGACCTGGTTTAGCCACGGCGCTTCTCTTTGGCTAGCTGCTGTATTTTGTAGGCAGTTAGTACCGTGGCCGCGTACAGACCGGCCAGCATCTCGAATGGATCGGAACTGGCTGCAGAAGCCGCCCTCGCTGCGGAGTGGCTCACCCTTGCGACCACGCGCTTGCGCTTCCAAGGGCCAAGTGAGACGTCCAGGTGTTCGAGCGCGAAACTGTGTAACTGGCTCAGCCAAAGATCAATCTCGTCAGGTTTTGTTTTCGGCATTTCGCTCCTTTATTTTCATTTGGTCCTCTTGAGAAACGTGTTGAGAAATGTGCTGCCCACGATGATCTTGGTGCCGGCCGGGACCGTCATGATGACTTCCACTGGTTGAGGTGGCCCCGCCTGCACTATTTGTGCGTCGGTATCGGCTTCCAGGCAGACACCGACTTGGCAGTTGACCGAAGGTTGGTCCGGCGAGACCACGAGCTGCACGTGGCCTCGCGAACACACGTATGGCGTTACCCTGAACCGCATGCGCTCTCGTTTCATGGGACCTACTTTTTGGGCTTGGCTTCCTTGGCCTTTGGCTTGATCTGTTTCTCTTTGGCCAGCTTCGCGATCTCGGCCAGCGAAACATCTTCAGCCTTGGCCTTGGCTTCGAGCAGTGTAGCCTTTGGCGTGCTGCTGGTGGAGAACCAGAGCTCGCTGTCGGCCAGCATGAGCAAACACATCCATTGCTCGACGCCATCGGCATTCAGTTTGGCGAGATTCTTCTCAATGGTTCCTTGGAAGTCTTTGCCGCCGTACTTACTGCTGGTGGGCTCCCAGGCCAGGGCATCGCAAACAGCTTTGGCGTGATCGTGGCTGAGAGTTCGGATTTGCCAGTCGAGGATCGCTCGATAATCCTTTTCGCTAACCTTGATGGGGTCCGACGCAAGTTCCTTGAAGATGAGCCCGCGGCGCCGCAGCTCCAGCCGGCGTGATTTGATCTTGACGTTTTGCTCTTTGCGCCAGGCACTGTTGCTGCTGCCACCGTCTGAAACGTAGCGATGCGTCTTGCATTTCGGATTGACGCAGACCGTGAGCACGTCTCCGACTTTGGCTGTTCTGCCACCCGCCCAATCGCCGTAGTAATCCAGCTTTTGAACGATGATGCCTTGCTTGAGATTGGCGCAGTTTTTATCTTTGGCCGGCGTCCACTCGGTCGTGGCTATCGGCTTCTCACCATAGGAACTGCCCAACGTGAGTTTGATCGCATCCGGAAACTTCGCGACCTGAATCGCTACCAGGGCCTCGACCTTCGAGTCGTAGCAAGTTGGATCGGTGCACGTATCGTTTCCCTTGATGTCGGCGAACAGCAACTTGTTCGCTCCGGTCCGCTTCGGACACGCAAGGCACGATCCGGCTGAAGGCTCCAACTTCGCGTCCTTGGTATCGAACGGCGCCTCGGCCAAGTTCAGAAAGAAGTGACGCTCGATTGAATCGGCCAAGCTGTGCGCGCTGTCGCCGCGCTTGAGATAGTCTAAACATTCCTTCTGCTGTTCCGGTTGCAACCTGCAGACCTGGAGCGCGTGCGCCTGGCTGATCTTCAGTTCGCGGAACAGCTTCTTGACCGGCTCAATCAGTGCGCAGAACTTCAAGCGTATCTGCACGTGCCGATCGCTCTTACCGGTCTTGGTGGCCAGTTGATCGATGGAGTAACCGAAGTCTTTCTGGAGCCGCTGATAGGTTTCTGCTTCGTCGAGCGGATGGAGATCATCCCGATGCATGTTCTCGATCAGTTGAATCTCGAAAGCTTCCGAGTCCGTCAGCGTTTTGACAATACACGGCACTTCCTTTAGGCCGGCAGCTTTGGCACCGCGATAGCGGCGCGAGCCAGCGACGATCAGGAAACCGTCATTATTGGAACGAACGAGCAACGGCTCCAGGATGCCTTTCTCTTTGATCGATTCGGTTAGTTCTTTGAGGCTGTCCTTGTCGAACGTGGTCCGGGGGTTGGTGCTTTCGTGTAATAAAACTAGTTCGATATTTTGAATCTCCAGCATTTTTTTGATTCTCCCTTTTTGTGAAGTTACAGATGAGACCAGTTCTTGCGATGCAAGATGTAGGAAATTCTAGACCGTGAAACTCTAAATCGTTCAGCAATGAGTCGGTGATTGTGGCCAGATGCGGCTAATTGCCTAATTTGCAAAACTTGATTTTCAGTTAGTTTGGCGTGACCGTTCTTGACGCCACGCGCGCGAGTGCCGTGGCGTAATTGATCAGCAGCGTTCTCTTTTGGAGTGCCCCACTTCAGATTCGATAACTTGTTATTGCCTGCATTGTTGTCGTCGTGAAGAGATTCCAGCCCTGGCGGACACGGGCCGACGAACGCGGTTAAAACTAGGACATGAACGTATTTCTTAGTTTCCTTTCTGTCTGCGGTCCAAAGAGAGACTCGCAAATGGCCCGTGCGATTTGAACGCCACGGCTTTAGAAATCTCCCGAACCTGTGCGAGTTCCTGAACGATGCATATATAGCGCGGACGCGGCCCAAGCTGCTAACTTCGTAGCGATCGGCGAAACCGGGAACCGGACGCCATTCCTCTTCTGGAATGACGTTGTTAACGTCAGTGATTACAGCAAGGGCCTTTTCTAACGGCCAGCCAGCATCTATGCGTTTCCAAAGAGTAGCCGGTTTGATCCCTACCTTACGCGCCCATGCCGTAATGGATAGCGACGTGTCCAGGAAAGTTATCGATCTCTTCTTAGGCATCGTATTTCCTTTGAATCGCTACAACCTTCTCATTCAGTTCCTTGAACTCTGCTTCGGTTATCCAGCGCGGCGACGGCAAACAACCATGGGGGCAACGAAGCCATTCGTTATCGACGCAGCCAAAGCATCGGCAAACTAGCGGTCTTATCGCATATGCCATGCAGGAGCCCATCTCACTAAGAAAAACACAGCGCAAGTCCTCCCGACTAGAGGGCGCAAGACCGATAAAATGCTGCCGTATGAACTCCTGATCAGGAAGGTGTGGGCGTTCACTAGGTTCAAATATCGTTACCAACTCGAGCCACCCGCGCTTGTCCTCGAGCCGCTGTGCTTCGATCTTCGGAATCAGGATAGGACCGCAGTAATCGAAACACTTCCGCTGACACTGGACCTGCGGCAGGGTTGCGTAGAGTGCTTCCAGTTCTGCGTATTTGCTAGCGGATTCTGTCATCGAGTATAAACTCCAGTATCTTGATTTTGCGCCGCGTCTCCACTATCTGACGTTCTAGCAATTCCTTTTCGACGAATGCCTTGTTGCGGCAGTCGGCACACGCCACATGATCGTGATTATCGGTCGCGCCAAAGGCTCGTCCACAGATTGGACAACTCATAGTTGTGAAGGCTTGCTCGGCCGCGGCTTCCAAAGCCGGTCTTTCGCAGCCCGAATCTCCTTTCCTAGTTTTATGTCGCACCAGTACGTCGTAGGCGCAAACAAGCCGGCCTTTTTCATGGCCTTGATGATTTCGTACTCCATCTCGGACAGGATTGACCGGTGTCCGACGAGCCAATCAACGCGCTGCTTAAACGTGGACCGCTTCTCGCGGCTCATAGTCCGAACCTTTCGAGCGCCTTGTAAACTCTCGGCACCGGACGATGTTCGTTCACGATATCCACAAACCAGCGGAGTTTCTTGTATTCCTTGCTTGGAGTGTAGGCGTCGATGATCGTGAAAAAAAGAAACACGTCCATATCCTTGATCGACAGAACGTTATTCAGCCTGCTCTGCTTGACGCGGCCCTTTTCCTCGAACCCTTTCCAGATGGCCCAGTTCTCATCGTGGTACTGCACCATATTGAGCAAGTCATTTCTCTGCGCCGGCTCGACCAGGGTTTCGTCAAGGAACTCAGCCAAGAATCTCTTGGCGAGCGTGGCGTGGCTTTCATTCCCCGCGATCGGTGAGTCTCGCTTCGCCCAAAGTTTCATGGTGTCGTGCGTGTGGACCAGGATGCGCAGCTTCCAATACTCCACTTCCGAGAGAAGCGGATGCAACATCATCAGGTTATTTTCAAGATCGATAATGTGGAGCTCGACTGTGCCTTCGGCGTGGCCGGTTCGCGGCTTCCCGTATTTCACTCCCTCGGTGTACCGAGGATCGGCGGTGATCTTTTCGTAGATCGTTTGCAGCTTCTGGACGTCCCAATAGACCTTATAGAACTCCGGTGAGTTTGCGATCATTGCACGCCCTCGTACTTGTTGGCGATGATGTTGAACGGACCGAAACAGGCAATCAGCGCGGTTTCGTCATGGCGTTCCATGAAGTGGTTCGCTTCATCCACTGTGTCGGTGATGGCGCGAACCAGGAACCGCTTGCCCATGCTGTAAATCCAGAGCTGCTCTCCGCCTTTCTTAGCTTTGTGAATCACACCACACCTCGTTTCTGCGCGTTCGTTTGCCAGCGTTCTTCCAAGTGGAAATGGATTGGGATGGTGGTGCCGCCGCTGTCGTAGTACCGGATGAACTCGCGGACGGTGGGAGAAGTTTCAGCTACGTGCTCGCCGTTGTCTTGCCAGACGATCTCATCTTCGTAGACTTCCGGAGAAGGCAGGCCGGCGCGCTTCATGGCCAGGGCAATCGGGCACGCGCAAGGATCGCCTGGTTTGCCGTTGGCGATATCGGACATCGTCACCCAAACGGTTACGTGGATCATGTTTGGCTCGGCCGCTGTTCCTTGAGCGGCTTTGGTTGCATCGGGGGATCGGTCGGATCAATCTGCCTGCGCTTTTGCTCCCACTCTCGGATGAGCTCTGGATCGCCGCACCCTCTGAAAAACACAATCGCCAAAAGCAAAACCTGTCGGCGTGTCATCGCCAGAGATCGTCCCACATTAGCCAGACGAAAAAGATCACGATGAAGGACCCGAACACTAAGGCTCCAAACGACGCCTTCAAAACTTCAAGGTGCTCTGGTGTCATTTTTTGATTCTCCCTTGTTATTTGAAGCGGGGAGGTCCGTAGAGTCTCCCCGCCCATTGTGGCCGCCACCAACATTTCGACTCTGGGCTCCAAGGGCTATATGGCGGTCACAAAGATCAATCAGTTGATCGTGCTATCCGTAACCGTTCCGCTTCCGCCTTGGAGCGTATCGGTGTAGTACGTGGTGCAGCGACCATAGCGGCACGCCGTATGCGACGTGCGAACGTAAGTCGCTGTCACGCTGAAGCCATCCAGGCGATTGTTGCTGTTCTCGTAAGTTCCCCATTCGCCAGTGAAGTAAGGGCAGGTTGTGCTTCCCGAAACTGTGAACGTGTCTCCTGTGTGGGTGCCGTTGCCGATAGTCCATACTTTCTGTCCGAAGGCAATCGGGTTGCACGGCGAGAGATAGCCGTTGTTCAGATAACCAAGCTGGAACGGAACGTCGATGGCCGATCCGTATCCGCTGCCGAAGCTGGAGTTGAGGCTGACGGCTCCCATTTCGTAAGGGTACGGAGGATTTGCCGGATCGCTTCCATCCCAAGAAGTGATTTGGGAGTTGGCGTTGAACACAAAAGTGTTAGACAACGACACCGTCTGGGCCTTTGCCTGGTTTGTTACGAACAACAGCACTGCCAGAATCGGAAAGATGAATCGCCTTACCATTTGCATTGTCGATCTCCTTTTTTTTGATTTGTGATTTGATATTTGGCGGCGGTCACCCCGGGCCTTTTATTCGCTTGTGTCCTGGCAACCGCCGCCCTATTCAGCCGCTGTGCCGGTCGGCACTGCGGCTAAACTCTTCGGCCGAACATACTTGTGGCCGATCGCACTGCGTCGCGATATTGGTCGTACTGCTTCGGATACTCGCGCACCAATCTGCCGTCCAGCTCGACTCCCATCTCGGTTCGGACGTTTGCGCTCTGCTTGAAGAAGCGGGCCACTTTGCGGCGCGTGCACGCGGCGAACATTTCGCGGACCCAGGTGTGATCCATGGGCCGGAAGTTTTTCGTGTTGTTGCCAGACTCGCCGCCGATGATGCACCAGTGGTAGCCAACGAGGGCTGGCTCAAACTCTGGCATGAGATTTTCCAATAGCGGCTCGGCCGAAATGAATCGGACGTAGGCGGGAACTTCGCGCAAAGCATCCAGAGCACGCAGATGTTTCTTCATGCCGATGCTTGTTCCTAGCCACACGTTCTTGTAGTTGGAGCCCCCGGCCCAGTCGGCCGGCAGTCGCGCCGTTATCAGATTCGGCCGCTTCGTCAGCACTTGATAGATCATGTTTGGAGTGCGGCGAATGATGCTCCAGATCGCCGGACGCCACTCATCGGCATCCTGAATAAAGAAGTCGGAAAGCGAGCACGTGAACACAAGATCGCAGCGCCCTTCTCGTTCGGCTTCCTTCTGCCAGCGAATCGGGTCGTTCCAAGTCTTTGAGCGGACTACGGTATCGAATGCACCCTTGCCGCGCGTGCGGTTAATCATCGCCCTGGCATAGCAGTTGTCGCAGCACTCATTCACGTCGCGGCAGCCGATCCAGGGATTCCACGTTCTACCAGCCCAACTTATTTTTGTGGTCTCACCCAAGGTTTTTCTCCTCTCCTGATATAAGACACAGCGCTCTTTCCGACGCCAAATCGCACCGCTATGTCTCGTTGCGTTCCGCTCGCTTTGCGAATCTTTGCTTTAAGTGCTTCGGAAATCCATGCGGGATGATGTTTAGGACCGGTCCCAGGACGTTTTAAGCCAGCTACAGATCTTCCCTTGTTGCGCATGTCGTCCATGTTGTCTTGTTGGGTTCCAGCAAACAAGTGACCAGGATTGCAGCATGGCTTATTGTCGCAGTGGTGAAGAACAAAGCCTCGTCCCGGGTCACCTTTGGTGAGCATGAAAGCTAAAACATGCGCGCCGATAGTTTTGCCGTGGTGTAGCTCAAACTGCCCATAGCCATTAGGATAAAATGACGCTTGCCACGGCCAGCATTCTTCAGGACTTCCAATCTTTACCTTCTGCCAAAATCTGTCGATGATCGGCAGCGCCGGACAATCGTGCCCCTTGGCAGATAGTATCCTTCCGCAGCGGTCACAGTATTTAGTCCACGGTCGCGGATCGCACGACATCGTGTTCGTATGTTAGCTTGGCGGCCACGATATGTCAATAAGTTTCACTTTGATTCTCCCTTTATCGGAAAGTACAGCAACGTCGGGGTCTTTTGAGCGCGCATCACGGCCGACCCGGAACGGATCCAGCGAAGCGGAGGCGGATTGTGCTCAAACGGCTCGAAGACTACCAGGCTCGTTATGCACGCATCGCCTATCCAAAACCGTCGTAGCATTGCTTGTGCAAGTGGGCAGTTAAGCGACAGCATGTGCCTCCGTTGGCGCGACGAGCAAGCCATAGTAATCCACTCGGCGAAGTTTGATCTGGTAGCCTTTGGCTATCTTCGCCGTTGGACAGTGCTGAAGCAGTTGTGCGCGATCGCCGTATTCCATAAGTTCCACTTTTCCTGGAACGTCCCACTCTTCAGGGATGCCCATCACGGTCTTGGCCAGCTTTGATATCGGCATCCTGCCGGCGCCGTAGGTCACGCGGCCTCTGGTCAGGAACACTGCGGTTGGCACCCGGATCCGAAATAGCACAGCTTGCCAGATGGCAAATGGGTCGCCAAAGCAGTCGATGTCGATCACGTTGTAGCGGCTTAACCCGCCATCTTCATCGAGTGCCGCGATCAGCCGCGGCGTTATCTTGAATCGGATCTGCCCGGGCTGCCTGGCTACCGAATCGATTGGTGTGTAGCTCTCCACGTTCAAGGGCGGCGGCGCGTTCTTCAGCTTGGATTGACGCCGGAGCTCGGTCCAGATTTTCCCTTCACCGGCGTAGAGATCGAGCACTCGTAGCGGCTCAAGTCCACCCTCTCGGATCACCTTGCGCCGGATGGCTGTCTTGTCATCCAGGCTCTGGTTGTCGGTCTTGAGTTTTAGTTTTGGCGATGGGAGCAGCGTCATGTTCTTCTCCTTCACGCGGCCTTGCTTGGCTTTTGTAGTCCGAGTTCCTTGAGCATCTTGATGCGCGCAAGGTATCTCAGAATCTTCGGGCCGGGAGACATCGCGCCTTTGAGCACTTTATTGACGTAGGAAGAACTGCAGCCAATCTCCTTGGCGAAGTCGTCTTGATCGCGAGTGCCCTGGCGTTCCAGGAGCACCTTGACGATCTTGGGCCATTTACTCTTGGGCACGGCGTTTTTGACACGATTGGATTTTCCTACTGCCATGCGAGACCACTCCGACCTTTGTTTGGGGCCGTACTTTTTGGCGCGAGCCCGGCCCCCTTTGGCACCTACTTCCTTGAAGAACTCCTTCATGATTTCTGATTTACTTTTTTCGGCTGACACGTTTTAGCTCCTTCAGCACATTATATACCGTAGCCGCTAACGTTACTTGCTATTTTTCAGTTCGGCTGCGATCTTGCGTCTGATTGTTTTCCACGCCTTTTGTGCGCGGTGCTGACCGATCGTTCTCACGCCGCCGCATGGCTGACAAATCGACCGGAATGGTAACTCGCACATGGGGTCCGGATGCTTCCACGGCTGCTTGCACGTCGGACAGGAGTGGGTATGGTTTTCGACGATCTTGATATCCTCGGACGGCAGATCATCGCGGTCGGTGCCGATCATAAGTTCCACTTCCATCTTGTTGAGGGCGTCGCGCACGTTATAGCTCGACGCCTTGGCGATAGCTTCAAAGTCCAACGGATAACGGCCACCTTCTTTCTTGTAAATCCTGCGCAGATAATCCTCGATCTCGCCTTCGAGAGTGTCCTTGTCGAACACCAGGACGCGACATCGCGAAAGGAACCGGCCCTCGAATGCGGTGATGGAGTTACACGTGAAGAACCACACCGTCTTTGGAAGCATGGCTGTCGAATCCAGCTTCGATAGCAGCGAGTGTTGAGCGGCCAAAGTAATCTGATCCGCTTCGTCGCAGATCACGACGTGGTACGGCGCCGGCAGCCCTGTTGTGAAGTTGAAAGCCGCGAAGTGGCACATGTAGGCGACCTTCTCCACGGCCTCCAGGTCGCAGCTTTTCGATGGAATCGAATGCACTTCGGCTTTCAGTTCTTCGGCAATGGCCATAGCCATCGTTGTTTTGCCGCACCCACTCGGGCCCACAAACAGCCACGCGGACTCGAATGGCCGTTTGATGAAGGCTTCGAGAATCTTCCGCGGCTTATTCAAGCCGACGAACGAAGCCAAGCTGCGGGGGCGGTACTTCTCCGTTAGAGACTGCGGAAATGCGATTTTGGATTGGCTCACTGGCGATTGATTCTCCCTTTCTTGAAGTTGAAGTCATACTCCTGTTCAAAATGCTGCTTAGGCTCACCTGGGGATCGCCGAGTGCCCATAACACTAGCTTGACGATCGAATCTACACCTACCTTGCGGTAGATATTGGTGCGGTGAGTTTCCACTGTTTTTTCTGAGATATTCAGATGAGCGGCTATCTCTTTGTTGACCTTGGCCTCACATAACAGCTTGATGATTTCCATTTCGCGGGTACTAAGGTCTAGCGTCATTTTGTATTACTCCAGGTGAATGAGACGCCTTGGTCGCACTTCCAGTTCCGCGACTCTTCGGCGCAGTGCTTCGATCTCTTCGTTAGCCAGCGCTTTTTCGTGCATCTTGACGCGGCGTTCCCAGTTCTTTAGCGACGTATTGAGACGGCGAATGCGCTTGAGCGTGGCCTTGACCATCTCTTGGGCCTCGGCCAGCTTGCGCTTACGTTTCTCGGTGTCCACGGCTTTAGACGGAAACGCCTTGCTTCAACCCCGCCATGACTTTGGCGATGGAATCAGCTTCGGATTGGTCGTCGCGAAGGGCCACGATGCGAGGCTGATACAAGCGGGAGCCGGTGAAGTTCAGAAACACGACTTCAACCAGGCTGCCAACTTGGATCCCTTTATCCTTGCCGATCATGCTGGCTCTGCCGACTTCGCGCAGCTTGCCGTCATCGAGCACGGCGAGCGTTGCTGAGTCGTGGCCCTTGTCGCCAATCCGAATAACTTCACACGTGCAAGACTTTAGAAACTTCAGCTTGAAATCCTGAGTGCTCACGCCGGCATGGTAGGGCATGTTAGTATTCTTGAATGCCGCGCCTTCTGCTCGTTCCTCTTTCAGGCATTTGAGCGCTTCCCTTTTCGCGACAACCGTTTTCCATGTCGGAATCACGATGAAGTGCGAACGAGCCTTGCGCTTCGGCAGTAGCTCCAATAGCTCAAGCCGCTGCGAGTAAGGCGCTCCGGAGACTTCCTTGCCGTTCGCCATGAAGATATCGAAGGCGATGTAGTCGTCGCCAACAATCTCGCCATCGAGGAAAAACGATTGCAGCTTGAGCAGGGCGAGATCCGCGGCCAGCGCCTGGCTGACAGGCACAGGGTTGCCGAGTTTGTTGTAGCCGGTGTAGACGCCGTTTGCGTATCGCAGTTGTCGGCGCTGGCCATCGATCTTTGGTTGCATGTAATAGCCCAAGGACTTCACATACGTCCCGGCATCTTCTTCGTTGATCTCGGCCAACTTCGAAACCGGAAACGGCGTCCTGTTGGTCATGGGAGCAACCGGCAGCGGCGAAGATGGTGCCTCTGCCACTGTGCCGTTCTTAACCAGCGAGTACCCATCTTTCAACTTTCCGGCAAGGATGCTGTTGTATTTCTGTTCCGCTTCCTCAAGTGGAAGAGGCGTAACTGTTCTAGTGCCGGGATGCAGCGTGTCGCCGATGCGGCCATTCTCGTAGTTGACGACGTAGCCGCCGTCTTTCTTTTCGAGAAAGAGCCGATATTCTTTGTGGGAACTTCCGCCTAAAGCCAGATCCGAATACTGCAAACGCACGCTCTTTATGCTCATCTTGATTCTCCCTTTGTCCGGTTCTCGGTCCGGGCTACCGTCGATCGATGTTGAACCAGGTCTCGCCCAACTGCTCTTTCTGATCCTTGGTCAGCATTTCGTTGAGTGCCTCGAACAGCTTGGCCTCGGGAATAGTTTTGGCGGCATCTTTCATAAGACCCGCCAGCTCGTTAGGGTTGAACTGCACCATCTCCAGTTTCTGTTTGTCGGTGAGTATCCGATTGAGAGTCTCAAAAAGTTTCTCTTCCCTCAGATACTCGGCGGCCGTCATGAATAACTCGGCCGTTTCATCTTCGGTCAGACGTCCCAGGTCGATTGATTGGGTCCCAAGTCTCAGCATTTTCTTTCTCCTTCGGTCGAAGTGACTGCATAGATCGCGGAAGCCGTGATACCAGCAGTAGCTCTCGCTCAGATTCGGACTCCTTCACTGCGCGCCCACCTGTACAATCCCTCATCGTTCAGAATCCACTGGCGACGTTCCTCATCGTTTGAAACCCTGGCGCCGTCAGGTATCGTGCCCTTACCGCCGTTGCCATCGTATCGGTAGATTGCGCCGAGGATGGCTTGATCCAGTTCTTTGCGGTGCTGTCGGATGAACTCGCGTATGGTCATTTGACTGGAACAAGAACGCCGGCCGCATAGAACGGTTCTTTGACGAACGTACTCCGCTCCATGTCGTAATACATCGGCACCGGAACCAAGAGCTCCGGCATCGTGGCTATCTTTTCGATATCGAGTACGTCCGAGTGCCTTCCACGAAACGCTTTTGTCCACTCCACGTCATGTTGGTAGCGTTCGTTAAGGTAGGCGACGAAGGCCGCGTACTCGTCGGGCATCCAGTGGTACGGGTATTCGTGTGTGTGCCCATTGATTCCGTGGACTGCGGAGCCATCGCGCCACCGGACGACGCAGCCATTCTGGCGAGCCAGGATGTCGGCCGCGAATCCGTCAGCAGTGCCGTTATAAATCTTGGCCATGTATTCAAGCGTGGAGGGCGAGCCGCGATAGGTTTCGATTCGGCGAAGGCAGGTATCGCCGAAAACTGCATACTCTACTTCGTCCAAATAACTACACTTCCACTTGAACTGGATTGCCATTTTTTGATTCTCCCTTTGCGCTCTTCCCGGTGAGCACTACCGTGTTCTGAAAGCGTCTATCTCCGGATCGCCGTATCGGACGCGAAAAGCTTTCACCGCGGCGTTGAGAAGTTTCCATGAAGTTTGGGCAATGATGGTTTTACCGTCTGCGGTTTGGATAGCCACGCAAACCGCTGCATTGCCGCTCGTCATGCCGTGCGGCAACACGCCGATGCGTCCTATCATGGCCATGTCAGGTGATGCGTTGTCTTTCAAATCAGACCACGGATCGGTGTCAAGATTCATGGTTACTTGTAGCGGCGTCATTCCCGGCACCAGACGCGGCGTGCGATTGTCGCCTTGCTCTGTCATTTTTGTTTGCCTCCAGTTCTCGAACGAAGTCGTCGTAGTTTAATAGGTGCGCGCCGATATGGCCGACGCGCAGTTTGGGCCTGTAGACATCGGCGGTCAAGCCGCGCTGATGAGACCCGATCCAAATGGTGCGCATGTCGCCCTTCTCGTCACGGCTGAAACGATCCGAACGCAGATGGCGAAAGTGGGCCCGCACGTCGAATCTGACAGAGACGTGCCGGCCGGTCGGTGCGCTCCGCTGTAGATAACGGTACCGCGGTGCGTGGATGGACGTGATGTAGTAGGGACGGTCGGATTTCGGCAGACTCTTCAGTTCCGCGCCGTACTTCTGCCGATGCTCCGGTCTGATTTTTACAAACGTCACGTTCTCGCTCATCAAGAAATGGCACAGGTTCACCGACGCGTGGTAGAGCCGCTTGGTCTGCGCAATCTCTTTATCCGCCCACCCAGGAGGCTCGTTCTCTTGCCGATAACCGCTGCCGAACTGAGTCTTCGGCCAGTCTTTGGTGTCCATGACGATTGTGAACGTGTAACCTTCTTTTGTGAACCAATCCGCCGACAAGGTATAAGGAGCCGAGACCGTTGCTTCACGTGAAGCACTGGCAGCCAGTAGCCGGCTACTCTGATCGCGCAGAAGCACGCCGCGATAGTCGGAACCGCCCGGGACCGGTTCTGCAAAGGCGAGGCCGGTCCTCAATGATTCCTTGTCCACGACGTTCAGCACGTGGTCGTAGTCGTAATGGAGACGGCCATCGAACTCGATGAACGTCAGTGGATGCGGCACGCGAGGAAATGCCGTTTCATCCAGCTCCAGGTCGCGCAGTTCACTCACCTGATCGACTTCCAGGAAGTAGTGCACCGCTCGCGGCAGATCATTCTGAATGCACCAGGTGTGAACTACTTCCGGTTTCAGCTTGTCCGCTAGAGTCTTCAGATCAATCTGCCGGTATAGGCTCGCCACGTGGTGCTTGAAGTGCTGTTGGATGAAATCAAAGAACATATAACCTGCGTTGCGCTTCCCGATTGTAAATGCGTTGGCACGATTTGCACCGTCGCCAGCCACGCGAATCGATGCGCGTATTTCGTTTGTTGTAGCTGTGGCCTCGTGGACAGCGGCTCTTGAGTGCGTTCCTCTGGCTGAGCACTGGACGGTGATTCACGATGCCCTCATCACCGCACGCAGTTTCTCCGGCGCTTTCTGCGTGAGACCTTTATAGTTCAGGTGAACCACGAGATGGTAGTAGAGACTCTGGCTGGCGTGAGCCTGATAGACGGCCGCTAGCCCTTGGTTGGCAACGCCTGGTGGTTCAGGACCGCAATCGAAAAAGGCACAGCCGAACGGTGCAACGTCATGGATGTCACACCGTTCGTCTTTTGTTAAGTGGATGCAGGAGCCATCCGGTTTCGTGGCAGGAACTAGAGTGGGAATGCGAAACGACTTGCCACGCTTCATGACCAGGGCGCCGGGAGAGGCCAGCAGGTTCTCTTCGGCCCAACGGAAAGGATCCGCGCCGGCTGGAATCATTCGCTCCAGGTCGGCAGGAATCAGATAGCCGGGCATCACTTTGCAGTTGAGCCGGCACATCTTGCAGCTACAGTTGGTACGTGGGGCACCGAACTCTGTTCTCATCGTGGGACCGCCTTTCTATCCGCTCGTTTGAAAGCCAGGAAGGAAACATCTTCCGGACTCAATCCGACACCTTGGAAGTTGTTGTTGCCGTTGAGCACAGCGAGTCGCTCGATCTCAACGGCATGACGATAGCCAGGAGCCTCGCGTTCTTCCTCGGCGCACGTTATACAAATCGTGTCCGTGTTGAACTTCGACATCGTGGATGGAATGTGCGCGAGGCTAGCCGCACAGCGAACGCAGAACCGCGGCCACGCTCTCATGGCTTCTCCCCGTGGTAGTGCTCTGGCTTTCGATGGCTGGCAATCAGCTTCTCCAGCGCATTCCGGTACTGCGGATACCGTCTGAGCCAAAGCTCTACGCAGCGTTGTGAGCCAAGGACGACCGCAACGTCTCCGACTGGTTTGTGGCAACACGTCCAGCCGAATACGAGTATGCCGTCGCCGCGGTCCTGGCCATAGATCGCTTGCTGGCCTTCTTCGATGGTGCCGCCGCAAGGTTCGCAGATCATGCGCATTCACCTCCGCACATCAGCAGTTGGTGACGGCAGTTCGGGCATTCGGCCCAATCACAACCGTCATGGTGGTACTGCCCCGGCAGCACGTTGCAGTCGTGGCAGCGCACATTCTCCCTCGGACTGAACCGCGTCTCGGCCGTGTCGAATCGTTTTTCTTGGCCGTAAGGAATCGGATCCAGGAAGAAACTAATCTGGCCGCGAGGCGGGAGAATGATCCCGCCCGCAGACTCGGTCTTGTGCTCGACCCATTCCACGTAGCCCAGGCGTGTATCACCATTGGCTACGTCATATTGCCAATCCTCAAGTGGGTAAGTATTGGGGCTGGCGATATTCTTGGTGTCGTCTTTGTGGAACTCGACGGGCACCTTGATGCACCCGTCTGCCGTGAGCATGTCTTGGTTGCAGGCTGGACAGATGGACATTAGGCCGCTTTGCCTTTCTTGGCCTTCGCCTGCTTCGCCGGCGCCGCGGGAGTGTCCAGCTTGATCGTGCGGCGCGGCTTCGGCGTGGCCAAGGAAGCAGACAGCGCTGCCATGAGATCTTGCACCGGTTGTGCTGTTACCGCGCTGACCGGCGTGGGTGCCGCGATGGACTTGTCGATCTTGGAAGCGATCAACGTGTTGAGCCGTTGGTAGTAGCCATCTTCGAAAGTTTCGGGATTGAACTCAGAGTCCAGGCTCTCCGCAAGCTGCCTCGCCAGCTTCAACTCCGATGCTGTGAGCGAGACCGCCTGCAGATCATCGAACTCTGCGACCTTGGCTATCTCAGTCTGATACCACAGGTAGTGAAGAATGAGACCGTTGCCTTGGGGCCGCAAGAGGATCATGTTCTCGCGGCCTGACTTGGTAAGCTGCGCGATTGCCACGCGGCCGGTGTCGGTCAGTGTCTTGACGAGTAGGCCGTAGGCTTTCATGCCGACATCTTCCGGCAACAGATAAAACGATTCGGCGAGATAGAGCGAATCGACGTCCGACCACTTCACGCATTCGGTGATCTCCAGCACTTTGCCGCTCGCCGGCGTGATGCCTTCGATCTCTTCGTCGGTGATCTCGACGATTCGGCCATCGGTTTGGTAGCCCCTGAAGATTTCGGATGCTTCCAACATCTTGGAACAGGCAGGGCAGTATTTCGGAGATTTTACTGCGCCTTTGCACTCCGTGTGGAACGTGTGCAGCTCGACCCGCTTATCCCGGGCTGCGACATTGAGATAGACGGGGATATTCAGTAGCCCAAACGAAAGATGTCCCTTCCAGACTTTGTGAGCCATTTCGATTCTCCCTTTTATTATTTTGGGCGCATTCTCGGCTGCGCCCTTGCCGCACCTGGACAGTGGGTTCCAGACCTGATGTGGTTATGGATTAAGTCTGCGATACTCCGTGTTCAACTTGTCGAAAAGCTGCCGAAGTTCAAATGGGATACGAGCGACTCCCGGACTGATGGTGCCATTGATGATCTCCTTGCGAAAGACCAGCTCGAACTGCTCTGCTACCTTCGCCAAGAGATCGACTTTGTGAATGTCCAAACACATTTCGGCCGGAGGATAATACTCGACTTGGTTCCGCATTCCGTAAAGCAAACCGCCCTCTTCAGACTGCCGGCGACACAGAGGATCGTAATGCGCCCGCGCCGCTTCGAAAAGGGCGTCTACTTCTTCCGCGTCGAACTCAACCCTGGCCTCCGGCAGGTAGATCAGCTTTTGCAGCTTCATGATTCTCCCTTTCTTGCTTCTGCTTAACCTTAACCGCATGCTTGCTGGCTTTGCGTTTCCACTTCTCCTCTCTAGAGATCGCCTCAGCGCTTATGTGCGAGCCAGCATCTAGTTCTTCTTTCGGAACCACGCGCCAACGGCGTTGCTGATTAGGCGGTACTCTTTTCATGGTTGCACTCTCTCTTATTATAGGTTAGCTACTACGTTATGTCAATCGAACGTGATCCTGCGCTTGGGTTGCAGCACCACGAGTGTATCGAGCGCAGCTTTGATGTTTTCAAAGCCCTGCCTTACGTGTTCCCGCAGTTCATCATTGGTTCGCAGAGTCACAGCGTTGTGGCCGCCGATCAGGTCTTTCGCCCGATCGACCAGAACCTTCATCTGTAGATCGTTGCCGATGTTGCGCGGGTCAAAGGTCTCCAAGAACTGCTGGAACTTCGTGATTGAGCCGTCTTGGAATGTTTTCATTCGGCCTTCTTCGTTGGGCGCAAGTCTGTCTGCCAGGTGATTGACGAACTCCGACATGTGCCCGCGGAGCAGTTGTCTGTGAACTTGGGTCAGCTCAGCCCAACTCTCTTGCGCCTTTCTGCGTTCCTCGTCGGCCACCTCTTTACTGATGCCGGCAAGGTTCGGTGCGCTATCGACGTAGACGAATCGCCAATCGACATGGAACGCTGCCATCAGCTCGTCCCTGGTCATGAAGTCGTCGTCGTTGAACAGAGGACCAAGCCGTTTGGCGGATTCTTCTTTGATCTCGTCGTAACGCTTGCCCAAAGACTTGATGAAAGGCTGGCAGGCCGCGATGCCTTCCTTGAGTGTGGTGTTGACTTGCTCGACAAACGCGGTCGGCATGATATAGACGCCGCGCTTGATCTGCGATGGAAGAGCCAGGCGTTCGACGTACTGGCGCATTTTGCCGTACCGCGACATGATCTCGTCCAACTCTTCGGCTTCGATCAGGCGCTTGGTCAGGTGCAACCATTCCTTATCGACTTGGGCCTCTTTTGCTCTGCCGCGGGTGTCTCTCTCGACATTGACATCGATGTTCGCGGTGTCTACTTTGCGGCGATTGCCGGTGCCGTGAAACGTGAGGACCATGACGACTGATTTCGCCATGATGTCTTTCGGCGAAACAAACTCCGGATTCTTCGGCAGTTTGATCGCCGGCAACGGCGGCAACGGTTTGATTTTCTTTTTTGGCGGTAGCGGATTTGCCCTGCGAGCCCGGATCGTTTCCCATGCCTTCTTTGCTGCGGCGGTACGTGCTGCTGCTGTCATTGTGATTCTCCCTTTGCCGGATTGTCGGCTCCGGCTGCCGATGTTGTTACCGGCCCTGTCCGCGCAGAATAGCGGCATCGAGCCTGGGTATGAGCGAATCGATCTCCTGCTTCGCTCGCATTGCATCGTTGGCTACAGGGACTCCGTAATCGCCATCTTTGACATCCACATAGCCTTCGATCAGTTCGTTGATTCTCTCCATCGCCTCAGACGCCTGAATCATGGCTGTGAGCATGATCTGGTGAGTCTCAGCATCTGAGCCAAGGGAAAGGCTGAGGACCAATCGCAAAGCATCCTCGAATCGCTTCGATGGCTCACCAAGAATGACAAACTCTTGAGGAGCCAAGTTGTAGCGATCAAGAAACGCGCGAATGATTCGTCGCGCTTCCGTTCGCTGTCCTGCCAGTTCTGTTAGATCGATCATGCGAACAGCCTCTTTTCGAGCCACTCGTGTTCGGCTTTGAGCGCTGCGGCTCTGGTTGTGAACGGGCCCAGGATGGGGTTATCGACGTCCAGGTTGAACTGCTTGATCGCCGGCGACATGTCTGCTATCCAGCGGCCGGATGGCGTTGGCTCAACCAAGCTAGCTCTGGTGATCTCCATCGACGCGTCCGGGAATACGTCCCATAGCGCGTCGTCGTAGATCGCCAGGATCGTGCCGTTAGGCGCGACTCTTAACTTGAACGTGCTCTGGCTTTTCATACATCTCCGACGTTTCAACATCGCTCACCTTCTTCCCGAGTCCTTCTTCGAACTCGCGAGTTAGTTCTTTGCACGACCGGCCCTTCACGCCCTTCACGGTAACTTTGGCGTTGCCGTCAGGCGCGATGCGGATGATCACCGTCTCTTCCATGTCAATCCTCCTCAAGATTGATCTTGCGTTTTGGATTCAACTCCAGCGTCGGTACTTCCTGATCCTCGCGGATGCGTTGCAGTTCCGCTTGTTGTCTGAGCCCTTTTCTGATGCGATCCACTTCCGCTGCCGTGGCAGGACGTAGACGTTCGGCGGCTTGATAGAACTCAAACACAGCCCATACGTGGTCGCACCACAGGTTCGACGATATGGACTGCATTCCATTGATCTGGCCATTCGGACAATCGCACCCCCAGCGGTCGTCCGGGCTTAAGGTGACGGTCCACCAACAGCTACTGTTGGCGAAGGCTTTCCATTTACGTTGGCCGAACTCGTTGACGTAGACAGGTGGGTAGAAACGACCGTCAACGGTACGTGCCGCGACAAACTCAACTCGCGTGATTGTGTATTGCAACTTTTGTTGCCTCGCAACTTAAGTCGTGCGGGGACGAGTCGCAGTGACCGTGACGTAGCCCTGCTCGTCGGTTGTCGTCTTAACCTTGAAGCCTTTCTTCTTCCACTGCCTCTTGGTGTATTCGGTGGTGTAGGCTTGCTTCAGTCTCATCGCATCCTGCCCAACGAAGTCTTGAAGACCGTAGCCTCGATTGTAAAAATCAGTCTCCAGGCGGAAGCGGCCCGGGCGACCGGTTTCAGAGACGCCGATTTCCATCGCTTGACTGTTGTTAGGGACGCGAATCGCGTGCTGGCAGCGGCCGTTCTGTCCGGCGAACTGCCTGAACGTTTTCTGGCCCTTGATGTACTCCAATCCAAGGCTCTTTGCCGCTTCTTCAAGAGCGCCAAGATCGGTGACTTCAAGTTCTATCTGACTGGTGTGGCTCATCTGTTGCCTCCTATTCGAGTGTGATTTTTCTTTTTGGCCTAAGAACTATTTCCGGTTCCTGCGGCTTCCTGCTTTCGGCACGATGATTAACTTCCTTTATGAGCTGCGCCTTTTTCCCTTCTCCTTGTCTGTGAAAGATGAACGCTTGAGCAATGTGTTCGCATGGTGGCGGAACCCATGCAGGCGTCCCTAGCGCGTCTCGTGATGCCGGCGTCCAGGAAGTCTCTTGGCAACTCCCTGTGCCGCGTGCACCACAATCACACTGCCAAGTCTTGTCCGGGTTGATGCGGGCGATGGCTGGTTCGACATCGCCCCCACTGATTCTGCTGACAGCAAACTCTACGGTGCCGTCAGGATGTCGCCATACTCGTAGGATCATCGTTCAATCCAGGTGGATGAGACGCCGCGTTTGGAGAACGAAGTACGGCTGTGGTGGCGGCGCGACTGCCGGTGCTCCAGGCCGCCGCCGCGTGGCTGATTGGAATGCGTGCTCTTGTGATGGAGTCGTGCGGGTTTTGTCCACAGGCTCCATCAGCTTAACCTGCTCGATGTGCCAACAATCGGCACGCGGCCGCTGTTTGTTGAAGATCCAGCCGCCACAGCTGCATCCCCAGGTGCCGTCTACTTTCATGGCGACGACGCGTTTTTTGTCAGGCTCGCTCCGGCTTTCGACTTCCCACCGCGCGATCCACACACCGTTTGCTTCGAGTTTGTTGGGCATGTTCAGTTCACCTGGCCTTTCGGCGTGCTTCCGCCGCTGCCAGAGGGATCGATCTTGCGACGTCCCTTCACGGCAGCGACCACGCCGACGATCTCGACTTGCGGTTCAGGCTCGAGCCCTTCCGGCACGTGGTACAGGCCGGAGTAGCTCGCCGAAATGAACTTCTGATCGGCTTGACGGCGCAGATCATCCAGCTTGTCGCGGGAAGAAATGGACACCGGCACAATGTACTTCGCCGCTTCCTCGATCGAAGTGCTCAGCACATGCGCGTTGTAACAGCAGTTGCGGATTTCGGCAGGCGTCCAGCCCGTATCGTCAGGGCGCTTGCCTTTCACATTCCACTTCGCTTCGTACAAGTTCCAGGCCGCTTCCTTCTCAGGCTTGGTCGGCAGATCGAAGAAGAAGGTGCCCGAGCGGAACCGGCGCCGCATCTCCGGAGGCAGGCTGTCGAAACGATTGCACGTCGCGATGTAGTAGACCTGGCCCTGGCTGACGGCATGCACCACCTTGAGCGCGGTGCGGATGTTCTCGCCGGACTGCCCCACAAGCGAGCCCTTCATCCCGGCGAGATCGAAGAAGATCAGCGGCACTTGCCATTCGTTGGCAATCGCTTTCGCAAGCAGCGTCTTGCCAGAGCCGGCAACGCCCAGGAACGCGCTGCCTTCGGCTTCGGTCTCTTCCATGTCGGTCAGGAGTGCGCCAATCATTTCGGTTGTCGTGTCTCCTGTGCCTACGGCGCCGAAGTTGGCCATGTGCTTGTCGATCTCATCGATGAATACGACGGCACGGCGTCTGAGAGGACCCTGTCCGCGGCGCAGATGGAATCCCTTGCAGTTTCCAAGGCCGATCACGCTGCTGAACGAATCCTTTCCGCGCCAGATGCTCAGGCCTGGCGTCTGTTCGATCTGTTGTCGTTTGCGTTCCCACAACGCTTCGATATCGAGACCAGCTTTGGTGATGCTCATCGCGCAGACTTGCTCTGCCGGAAACGCAGCGAGGCCGGAAAGCGCTTCGACCGCACGCTCCACGACTTCGGCCTTTGGCTTCTCTTCGGCTTTGATCAGATTCGCCGCAAGATAGGTTTCGCCCACTATGCCTGCCAGTTGCGCAGCATCGGGAAGCGGCTCGTCCAGCACCAAAACATCTTGCGCGAGTTCTGGCGGCAGAGTAATCGCTGGACCCACCATGACCAGCGTGCGGGTATCCTCTTTGAACTTGTCGCGCAAGTTCCAGACAGCTTGGACCACTCGGCTGTCGTGGAAATAGCGATTCAGGTTGGCCATGAAGACGACCGTGCCGGCTGGAATGGCGTTCTTCGGCGCGATCTTCTTGAGCATGTCGAGAGGATCTTCCAGACGGTTGGCATCTTCGCCGGATCCAGTGATGAGTGACTTCGCGACATTGCGGCCCCGCGGATCGTTGCAGCCAACAACGCCGTTGACGATATCCCACAGGATCATCGGCGACTCGCCATGCGTCCGGTCGTTCACGATGTTGGCGATGGTCGCTGCATAATCGGCGGTCCGTACAAAAATGAGCGGAGTCGAAACCTTGCGTGCTGCTTTGAATGTTTCAAGGAAAGTTGGCATCTTGATTCTCCCTTTCGTTTTGCGATTTCTTTGCGGCGAATCGCTGCCGTTATTTGGCCCTCTTATCCTGTAGCATAAAGCGCCGCATGTGAGCGTACATCCAGCGCCCGCCCGGGGTAAGGTCGCGGCGTAGCTTCTTGAGCTGTCTGACCAAGAGTGCCCGTCGAATCATGATGTAGATTTCCATCGGTGGAGTGATGATCGCGAACGGAGCACAAATCATCATTCCCGTTGCGTACAGTATGATCCGGATTTGTTTCAGGCTGAACAGACTCGGCATGTTGCCGTAAGGGATTTGCTTCCGCATCTCTTTCCGGTCTTGGCTCCATACCCACAGCAACCCGAGGAGCATCCACGCCAGAGTCATGATCGCGCCAGGATTCACATTCATGGTCGATTCTCCCTTGCGCCGTTCGCGGTCGGCAGCTACCGGTGCAACCACTCTCCCAAGAGCGGTAAGTAGATGGCAACTGCGGCTACGATGGCAAGTAGCGCCAGCGCGTAGGCCACGATCGCCGCAACGTTGACAACGCCTTTTAGGTTTATGGTAGTGAAGTGGCGGCCGCTTCCACTACACAGTGTACATTCGTCGGTGCCGCGGCCGTGGCAGGCGGGACACGGAATACTCTTATGCTGTCGCATTTTTGGCCTCTTGGACTATCCAATCACGGATGGCTTTGATAGCGTCACTCGCCATCTCGATCGTGCTTGGCCAATGCCACTTGTATACGCTTCCGATCACGTACGCCGTGTTGCCGCCGGCCGCCACGATCACGGTGTAGTCGGCGTGATGAGTTTCGATAACCTGCGCGGGATTGCCGTGACTGAACACGGCAAAGTCTCCAGTTCTGCCATGCTCGATCATTTCCGCGAGCGTGTTAACGAACTCCACTGGGTTGCGGCGAATGTCGCCGATGGCATCGTTGCGAATAATCACCGTGGTTTGGTTTCCCATCAGCTTTTCTCCTTTTTGCGAAAGACTTGCGGAAAGAACAACGTGAGCACCAGATGCAGGGCCGACAGGATCAGCCCTGCGGAAACGCACGCCGTGATTACGGCGAGCGCGAACTTAACCTTCGCGTCACTGTTAAAAACCCACGACCAAAACTGATATTCGGTCATAGCCCACCCCAACGATACAGTTCGTCACGGCTTTGAAGGGCAGCCTTCTTCGCCTCAGTGCCAGCGCACCAGAGTTTGTGGCTTTGCCAACCGGCAATAAATGTCGCCACGCCGGTCAATCCATCGATCAGATGGTGAACGACGCCAGCGAGCGATTGATTAAGCAACGCATCAGACACGCCCTCGATCGCGCCACAAAGAGCCATGAAGAACAGAAATCCAAACAAGATTCCGTACGTCCCATTACGTCTTGTATGGCTCATCGCGCACCTTCCCTTTCTGGCTTTGGCAAGCATCCATCGCAGAACACGCCGCGTGAAACTGGCCGGTTGCACCGGACTGCGCGGCGCTGCTCGATGGTATGCGTGGGAGTTTTCATCGCCACGCACAGGGTTTGGCTGTAGGCCACTTCATGCTCAACCAATCGCTGCGGCAGTGGTGGGATGTTAAACGCGATGTTTGGCACTCCACTCCCTGCTACCAGTGTTTTGCCGGTGCCAGATTGTGTCAGCATCGGCTTTTCCAACATGCGGTCGAGTGAGCGGCGGCGACGGCGCATGAATCGCCGGAACGATACCCGCGCTGGCTGATAGGCTCGGCTCTTTTGGACGAGACCCAACTTGCGGCGCAGCTTGATCCAAAACTCCGCGTTCAGCGGCTTGGTATTAAGCCAACGCAGCAAGTCTGGAAATAGATGCTTCTGAAGTATCAGTTCCAGGCGTGCCCGGGCCTCGTTCTTGTTCCGCTTGCACGCGACGCAAACGCGGTAATACGGTTTGTCGTGGACGCACGTGAAAATGCTCGCACGTCGCCGGTTCCGCTTCTTTTCCGCTTTGCGCCACGCCGCTGATTTGTGAATCCGCGGCTCATCCGACTGCTTCTTGGGAACGAAGAGAGAATGGCGCATGTGGAACTTCCGCAGTTCGGACCACGCCACCATCAGCATGACGTTGGTGCGATTCTTCGGGACGCCGAACCGACGACGCCACTGTTCGATTTGAATCGGGTGTAAGTCTTTGACGCGCCACTGGTGCCACGGCAACTTGGTTCCGGCTAACTGGTGCGCGAGGCGCTTGCCGGCGTGCTTGGCTAACCGCGTGCTGTCTTTGCTCGCGGTCGATAGACTGCTGCGAAACTCCGATGGCGTCGCCGCGATCTCTCGCTTCGACCAACGACGACTACGCTTCACGTGGCGCGTCATGCTGCCACCTGTTTTTTCCTTCGGACCGGGATGCCTACCGCTTCCGGCGCGAACTTTTTAATGTGTCGGCAAGGATTCCGCATCCGGATGATCTCGCCGTTCTTCTGCTTCACGTTTCGCGGGACGATCCACCCCAAACAGGAGCAGGCCCACTTGCCATTCTTGCAAGTGACGGTGTAATGACGGCGCGCGTCGCTCGACGAAGTGACTTCGATTCTCCGAACACCGGCGCGCTTGGAGGACCGAATCACGCGGATTGGCTTCGGCTCTTGCCAGTAGTGTCGGCTCATGCTGCCACCTCTGCGCGCCACTTCTTGAAGACCAGCTTCGCGTGGTAGGACTTGTGGCAGGATTGGTGCGCTACGCGGCGGTTAGCTTTCCGATTGTCGTCGTGGTTACCGTTCTTGTGATGGATGGTGATATCCATGTCGAAGATCGGCGCTCTGGCGTTTCCGAACTTCGGTTCGATATCCGTAGGAAGAAATCCCTTGTTGCAGAAGAAGCACTTTTCGCCTTCAAGAAAATGCCAGAGCAACTCGCGGCCCTTGTTCAGCTCCATCTCAGTTCGTCTCGACATTGCCATTCTGTTTCCCCTTTCTCTCTAACTGCGCTTGCTAGCATTTGGGTCGTTCTTATACTAGCGTTCAGCATTATAGCTTAGTCGGCACGATAGGTCAAGCACGAATAACCGTTTACTGTGTCGGGCAAGGTGGGGCTAGTGGCGAGAAAGGTACGGCTATTGACTAGGCGAAAAGGCCTGCTATCGCTGCTGGACTTCTGGCTCATCCTCAGCGTTGCGCGACTGTTGGACCGAGATCTCCGCTTCCGCTTCGATCTTGGCTAAGGGAGCCTGGATTACGTCGAACCGATTGAAGGGAACGCCGAGCAGGATCCAAATCATTTTCGGCGGCGGCTGGAGATCGATCTTGTCGATTCGTTTGCGGCCTTTGCCTTCGTTCAAAAGATTGTCCAACTCAATCGGCTCGAATAGATCGTTCAGCTCTACATCCGTAGTGGCCAGCACTTCCTTGTCCCAGGCGAGATCGACTTCCTGCGTCCTGTTCTCGAACAGGGCGAGCTCACGCGCCTTCTTATCCTCGCCCTCAAGCTTCAGGTCTTTGCGGCGAACGGCAACGAGCGTATCGCCATCGGAGTCAACAACCATGACGCGTTTGTAGCCCAACGACTTCGCCTGCTCAAGGGTGGCGTTACCGCTGATCACGCGGTTATCGGCATCGAGCAAAATCGAACGGCCGGCACCAAACTTCTTGAGCGAAGTCTTGAGCATCTTCTTACCGCGGGGCGTGTGTTTGTTGGGATTGTTCCGGTCCGGCTTCAAGTCTTCGATTGGTTCGAGTGCGATCTCGGCCATCTCATCAGAACTTCCGTTTTTTGCTGCCATTTCTGACATCTCCGTTCTTCGATCGCTCGACTTCCGACAAAAGATAAGTGCGCCGCAGGCGCCGAATGGTGCATACGGAAACGCTGAATCGTGTGGCAACTGCTTCGGCGGTGACATCCGCCACGAATAAAAGATGGAGTATTTGTGCGCGCTGCGCCTCGGAGAAATGCGGCTTGGGACCAGACAAACCGGCCATGTCTCTGGAGTGTACTGGTTAACCATTGGCTGAGTCAAACTAGTCCAAAGAAATGGCTCGCCGGGGCCTCGCGAAAATGGGCTCTTTTCGCTGGGTTCCAATGGTCTGATAGCCGCTCTCTTCAATGGTCTTGCACGCCTGGCACAGAGGACGCTGATAGGCTGAATCAAAAAGCTGGCCGCAGTTCGTGCACCGCAGCTTGAATGTCTGTGTCGGCTCAACCTGGACGCCATCGGTATTGAATCCGCGGTGTCGTAGCTCGGCGCCTACGCTCTCAAACAGCCAGTTGAACTGAGTCCTATCAATAGGGCAGTTTGAGAAAAACCATAGCAGGTAATCATTGGGTAGCACGGAGACTTGTGCGCCGCGGAACTTACCGAGTGGCATGATCGCTCTGCCGTGTCTGCTCATGGCGTCTTGTGCGGCGGCGTGCAGGACGCGGCCGATTCGTTCCCGTTCGAATCCGGTGAGGATTTTAGCATCGCGAATACCGTGCCGTTTACGTAAGTGGTGTTTCAATCCGCAGGAGGCCCATCCGACACTCGTATACCAGCGCAGGATTCTGGCCGGCTCGCATCTGAAACACCTGGCGTAATCTCTTTCTTCGTTCCGTGAAAGATGGAAGCTGCCGAATAGCTCGCCATCATAGCCGGTGTTATTTGGCATTGCCCTTCATCACCGCGGCCAGGTGTCGCAGCATAGGATCGGACTGCGACTCGAGCCATGCGATGTACTGCGCTCGCTGCTGGTCGTGCAGCTCCGCATGCCGGCAGTGATTCGGGAAGAAAAAGCCGAGAGCTCCGGCAAGGATCTTGCCCCACAGCTTGCCGGCATGGGCGGCTCGACCGGATCGTGCGCTGATCGTTTCGCCGAGATTGCCGGCGAAGATCACGTTCACGAACTCGTCAAAGCCGATGGCCAGATTAAGCAGATACGTTTGTATTTTCATGATCCACTCAACATCGCCGCAGCTTCTTCCTTCGTCGTCTCTTTGAAGACGTGCATGCCACTCGGCAGTTGATCTACCCAATAGAAGTAAAACGTCGCGCCGCTTTGATCGTCATGGTATCGGCAAACGCGTGGCAGATAGGGAAAGGCCGTCTCATACCAGAGATCTGAACCATTAGCGAACCGGAGCAGGATTTTGATCACGAGCCACCTGGGCTGCGATCCAAGCATAAGTCTCTTTGAGACCGTCGATCAATCGGATACTCGGCTCCCATGCTACTGTCCTGCGTAACCGCAAGTTGTCGCTGCTGCGTCCTCTCACGCCTTGCGGCTTTGACTCGTCGTGCACTATTTTGAGGCGCTTAGCCGCGATGCCTGCCACTAGATTTACGAGATCATCGACCGTTACGAGCTCGGCCGTCCCCAGGTTGAGAGGACGCTGATAACCGGACTGCATGATGCGCACCAGGCCTTCGATGCAGTCGTGTATATACAAGTATGTACGCGTCTGCTTTCCGTCGCCCCAAACTTCAATCGCGTCGCCGTCTTTGGCTTGCGCAACCTTGCGACAGATCGCAGCGGGACTTTTCTCGCGGCCGCCAGTGAAGGTTCCCAAGGGACCGTAAACGTTGTGAAGGCGCACGATCCGCACGTTTAGGCCGTGATCCTTTCGATAGTAAGCACACATTTGTTCGCTGAAAAGTTTCTCCCACCCATATCCGTCTTCGGGATCGGCTGGCCACGCATCGGTTTCTTTCAATGGCATGCCGTCAGTTACCATCTGTCTGCCGAGTGGATACACACACGCCGATGAGGTGAAAAGATACCGCTTCACGTTGTTTTGCCGGCAGGCCTCGAGCATGTTCAGGTTGATGAGGGCGTTGTTCCTGGCGACGTCCGCAAGGTGAGAAGTGATAAAACCAATCCCGCCCATGTCCGCTGCGAGATTGTAGACCGTGTCTATTTGCTGCGTGACCATCATGCAGTTGGCAAACTCCCGCAGATCGCGCAGATGGAAGAAATCGGCAGGCGATGCCGGCTCGAACTCCGGACGCTTCAGATCGGCGCCCATGACGTAGTGGCCGTCAGCTTTGAGACGTTTGACCAGCCAGCTTCCGATGAACCCGCCAGCTCCTGTGCACAATATTCTCATCTTCGACCCTCCGCATAGGCACGCCGGAGGCCTTCTGAAATGCTCTTACGGTGCTCCTTGCTCCTGCCATTTTTATGAAAGCACTCTTGAGAACAGAATCTCCACGTGCGCCGTCGTTTATACTCTCGCCTTTGAATCTCGAATGGTTTACCGCAAACAATGCAACTCTTAGCCACCGGACATTTCGGCTTGTGCCTTCGACTGTGGGCTGCGTGATCTAGGAGGCGCAGATTCTCAAACGAGTCATCCGTTTTTATTTCGTTACTGTGATCCAGATCAGTTCCGTCTGGATGGATATTCCCTGTGGTTAACCACCAAACGACATGAGCACGCAATGCATATCCTTCCGAGTATGCCCGCGGATAATCTGGTCGATAAACTCTGAAGCGGCCGTCGGAGTCGATATACCCATCGTCCCACTTATCAGGAGTCCACATTTCATGCGTGCGCACAAAGCGACCGGACTGTTGATTCCGTTGAATCATTTGTCTGGAGCCTTCCTTTTCTTTCCGCAGTGGATGCACTTTTGCGTGCGGTTGCCGTCGCGATCAAAGATGATCTCATGGCTGAACTTGTGGCGACCAGAAATGGACGTGCACTTCGGCTGGCTCATCCTGTTTTCCTGCTTTCGTGGCTGATGAAATCAATCCCGATCTCGAGCCGCTCCGGAGTGCCGTACGTTTTCACGACGTGCAAGGCTGCAACCTGCGCATCATCCTCGTAGGCGATCCCGACCAGCGCGTCGAGCACGCACCTGGCCAGCTTGTCGACGTCCGGCTTCTTATTCAGCACTGTGAATCTTTTTTGCAGGCTCGCCGGCCTAGCCATGACGAATACCAGCGTCAGATTTACGCCGCCTTGTTCGCGAGTCCAGAGCTGCATGCCCTGAACATCGATAGCCGTGCCGGTAATCTGCTGTCGCCACGGCTTCATTTTCTTGCTGGCGGTGGTGATGACAGGACGGCTCCAACCCTTAGGGATGAAGGCGCGCGTGGATCCCTGCGCCTCAGCGTGGCCGTATACAACAAAGTGGATCATTTAAGTCTCAAGCGGCAGCGTGCCCTGGACATCGCCCATCTTCAACCAGATCGTCGAACCATAATGGCGGCAAGCAAACCGTTCTACAGTCGGATTCAAGGCGCACACCAGGCGGAAGGAAAGCCGGATGATGTCTTTGGCATCGCCAGTGCCTTTGTCTTCGATCACCTGGAGACGAATCTTTTCGATGGGAGCGCTGTCCTGGAGCTCTGTCTCCGCGCCATCCGGGGCCAGTCTCAAATCAAAGCTTTGGGCGCCTACGCCGCTCACTTCACTAAGCCGGCAGGTCCCTTCTTCAATGTGCCGCCATTCGCTCACGACGCTATCCGGCAACAAATCGCGATGGTCCTCAGTCAGCTCCACGGAAAACTCCATCGCGACGCTTCTCTTGTCTTTCTCAATATCGAAGTGCGGCTTGACGTAGTTGATCGCCATGAAGCCGTTTATGATGCGGGTCGGCTCCCGCTTCTCTTCGTTTTCTGCCTCGAGCTCCTCCGCGGAAAGCTGCTCCGGCTCGGTACGGACCGGTTCTTCAAAATCTGCGTTCGGATCCAGTTTTTGCGTGGAACGTTTCTTCGTTGTGTCACGCCCCACGAGTCCCACCTGTCTAACCGCCATGTCTATTCCTCCTCAGTTTGTCGGCATCGGTATATCGATCGTTCCAATGGGGAAAATCCCGATGATCTTTCGGCAGTCGTCATTGATGCACCGGACCACCATAATCACGAATCGGTTGCCCATCACCGTCTGCGTTCCTTTGAGGCCTTCGGTCCCGCAGTACGGGCAGATCGGATGGGTTGATTTTTTAGGGATGGCTTCGACCGGGGCAATGGTCACTGAATCATCATCCGGGATGATCGGTTCCGGCTCTTTGTGGAACTGGTTCTGGCATTCATACGGTTCTTCCCGGTCGTGCAGCACCCGCGGTAAGCCACGAAAACCACCACAGTCTGGGCACTTTAGTTCAGCCATTGTCCCTCACAAAAATAGCCATTCGGCAGCCTTCACGTCTCCGCTACTTGGATAGGTGATCAAGCCAGCCGTACGCATTGCGCCGATGTAGTTTCGAAATGTTCCGGTATCTGGCTGGAGTCCGACCCTTTCTCCTAATTCTTCTCGACTGAGGCCTTCGGGATGCTCGAATAGCGCGTCCAAGATGCGCTGCTGAGAACTGTTTAGGAGTTGTCGGGCACGCCCCAGGACTTCTTCCTGCGTTGGCGCTTCACTGCTGCCGGCCAGTTCCCTACCGGAATGAGTTAGTTGGATCGTCCCTGGCGTTGGATAGAAAATAAGGCCAGCGGTTTTGAGGCTTCCAATGTAGTTGCGGAAAGTACCAGTATTGGGCTTTAAGACAGACCAGAAGCCAACGGTTTCGCGGGTAGGCTGCTCCCGGCCGATCGCCTCAAGCTCGGCAAGGGCCTTAAGGATCCGCTTCTGAGAGCTATTGATAGCCCCATTCTCGATTGAAGGCGATTCCCGGGCCTCAGAACGTTCTGAGGCAGGCTTCCTAGGCAAAGGTGCGCTGCGTGGCACAGGGACCGCGGGTGCATTATGGCTGGCCGCCACAGAAACATGGTAGGACTCAATAGTCGGGATACTGAATCCAGTCGCCAGCTTGGCATAACGTACGGCTGCCTCCAGGGTGTGGATAGCCTTTTTGAGCTGCACCTCGTAAAAAGCTGAGGCTTTCTTAACCTCTCGTTCGATCGCCTTGGTGTCCACTTTAGTGGACATTGCCGGTGTCGGATGTACATTATGGTGTACATTTGCCTTACGAACTTCTGCTTCCAATTCACGGATACGCGCCTTGGCCTGTTTAAGATCCGACACTTCCTGACGCCGCTCGGTTTGCTTGGACGCGAATAGAGTTTTCAGCTTTTTGACCGCTTCCGTGACACTAAACTTGGCAACGTTAACTGGTGATTCGCCAGGCTTTGGCGTACGTCCAGCGTGATAAGTGGCACGCATCCTGGCAGTGAACTTGACCGGCGCCCCAAGCTTGTCTGGCATCAAGCCCCAGGCCTCGCCAGGCTTGAGATGTGGAAGCGTGTCGATCATGACTTTCAATGCGTCCTTGTCGGCAAAATGATGCTTGAACCAGTCTTCGACCTGATCGATATCCTGTGGGCCCATCATTCCGAGAACGAAAAGGTTGTCGATCTGCGTCAGGGCATCCTTGTTAATCTTGGCAGGACGCTGGGAGATGATCGTAAAGCCCAAGCCAGAACTGCGGCCTTCCTCGATGATTCTGCTCATGGCATAGAGTACGGCTTTCTGCTCGTCAAACTTCAGTACCTGCGGCAAAAAGTTCTGTGCTTCCTCGAAGAAAATATGGCGTGGCGTTTTATTTATCCGGAAAATCTCGTCGGCAAAATCAGCGCACCATTTCTGGCGGGCTGTGAAGCCAAGCGCCTTCATGTCTACGATTGTGGAGATATGGCCGTCGACGATGATCCGAGCGGCTTCACGGCCATCCGTCTGCTCGATAGGAATGTCGCCGTGCTCACCACCGATGATCAGAACATCAAAACCTGATGGACCGCTAGGACGTCCACTATCGTCCGTGGCAAAGCGGATGCCCCAATGCGCTGCTGGCGGATCCAGAACGACTATCGACTCGCCGCGGGCCAGGAAAAACTCTTCCATATCGGCAGCCAACACCGTCTTGCCCTTTCCGCGCTTCGCAAGTATGGCAAATCCTTGAGTGATGGCGTCATCGGACAACTCAAGACGACCTCCATGAACTGCGGTGCCGATCCAACGCGGGATGCGAATATGCGTCATCGCCGCGCCGCCATTGCCTTGCTGTGTTCCTTGAGGCTGTCGTGATAAGCGATATCCTCCTTCTTCAATGCTCCCGCGATATGCTCGTCAAGTTTCTTGCCTACCTCTTCCCAACTGTCCGAGATATCGGCCGCCGTCCATCCGCACATACACCAAACCACAGGATGCGGCTTATGGTCAGGTAGTAACGTATAGTAGCCTTTGTCAAAACCGTGCTGGATGCGAAGACCTTTTCGTTCTGTTTCGCTGTTCATGACTTCGCCTGCGTAGCGTGGCCGCGCCGTTCCGCGACCATCGCAAGATCAAGCGGCTTAAGGAAACAGTTGCTGCAAATGAAAAGCGTGGTCATGGCGTCCGGCTCATCCAGGACATCAACGGCCGCATCGCCGCCTGGCGAGAGCGTTTCAGCTATATCTAACGCTCGTTTGGCATCTGGATCTGTCAGCGTTCTGCCCCAACCGTGGAGAATACCTAGCGTGGCATTCGCGTTCTTTGGATTGAAGATGGCGTGCCGGATCTGGATGTAGTGAAAGAACGGCACCAGCTTCTCCCCACAACTGTCGCACGGGCGCAGCTCGCTAAGCTTCAGCCCGAATGTTTTTGGCTTTGGTAGATCCATTTGATCCTCTCGCTAAACGCTTCACTCGATTGCGTTCATTATCGATAGCCCGTCTACATGCTTTGCAACATCTCCTGCCATCTGGATAGGTATAAAGATTGTCGCCGGAGTACGGATGGCCTTGCGGACAAGATGTGATATTCGCCGCGACACTTAACCATGCTTGTGGAAACTTACTCTCGCCACGAGCCACGCTGCGCTTGTAATGACACGGAAAACAGACAGCTTGAACATCGGTTTGGTGTGCAGCCGAATATCCTAAATAATGATCGTAGTGGTGCTTCCTGTCGCTGCCAGTATGTCCGCAGTCGAAACACGGAACCGATTGCGGATGCGGCAGTATTCCTGCATTCACTAGGCGGCGAATACGATTGTGGGCTTGTCGCCTATCTCCATCGCGCGCAGCTGTCCGCAGAGAACGCAGTTTGGTATTTGTTTTCATCGTCGCCGGACAGATTCGATTTCCTCGGGATAAACTTCTATGCCACCAACAATAGCAGCGGCATCAGGTCCGAGCCTTGTAACGATAGGGTTAACTTTCGATTCATCTAGAACTAAGAACTCGCGCTTGATCAACGCCGGATTCTTCACGCGCCACTTCCACACTGTCTTAATCGCATGGCCTTTCTGCTTCGGCACGGTGCTTGGAACGATGACCGGAGGCGGCGGCGCGGCCGCTGCGCGATCGATTACGACTTGCGCGGCTTCCGTCTCGCCCATCTGTTGAAGCTGGCTCGCTTCTTCTATCGCCTGAGCTTCTTGTTGGGCCTTGGCCTTTTTGCGTTCCTCATCTTCAATCGCCTGGCGCTTGCGTTCTTCTTCCATGCGCCAGTCGCGACGCCGCTGCTTGATGAGTTCCTCTGCCTTCGAATAAGGGAGCGTGAGCATGGCGCGGAGTCCGGTCAGAAACTTGTGCACACGGTTGGCTTCTGCAACCGTCTGCTCAAAAAACTCGTCGACTTTCTTTTTCCTTTCGGCAACCACATCCAGGAACGCGCCGCTGGCTTCGTAGTCCTCAAGCGTGGCTATTTCTAGCTCCTGGGCCTGCTTCAGAATCTTTGGAGCTGCCTCTTGCAGCGCGGCCACTTGCTTCTGATCGAGCGGCGAGATCTTCAGTTCATACGGTGTCACGGTTGCCGGTTCGCTCATGCTGCCTCCTCAATCATTCGCAGCTTGTTACCCTGCTTCAGCTTCCAATGGGTAAGGTGCAGGGCCGAAATGAATACGTTCGCATCCTCACGCTCGGAATAATCAAACTTTCGATACTTGCCGGTTTCGAATAACTGCACGGCGATCCGGCGCCGGCGAACGAATAAAGCAATCGGCGAACTTTCAAGACTGGTAGCCACGCCGTAGAAGTCCGGGACCCCGAGAGCGTATCCCGCAAGCTGTATGGCCCACCAGTCTTGCTCCGTCGAAGAAGTCTTAAGATCAACAATGGCCTCGCGTTTTTGGAACAATCCTTCCCTGTCTGGCGTCAGCCCAACCGGCATTCCATTGATCGTCGCGCAAAACGACTGCTCGATGCGGCGCGGCACGAAGCCGGTAACCTCGCGAAAGTTAGCCCAACCCTCAACGTAGCCTCTGATCTTTTCATGGACCGAGTTCCAATCGAGCTGGCCTTCATCGTAGTAGTGAGTCGCCTGATGGACGAGGACCCCAATCCGGCTTTTTCTTTCAAGTATTTCTCTCCGCACCATGTCATAGGAAACCAACCCTGCGTGATCTAAGCAGCGAGTGCAACTGGGAACAACGATGCCATTCAGCGCATAAGAATGCGTGGAAGGCTCAAATGTAAAGGCCATCAGAACTTGGCGTTTATCAGTTCTTCGAGTTTCTTGCGCTGCGACCGGCGAACGTCCTTAAGATCCTCAACGTTGAACTCCTGCTTGAGTATCTTCTTGACGTCCAACTTCGAAATGCTCTTTCCGAATACGAACTTCCAAATCTCCTGCTGCTCTTCGGCGCTCAGAAGTGGATCCGCTTCTTGCTCCTGCGCCGGCTTCTCTTTGGCTTTTGGCTTTTCGGCTTCAGCGGGTGAGCCATGCCCAGTCTTCTGCGTTTGGGTGGTCGCCTCTTCCGCTTTCTCTTTTGGGCGATCGGCTTCCCTGTTCTCTGCTTCCGGTTCGGCCTCGGTCCGGCGTGGCGGCGGGATCTCGACAACATCATCCGGAGGGATAACCAGGTCAGCCTCGGCGTCTTTATTCACGAGCTCGACCAGGTCCTCCAGCTTGCGGCTCTTGAGCGGCAGGCGCTTGGCGAGTACGCGGATCGGTGTCTTGCGCCAGCCTTCTTCCCAAAACGTGCCCCACATCAGGCTGTTCGGCTGCTTCGAGTGCTTTCTGTGGCGGTCAACCTGTTCGGCGGTCAGGTATTCCCAGTCAAGCTGGCCATCGTTGAACTCGATCAGCGCGTAGGCGCCGGAAGCTGTCTCCCGATTGCGCTCATTATCGTCCCCGGGCGCGTGGAACAGGTTTTTCTTGGGAGCGTATTGACGGTCCAGTCTGTCGCCTTCGTAGGTGACTTCGGCAAAGAACGCCCTCACGTCGCCCGTTTCATACGCCTTCTGGATGAAGAACCGGTAGGACGGCTGGAACTGCGCTTCCTTGCCGTAAGGGATCAGCCAGCCAAGCTGGAGCGACGGATTCAAGGGACAGCCGACTTCGGCCGCTTCGAAGGCTGCCAGCAGAACGCTATTCGGATCGCATTCGGCCAAGCTCTTGCCTGGCTGCGCGTTCGCTTTGCTGCGATTGATCGCGGTCATGATTCCCAGGAAGAACTTCGATTTGTCCATTCCTTGTGGCAGCCGGGCCATCAAGTTCTCTTTGCGCGATTCGATCATCGCGAGGACCGGATTCTTCGGCGCTAACTTGGTGCTCTGTTCAGGCATGCACTTTTCCTTTCCATTTTTCCAATCCTAGCTCTAGCAAAATCTTCATCAGGCCAGATAGTGTGCGCCCTTCAGCGCGGGCTATCTTGCGGCACTCTTCAACTGTGGCGGAATCGATCTTAACCGACTCGGTCTCGGTCTTCATGTTCCACTTGTGTACACCATCGTGGAACTCGGTGTCAAGAAGAAGAGCTGTGGAAAACCTAAGCGGAAATACCGGGAGTATCCCAGACCGCGGTTGGGATTGTCGTTTCGGCCCAAAGGGACGGAGCCCCGGCCTGAAGATAGGTTTGCTGCATTTCCTCGGTAGGCACTTCAGGAACCTCGATCAGCTCCAAATGCGGCGCATCGTGAAAGCACTGGCCGTCGCGCAGTCCGTATTTCGGCGCGAGAGCGATGATACGCTGCCAATCTTTGTGGCTGAGATTCCAGTCCGGCTGGCCGGTGTTGATATTCATCGGCACGACGTCCACTGCGAAACCGAGCACGTGGTTGCTTTGCGTGCCCTTGGCATTCGTGACTGTTGCGCCAATCTTGTTGCCATCGGCATCGCGCCCGATCTGCCACAGCGCGTCCTGCTGCTCGACTGTAGCGATTCCGCGCGTAACGCGAATGTTGACGGGATCCGGATCGTTCGCGAGTTCATCGATCAGGCCGGTCACGCGCCTGGCGAGTTCCGGATGCACTGGAGCTAATCGCGCTGTGGAAATCGAATCCATGTCAGTGCTGGTAAAGGTGCGCCCAGAGATCCGCTATGCACCCGCACGCAAGTCCGGCCGTAAGAGCCGCAGCACGCGGCGAGCGGCGCGCCACAACTACGGAGAGCAGAAGGATGCCGGCGAGCGCGTAATAACAATGCCCTTTGCCGCTTCGCACGCATGCCCACACGGGATCAGGACCGATAAGAGGCGGGTCTACTTTCATATGTGTCAGTTGACACCTATCGTGGAAGGCCACTGTTAACGGACAGTGGCCAGAACCGGCGCCGTTGGGTTTTATCCCATCGGGGGCACCACTTGCCGCGCTGCTACCACGACAAGATCGATGTGCACTGAAAAACGCGCCATGTGGCATCAAAGGTCCGATGCGCTTCCGCTTCCGGAAAGACAGTTTGGCTATATGTTCTGGCGAGCGGGGCGGCATTTTATAGCCTTTCTTTCGCTTTAGGCCAGGCGTCATCTTGACGCCTTTCTTTGCTGCAGAAATCTTCGCCTTCCATTCGGGAGTAAAAACGCGGCCCTTGAAATGGTTGGACATTCTAGCGTGACGTTCAGGAGCCCAATCATAGCCGTGATTGGCCTTGGTGGCAGCTATACGTTTGGCGATGATCTCAGGAATATTCATGTGCGCCGTATTGCTCCCATGTCTTTCTTGCGTCGTCCGCACTCTCTTTGCGATTAGCTCCGGTGATTGTTTCTTGCCAGTCTGGGCGATCCGCATCTTTTCCCTGGTGCTATCTGGAACATCTAACTGATAGCCAGAGGCGCCGCCTGTTGTGCAGTTGTAGCCGTTCCTGAAAGAATCGAACTGAACAATCAGAAGCCTTTCCACTTCGGAGATGTCGGCGACGGTCTGCGCGTTGGCAAGTTCCTCGATACTAAATGTAGCTATCCCGTACTTGCGCATCGCAGCATAGATGCGGGCGCTCCTGTCAGAGAGGTATGCCTCTTTGTGATCTTGCCAACGGTCAGCCAAGTTGCGTTTGGTGATTCCGATGTAAACCTTCGGCGTTGCAGTGGAGCGGATGACGTAGGCACGAAATATCATTTACTAGGAAGCGGACCGATCCGTTTTTTGTAGCTGGCTACCCAGTCTGTACTGATTTCTTTTTGCGCTTCGGACAGCGATATTTTACCACTGCACACCAGAACGTGGAGAACAGTCTCTAGTTTATCTTTGAAGTGATATTGCGGTGCCATTTGAACCCACAGATTAGCCTGTACATCCGCGCCGCCATCTTCGAGAGCGATGACATGATCCAACTCCATCGTGTTCTGGTGCGGGCAGTTCGTCACTCCGTATTCCGCGCAAACAGCTCTCTTTGTTGCCGCGCTCGTGTGCCGATAATCGCGAGTAGTAAAAGACTTCGAACAAAGGTTGTGTTTGTCCTGAGGATCTGCCGGCAGAGTAGCGTGTAGCGAGCGATTCACGCATTTGTCTATCTGTACCGCGCATGGCGTGAGCTTAGGATCAGGAAGCAAAGCGCCGGTTACCTTAGTGGCTTCGCTCGCGACTTGCGCAGTCTCATTCAGACTTGGGACACATTGAATGTAGTAAGGAAAACCAAGATCATGCCAATCAGTTTTTACGAAACCAGTTCTGCATGTTTGCTCTGGAGTGTAATAGATCTCCGGCTTTGATGTCGGGCCAGACAGTTGTGCGTTCGCGGCGAAGGCCGCGAGCACGATGAGAGCAATCGTTTTCATGCTAGCTCCTTGGCACCCACGGCGGGCCCAGGTGCTGGATTTTAGCATCGGCCGACAGCACAGCCGATGCGAAAGCCTCGTACGGCATGGCGAAGTCGCCACCGCGGCCCCACGAGGAACTCCAAGAGTTACGGATCCAAATCGCGCCGGGGTAGGTCGTGTTCGGGCACTTCACAGTGTCATCGTAGGCATAGCCAAGCACTTCGTGTCCGCCGAGCAATGACTCCTTGTTCGGATCCGGCATCGGCATAAGGCCGTTGGACTTGATGTCGTTCTCGAAAGAATCGTAAACGTTGAAGCCGATGCGTACGCGATAGCCGGAAATAATGCATGTCTTGATGTCCTCGACCGTGAAGATCGAGTGATAGGCACCATTCTTCCACTTGAGCGCTGCGGCGAGCTGCGCAGCCGTGGGCGTGCGATTAAAGTTAAAGGTGTCGTAAGGATCGACCGTCTCTTCGCAAATACCGAACTGGATCTGCGCCTTGCAGGAAGTCTCTCCTGTCGAACCGGTATCGCCCTGATCGACGGAGCCATCTATCTGGCGTTCGATGTAATAGAGAAAAAGCGGAGCCAGGATCGGTGAGACGTTCTCAAACTGCCGTGCGATCGCTTCCCGATCTTCGGTGCCGGCAAACGCAGTGCAGGCCCCCAGGTTTCCCTGGTCCTTGACTGGAGGCATCCACTGGCCGAGATGATCATCTACTGGCGGCAGTGCTACGAGTTTCAGATTCGGGACCGATGCTAGTCCGAATGCACGATGGCTGTGCGGCTTGCGAATGTATCCGTAACGGCGTCCACCAGGAGAAAGAATAAGTTCTGGCATTTTAGTCACCTCATCTATAATGGCGGTCGGCGCGGCATCTCACCTTACGATTGCAACCCATTAAATGTGTACCGCGCCACTTCACTTACAACACCTCTTCGGGATTTACATCTTTCAAGCGCAAGGCAACTGATTGTGCGATGACTATGCGCGCCGTCTGCAGGCCAAGTTCGTAGCCGAGCCGGAAATCGTGGGTGAGCGGGTATGTGGATCCCATCTTTTCAAGCGTGTCCGCACCCATTGCGGACGTGAGCTCTTTCTGTTGGGACTCGCGAATAAATGTTGTCACCGACTTCAGGCCGTCCACGGCTGTTTCGATCTGTTCGGCATTCGGTGAGAGCATTTTACTTAAGGACTCCTTGATTCCGCAGGTCTCTGACTTCCCGATCGTTCTCCATAATGCTTTCCACGTGGAGAGCGACGGGAGTTACCAGCACGAGAACAGAAGACACGGGAGATGTTCCACGAACAGCGTCCGCGGATGCCAGCAACGCAAGATCCTCCGACATTCCGACAGAAATAACCTGCACGAGAGACGGCCGCGACGACAACGAAAGGTTTGCTCCGTAACAAGGCAGCGTGACATGGCTTGCGCACGATAGAGTAGATTTAGCGTCCCAAACGCTCGATCCAACAATGATCGCACACTCTACAGCCATCAGCTTGCTCCGAAAACAGTCGGAGACTGCGTTCGTTACCGCGTCTCCCGCTTGGCTGACTTTTCTTGTTAAGAACTTGCCGCTGGAATGCGCGGCGCGCGCCATCTTATTTTGTGAAAATGCTCTCGCCGGCATAAAAAGTACCAGCGAGAGCAGGATGAGGGTGAGCCTTTTCACTAGAACCGCTTGTACTGGCTGTATCCGTTCGTGTCCAGAATGCCGTTGAACGCAGCCTTGAACTGTGGCAGCGAGCGTTTTTGTGGCGCAGCGCCGGCAAGCGTCTTCGGGAAGGTCCTCAGTGCCGCTGGTGCTGGTGCCGGAGGCAGCAAGGACATGAAGCCAGCGAGTGTGCTCACGATCAATCCGAGCAATCCGGCAACAGTCGAAGCAACCTTCGCATCGGGGATGGTCAGATCGTTCCAGAACTGCGAGATCTCGTTTTGCGCAGCGACCAGCGCCGTAGAGATCTTGCCCACCAGGGTGGCCTTAGCCGCGGCTGGCGCAGCATTGTAGTTGCTGACAGCCGTACCGATATCGGCAATCGCAGCTTTCACGGCTTTGATGATGAGATCGATCGCGGACCCGATCGTGATATTGATCACGCTCTGGCCGGCCAGCAAATCTACAACAGATTGAAAAGCCGCGAGGCCGGTATCGACCCAGGAGAGAATCGTGCTGAAGGATGTGCCGCAGCCGGTCACGAGCAGCGATGGACCGACCGAGAGCGCAAGCAGAAAAGTTGCCCAGGCTTGCCCGAACTTCCTTCTTGTCATTGTTGTTCCCATCGTTTCCTCCTTTGAAAGTCCGAGTGTTACGTAACAGCTGGCTTGCCAGTAATCGTAGCCAGCTTCTTGGCCCGCAGGCGGCCGTAGACTGCAATACCCCATCCGACAAGGGTAACAAGGATCTGGGCTGCCGCGCCTGGGTCAGTGATGCCTAGCGCCGCGTACAGCTTGGGCGATATCGCTCCAAGCGCCATCAGAACCGTACCGTAAAAGGTCACACTGGTGAAAATCGACTTGGTGCCGTTCATTTCATGGCCTCCTTTGGGACCTTCCGCAAGGGCGGCCTTGGGGAATAACCGTACCGGAACCTTAACACATAAGGGTGGTCCGGCCTACGACTAAACTTACCAAGGTGCCCGAGTCCTGAAAGAGACAAGACCGATGCGTCACCGTCCAGTGGTAGTCAAATCCAGACGGAAGTAATCGAGCCACATATCGGCCGCTGTAGCACCGCTCCCGAGCGCTTGCGCGGCGACATCCAACCCGGTATTCGGCAGATCCGTTCCACCGATGCTGCCGCAGACCGCCGAGCCGTCTATTTTCCAGGTGACCGTACTTGAGCCGGTCGCATCGATCTCCACTGTGTGATAGGCACCGCTCGATGAAGCATTTATGCCGGTATCGACTGAGTTGCTCACGCTTGTTGCGCGCTGAACGCACCACCAGTCGGTGTTGCTCTGTCCTGTGCCAGATTCAAAATAAACGCCGTTGGCTGGATTGGAGACGCCGCGGTTATCGACTAGACCTAGACGGCTTGTGCCGCTGGCCCCTCCGTTATTATTGAGGACGCGCCAGTATTCTTTGAACGTGTTGACTTGAGGATTCAACTGGTTTCCGCCGGTGCTATTTATGCCCAGCAGCAGATAAATGTATGCAGTGCCATTGTCAGAGCTGATTCCGAGAATACCAATGGTGTTTGCCAAAACGCTGCTTTGCGGCTGCGGTTGAAGACCGCATCCACCGCCAACGCAGCTTGATTGAACAGTCCAGCCGAGCGCCATGATTGCTGCGTTCGAACTGCTGGAGGCTGTGTATGCCCCGCCCACGAAATCATCGAAGAGCGTGACCGAATTGGGATTGAAGGCAGCAGTTCCAGTCGGCGCTGGGACGTAACTAAAAAACGTACGATCATCGGTGATGGTAGTGATGGTTGAAACGCCTGTCGCGACTTCGGCTATAGGAATGAGCGGCGTTGTGCCGGAAATGAATCCAGTCGTGTTCGAAGCCGGCGCACAAGCCGCAGTGGTATCTAGGTAGACATAGTTCGTTACGCTCGCCGCCATCGTGAGGGTGCTACCGGCGTAAGTATGTTTCGTGCCGTTGCAAATCGCCGTGCCGGCACTGATATTTAACGTCAATCCGGAGCCAGCAGTCGGCCAGTAGCCGGGCGCGACTCCGTTCGTCCACGAAGAGTTCGCCCTAAAGCTTGGTTGCGTGTTGGCAACATCGCTCGTCTGCGGATTCTGAGAATGCAACGCAGCGATGCCCAAAAACGCGAGCACCGCCGAGAACAGAAATAGAAGCCAAAGTTCTTTTTTCATAACAGGAATACCCTCGCGGTTAGACCTGCGTCGGAAGCTACCAAGTAGAGATTGGTGGCGTCGAATGGCGTCGGACTCTGAAGCCAAATCGCGCCAGCAGAGGTCATGGCGATATCCACGACAATAGGCGTATGCCCGAGTCCGTGGGCGACAGTGAAGTTCCCTGGATTGGCCGGATTGATGCTCAGCTGAACAAAGGCATTGCTCGTCGGCGCCGGTTGGCCGCCAGGATTGACCGTGTTATTGGTCGCAGTATGGTTCGCGACAACCGAGCCCATGTAAATGTAGCCCGGCTGCAGGTAGTTCACGCTCGCGAGCGTCGTTCCGATGAAGGATGTCAGGTTCGTCGCTCCGGGCGTGTCGCCGACATAGCCAGGGTCATAGATCGTCACGTAGTAAATCTGCGTGTTGCCGGCGCCAGGGTCCGCAATCGTGAAGTTTCTGGCGTTGTAGACGGTCTGGTTCGACGGGAAAGTTGCCGTGGTCTGCGCCATGGCGATATTGGTCGCCGTGGTCTGTGACAGCGGCGACGCTGGACTGATCGTGTACTGCAAAACGTTCTGCGACGAAGTGCTACCAACTGTTCCAGTGGGCGTATAGGGGTAGTCGGTAACAGCCGTTAAAGATGCCGTGCCGAAACGGTTCTGGCTGAACTGAACAAATTTGAAATGCAATGTCTTGCCAATCCAGTTTGGATCCATGTTCAGCTTGAGGATCCCTTGAGACACTTCGCCCAGGCTGAGAGGACCAAGGAAACAGAAACGCCCGGGGGTGCTGTGGAGCACGCCGTTTGAAACCGCAGGCGCGCCAAAGACAGCTCGTCGCAAATGGTTCGTGCCGCCGCCAGTGGCCTTGAGCGTGTACTTGCTGGTTGCGGTGAGCGTCGCCACAGCGTAAGTCATCAGCTCGTAAGGGATCGTTGCGTTGCCGCCAGCGACGTAGCACGGATAAGTGAAAGCGTCTTCGTCGGCCACCTGATAAGAGGCCAACACTCCGATCGATTCAGTGAGATCGAGTGCAAGATCGTTGGTTGTGTCTTCGTCAGCATGCGCCGGCCAATTGGAAGTCAGCACGCCGGTAATCGCGCTGCCTATGATCGGCGGGCCTATCTGGTTGTAGGAGTTTGCGCCGTCCGTGCTGACGTAGACAAAACATCCACCATAGTTCGGGTCGCTATCGCTCACCGCAATCCAGAGCTGCGGCATGGTGGGATTCTGCGTGAGCCGCGAAACAGGCTCGATGAAGATCGGTGTGTTGACTGCGGCAGGGATAGCCGTGCTCGGCTGGTTCGGCGTCGTCTGCGTGTACTCAACGGTGCCCTGGTTGCCGCCACGCGGATCGTGGACGCCATAGATGAACGGCTCAGCCTCGCAATCCAGCTCGAAAGTGTCGCTCTCCTGAACGCTCGTGATGCGCACCGGAACGGTCGGCACATTTGCTTGTGCTTCCACCGGGAACGGCATCAGCGCGTTTATTGGCAGCGTGATTAAATCCATCGGCTCCAACAGCGACCATTTGGCATTCAGTTTGAACTTATAGGTATTCCTGATTTGCGTGAGCCTGCGAACAAAAATGCCCAGCAGCATTTGCGAGACTTGCTCGCGAACCACCATGTCTAGCTGGACTGGCGTGTCTTTGCGGATGCCGTAAATCGCAACCGTGGACTGTTCCGGCTGCGAGCTCGTGACCGCGTCATAGTCGTTTGCGCGATTCGGATGCGTTATGGCTTGTAGCGGCCAGGAATCTACCTGGGCCTTGCGTTCCACGGTGATGGGCGGCTGCGAAGCGTCGCCAGAAATGAAATCCGCAATGGTTAGATTGGCTATCGGTCCAGGACCTGTTGGCGCATTGTAGATCGCACCGTTTCCTACGCTGCTTACTTCCGACCAGGGGATGACCTTCAGCTTGAATCCGGACCAGACAAACGCCACATTCGCGGCCTTGCCGATATCGGTGAGCCAATCCGACGCCTTGCGCTGGCTCGTCATGGCGAGCGAGCCCCACAAACCATTCGCCTGGCACTGCTTGCGCGCGACATCGAGTGTGCCGCCAACCTGATCGTCAAGGATGTCGCCGAGAGGGAAAAGCGACGGATATGAAGGCGGCGTCGAGTTCTTGAAAGCGAAGATCACCTGGATCCAAGTGCTGCTGTGCGAGATGTCGTTACTCACCTGGAAGATGTTTGGATACCTGATTAAGCGCCCATCGACCCACAGATAAAGAGCGCTCGTCACATTCCTGAACCAATGAGACGCTGCCTTTGTATTCAAAGCAGTATCGGCCGAACTGGGAGGGACCAAGATTATGTTGCACAAAAACTCTGGATTTTGCGCCGCATTCGTAGTGGTTATCGCAGTGGTTGCAGGTCCGGTTCCGGATGCCGTGATGATTTGATCGATCGTGTCCAGGCCGGCGACTTCCAGAATCGCCATGTCGATGTTCCACGCGGCGAAGTTGATCGGGGCGAAGGTGACTAGGTTGTTCGCTGCCGTGTTCGCGGCCACCTGCGCATAAAAGACTTGTTGGTGAACGGCGCTTGTCCCTGTTGGAAAAACTTTGGTCCAACTATTGCCGGCCGCGTCGCTGATCTCGAGATCCGCGGCAGTGCCAACGGTGATGATGCCGATAAGCCAGTTACCCTTGGTGTTCGGCAAATCGAAAGACAGCTTGCCGCCGTTTCCGAAAATCTCCGAGTAAGACTTGGATTGCACGATGCCGGGGAAGTTGTTGCAGCTCAGGCCGTGCTGAATTTCGCCGAGTCCGGAGGATCCGCCGATCGCAGTCTGCGTGGGCCCAGACTTGAAGATGTCCTCGATCATGTCGATGAAATCGGCATCGCCAGCAGCCGGAGTGTCCGCGCCGTTGATCATCAGCGGGAAGCCGCCCATCACTTCGTAGTTGAACAGCGGCAAAGTCTGCGACATTCCGACGTCAGCTCCCAGGATTCCGACGCCGGCAAAGTAGGGATAAATGATCTGTTGGGTCGGCGAGAAAAGGTATTCGCTTCCATTGCCGAGAGAACTCTCAAACGTGTTGCCCGGGAAGCTGCCGAGCGGCGATGCGTGTCCTGGCGTGTTGGCCATGTAATAAATATGGATGGTGAACGGAGCAGGCCAACTGAAGTTCGCAGTGCCCGCAACGGATAGCCAATCGAGAGTGATCGTTGGACCTTGACCAGGCAGCCACCTGAAGATAAACGGCGAACGGCGCAGCGTGGCCTGCCAAACAGGATCAGGTCCTTGATGATTCGCGTTCCAGAAAGGGATCTCGTAGTTGCCGCTGTAAGTGGCCGAGCCTAACTGCGAGCCGTAATCATTGAACGTCACACTGTACGGAGCCACGATCGAAACGCCGACGATCGCGTAGAAATCGGAATCGACAAAGCTGATGACGTTCGATCCGAACGGCGATAGACCTGTCTGCGTGTTGACCTTGGCAACCAAAGCGTACTGCCTGGCGCCATTCATCCAGAAGTTCAGGACCGTGGTGATGGGATTGTGGCCGAGCAGGAAATCGATATCTTCGACGTACGCTTGCCCGCCCTTGGCCGTGGCTTTCTTTGATTGATTGGGATTCTTGCGGAGATTGTTGGCCCAGATCATCAACGGCGAGACTTTCGTTATGCCGTAGATCACTGGAATGGCCGCGCCGTAAACAGCCGCCTGTGGCAGGATGCCGGCAGCCCAAGGCTTGATCTTCGACTTCTTAAATACTTGCACGTTCGACTCCGGCAATCCTATCCGACCAGCGCGCTACCACGTCAAAGATCGCTACTTCGTGGCCGGACCAGAGCCAATGAAGGCTCGCATCAGCTTGTTCTACGCCGTAGCCTGCCGCGTGGATTACTGTTGGCCACTTTACGATGATGCCGCCGTGATTGTAGACCTTGCTCTCTGGACCCCTTATGAGGGCGATATTCCCTGGCGACGCCTCAAGCGTGCTCCACGAAACTCCCTCAAGAACTTTGTAGCCGTGGCGCAGCACGCGCAGCATGTATTTCTCGGTTGTGGTGTGGCACCACCAGTCACCTGAATAAACCCCGAGTTCCTCTTCGTTGACTAGCCCGCAGTTTTGGAGGACGCATAAAATGAAGGAAGCGCAATCAACCCCTGCTCCTTTGACCATGGCACCAGCGTGATATGGAGTTCCACGAAACGACAACGCCTCCGCAATGATGCGGTCTCGCAATGCGCTCATCGATTCCATCTGGCTACCCATCAGAGCGCACTAGTCGCAACGGGTACGAAAGGGAAGCCAAAATACGATCCGTCCTGTAAATGTCGCGGGAAGGCAATGCTTGCCGCAAACCTGTCGTTAGTTCCAGGGATCCACGGCATCGGCTTGAGCAATAGGAACTGGTTGTAGTTCACGCTCGAAATCGTCACCGATTGATTATCTTGGATCGTGCTGAACATGCCCGCCAAAGTTGATCCGGAGACAAACAGGAACAGCACAAAACCGTTTATGAAAACATGGTTCGGGAAAATGGTATTCGCAATCGGCGATGCACACACCGCGTTGATGACGTTCGTGGTGGACTGCGGGCCGATAGTGAACTGAGGAACAGCTGTGGTGCCGGCCGGAGGCGTGAATGCCTTGAAGGCCGCAAGCGCATTGGTCACTTCGACGGTCTGCGTCGGAACGTTTTCGTTGACCACATCGAGAAACGAGTTGACCGTGAACTGGATGTCTCCGCGCCTGAAAGTTGTATCGGCGATTCGGCCGCCAAACAGTTCCATCGCGCCCCAAGTATTCGCATCGCCAGCCGTAGGCATGAACGTCTTCCAGACGCGCACGCGCCAGTTATCGTAAAAACCGATGTTCGCGAGCTCGTAGGGTCCCGCGGTCTGCGTGTTCACCGTCCAGGGCACAAGCTTTGGCGACCAGGTGAGATCGAGCGAGGAAACTTCAAGGCCGATCTTTGTTCCTACTGTTCCTCTTCTGATGTTTGCGGGAAGGAATGTGCCCCACAGCGGCCAACTGAGTGGCGACTCGTAATCGGTCAGCCACCACGCCATCGGATCTTCTGGCTCGCCGATCAGGTAGAGATGGGCCATCCGAAATGTGTGGCCGGCGAGCAGGGCGGCTGCAACCGTTGCAGTGGTATCAACTCCAGCTCCGCTGAGGACCTGCCTCATACGGTCGGCACACGAGAGCTCATCAGTTCAAGCATTCCCTTTCCGTTCTTTGTGCTCTGTCCTCCTATAGTCCATAAATTATCCATGAATTTTTCGAAGTCCTGGCTGTCGGTTTCGAAACGCACGCGGAAATAAAAACTGAAAGAAGCCGTGATCGGCCCTGCCGGACCCGGGTTGTAGCCTTGATCTGTCCAGACTAGTGAGCCGGTGCCGTCCGGAGTAGTGCCGCCGGTATCGTTCCAGGCTGGCTGCGAGGCTCCGGACGTACCGGCTGTCGTGACTTTCTGGATGTGGCCCGCCGGATCCAGAATCGTGTTATTGAGCAGATAAGCGTGACCGCTCTGCCAAACGCCGTTCGTCGTGGGATTGGTCCACTTGATGTACATGCCCATGAAGGAAAACCCAGGTATTGCTAGGCCTGGCCCGAGAAATGTGTAGTTTGTGCCGCCACCTGTTTGCGTGACACCATTCGCCTTCACGACAAGGCCGGATCCGCTCAACGGATTAAGATCGGTGACGTCCTCGTAGAACTGCCCGCCCATCCAGCGCTGGATCGGCGTGTAGTACGTCCCCAAACCATCGTTGACTATTTGCATGGTCTGCGCGGTGACGGTGTTGTCGTCCGGATCGGTGAACAGGAAGTCGTCGAACTGTCCGTTCCGCGCCATGAAGAAACCCATCAGCGTCGCGAGATCCGTGTAGGGAGAAAACGGCTTGGTATTGTTCGGGCTAATAAAATTGTCATATAAATATTCGTAGATCAGCCGCCAGTGCCAGATCGGATTGCTCGTTTGGATCACGCGCACTTCGTACCGATTGGCTGAAGGCTGTACAAAAGTAAACTCCTCAATTTCCTTTAAAACGGTAAACGTCAAACCGTGGATCGCAGAGGGGTAGACACTGTTGCTCATAGGCTCGGCAGCTCCCCGCGGCGGATGCCCATCCGCACGGCCCTAATGATGTCGTCATGGGATAGATTATTGTTGCGTGCGTTGATATTCACGCCGATGTTCTGGCGCTTCGACGAAGTGTTGGTAACACCACCGCCAGCAATAATGCGCTGGAGTCCGGTTGAAAGTGATTCAGGCAGAACCATTTCTTTCGCGTGTGCGAAGATGGCCATGTTTTCGGGAACGAGCGCGCCGCGCTGGGCCTGCCCCACAGCTTCCGTCTCAGCGAAAGCGGCGCCAGCGATGCCAGGAGCCGCCGATATGTTTAGAGGGAATGGCAACGCCGTCATGACAGAGGCGAAAGCGCCAGCCGCTGCGAGACCGGCATCCATCTGAATCAGGGCCTCATCAGTCGTGAGCTTTATGGCCGCCTTGGTTGCCCCACCGCTTACCAGCGTAGCGATGCTTTTGGCCAGTGAACTTTTCTCCAACAAATCCACGATGATGAAATGCTCGGCCCATTTCAGGCCCATCTGCAAGATATCGTTGGCAACCGATGCCAGAATGGTGTTGCCCATTTTTATGAATATGGTGCTGACTTTCGTGGTGCTGGTGATCAGCTCGTTCGCGACCCGGGCGAAAGCCTGGTTGATTCCGGTGAACGCTTTGGTCCAAAACTCTTCCACCTTCAGCGCTGCCTGCTGTTGGCTTAGTGCGATCTGATTGTCGATGGACTTGATCTTGTTGGCGCTATCCTGTACGGCCTTAACTTCCTCGTTCAAGAATGCTTGGTATTTGGCGCGTGTCTCTGGCGTCGCGCCGGCCAAAAACGCAGTCTCGCCTGCACTTCCGGATGCCGCGCCAGTCAAAAGATTCCTTTGTTTTTCCAGGCCTTCGATGATGATGCGCAGCTTGTCATCTTCCAGCTTCTTGAGACCCTCCAGTTCCTGGATGTCGAGGGCCTGATTGATATTCAGTCTCGCGAGCCCTGTGACATGTGCGATGTCGAGTTTTACTGCTGCGATAGCTTTGGTCGACGCCAGCGTTTTTTCCTCTTCGGCAATCGAAGCCAGAGCCATTTCCTCATTTGTTTTCCTTGTCTCCTCGGCCGCCTTGAGTTGAGCTTCAGACCCGGCTATGAAACGTTTGGTGCTTTCAGCGTCCTGTTCTTCTTTGCTCCTTGTTGCGAACTCGTCTTCAAGCTTAATCGCGGCTTCGATTCCATCGGCCACCGTACGCCAATACTTGGTTGCTGCTTTATCTTGCTCCAGGAACAGGTCTACGGCTTGCCTCGCGCGCTTTTCTCTTTCTTTCTCAGCGTCAGCCACACCGGTGGCCACGTCCTTCGGAATATCCACTAACTGTATTTCCTGTATTTTTTTGGCCGTTTCATCAATGGCCTTTTGGGCTTCGGACATTTTCGCCGTGAGTTCGTCCCATGCCTTACTGCCGGCGCGAACACCGCCAACATGCTGGTCCATCGCCACACCGAGGCGTTCATGCGTTTCAGGATCGAAAATCTCGATGTCCTTGCTCATTCCGTCACGCTGCGTTTGAAGATCGCGCAAAGTAACCGTTTGCTCCTGGAGCAACTTGGCGTAGTCCTTGGCTGCGGCTATTTCATCCTTGACGGCAACGGTGCTCTTCTCCGATCCTGTGAGACCTATCTGATTCAGGTTGCGCTGCTCGATTCCAAGCTTGGTGATCCAGACCAGTTGTTCTTGGTTGGCTTTCACCGAATCCTCGTAGGCCTTTTGAGCTGCTTTATCCCAGCCTTCGAATGCGTCAACGGCGTCTCCTATTTTGGAGATCATGTCGACGAGGAGTTCGATGAAGCCGACTACCAGAAATGCAGGGAAAAGATCGTTAATAATTGGAATCAATCCAGACATTCGGGACGCGAGGCGAGCGAAAGCATATTCCATGCCGCCGACGCTGTCGGTTGCGGCTCCCAAGATCTCTCGTGCTTTCGCGCCAGCAATCGCAGTCTGTTCGAATCCTACGCCGGCACCTACTGCGGCCTTGGCTACCCGTTCCAGTTGAGGAGCGGCAACGCCGGCAGCTGAGCCAACGGCAGCAACGGCTGTCGCAGCTTCTTTACTGCTGTAACCGAGCGCTTCAAGAGAAGCGGCCGCGGCGGTGGCGCTGCTGCCCTGCTCCAAATAGCGTGCTGCCGTAGCCTGCGATGCGTCGCCAGCAACCCTGGCCGCCTCGCCAACTTCCTTGAACTTCGTGGCAAGAATACTTACAGCTTCTGAGGCTGATTTGGCGCCGGCTGTGATTGGTCCAACGTCAAACTCTGTCGCGATCTTCAGTGTGTCTGCCATGCGGTCCTTTATTGTGGCGGAGGAATGTTCATGTGCTCGCCGCGCTTAGAGCGCGCCACGGCTTCTTGAATATGGCCTGGCGCACAATCCAAGTGCCGTGCGCCAGTGACGGACTGCAGCGCCATGCGAACATCTTCAGCGGATGGTGATGGACGCGCTGGGCGCGCTGAGCTGCCAGTTCCTTGCAACTGATAAACAAATGTTTCATCGCCCATTTCTTTCGCTCGCTGTTCCCGCCACGGCTGTTTTTTAGACTCGAATCCGACGAAAGCTCGCACGAGTTCGTGCACGGGCGGATACTCGTTCCAATACTCCACCAAGTTTCCCACAAACATAAAATCCATCGCGCCCACATCTTCTGGCGATAGCCCTAGCGCGGTAGCAATGCGGTTGCGGCATCGAATCAGGGCTACGTCGATGTCGCCAACGCTTCCCCCGGTTGGGCAAGTTTAATGCCGCTCATTCTGAGGATCTCATCGTGCAAGTAGAAAACGAAAACCATGTCGAGTTCGGCACGCACCCGCTTAACGTCCCACGGAGCATTGCCGTTGGTATTTCCGGCCGCCTTGTTCAAGGAAGCGCAGACCGTTTGGAGCACTCGCTCGGTCCAGTCTGCTTCGGTTGGGGGCGGATTTTTCGCTTTCAACTCGCGGTTGGTTTTCAGGTATTCCTCGGCGGCGTCAAAACTGAACGGGGCTATTTTTACTGTGAATCCGTCCATCGTGATATCACGGATACGCATGCTCACCTTCAACTTGTGTTTTGGATTTTTGTGGCTGCGAGCATTCCCGCGGGGAGGCCACGGTACTTCTGAACTTCTCTGGCGGATCTCGGGAGCCGCTCAATCTTCCTGCGAGGGCGTCTCCGGATTAAAGTGGGTGCCGAGGAATCAGCTCGGCACCCTAAAGGGAGAATCAAACTTGAGCATTGCACTCAAGATGTCTTGAAGTGACAACACAGAAGAATGATCCAGACGCGATGATAGGGAAATCGATTACCTTTGTCAACGAAGAGACTTAAAATATAAAGGGCCTGCGCCTAGAACGCAGACCCGAAGAGCACCGCACCTAATAGGAGGCGCGATGGCCTGTCCTACCGATAATACTCTCCAAGAACGATTCTGGAAGCATGTTAATAAAAACGGACCAATCCCGGTGTCATGCCCGGAGTTGGGGCCGTGCTGGATTTGGACCGGCTCGGCGAATCAATCCGGGTACGGGCAGATTGGCACGTCCAAAGGTTTGCAAGTAGTCCATCGGCTGCATTGGACGTGGCGACACGGCGAGATTCCACCAGGAAAAGAAGTGATGCACCGCTGCGATACCACGCGCTGCGTTCGGCTCGGGCATCTATTTCTTGGCACTCACACCGACAACATGCACGACATGATGACGAAAGGACGAAACAACCAACCCTCTGGAGATGCACACTATCAGCGGAAGCTGACAAGGGATGATGTGGAAACGATAAGAACCTTGTGGTCGCAAGGCGTGCCGCAAACGGAACTAGCCAAACGCTACAGCAGGAAGACCAACACCATTTCTAAGATAGTTAACAGAAAGCGCTGGTTATAAAGTAGGTACTAGTCCTCGTAAAATTCTCCGACGTAACCGGCCGCATTTGCGAACGCTTGGCCTTCGATATCGGAGATGGTGTAATCGGCGCGCTTGAGAGGAGCAGTGAGTTTGCCAGCCTTGCAGGCGTAAAGATCCAAATAGTTCGGGATGCCGGCAGTCAGTTCCTGATACGGCTGCGACAGAAGCATTTCAAACTGCGGGCCCCAACCTTGAATGTGATTCTGAACGACGAGCACGCGGCCGGTCCCTAGTTGATAGCGGTAGCTGACGAGGATGGCCTTGTTGTTGTCGGACACATTGAACGTGTACAAACCGGCGCTGACGTTGTACTGGCCAACAGCGGGGGCTCCAGTGACTTTCTGGAAAAGCTGGAAGTTGGACGCGTAGAGGACGCCCATGTCCTGCGTGAACACAGCAGAGTGGCTAACCGTGTACGTAGTGCTAACGAGCGTGGTTGCTTCTTGCACCTGCGGCACGCCGCCGCCAGGCCCCGTTCCGGAAGCGTTCGAGCCGGCCGAGATATTGTCACCAAAATACAGGTTGTTCCACGTGTCGATCGAGAACCGGCCGAAGCCTGCCTTCCACGTGATTTTCTTATCGGAGATCGCAGTGTCGTCGGGAAACTGGAACTGGCCGCGGAGTTCTTTGATGGTGGCGTCGATGGTGATATCGACGTCCTGCAGGGTAGCGAACCAAATCGGGGATGCGTTGAAAACGCCGCCGAAGAACGGCCCTGGCAATGCGAAAAGTTGTCCCGCGCCGAAAGCTATTCTCGTATGGCTACCCTCTTAAACTACGGCGCAAGGCTAGCCCAAAAAACGTGCAGGAGCAACAACCAAAACTATATTCCCAACTCTACGGCGATACGCCAAAAAACCGCGATGTTGTTATCTTCGAACTCACGGCCCCATTCCGAGCCGCCGTCGATCCAGGCATTGTTGACCAGGCCGCCTAATGTCTGGCGCTCCCCGAAGGATGATGGCGTCGAACCGAGCTGCATGGCGGCATCGATTTGGTCGGCGATATTGTTGATCGTGGTTTCGCCGTTGATTTGTGCCGTCGGATCGGACGTTACGTAAAGCCAAAGGTTGTAGTGGATCCTGTACTTGGTGAGGCCGATGTGCGCCTGTTGCCCCTGGATGTACTCTTCTGTGGCCGGACCGCCCTTGAAGAGCGTGAGAAAGGGTTTCTCGGATTCATTCACCGACGTCCAAATCCGCGGCACGCGCGTAATGTTGGAACAGAGGGCAGCAAGTGGCGCATAGCCGCTGAGCAGATTGAAGAGTGCAACGGAAATGTCTTCACGGGCACTTTTCATTGAGTGCGGAACCGCACTGCTGCGTCAAATGTCCAGACAGCCTGCTCGAGGCCTTGAAGCGCGGTGATTTTGAGCTGATACCGGCTGCCAACGGTGGCATTAAACGTGTTCGGAACGATGCCCTGGTAATTGCCGTTCGATGCCGGAATGTAGGTCAAAGGCAGGCTGTTAATCACGGGATCTGCATTGCCTTTTTCATCCATCAGAGTCGCTGCCACTGTCGCTGCGTCCAAATAAGCACCGCTCAAGAAATCCTGCAAACCAGTGACAGAAATAACCGTTGAGTTCAGCGGATAGAAAATCTGTGGATTGACGGTCATTTTTTTAGAAGGTGATCACGCCGCCATCGCTATCGCCGCCTGTTTCTTGAAATGCCACAGCGTAGGCACCATTGAGACCTGCGGATGCAATCCACGTCGTAGGAGCTGTGAGTGATCCCACAGTCATGCTGTGTCCAAATCCATCTCCGAAAGACGTTGTGCCGTCGTAAGTAAACCCCGCGCCTGTTAAGCCGCTCACGGCACCAGCCCCTCCTGACATCACGACGATGAAATCACTATTCCCCGAGAGTGTCAGCGGCACTCCTGAACACGAAGTGCATGAAGCGTTTGCAACCTTGTTTCCTGGGTTCGCCCCTGAATCTAATGCAAAACGCGGAAGCGTCGATATGGCTTCCCACACGATCACATCGGCGGTTCCGGTGAAAGTAGTAACCGGCTGACTGAAGGACGTGATGCCGCTGTTGGATTGCAAGCAATAATAAATATCGTTCAGGTCTCCCGCTGGCGCATATGCCGCCGGAGCATTGGGAGCATGCACCCAGGGAAGGGCGCAGGCGCCCGAAGGTGGTGCGCCCATCACATCGGTAAAAGCATTATCTTCGAATCCAACCACAAGAAGATGGTTTGCTCCGGTCGCTGAAAGAGAAACTACACAAGGGCTAACCGTGCAACCGGCTGCAATGTGTTGCACCTGGGTTTGCGTCCAAGCGCGAGCTTCCGGAATGAAGGCTAAGAACAACAATGCTGTCAATATTCTCACGGTACGATTCTACTCCTAACTGGCCACCTTTATGCTAGCTGCAATTACCGCACTGTTCACTGAAGGCGTTCCCACAACCTGCGATGCAACCGAAGGCGTTCCCAAAACCAGCGGCGTCACGGAAATAGAAGCAAAAATGAACCCGATGTTCGGCGGTTGCAACTCCACAAATACAGCGCCAGAGCTCGCCAGCACGGCCATGTCAAAGGTTCGGTTGATCCAGCTTTGGTAGGCTGGTCCGAACTTATCGATGCTGACGGTTTCTGGCCTTAGCAGGGCTCCGGCGTCGATTACGGACTGGCCAAGCTCTGCTGTCCTCTTCGCCAAATATGTCGGCTGCGAAGCCGGCTGCCACCACTTGTCGAAGCTGACGATCTCCGTTAGGACGAGCGTTTGACCAGAAGCAGCCGGGACGGCGGAATTGAATGGCCGATTGACCCAGGCTTGGTAGTCAGGCGCCCACTTATCGATCCTGATCGTTTCAGGCTTCGGATCAATGATGAATTGCTGCAGCTCCGCAGAACGCTTTGGCAGATACGTTGGTTGAGAAGTAGGCTGCCACCATTTGTCGAGCAGAATCTTCTCTGGCGGCGGTATTACGGTCTGAGTGAGATCAGCCGAGCGCGTCGGCAAATATGTCGGTTGCGAGGCTGGTTTCCACCACTTATCTAGCGTGACCGTTTCGATAGGCGGCTGAGGGATGTAAATGCCGCCCGATGCTTGCTGAACGGCTGAATTAAATGGACGGTTTACCCATGCCTGATAGTCAGGAGCCCACTTGTCCAGACTGAACAGCTCCGATGGAGCTATTACGGTCTGAGTTAAATCTGGCGTTCTTGCAGGCAGCCGTGTGGGGACAGATGCCGGCTGCCACCACTTATCAAGTGTTACGACTTCCGGCGGAATGATGACAATTAAGCCGCCACTTGTGTACGTCGCTACCGGCCAGAGCCGCGGAATACGATCCGGATAATTAGGATTGAATTTATCGATGCGAACTGTTTCTTGCAGCGTGAGCTGCTTCGCATCGATTGCCGCCATTCCGGAAGCTGCCTCGGCGGCATAGATCTTCTTTTGCAGCGACAGGTAAGCGGCCGGGTATTCTGGCTGTTCCATCCACGCATCGACGTGAACGGCTTCCTTCTGCGTGAGTAGCTTTGGATCAATTACAGACTGGCCAAGTTCTGGACACCGCTTTGCTAAATACGTCGGCTGAGCTGCGGGCTGCCACCACTTATCTATCGTGACAAGTTCGCCAGACTTAAGCAGAACAGTTGGATCGATTACCGTCTGGCCGAGAACAACGCAACGAGCCGCCAAACGCGGTGCGATGTCCACATAGTCGGCTTGGAACTTTTCAACGAAGACAGCTTCAGATGCGGTCGAAATAGCTGTGATTGCCCCGGAGGCTGGCTGCGATGCAGGACGAACCAAACGATCTGGATATACAGCCGGAACTTCAGTGATCAGCACTGCCTGGCCAGGATCGCGGACGATCTGAGTTAATTCAGCGACACGCTTTGGCAGGTAAGTCGGCTGAGATGGAGGCTCAAACCACTTGTCGAGACTGACAACTTCTCCGGAACTCCATGCCAATCCAGAAACGTAGGTCGCTTGTGAAAACGCTCTAGCTAGCGAAACTGGATAATCGGGCAGCCACTTATCAGGTGTGATCGTTTCGGAAACTAATACCGGCAAAACGGATGCCGGTGCAAGCGCAGCGAACGACGGGATCTTCGCGATGCTATCCGGGTAGCTGGCTTTGAACTTGTCGGTTGAAACAGCTTCCTGGGCTGTAGAGACGACATTGACAGAGCCAGATGCCGCGTATGTTGCTATCGCAAACGGCCTGGCGAATTGGCTTGGGTAATCCGCATACATCGGCGAATAGGCGCCGTGCAGCGTGAGGAAGGCCTGTTGGTGTCCAGGGACAGTAAATAGATCGTATGGGTAGGGCGGCCGGACTGGATCAGGCTGCTCATGCCACCACTTGTCAATGGTGATTACTTCGACTACCGCCGTCGACGGGCCAACAAAGGCGCTGCCTGAACTGACGCCAGTGCGACGGCGTAAGAACGATTGCGAGGATGGTTGGCCCCACGCATCGATTGATCCTGGAACTACCGTTGCGGCCACTACGAATGGACTGCTATAGCCAGATGTCAGATATGCAGGGCTGAATGGACGCGGGAAACTGTCTGGATATGTGGATTTGAACTTATCAACCGAAACAGTTTCTTTTTGCGTCAGGAGTTTCGGATCATTTACGCTCTGCCCAAGTTCCGCTGATCGTTTAACCTGATAAGTCGGCTGGCTCGCCGGCTGACCCCATTTGTCGAGAAGTATCAGCTCGATCGGAGTGATGTATATGCCACCGCTAGCCGTGTAAGTAGCTCGCGGATAGGGGCGCGCATTCCAAACCGGATAGGTCGGTCCGAAGCGGTCAATGCTGACCGTTTCTTGCTGCGTCAGGGATTTCGCATCGGTGACCGATTGGCCTGGCTCATTGCGACGCGGCTGATAGGTTGGCTGAGATACTGGCTCAAACCACTTGTCGATGGTTATCGTTTCAGCGGCGGCTACGACCTGAACAATGGATGGTTCTGGCGCAAACGACGCAATCCTAGAAGGAACAAATAATGGCTGCGATGGCGGCTCAAACCACTTATCAAGAGAAATAACCTCGCCACCAACGAAAACACTGCCCGAGCAAACGCCGGTACGTCGCCGCAAGCTCGGCTGCAATGACGGCTGGCCCCACTTGTCGAGCGTGACGACTTCCGCAGCTGCGGCAAAGACAAACGGCCCAGTGGCACCAGAAGCGATATACGTTGCTGCTGGATATGGTCTCGGTAGTGAGCTCGGATAATTCGGATGCCAGTGATCCTCGTAGCCGTGAATGTAGGCAAAAGCCTGCTGATGACCAGGGACGGTGAACAGATCAAGCGGATAAGGCCGGGGCAGCCAGTCGGGATAGGCCGGTTTGAACTTGCTGATGGTGACTTGCTCTTTTTGCGTGAGCAGATTCGGATCAGTAACCGACTGACCTTGCTCACTGCGACGCGGCTGATAGGTCGGCTGAGATACTGGCTCAAACCACTTGTCGATGGTTATCGTTTCAGCGGCGGCAGGAGTGAAAACTGGTGCGCTGGATCCAGAAGCTGCATAGGCTGCTTCGGGATATGGTCGCGCTATCGATGCGGGATAATTCGGATGCCAGTGATCCTCGTAGCCGTGAATATAAGCAAAGGCCTGTTGATGACCTGGAACAGTAAAAAGATCAAAAGGATATGGTTGTTTGAGCGGTTGCGAAGGTGGCTCAAACCATTTATCGATGGTGACCGTCTCTGCTGGTACGGTAATTGGTGCAACGGTCTGGGTTAAATCAGCAGTGCGCTTAAGCTGGATCGGAACAATCGCAGGGAACTCCGGACGCCAACTCCCATTGCCCGGATAATCAAGAACGCCAAAGTTGCGTTCATTGCCAGACGAAGCGGATAGTGCCGCCGGATATCCTTGAGGTCTATATGTTGGCTGGGAAGTTGGCTGCCACCATCGATCTAAAAAGACTGGAGGTGGCGGAACGAATGCACTTCCGGAACACACGCCATAATTGCGACGGCGCAAATATTGCGATGGCGGTGGCTGACCGAATTTGTCGAGAAACGGTTCTTCTGGCTCTGATGCCTGTTCTACGTCGGATGGCGCTTGGCCGGATGAAGCGGAGAGCGCTGCATAGTAGTTCCACTGCGGACTGCGTGGAACGATCGAAGTATATTCAGGCCGCCAATTACCATTACCGGGATAATCCTTGACGTCGAAGTTGCGCTGGCTTCCTGAAGCGGTCGATAGAACGATTACAAATGCTGCTGCTGCGATAGCCCAATTTCTCTGCGGCGGTGTCGGCGGCTGCATCCACGCTTCGGGGTGAACCGTTTCGGCAGTATTCGGCGGGGTTACGACCGGCTGGACTTTTTCTTGATATTGCCAGCGGCGCGGCATGGTCAATAACCTACGATTTCAGGCTTCCAGTGACCAAACGGAATCGGTGGAGACTCTCGGCCAGGAACTTGGCTATCAATCACATCTACTGCCAAACCGGTTCCAGGCGTGATGATCTCCGCTGCCGATGCCGTTACGCTTTCATCTACCAGATTAGAAAACGTGCCCGTGCCGGTTGTCGTGCATTCCCAAAAGACTTGGATGTAAAGGTATTGGTTCGCTGCTAGCGTGGTGGAAGAGCCAGAAAAGGTCGCCGCAAAACGGGTTGCCGTAGTGGTCAACGTAATCAGCCCTGAATCCGCGGTGCCGATCAGCGAGACTTTTGTCACGGTCGTTGTCGTAGCCGTGACGACATAGATTTCGCAGATCGCATGGCCTGTGTGTGCACCACCTGACGCCCGGAGCAGTTCGAAATTTACCGTCCACGTGCCAGCCAGAAACGTTACGAGCGGTTGGGTATCGTAGAACCATCCCTTGCCAGTGCCAGTGATCGTGCCGCCAGGCGTGCCGGTTACGTTCGCTCCCGGGCCCACATTGTAGTTTGTTGAAGCGACGGGAACGAACGCAGTGCCGTCCGCTGTGCCGCCAGAGGTCGCACCTTCGGTCAGGCTGAGCTGATTTACGCTAGCATTGCTGCTGACTACGCCTGAGGCGGTAGAGCGTAGGAATAGTGTGAGGGCTGCCATTTGTCAGTAAACAATAGCGTCGCGCATCTGCAAAACAGGAATCCTAACCGTCTGCAACATGCCGGATGTCAACACGAACAGGTTGTAGAGAAAGCCAGATGGACTGATAAGCGTCACGGAAAGCGGATAGCCGCCATTCAGAATCGGCGTGACAATCAACGGTGCGCTAAGTTGCCAGGAGTTGCCGCTGGAATCGTTCAAGATCGGGAAGTTGGAAGTATTCGTGGCAGGACTGAAAGTGGACGTTATATCGCCTATATCGCTAACGCCAAGTACCCAGTTACCGACGGCCGGGAGTTGAATGCCTTGTTGGTCTTGCTGAAACTCAAATGGCTTGAGCGGCCCGACTGCGCCTACAGTTCCACCGCCGCCAAGTCCTGGCATTTATCCTCACCTTAGTTTAGGGACATCATCAACGCATATTCGGGAGTCCAACTCGATCCGGTCACTGATGGCGTGACGGCAACGTTGAGTGCACCGAACGAGTTGGCTGTGAGCCCTGTCGTGTCCACGTTGACTGCAGCGTTGCTCGATATCAGAGCACTCACATCGGCCAATGTGCCGCCAGACGGTCCGCTAGTATCAACGCTGCCACCGAACCAACAAGTCGAAGTCGTCGCAATTTCAGAAATCGTGCGATAAACCAAGGTTCCTTCAACCCGCCAGTAGCCAGCCGTGATGCTGGGAGTCGGCGTGAATGTGTTCGATGAAGCTATAAGCGTTCCGCCTGTCGTGGGGCCGTGGTAAATTCCGATGATCAAAGTGCCAGAAGCTGGTGTCGTGAGCAAACCGCCACACACGATCCGAAAAGCTTGCCCTGGAGAGGGAGCATTCTGCCCATACGGCAGCGGCAAAAACTTGTTCGCCTGCGACGTGGAAAATAGCGCCGTCAGTGAAGTCCCAGGCGTAACCGCAGCAATCGGTGAGAATAGAGCATCAGCAATTTGCGCTGAGTAGTATTGCCGCGACGCTTCGGCCCACGGTCCGCGGTAGCGCGCGTCAGCAATGACTCTCTCCTGGATCTTGCCGGTGAGGATGTCGCTCGTGATCTTCGAGTAGACAGCGCGCGGACGGATGATGCGACCGTTCTGGATGTTCCAATCGCTAGCGGCTAGCAATTGTGAGGCGTGCATGTAGACTCCTTTGAAGTTCATTGAACAAGACAAAAACTTCCCGCTTGGATTTGGAGTTGTACGGCCGTCGAAGCCTTCGCCAATAAGTTGACAGTTCCTGCATTTGCGCCGTTAATCAGTGAGAACGACACTATCGCATCGAAATTGGTTGCCGCTGTAACGATCACATTGCCAAGAGACGTACCGAATGCCGTGGCAACCGAGTTATCCGTCGTTCCAAGGGCTGTCGGGTCAGCTAGCCCATAAGCAACCGCCGTCGGCGAAGCCGGTCCCGTGAACTCAATATTAAGTCCACCGAGTGCTACTGACTGGTAATAAAGGTGACAAGTGGCCGTATAATTCTGATTAGCTGCCACAGGAAATTGGACCGTGTTACCGCCCGCCACATTCGAGAACGTAGTCGTAGAGTTTGTATATTGGCTCGTGAGCGCTATGATGAACGGCTGATTTTGGGTGGTAGCAGCATTAGCGCCCCAATCCGGTATGCTCCACGTTCTGGCACCGGTCGTTGCAGCTGGAGCGACTTTGAAGTTGTTCGTGGCTGCCGTGCCGAGCCAGAGATTGCCGAACGGGAGAGCTGTTGTCCCTAAATCGGTGCCACCGGCACTATGTGGGAGATAACCGGAAGCCGAAAAACTTCCCAATCCGTTTCCTGTGGAACTGGTATCCGCGCTTACGACACCAGCGGAAAGACGCGCTAACCCCGTGTCCGGTCCAGCGCTTATCGGATTCGTGGTGCTGGCCCACATGAATCCCTTGGCGCTTCCGAGAGTCAATGCCGCCGTGTTTAGCGCAAACACGCTGGTATTGCTTACACACCCCTGGATCAGTGTGGAAGCCACGAACCAATTGAAACCGCTATTTACGGAACCGAGGAAGCCTAGTCCCGTATTCGTGCAACCAGCCTGAGTGCCGTTTGCGGCGACGAAGTTGCCTACATTGTCGATGTAAGACAGTTCTGTAGCAGCGTTGTTTTCAATCCTAACTAATGGGGCACTCTGAGTGCCAGAGTTTGCGCGGGCATCGATTGCATTATCCGTATCGGATGGAGCAATAGCTCTGGCGCTCGGCTCACCTGGACCCGAGTTGGCATAAATCTGAACTCTCGCTGCCGCCGTATCTCCACACACTGCCGTAGACGTGCCACCACCGCCCCACGTATTCGGTCCAATAGTGCCACCCGTGCTCCCAGCAACGATGTTGATTCCGCAGCCAGCCGTAGGATTCATCGTGATCTTGTTGCCAAGGACATGCCAGTTAGTTGAGTTCGCGCCAAAGTTGATATTGTTCGTGCAGAAGGTATGAGCATTGATGTTGTTGCTCAGAACTTCAGAGGCATCTATCGCGCCCACGTCACCTTTAAAGTCAATTACCGAGCCATCCCCACAACTAGCCGTTACCTCGAACTGGTTGAGAACCATTTTTATCTGGTTCGCTTGATGAACGATGGCACCAGCATAGTTACATTGAAGATTGTTATGAATGAGTGTCTGAGTGGCTGAGCCAACTAGGCTGGTATGGTTAAAGCAGGGATTGGTCGTGCTTGTGCTGCGAATAAGATTATGTTCCCAGAGTTGGGAATCCACCAAGCTGAGATTGCTATTGAGCCCTCCGCTCTCGAAGTAATTGTCTTCCGCGTGATAAACAAATCCCGCGAATGAGCCGCCAGTCGTTTCATTAACATCGTAACCGCCAAAGCATCCCGTATCGACAATGACATGGTGTATGTAGACCTGAGATGGACCCAACCCTGCACCACCACCATTGTCGAAAAGCATGACATCTCCAGCGGTAGGCGATGACAGGCAGGCAAATTCGATATTCTCCAAATCATAAGCTAGATTGCTGACCGTGGTTTTCAGACGAAATATCGGGATTGCGCTGGAGATGCCTCCAGCTACGCTTAATATCGTCGCTTCGCCCCCAACACCCTTAAGATGAATTGGGCAAGGGGACAGCAAAAGCTGACTCGCTAGATTGGTCACATTTATTGTTGTCGGGGGGAGATCGACCTCTCCGCCCTGATTAAAACTCTGAGTGCAGGCAGCGGCGATAGCAGAGTTCACACCTGCATTCGTAAATGGGTACGTCACCCCATCCACAGAGATGATGTTGTTGAGGGAAGATTCCGTATCATTGCCAGTCCACGCATTATTTCCGGTCCACGTACAGTTCTGACTCAGCGCACAGAACGTCAGCGTTTGCGGCTCGGGATCTGGCAACGCCACGTCGGGCACCGGTGCGTCGTTCAGCATCAGCTCGATGTTCGCTGGATCAGCTACGTCAGGCCGCGGCATGGCAAGATCCATGTCGGACGCGTGCGCCGTCGCCGCGATGTAGACGAGCACGAGTGCGTAGCAGATTCGTTTAATCATAGGGGCCTCAGAAAGTGATCACCGGACCGTCGTCGCCAGTGTTAGGCATGACAAACTCTAAGGCTCCGTCACTCGGAGGGCTGTGGTATGGCAGACCGTTGTAGTCGTTCGTCAATCCGCCGATGGCGACTCCTGCATATTTCGCGGGACTACTGGACGTAATAGCGAAATTGAAATTATCCAGTAAAGATTCCTGTAAGAAGCTTTGCAACGGTTCGTTGACAAACAGCGGATCAGAGGCGCAAAGCTCCCCAGCGTAAGTGCAATTCCCGCTGCCTGCATTGAAGCCGAAGAACTCGTTCTTCGTTCGAGTCGTCCACATCGAATCGTCGGTTGTGCCAAAGCCACCGGGGGCCAGGCAAGCCGAATAGCAAAAAGCGACGATTTGCTGTCCGGCAACAATCGGGTTGTTCGGGTCGGTATAGCCTAGAAAAATGTTGTTCCGCATGATGCGCGGACCGCCGTTGCAGGTGTTCCCAGCTTGGGTAATGTTCACCGTTAGCCCAGTACCGTGCCCTCCACTGGTGGTCTGATTGGTTGTACCGCTAGTGA
>Ga0210394_10000261_pt1 | contig 123368 bp, 93 predicted proteins | sample IncBWC12MmetaG_FD_160121 | JGI IMG/M metagenome (GOLD analysis project Ga0210394, IMG submission 160121) | Forest soil microbial communities from Barre Woods Harvard Forest LTER site, Petersham, Massachusetts, United States - Inc-BW-C-12-M | ecosystem: Environmental > Terrestrial > Soil >...
CTCATTCAGTCCGTGTGTCACGCAAATCCGCGTCCACGCCCGATTCAGTGGCTCTTTAATTTGGCAAATCTCGCCCTTTCCATTAGCGCCGCAGAGTTTGTCTTTCACAGCAGACTCGCCGCCGGCGTGGGATTTCGCTGGCCCCTCCTGATTGCCGCGGCTGCCACAACCTATTTTGCCTTCAATACCCTTTCTGTCTCCGGCATCATCGCCATGACCGAAAGGCGCAATCCTGTCCATATCTGGAAGGAATGCTATCTGTGGGCCTTCCCGTATTATTTGCTCGGTGCGCTGATTGCCTGCGGAGTGAGCGCCATCAATCGGCTGGTCGGCTGGCAATATTCTATTCTTGTCTTCCCTATCGTCTATTGGATTTACCGCTCTTACAGGATCTACTTGAGCCGCCTTGAGACGCAAAAAAAACATGCCGAAGAAATCGCGGCTCTTCATTTGCGCACGATTGAAGCACTCTCCCTGGCGATCGAAGCTAAGGATCACACCACTCACGATCACCTGCGCCGCGTGCAACTCTATGCAGTCGAGATTGCCAAGGAACTTGGACTGGACGAAGCGCAGATGAATGCCATCCGCGCAGCCTCTATGTTGCACGACATTGGGAAGCTCGCCGTCCCCGAGAACATTCTCTCCAAACCGGGGCGTCTGACGCCGGAAGAATTCGAGAAAATGAAGATTCATCCTCTTGTGGGCGCGGAGATACTGGACCGCGTGCAATTCCCTTATCCCGTTGTGCCTATCGTGCGCTCCCATCACGAAAAATGGGACGGCACCGGCTATCCGGAGGGCCTGAAAGGAGAAACCATCCCCGTTGGAGCCCGCATTCTCGCTGCCGTGGATTGTTTCGACGCTCTTGCCTCGGAGCGTCCTTATCGTCGGGCAATGAGCCCGGAAGAGGCCATGGCCAACCTCAGCGCTGACAAAGGGCGGAGTTTTGATCCTCGTGTCGTGGACGTGATGGAGCGTAGGTATAGAGAACTAGAAGCCATGGTCAACTCCATGGAAACCGAAAGGCGGCGACTCGACATCGCTCCCAGGCTCGGTCGTGATGTCGCGCCTTCTTCTGGCTATGCCGAAGCACCAAACGATGCGGAAGTCCGTGCTGCCTCGTTCCTTACTTCCATCATCTCCGCACGGCAAGAGGCTCAGCTCCTTTTTGAACTCGCCCAAACACTGGGAAACTCTTTGAGCTTGAGGGAAACCCTTTCGGTGGTTGCGAGCCGCTTGAAGCAAATGATTTCCCACGACGCGATTGTCTTTTACGTGTGCCAGGACGGACTGCTGATTCCAGAATATGCTCATGGGGTAGACTTCGACATTTTTTCAACGCTGCGAATCCCCCGGGGGGAAGGTCTTTCCGGTTGGGTAGCGCTAAACGAGAAGCCGATAAGCAACGGCAATCCTGCAGCAGAAACCCTTCACACGGGGGTTCCTTCACGTGTGACAACGTTGCAGGCGGCACTCAGCGTTCCTCTTCGTGGTCACGACGGCGTTGCGGGAGTGCTGACCCTCTACGGACGCGAAAAGAATTGTTTCACCAAAGAACACCTCCGCATGCTGTTAGCTGCTAGCTCCAAACTAGGACTTTCCGTCGAGAACGCACTCCAGTACGAAAAAGCGCAAAGCACAGCGAGCACCGATTTTCTCACGGGCCTCCCCAACGCCAGGTCAATTTGCCAGCATTTGGAGAAGGAGCTTGCGCGCATTCGGCGTTCAAAGAAGCCACTTGCGGTACTTCTGTGCGACCTCAATGGCTTCAAAAAAGTGAATGACACTTTTGGACACCTCACTGGGAACAAGTTGCTTCAGGAAATTGCCGTCAAATTCAGATCGTCGTGCCGAGATTATGACCAGGTTGGCCGTCTGGGAGGAGATGAATTCGTATTTGTTCTTCCAGAGGTAACAAAGGACACCGTCCCCGAAGTACATGCGCGCTTGTCACGCGCTGTGCAAGAGGCGAGTCGCTCTGTGTGCCCCGAAATCATTGTCTCCGTCAGCGTCGGTAGCTCCTTTTATCCCGCAGACGGCGCCACGGGAGAGGAGCTTCTCTCCGAGGCGGACCGGAGCATGTACGACGTGAAAGAAAAGCACTATTCGAAGGCCGAACTGCTTCCGAGTGCCGTTCGAGCGAATGTGGACTGAAATTGATCAACCACGAAAAACCCGCGATACTGTTCCGCCATGCGTTGCGCCGGTTCTCGCTTCTTCTTTGTCTGGGGATTGGTGGTGCTCTTTTTAGCGCGACCCTGGTTCGGTTTGCACCAGGCTATGGTGTTCAAGAACGTGAACTTGATCCGCGATGGAGCCCGCAGAGCATCGAAGCTTTGCGACAGAAGCAGATGCTTCAGGGAGGACTCGTCTCGTATTACCTCCATTACCTTTCCGCACTCGCCCACGGCGATCTCGGCGAATCTGAGTCACTAAAGCGGCCAGTTCGCGAACTGCTCCGGCAGAGGTTACCGGTGACAGGCAACTCGGTTATCCGAGGCTTGGGCGTGGCGTGGCTGGCGGCCACGCTTCTGGCTTCACTCGGAATTGCTTCCCGCGGCTGGTTCTTCGAGGCTTCCACCACGGCTTTCAATAGTTTGTTGTTGTCTCTGCCCTCCGCCGTCGTCGCTATGCTGGCCGTTCAGTTGCGCGCCCCGGTTTTTTTCGCCATCGCCTTGGCCGTGTTCCCGCGACTCTATAGTTACATCCGAAACCTGCTGGTTCGCTCGTACGACCAGCCGCATGTCCTCGCCGCTCGGGCGAGAGGGTTAGGAGGAAGCGCGATCTTTTTGCGTCATGTTCTCCCTTCGGCCGCTCCTCCGCTTCTTGCTCTTCTCGGTGTTTCGTTCGCCATTTCTTTCGGCGCAGCCATTCCAATAGAAGCGCTTTGTGATTCCCCCGGTCTGGGCCAGCTCGCCTGGCAAGCCGCGCTCAGCCGCGATCTGCCCCTCATCGTCAATGTGACTCTGGTTGTTGCGCTCGTAATGCTCGCGGCCAATTCGCTCGCCGAACTCGCCGGACGCACTTTCTCGGGGGAGGCGCAATGAAGCCCCTTCAAAAAGTGGCCGTCTCCATCCTCTGCGCCATCTTCGTGTCCATGGCGCTCGCCACTTTTCTGCTCCCCGCGCACTATGCGCGGCAGTATCGGGATATTCCCAACGCCGCTCCCTCGACCACGCATCCCTTGGGCACTGACGCGCTGTGTCGCGATTCGTTATCCCGCTTGCTTTACGGCACGCGCGTTTCGCTGCTCCTCGCCCCTGCCGCGGCTCTTCTTTCCACACTGATCGCCGCCTTCTTGGGAAGCGTTGCCGGTCTCCTGGGCGGCCCGTTTGAACGCATCGTCCTCGCCGCGACCGATCTCTCGCTCGCCTTGCCCTGGCTCTTTCTTCTCCTCGTCGTTCGCGCCATGTTGCCCCTGGACGTTCCCCCTCTCGTCTCCGTCGTCATCGCTTTCTTGATGATGGGCCTGCTGGGCTGGCAGGCTTCCGTCCGCGTCATTTGTGCCGCCGCGCGCGGCGTCCGCGACTCCGATTTTTTGCTTCTGGCCCGCTCCACCGGTTGCCGGCCGGCGCGCCTGGTGTGGCGTCATGTAGCGCCGAATCTGCGCCCGCTTTTCTACGCGCAATTCTTTATCTCCATCCCCCTCTTTATTTTGACCGAGGCGAATTTGAGCATCCTGGGTCTCGGGGTGATGGAGCCGATGCCTTCGTGGGGAAACCTGATGCGCGGCTTTGAGGATTTTTCCACGCTTTCAGCAAATCCCTGGAGGCTGGTGCCCCTCGTTCTCTTGGTGATTGTGGTGATGTGCTTTCAACTGGTTCTTCCGCAGCAGGAGGTCACGCAATGATACGTCGCGCTTCCATTCTTCTCTGCCTAACGGTCGTCTTCTGTTGTCCGGCCTTCGTGGCCGCACAACCTGCCGCCCAGTCCGGCGGCGAACTCCATTTCTGCCTCCACGGGGAACCAAAAACCTTCAATCCTCTCCTCGTCGAAGACGGCCAATCCGAAATCGTCCGCTATCTAACGGGCGGCGTCCTGATTCGCCTCAATCGCCAGACGCAAGCTCTGGAGCCCGCTCTCGCCACTTCCTGGGAGGCCAGCCCCGACGGCCGCTCCATCAAATTTCATCTCCGCACCGGCTTGCATTTCTCCGATGGCACTCCATTCAGTTCTGATGATGTCGCTTACACCATGAAAGCCCTCATGGATCCGCAACTTCATTCCCCCACCGGCGACTCCTTCCGCTCCGGCGACGGCCAAGTTGTCGTCCAGACTCCTGCTCCGGACACAATCACCGTCACCTTTCCCGCTCCGGTAGCGGGACTGGAGCGCCTCTTCGACCAGGTCGCCATCCTCTCCGCGCATTCTCCCAAAAAAGAAATGGCTGTCCTTGGCCCCTTCTACGTCGCCGATTACACTCCCGGCTCCTACGTCCTTCTCCGTCGCAACTCGAACTATTGGAAAAAAGACAAAGACGGCAAGCCCCTGCCTTATCTCGACTCCATCCGCCTCGACATCCAACGCAATCACGACATCGAAATCCTCCGCTTCCGCCGCGGCGAAATCCATCTCATTAATTCTCTCGATGCCGATCTTTTCGACCGCCTCCAGAAGGAATCTCCCGCCTCGGCGCACGACGCCGGCCCCAGCCTCGATTCCGAATTTGTGTGGTTCAACCAGGTCCCCACCGCCGCCTTCCCTGACTACAAGAAAGTGTGGTTTCGCACCACCGAATTCCGTAAAGCCATCTCTCTAGCCATCAATCGGGCTGACTTGGCCCGCATCGTCTACGCTGGCCATGCTGAGCCGGCTTACGGCCCCATCTCCCCCGCCAATCATTTCTGGTTCAATTCCGCGCTTCCCGCGCCCAAATACGATTCTGCCGCGGCCCTCCGCCTTCTCAACCAAGCTGGCTTCCGCCTCGATGGCGAAACTCTCCATGACTCCTCCGGCAATCGCGTCGAATTCACCGTCGTCACCAGCACTGGCAACAAGCCCCGAGAGCAAATGGTCACCATGATTCAGCAGGACCTTTCTCAGATCGGCATCAAAGTGAACATGGTCACGCTCGATTTCCCTTCCTTAATCGAGCGCATTACCCGAACCTTCGATTACGAAGCTTGCCTGCTGGGATTCACCAACACCGACCTGGACCCCAGCAGCCAAATGAATGTCTGGCTCAGCTCCGCGGAAAATCATCAATGGAATCCCAAGCAATCCAAGCCCGCCACCGCGTGGGAAGCGGAGATCGACCGCCTCATGCAGTCGCAAGCCTCCTCCACCTCCGACAAAAAGCGTAAGGCTGACTGGGACCGCGTGCAGCAAATCGTCGCCGAGCAGCAACCCTTCATCTATCTCATTAATCGTGACGCCATGTCCGCCATCTCTCCCGCGGTCATCGGCTCCGCGCCATCCGTCCTCGATCCCCACGCCTTCTGGAACGCCGACGTCCTCCGCCTCGGCCCCGATCCCGCACTAGGGGTCCAGAAGTGACACAAGCTCCACCACTACTCTCGTTCCGCCTCTCCGTCGACTATCGCAATAATCCCGGAGTCCTGCGCGACGTCTCGCTCTCCATCCAGCCGGGCGAAATTCTCGGCCTCGTCGGCCAAAGCGGTTCCGGCAAGAGCACCATCTCGCTGGCTATTCTCCGCCTCCTTCACCTGAAAGGCGGCACCGCCCGCGGCACTCTCCTTTTCAAGGGGAAAGACCTCTGCGCAGAATCTGAATCGCAGATGCGCTCCCTCCGCGGCCGCGAAATCAGCATTGTCCTCCAAAGTCCCCTAACTTCTCTCAATCCCGCGCTCCGTATCGGCTCACAGCTAAGCGAAGCCTGGCGCGCTCACGCCACCGGCACGCGCGAAGCGTGCGCCGCAGCCATCAGTAACGCCATGAACAGCGTCAGTCTCCCCAACGACCTCGAATTTCTCCGCCGCCGTCCCTCCCAACTCAGCGTAGGCCAAGCCCAGCGCGTCATCATCGCCATGGCCATCCTCCACCGACCATCGCTACTCATCGCCGACGAAGCCACCAGCGCCCTCGACACCATCACCCAATCCGAAATCCTCGCCCTCTTCGCCCGGCTTAACCGCGAACTCGGCATGGGCATTCTTTATATATCCCACGACCTGCTCTCCGTCGCCGCCCTCTGCCATCGCATCGCCATCCTCAACTCCGGCGATATCGTCGAATGTGGCCCCCCCTCACAAATCTTCGGCACCCCTCGGCATCCCTACACGCAAAAACTAGTCGCCGCTCTCCCCCGAGGGCCCTTTCTTGATTTCCATGTCGATAAGCTCGCTGGCGCCGCTGCGAATATTAACCAGGACAGATTCTCCGGGCGATCAGAAGAGTCTTCCATCACGGACCAGATTCCCAGCATCGCCCGTTAAAGGCCATGTCACAATCGGCGCAAAACAGAAACCGTTCGACGCCATAAATTCCGCATAGAACGCATTTACAATTTGCTTTGGTGGAATTTCGAGTCTTGCGTTGGCGGGCCTTCTCAACACCAAACTAGGGAAGAAGGATGAAAGTGAAGCGCCTCAACGAGATGATCCCCACCGGAAGTGGATCACAGTGCGTCATGGCCGCGATCACCGAGCGCGAAGCGAAACTTCGGGAAATTGCCAACCAAACCGCGGGTGGCGCACCCTTGACGCACTAAACACTCTTGGGTGGCCTACCCTTTCGGTTTTGTGTCAAGTCCCAGGAGATCCTTTACAAAGCGTCCCGGGACATCCTTTACAGATAGACCTTAGGAATTTGCGGTAGGTCGAACGCCGATTTGCCTCCGTCGTGCTGCTCATCTCCATCCACTACTGAAAGTGAACTGGCGGCGAGCGCTCACCTTGTTGCTGGCTTAGGAAATTGCGTTCGAGCACTTTGCTGGTGTGCGCCGGCATCGCTTTGGAGTTGCAATGAGAAGTAAGCACAGTGAAATGGCGCCCGGCCCGAAACAAGGGCGAGAGAGGACCCTGTCCCGAACCGGACACCCGGGGTGGTCCACAAGAATCGATTGTTGACATCCAATAAATAGATACTTATACTCCCGCTAATCGTTGCTCAACCGATTTACTAGCGGGTGTGGTGCAGCATCCGAAAAAAAAGGAAGGCGGAGGAGTAAGCATGCGCTTTTCCAGACTGTCCTTTCGGGTGGCTTTTATCCTTTTAAGCGCTTCTTTTCTTGCGATTTGCGCGAGTGCTCGGTCCAAGGCCAGCCTTCAGGGCACGTTGTTGGTTTCTGAAGACTCGGTTCCCGTTATTCCGTTGGAAGTCCGCACGGTAAAGCAACAAGTCACTCCCATCCCGACTTGGACGGCCGTGCAGCGCGAAGATGCCGCCCGGACAGAGACAACAAGCAGCCAAAAAATTTAATTTCAAGATTGCAACTACGCTCCGGCATGCGTTACGCCGAATCGAGTTCAAGCCGTAAAGAAGTAGGGTCGAGTCAGGAGATTGGGGCTTCTCCACGATATTCCATTCCGAGGTGAATGACTATGCAAAGCAAGATGCTTTTCCTGTTGGTGATGCTGCTTTCTGCAGTTTCGGCTCGCGCGCAATACCGGGCCTCGATTCAAGGAGTGGTAACCGATCCGGACGGGGCCGTTGTCTCCGGAGCGACTCTCACGTTAACGAATCTGGACACCAATCTGGCATTGACCGCCACAAGCGACGAGAACGGCGTTTACAACTTCAACGCCCTTCCTCCCGTCAAGTTCTCTCTCGCCGTCGAGAAAGCGGGCTTCAAGAAGAAGACGCTCGCGAATGTCGGCATCATCCCGGAACAAGCGAATGCCTTGAATATTCAGCTTGAACTCGGGCAGGTCACCGAAACCATCACGGTGAGCGGCGATTCGACTCCACTCATGGATACTGAGACCGCGTCACTTAGTGGTGTCGTCAACTCAAACCAAATTCAGCACCTGCCATCCTTTGGGCGAGACGTGCTGAAGCTCGCGCAGCTAGCCCCCGGCTCCTTCGCGGACGGGTCGCAGGGCGGAGGCGGTAACGACAACTATAACCTCCCGGGCACTCAAACCGGTGGGGGAGCTTCCGGCGGCAACGACGGCATCTTCAAAACCGAAAACGGCGCTCAGGTCATTGCCAATGGGCAGCAGACAGAGAACAACGGCATTTCGATTGACGGCATCAGCACCACCAGCGCCGTCTGGGGCGGTGCGACGATCATCACACCGTCGGAAGATTCAGTTGACAGCGTAAAAATAGTAACTAATAGCTATGATGCGGAGGACGGCCGCTTCAGCGGCACTCAGATTCAGATTATTTCCAAGAGCGGCACGAACGACATTCATGGCAGTCTCTTTCTTACCACCCACCAACCAGGCTTGAATGCCTATCAGCGATTCAATGGCTCCGGCAACAAACCCACGAAAGACGCCAATAAGTTCGAGCAGTTTGGCGGCAGCGTCGGTGGCCCGATCTGGAAAAACAAGATATTCGCGTTCTTCAATTACGAAACTGTTCGTGAACCCACCTCCAGCCAGCAAGGCAACGGCTGGTACGAGACACCGGCTTTCGCCGCCTTGGCACCTGCGGGGAGCATCGCCGCGAAGTATCTTTCCTTCCCAGGTAACGGCGTGATCGGAACTCTCAACCCTAACTCCACCTGCGCCGATGCCGGTCTCATCGACGCCGCCCACGTTACCGCCGCGAATCCTGTTGCAAACTGCGCGGAGATTCCAGGCCAGGGCCTCAATGTCGGTACGCCTTTGACGACGGGCTTGGGCAAGCAGGATCTCGGCTGGACCGATTCCAATCATCCGGGTTGCGGAGGCGCTGGCACCGGTTGCGGCACCCCTGGAAGCCCCTTGGGCACCGTGGCCGACATCGCGAATTACAACACGATCAACCCCACCAAATTTACGGCCACTCAGTACAATGGCCGCCTGGATGCGAATGTTACGGCCAAGGATCAACTCAGTTTTGCCATCTACTGGGTTCCCCTGTCTAAAGATAACTTCAACGGCAATCGTGGCTACGACGTCTTTCACCATAACCAGATCAATAAGGCGCTTTCTGCCGTCTGGAACCACACCTTCTCGCCCACGCTCCTGAACGAGGTCCGCGTAAATGGCGCAAACTGGAACTGGAATGAAATCACTTCCAACCCGCAGTCTCCGGTCGGCTTTCCCACGGATCGTTTTGAAACGACCGGCAACATAACAATCAATTCTTTTGGGCCGAACGTTGGCAGCACGCTGAACCAGTGGACTTACACCTACAAGGATGTGGCCACCAAGATTTACGGACGCCACACCATCAAGTTTGGTGGTGAGCTGACGCGGCTGTTTTACCTGCAAGAGTGCGCCGGTTGCGGTGTGCCCAGTTATGCCTTTTTCAATATCTGGGATTTCCTGAACGATGCGCCCCATACCGACGGCGGCGGCTACAACCCAATTACGGGTTTCCCGACGACGATTCGCCAAGACGACCGCGAGGCCATCTGGGGCTTGTTTGTCCAGGATGATTTCAAACTTCGCAGGAATTTGACGCTCAACCTCGGCCTGCGCTGGTCCTATTTTGGTCCACTCTCCTCCAAACAGGGCAACATGCTCCAAGCCATCCCCGGCACTGGCGCGAACTATCTGACGGGCTTGGTCGTTAAGCCAGGACATTCCTGGGACGCGCAGAAGAACAACTTCGGGCCGCAGGTCGGTCTTGCCTGGAGTCCGTCCCGCTTCAAGGACAAGCTCGTGGTTCGCGGTGGTTACGGCCTGAGCTACACGGGAATGGAGCTCGCTGTTTCGTCCAACATTGTCAACAACCCCGGCTTGGTGACGTTTCCGGGGCTGAGCTATTCCAACCCCACGACTTGTGGCGGCACGCAGACACTGGCGAACAACTGCGGCATCGTCTATGCCCTTTCGTCGAGTCCGACCGCCATCGGCGGCTATCCATCGAATCCGAATACAATTTCAAGTTTTGGGGCAAACGGACTGCCAACATCGGGCTCCGTCGGCATTCAAATCTTCCCCAACAACCTGCCAACCACCCGCGTTCATCACTACTCGGCGGATGTGCAATACGATCTGGGTCACCAGTTCGTCGCCTCGCTGGGATATCAGGGAAGCATTTCGCGCGACACTTTCTTCCATCAGAACCCACTTGCCGTCCCGGCAACCAAGGGTTTCGCCTTAAACCCGAGTATCAATGGTGGAGACTTCTGGGACGTTTCCGGCCGTGGGAACTACAATGCTATGCTCGCCGAATTGAAGCATCAGTTCTCTCGCGGCTTCACGGCCGACAGTCAATTCACCTGGTCGAAGTGCATGGACACAAGCTCCGCGCCGTATTCGGAGCAGCCCTACCCCTTCAATTCCAGCCTCGATTACGGACGCTGCGACTATAACGTAGGGAAGTCGTTCAAGCTCTTTGGCGTGTGGCAGCCGGTCTTCTTTCGCGGCCAGGGCTGGAAGGAAAAAATCCTTGACGGCTGGTCGCTCAGCGGCATCTTCAATATCCACTCCGGCTTCCCCTGGACCCCATTTGTCAACGTCACTGGCGGAAACACCTATTGCACGCAATGCGGGTACGGTTCGCTCCTCCCCGCCAACTACCTGGGCGGCGCGGGCGGCAGCACCAGCAACGATGCATTCAAGACCGTCGCCAACTCAAATTTCCCGAATGGCGGCGCTGCGTACTTTTCCCCCACAACCTACTCCGCCTTCTTGGGCACCTCACTTCCCCCGAATCCCGGCGTCCATCGCAATACGCTCAACCTTCCCGGATATAGAGGCCTGGACCTAACGCTGTCCAAGGGCTTTGGCTTGCCCAAGGCGCCGGTGCTCGGCGAAAACGCCAGGATTGAGTTGCGGGTTGACGCCTACAATCTGTTCAACAATTTGAACCTCAACCCGAACTCAATCTCCAACAACATTGCCAACGGCAACTTCGGCACGATTACAAATGCTCTTGCGGCCCGCGTCGTTACGCTGGGCGCCCGCTTCAGCTTCTAACCAACCCTTTCCCGGAGGCGCTTCACCCCGGCGCCTCCTCTTGCGCAAGGCGGAAACCTGCCAACGAGTTCCCCACACCTCGGGAAGCCCTCTCGTTGGCAGGTTCTCCTAAACATATTTCGAATGTGCCTCTGGCAGGAGTCCGGTTGAACAGGGGAGAGAATTTCCTTTGCGGTGCGTTACGTAGTATGGAACCCGACTTTTTGCATTGCGGATTGGGGTTCTGGATTTTTCATGAAAGTGTTCCAGACGAGGCCGGTGCGATAATTTTCGGCCATTACCATGGTGATGCCGAGGTCGATTCCCAGCACGTCGGTGTCGTACCAGCCGGTTAGCGGGTTGAAGGCGTCGACATAACTGTACTTGCCCCAGGCTTTGGTTCCGTAGGCGCCGCGAATGGTGCGCAACACGCGCAGGCAGTCGGTGGGCAAGAAGGGCAGCGATCCGCCCGTGGCGCAGGGAACGATGCTTCCATCCAGCGGCCCCTGTGGCGGCGGGCCGCCCCAGGCTGTGTAACCCTTCACGTAGTCCGAAGCGGAAATTCCCCAAAGATCGTCCGAATAATCGCTGAATCGCGACTTCAGTGAGAGACAAAACAACTTGTGGGCTTTGGTTGCGGTGATCGAATTATCGAAATAATTTGTGTAGGCATCCTTTTTATTTCGGAAGTCGAACCAGGCCTGCGAATACTGATGAGTGAAGATCGGGTCGTTGCCGGAAATGTACGTCAAGCCCTGGTAGTTGATCGTCGGGCGCGTCCACGCTTTCCAACTGTCGGCGGAAACTGGATTGGTTGTGGAGCCGATGCCCAGCAGGTAGATCATCATCAACTCGCAGTAGTGCTCCCAGCGGGCGGAAAGAAAGCCGGACTCCGGCATCCATCCCATTGAAAACGTCGGGCCGCCGTTCATCATCCAGGGCCAGTCCACCCGAGCATAAATCTTTGCCGCCAGATCCTGAATCATCGCGTCCTGAAAATATTGTCTGGCGGTCAGCACGCCGCAAAGCAGCAGGGAAGTGTCGATAGAGGAAAGTTCGCATTGCGCCCACCGCTGTCCCGTATTCATGTCCACGAAGTGATAGTAGAAGCCGTGAACGTTGGGCATCTGCTGGTAGAGGAACTGCAGCGTGTTGCGAACGCGTGTGGTGATGTCCGCAGTTTTGGCATAACCTCGGGAATCGCCGATGCACAGCGCAGTCAGGCCAAAGCCGGTCGCGGCAATGCTGGACATCGTGCGAGTGTCGTTTCCGTTCAGGAAAGCGCGGTCCTTCACCTGGCCCGTGGCGGGATTGGTTTCGTTCCAGAAAAACTGGAAAGACCCTCGCTGCAAATCGTCCAGCAATTCCGTGTCGGTCCCCTGAAATGGCGTGACCGTGGAACCCTTGGAACTCTGCGAGCCACTGCTGCAACTCAACAGGGAAGCAAACGGCGCCAGTGAAAGATAGGCGCCGCACACTCGTAACCATTCTCTCCGGCCTGGTTCGTGGATTTTCACTACGGAGTACCTCACTATTCGACGATTTCCAACTCCGCCGCCAGCCCGTGAGAGGAATCCGGGCTGATCCAGAGCTGGACGTGGCTGGGTTCCACTCTCAGTTTATTCTGCATGTCCCACAGGGAAAATGCTTCCGCGCCAAGCGGGAAACTTACCGTCTGGCTTTCACCGGGAGCAAGGGAAATCCGCTTGAAGCCAACGAGCTTGCGAACCGGTTCTTCCATGCTGGTGCCGGTCAGGCGGATATACAGTTGGACGATTTCATCCACCGCGCGGTTTCCCGTATTCTTCACATTCGCGCTGGCGGTTGCGTGGATAGCGTTATCCGTTGCGTGCAGCTTCGCCGAATCCACATGCGTCGGGGAATACTCGAGCGACGAGTAAGAAAGGCCGAAGCCGAAAGGGAATTGCGGGCTGTTCCGCTCATCGATGTAGCGTGAAAGGTACTTTTCCAGCGAGTTTTGCGGTGGATGCGTCAGATCGGCGCCCTCCGACGGTCGGCCGGTGTTAAGAGCGTTGTAATAAATCGGGATCTGTCCGATCGTTCGCGGCCAGCTTACCACCAGTTTTCCGCTCGGCGGAATGTCGCCGAAGAGTAAGCGTACGAGTGCGGGGCCGGCTTGGATTCCGGGAAACCACGCGGCCACGATCGCGGGCACATGTTCGAATGCCCAGGGAAGCGTCAGCGGTCTTCCGCAGAAGAGCAACAGCACCACAGGCTTTCCCGTGGCGGTAACCTTTTCCAGTAATTCTTCTTGCCGTCCGGGTAAGTTGAGATAGGCGCGTGAAGCCGCCTCTCCCGATTGGGTGTCGGCCTGCTCGCCCAGGGCGATGAGAACGATATCCGCTTGCTGGGCCGCCTCAACAGCTTTTTGAATTTCCGCATCGCTGGCGGTTTGCAGTTCTCCACCCTTTGCGAACCGGATTTTATCGGCGCCGACTCTTTGCTCCAGCGCGGTCTTGAGCGTCATCACATCTTCCGGGCGCCCGCGCCCGGCCCACGGGCCGAGCATATTTCTTGCGTCATCCACGAGCGGCCCGATCAATGCGATCGTTCCGGATTCGCCGGTGAGCGGTAAGACCGGCCGGGAACCCGCCGCGGAATTTTTCAGCAGGACGAAAGATCGCTCAGCCGCCAGCCGCGCGGCCTCCACACGTTCCGTGGGAAGCGCCCCTTTGATTTCAAGCGATTCGTCCGCGAAAGGATTTTCGAACAAGCCCAACGCAAATTTCACGCGAAGCACGTCCTGCACAGCCGCATCAAGCCGGGCCTGGGAAACTTTGCCGCTCTTCACCAGATCAGCCAGGTGCTGATGGTAGGAATCGCTGACCATGTCCATGTCAACGCCTGCAATCATTGCCTTTTGAGCCGCAACGCCATTGTCTCGCGCAATTCCATGGGCTACCAATTCACCGACGGAGGTCCAATCGCTTACAACCAGGCCGGGGAATCCCCATTCTTTGCGCAGAATTTGCGTCAAGGTGAACGGATTCGCGGTCGCCGGCAATCCGTTGAGTGCGTTGAAGGAACTCATCAGCGAAGCGCTACCCTCGCGAATGGCCGCGTAGAACGGCGGAAGATAAATCTCCCGCAGCGTGTGTTCGGAAATCTCCGCGGTGTTGTAATCGCGTCCGCCTTCTACCGCCCCGTATCCAACGAAATGCTTGACGCACGCGGCGACGCTTTCTTTATCGCCCAGACTTATGCCCTGGTAGCCACGCACATAAGCGCGCGCCATCACACTGCCCAGATAGGGGTCTTCGCCGGCTCCCTCCACCATACGTCCCCAGCGCGGGTCGCGAGCAATATCTACCATCGGGGAAAATACCCAGCGCACGCCGGCCGCCGAGGATTCCTGCGCGGCTATCCGCGCGGCTTTTTCGACAATCGAGGGATCCCAAGTGGAGGCCAGCGCAAGGGGTACAGGGAACGTGGTCCGAAAGCCATGGATTACATCGAGACCAAAAAGCAGCGGTATGTGCAGCCGGGATTTTTCCACGGCGATGCGCTGATATTGATTCGCTGCGCGCGCGCTATCCAGATTGAAAAGCGAACCAACTTCTCCCCGTGCAATCATGTTCGGATAGTCGACGTTTCCGGCGCTCGGGCCGGTCGGGGCGCCAGAGGAATATTGCGCCAGTTGCCCGACCTTTTCCTCGAGGGTCATCTGCTTCAGCAGGGCCTCGACGCGCTTCTCGATCGCCGGATCCGTCAGGGAAGAAGAAGCGACAGTGGCGGGATGGCCGGCGGGTACAGGGGCTTGAGCGAGGACAGGTTCGGATAGGGCGATCGTTACAAGTGCAGGGAAAATCGCCACGGTAACAAGCAACTTGAGAGGCCGTTGACATGAATTCCAGGGCATGGGAGCTAATCCTCAGCGGTATAGGAAAGTGCTTAAGGCGAAATCAGCAGGATCGTACTGTCCGACTCCTGATGCAGGTGTCAGAAGATTGTTCATCCCGGATTCTCATCCTGAAGGCCGTTCGCTAAATCGATTTAGCAGGTGGATTCTATCATAATTCCAGCTTCGGTAACCGGCCTTTCCACCGAAATTCTGCGGGCTATCCTGTTGTTCGAGACGTTTCCTTATGTCAGACTACGCCACGTCAACCTCCATGACCCGCCCTAAGAATCCGCCCCCGGATCATTCTGGAGAGCCTCCAGGTGGTTCGATCAGCATGAAGGCTCTTGCCGGACATCTGGGCCTTTCCACGGCCACAATTTCGCTGGTGATCAACCGATCGCCAGGCGCCAAGTCCATCCCCCACGTGACCCAGGAACGCATCTGGGCGGCCGCGCGCAAGTTCAAGTATCGCCCGAATCTCGTGGCGCGTTCACTCCGGCAGAAAAGGAGCTTCACCATCGGCGTGATGGTGCCGGAAATCAGTGAAGGGTACTCCGCGATGGTCTTGTCCGGTGTGGAAGACCACCTCCTCCAGGAGGGCTACTTCTATTTTGTGGTGAGCCACCGTCACCGCAAGGATTTGATCGAAGAATATCCGCACCTTCTCCGGCAGCGCGCGGCGGAAGGGATCATTGCGGTGGACACGGTGTACAGCGGCAATTGCGAAATTCCAGCTGTCTCGATCTCCGGCCATCGCCACGTCAAGGGAGTCACAAACATCGTTCTGGACCACAATCTCGGTGCGCACCTTGCTCTCGAACACCTCCATCGCCTGGGACACCGGCGAATCGCGCTGATCAAGGGCCAGGATTTCAGTTCGGATACGGAGACCCGATGGCAGGCGATTCTGTCGGTCGCGAGGGAACTTGGAATTGTCATTGATGAAAAACTCACCATTCAGCTGGATAGCGATTCTCCATCTCCGGAAGTGGGCCACCGTGTCACTCGCAAGCTGCTCGAGGGCGATCCGGAATTCACAGCGTTATTCGCGTTCAACGACATTTCCGCCATGGGGGCGATCAAAGCCTTGCGCGAAACGGGAAGGCGCGTGCCCGAAGACGTTTCCGTGATCGGCTGGGACGATATTCAGGGCGCGGCGTTCCACAATCCGAGCCTCACGACCGTGCGGCAACCGCTCCGCCAGATGGGCGTTGTGGCGGCGGAGACTTTGCTGAAGCGCATCACCGCTCCGTCCGGCGACGCGTATCCCAAAGAAATAGTGCTGGAACCCGAATTGGTCGTCCGCGAAAGTACCGCGCAGAAAAAATGAGCGCTAATTGCCCTCCTCCTTGCCAGCAGAACAAAATTGTTGCGGATCGTGTATGAACTCTCTCGCTCACCCAACTCTAATACTTAGCTCGAATCTCGGTTGTTCTCTATAATCTAATTTCCAGCCCAATTTAAGGAGGCACGAATGCCCGAAGCAAAGGGAATGTGGGAAGGATTGATGGATTTTTCCTTCCGCGTGTATGCGACCCCGAAGATGCTGAGATTCCTGTACGCCCTGCATCTCCTTGTCGGTTTGATCGCGGGAGTTGCCTGGGTGGTGACGGCGTTTCAGCAAGCCCCGGTCCAAGGGCTCCTCGCGCTGCTGGCTGCCCTGGGCGGATATTTCGTTTGGTTTCTTTACTGCCGCGTGGCCATCGAATTACTCGCGGCCGTGTTCCGCATGGCGGACGCCATTGCGCCCGATCGCCCGGCGCAACAACAGAATCCAGGCTACTAAGACCTCTACATTTTAAGAGAAGCTTGGATTTCAGCCAGGCAGCCTGCAGGAAGGCTGCCCGGTTTTTTTGTCGATTCCCAAATGTTGATAATCACTTCTTCACGAAAATGGATTTAGGGATCATACAGTGCACGCCCTTGCGGATGTCCACCACCTGGGAAACGCGGCAATCGCCGACGATGGAAGTGAGGGCATAGGCTTCTTCCCGCGACATCGGCACCATTTTCTGCTCCGCCAGGAAATTGACGGTTTCGCGCACGGCGATTTTCATCGCTTCGTTCAAGTCCTCATCGAATCCCATGAAGATCCAATGGGTTGAGGTTTCCGCGCGCGGCCAGTCAATGTGCAGGTCCTTGCGCACGATCGGCTCAATCTCTATTTCCTTGTATGAACATTCAAGCGCGGTCAGGTTTACTTCTCCGTTTCCCTGCAGGCAGTGCGAATCCCCCGTCCAGATCAACCCGCCCTTCTGAAACACGGGAAAATAGAGCGTTGATCCTTCCTGCATTTCGTTCACATCCATGTTGGAGCCGTTTTTCCACGGCCGCAGCGTGCTGGTGCGGCCTTTGGCGTCGTGGATTGGCGGCCCGGCCTTTTCTTTTGGCTCATTAGGGTCGGGGCCGACTGCGATTGTTCCGGGAAATGGTTTCAGGTGGAGGACGATCCCCGGCTTGAACTCGGTGGTCATGGTTTTCGCATCGAGCTTGAAATATTCCACATGGCCCTCGGGAAACTCCGAGGCGAGCAAACCCACTGTGGGGAATTGCTTGCCGGGCAGATTGAAATTGAAACCGGAGTCCTTGATCACAATTTTCTTAATGCGGATCTCCAGGGTGTCGCCGGGTTCCGCGCCGTTCACGAAAATCGGCCCGGTCACGGAATGCGGCCCGCCTCCTGGATTTGCCAGGCGAAGTTTGACGATATCGTCCATGGTAGCGCCGGGCTTAACCTCATCCATGCCGTGGCGCAGCGTCTCGATCGAAACGGTATCGCCGGAATCAACGACCAGCTTCGGTTTCTCGGTCGGATCGAACCAGCCCCACTGCACCGTGTCCTTGTTCGCGGGCAGGGTGTAGTGTTTGCCGGTGGAACCCTTCGCGGCAGGTTTTTCCGGCGCGGTTTGCGCTTTCGTTTCCGAGTAAATTGAGCTGACGACGAACAGGACTGCGAGGGCCGAGACTTTCCTTGATGAACGCATGGGACGACTCCTTTTCACCAGGATTTTCCAACCGGGTGCAGGAAGTATAGAAGGACAACGCCACGATTGTCCGCTGAAAAAACGTTGCGCCCTATTCAGCCCAGCTGTTCGTTGTTTCCGGAGGGGAAAGAAGAACGAACGGCTCAAGAGTGCCGAGGGAGGCCAGGCAGTAATCAATCCGAACCGTTTGTGAGTGCGTTAGTTGACAGTTCGGTCAGCGGAGAGCAGACTGACTTTACCCCTTCCAGAAATTTGTCCTGAGTGAGCGACCATGCGTCTTCTTGTCGCTGAGGCCGATGCGTCTTTGGCGGAATTCCTCCAGACCCGGCTGCAGCAGGAACACTTCGCCGTACAACTCGCCTCCACGGGAGAGCAAATCTCCAAATTTGGCGAGAAGAGCCTCTTCGATCTGATCCTTCTGGATCTGAATCTTCCCGGCGTGCCCGGCGCGGATTATTTGCGTCAATTGCAGATCCGCTGGCCCGAAGCGCCGGTAATGTTGCTCTCGCCTGCCAGCTCGGTGGAAGAGCGCGTCAAGGGTCTCGACGCAGGCGCCGACGACATCATCATGAAACCCTTTGCATGGGCTGAGCTGGCCGCGCGTATCCGTGCCGTTCTGCGCCGCCGTAATCGCCCGGCGCGCGAGGTTTTTCAGCTTGAGGATTTGGAAGTGAACCGCGTCTCACATGCAGTGCGGCGAGCCGGCCGCCCGGTCGAGCTGAGTCCCAAGGAATACGCCCTGCTGGAATTCCTGCTTCGGAATCCCGGGCACCCCGTTACGCGCGCGGCCATTATAGAAGAGGTCTGGCGCATTCACGGCGATTCCATCACCAACGTTGTGGACGTATATATCAATTACCTGCGGCGGAAAATTGATGCCGGGGCGGACCAGCCGCTCATTCGCACGATTCGTGGCGTAGGCTACCAAATCGGCGGCAACCACCGCGCCGGCTGAGGCATACCTGGCAGCGTACTAGTACTGTCTCATTGTGAGATTCTAGCCCTAGGCCCCTGCAACTATTTTTCCACCACCGGGTTATACCCCTCAGAAAGCCGCCAAGCGTCATACTACTGACGGTTCTTTGGTCCGGATCCCGTTACGGACCGCAGTCCAGGGGAAAGAGTCATGAAACCCAATCTGACCGGCAAGCGCCTTATTGCACTGTTCTTCTCATTAGCCGGTTTGTTGTTCCTTATGACCCCGGTCCTCCGGGCACAGGCACAGGAAAACGTCGCGAATGTAAACGCGCAGGACAACGGCGAAATGGTGCCGAGCGCCGATGACACTCAGGATCCCCCCTCGCGCGTAGCGCGCGTCAGCTATCTGGATGGTTCAGTCTCCATGCAGCCCGGCGGCGCAGGCGACTGGGGCACAGCGGCAAAAAACCGCCCAGTGACCATCGGCGACAAGCTCTGGACGGACAAGGATTCTCGAGCGGAACTTCAGGCCGGGCAGGCGTCCATTCATCTCGGCAGCATGACCGCACTCTCTTTTCTTAACCTGGATCAGAATGTGATTCAGATGCGCCTGGCCGAAGGCCACGTGAATTTCCGCGTGCGCGAACTCCGCCAGGGCGATACCTACGAAATTGATACGCCGAATCTGGCGTTTACCGTCCGCGAAGCGGGCGCCTTCCGCGTGGACGTCAACGAGAATGGCGACTACACCACTGTGACCGTGATTCGCGGCAAGGGTGAAGTGGCGGCCGGCGGACAGACCTATCCCGTGAATGCTGGCGAGCGCGCCGATATCAGCGGCACCGATCAGGATGTGAAATACATTCCGGGCTCGGCTTCCGAGCCGGATCCCCTCGATCGCTGGGCGCAGGAACGCAACATCAAGGAAGACCAGTCTCCGTCAGCGCGCTACGTCAATCGCGACACCGTTGGCTACAGCGATCTCGACGACTATGGCACCTGGAAGCAAGAGCCGGAAGTCGGCAACGTTTGGGTTCCAAACGACGTGCCTCCGGATTGGGCTCCCTACAGCAATGGCAACTGGGCCTACGTCGCGCCCTGGGGCTGGACCTGGGTCGGGGCTGAGCCTTGGGGTTTTGCGCCCTATCACTACGGCCGTTGGAACAACTTCGGTTCGTACTGGGGTTGGTGCCCAGGCCCGATCTACGCGCCGCCGTATTATGGCCCTGCGTTTGTCGGATTCCTCGGCGGCGGATTTGGATTCGACGTTGGATTCGTCTTCGGTTGGGGCGGCGGCTATGGTTGGTTTCCGCTCGGTTGGGGAGAGCCGTTCCGTCCGTGGTATCACTGCGGTCCGGGTTACTGGAATCACGTGAACGTGTACAACACGCACTTCAACCACTTCAACAATTTTAACAACGTGAATAATTTCCGGAACTTCAATTACCGGTATGCCCGCAACACCAACGCGGTTACCACCGCTTCGCACAACGCTTTCGTGAACGGCCAGGCGATCAATCGCAGCGCCACGCATCTTTCGGCCAATTCGTTGCGCAACGCGCGCGTCGCCGGCGGCGTCAACGCTTCGCCGACGCACTCCAGCTACTTTGGCGCGTCGAACACACGCGGTAACGTGGCAACGCCGTCTTCCAGCGTGCAGAATCGCAGCGTGGTGGCGCGGTCTACTCCGGCCGCGGCCGCTTCGCACATGCCGGTTCGCACCATGAATTCAGGTTCGATCTCCGCGAGCCACGGTGCCAACAGCCCTGCGGGAAATTCTGGACGCGGCGGAAACACCGCGCAGACATTCAACAACTCGCGGCAATCGCCGCTTTCGTCGAACCGTCCGCCCTCCGCAACGCAGTCGCAGAGCGCCCGCCCGAATGGCTCGTTCAGCAACAACACCAACGGCTCGCGTCCAACCAGTTCATTGAATAACAGCGCTTCGCGGACGCAGGCTTCTGGGCGCAACTGGAATGCCCAGGGCAATGCCACGGATTCCGGCCGTGCTCCGCAAGGCTTCGGTAGCTCGAACCGCCCCGCGACGCCACAAACGGCTCGTATGAATTCCAATAATCGTCCGCCCTGGGCCCGCGGCGGCAACAGCAGTGGCGGCGCATCCAACACACCGCGCAACTTCTCGTCCTCTGGTGGCAATCCAGGCAGCCGCCCGTCAGCGTCGTCTTACAACGGCGGCAACCGCTCGTACACGCCGCCTGCGTACAACAACCGTGCGCCGAACAACTACAACTCCGCGCCCAACCGGAATTACTCTGCGCCACGTGGCTACAACGCGCCGTCGAACAGAAACTATTCGGCGCCGCGTTCGTACTCTTCTGGCCCGTCGTACTCGGCCCCCCGTGGCGGCGGTTCCGCGCCACGTAGCTACTCGGCACCGCGTTCGTCCGGCGGTGGATTTAGCGGCGGTGGTTCGCGTGGCGGCGGGGGTGGAGGCGGATTCCACGGCGGTGGAGGCGGTGGCGGTTCACACGGTGGTGGCGGCGGTGGAGGCGGTTCCCACGGCGGTGGCGGCCATCACTAATTTGAAATCCTCTAAATTTTACCAAGCCCGCTCCATGCATCCCGGAGCGGGCTTTTCCATCTAAGCTATTCCATCTCTTGTACTTTTGGGAACGTCGCGGCGAGGAGCCACAACTCTCCGCCTTTCCTCGTGTTAAAAATAGTGAAGCAGGAAGAGTAAACTCCAGGTACGGTTCGAAAGGGATTTCTCAGGTGCGCTCCAGCGGATTCCTTCCGAATGCGGGAGTTCTTCCCGGCCCATCCCAGGCACGACCCAACATCCAGGGCCGAAAAGCATCAGGAGAGAAGAAAACACCATGAAGACACGTGCACTGAAGTGGCTATTCCTCGTCCCATTAATGTTTGTATTGGTTCTGGCGGCCTCGAAACCCGCTGCGGCCCAAGATGATGACAAGGACGATCCGCCCAGCCGCGTAGCCCGCTTGAGCTACACCAACGGACAAGTTTCCTTCAGTCCCGGCGGCACCGATGATTGGGTCTCCGCCGTCGTGAACCGCCCCATGACCACCGGCGACAAACTCTGGACCGACCAGGGCGCACGCGCCGAACTCCACGTGGGTTCCGCCGTGATCCGCCTGTCCGGCCAGACCGGATTTTCCTTTCTAAATCTCGACGACCGGATGATGCAGATTCGCGTCACCGAGGGCACCATCAATCTTCACGTCCTTCGCCTCGACGATCAGGAATCCATCGAGGTGGATACGCCCAACCTCGCATTTTCCGTCCTGCGTCCTGGCCGCTATCGAATCAACGTTAATGAAGCCGGCGATACCACGGTTATCAACGTTCCCGAAGGCACAGGCGAAGTGACCGGCGGTGGGTCGGCGTACACGGTTCATCCGGGCGATCAGGGCATTTTCACCGGCACCGATTCGCTGAATGCGGACGTAGAAGATCTGCAGGGCGATGACGATTTTGATCGCTGGTGCGGCCAGCGCGATTACCGCGAAGAGCACGCGGTGGCGCGCCGCTACGTCTCCGATGATGTAATCGGCTATGAAGACCTCGACGATAACGGCGGTTGGCGCCAGGTGCCGGAATACGGCACCGTCTGGTTCCCGCACGTCACCATTGTTGGCTGGGCGCCCTATCGCTACGGCCACTGGGCCTGGATTTCGCCTTGGGGCTGGACGTGGGTGGACGATGCCGCCTGGGGCTTTGCGCCCTTCCATTATGGCCGCTGGGTGTTTGTGGGTGGTGGCTGGGGCTGGGTGCCGTGCCCACCGCGCGTCGTTGCCGTCGCTTACGTGCGTCCGGTATACGCGCCTGCGCTGGTCGCGTGGGTTGGCGGGCCGCATTTCGCCGTGGGAGTCGGTGTCGGCGGCGGAGTGGGCGTGAACGTCGGGTGGTTCCCGTTGGGGCCGCGCGAAGTTTTCGTGCCGTCCTATCACACGAGCCGCACCTACATTAACAACGTGAACGTTTCGAACACCACGGTGAATCAGACGGTGGTCAACAACTACTACAACACCACCGTGATCAACAAAAACGTCACCAACGTAACCTATGTAAATCAGCGCGTGGCCGGCGGCGTTACGGCGACTTCCGGTCAAAACTTCAGCTCTGCTCAGCCCGTCGGACGCAACATGGTCCACGTTGATCAACGCGAAGTGGCCACCGCGCAGGTTGCCGTTACAGCACCCGCGGTTGTCCCGCCCAAGCAGGCGGTCCTTGGCGGAGGCGTTGCCACGCGCTTTCAACCGCCTGCTGCGATTCAGGCGCGTGCGGTTGTCGCCAAAGCTCCCCCTCCACCCGCTCCGCTGCCGTTCGCTCAGCGGCAGGAAGCTATCAAGGCCAACAACGGTCAGCCCATCTCGATCGCGCAGTCCCGCCAACTGCAGGCACAGCAACCCCACAACAACGTAATGCCCGTGAGGATCGCACCGCCGGCCAGAGTGGCCACGACTCCTCAACCCGGAAACGCGCAGCCCGGAAACAGGGGCATGCAGCCGAGCAATAATCGCCCGCCAAGCGCGAACGTCAATCCGAACGCGAATGCGCCGGTAAACAACAACGCAAACGCCAACGTGAACGCCCCGGTGAATAACAACAGGCCGCCCAATTCAAACGTCAACGCGAACGCGGGTTCGAACTCGAATGTGAACCCAAACGCCAACCCGAACGCGTACAAGGACCGTCCGCCAGCCGCACGGACCACCAACAACGTGAATCCGCAACTCGAACAGAAACACCAGGAACAGATTCAACAGTTGCAACAAAAACAGGATCAGGAATACCAGAAGGTCCAGCAGAAGCAGTATCAGCAGCAGCAAAAAATCCAGCAGCAGAACGCGGATGCCCCCAAGCAGCAGCAAATCCAGCAGAAGCAGCAACAGCAGTTGCAGCAGGTCGAACAAAAGCACGACCAGCAGCAGCAACAGTTGCAGCAGAAACAGGAAGCGGAGCATGCGCATTCAGCGCCGCCGTCCAACAACAAACCAGCCAAAAATGAAGATAAAAACAAGGATAAGGAAAAGGACAAACCGCCACACCGCTGATTCCGGGAGTCCCCGGATTTAGTTGGAGAAGAGCGCTCCCCTCGGGGAGCGCTCTTTCTTTTTCCTGGTGATTTTCCTTGCCGAGTTCGCCGCCTTTCGCCCCGTTCCGCGCCTGTGTGTTATCTTGAAAAGTAAGCGCCATGGCCATCTCTTCTCTCGATCCTGTAACGTTTCGCCGAGTGACGGGCGCCTTTGCCACGGGCGTCACCGTGATTACCGTGGAACGCGAGCCGGGCCTGGTGCATGGCATGACCGCCAACTCCTTCAGTTCGGTTTCGCTGGATCCGCTTCTTGTTCTCGTCTGCGTGGATCACGACGCCAGGCTTCTTTCTTTCCTGAAATCGCAGCGCCGCTTTGGTGTCAGCATTCTTCGCGAAGACCAGCAGGCGCTCTCCGAGTATTTCGCGAAAATCGAACAGACCCCGGAAGAACATACCCGTCTAGGCATTCGTTATCGGTGGACTTCCAGCGGAATCCCCCTGCTGGAAGGCACGCTGGCCGAACTTGCATGCAACGTCGTCGGTGAACACCCAGCAGGGGATCACACCATCTTCCTCGGCGAAGTCGAAAGCATGGAATGCCACGACGGCGAGCCTTTGCTCTTCCACCGCGGCCAATACCGTCGTTTGGTACCCTAACCCGCTTAAAATTACCGCAAAAAGAAAAAGCCCCGGCGGAAAAACCGGGGCTGAAGACTTCCTCGTTTTTGAGTTTCTAGCGTTCGGAGCTTCCGCTCGGCCGCGCAGGCTCGGCGGAATCGCCCAATTCCTTGCGATGGCTCTTCACTTCGCGCAGGGCGTAAATCGCCTTGTTTTGTGACTCGTAGTAAGTGCGCGAACTGATTTCCCCCAGCAGGCCCATGGAGATGAACTGGATTCCGCTGACAAACAGCGCGATGGAGAGCAACAACAGCGGCCCGTGCTCCGTCATGATGTTCTGGTGGTAGAAAATCTTGTCTCCCACCAGCCACAATCCCAACAAAAATCCGCTTCCCGTGCCCGCAAGCCCCAGCATGCCGAAAAATTGCAGCGGGCGCGTGGAATAATCCAACAAGAACTTCACCATGATCAGGTCGAAGAACACGCGAATCGTCCGTCCAATTCCGTAGTTGGACTTGCCGGTCTTGCGATCCGGATTCGAAATCGGCACTTCGGCGATGCGCGCTCCCGTGGAACTCGCCAGCGCCGGAATGAAACGGTGCAGTTCGCCGTAAAGTTGAATCTCCTGCAGAATTTCGCGGCGATACGCCTTGAACGTGGTCCCGAAATCGTGCAAATCGATTCCGGAAAGCTTGGCCATCAGCCAGTTCGCGATGCGGCTGGGCACGCGGCGCATCAGCCAGTGGTCTCGCCGCTGGTGGCGCCAGCCGCTCACCAGGTCGTAGCCCTCCTCGATTTTTTCGAGGAAGCGCGGAATCTCTTCCGGGTCGTGCTGCAGATCGCCGTCCATGGAGATGACCACTTCGCCGCGGGCAAAATCGAAACCGGCCTTCAGCGCGGCCGTCTGCCCGAAGTTCCGGCGCAGCCGAACCACATTCACGCGGCGATCGTGCTCGTAAATTTCCGCAAGAACTTTGTAGGTGTTGTCTTTGCTGCCATCGTCCACAAACACCATTTCGTAAGGCTCGCCGATTGCATCCATCACTTCGGTCAGCTTCATGTACAGCGTCGGAATGTTCTCCTGCTCGTTGAAGAAGGGAACGACGAGGGAATAATGGATAGGCGCGTCACTTCTCATACGGACTTCTCAATGCCTCTTTCTGCACGCCAGCGTGCAGTCCTGCCGATAAACCGGAGTTTCGGAATTCATGATGGCCGCCGCTAAGCCGCCTGAGCCAGGAAACCATAGTTTATCAGGCGGATACCCCGCATGGCGACAATTTTTCTGATCGACGTGTCGGTTAAAATCTCCAGTTCCGTCTGCCGCGAGCCCTGCAGCCGCGTCCTGGTTTTCCTCAAATCTTCGTCCGCATAGCCCGGGTGGCACATCAATTCCGTGGTTCCGTCCGGCAAGGTTTCCAGCAAACGCTCCACCCCTTCCCGCGTCAGCACTCCGGTCTGCGCGATGCCGCAGAAATAATCCGTCGAAGAAATGCCGGCGCGCTCGGCCATCTCCCGCGCGTCCCGTGCCAGAAGCTTTAAGCCGCGCGCTTGTATCCCCTGTTTCAGCAGCACAGTGGTGTTCAGTTCGCCCCCGGAAGAGAGCACCGCGCGCAGCCGCGATTCTTCGTGGGAAATCCGGATGGCGCCGATCGCATGTTTCCGAGCCAGACGGAGCGCCAGCGGAAACAATCCCGGAAGCATGTGCACATGCTTGTGACTGTCAAGGTGCGTGGGCGAAATCCCGGCGCTTTTAATCTTCGCGATCTGCGCATCCCATTCCAACTCAACCTCGTCCAACGGCAGATTCCGCGCGGCGATGCGCAGCAGCAAACTTTCCGGGCCGCCTTCCAGATGGCCGGCCTTGTTCAGGAGTCCCGGCACGCGGGCGGCAGGAGCCGTTGGCGGGCCGTCGCTCAGATTCAGGTGCACACCGACGCCGAGTTCCGGGTGCTCGCGATTCACGGCGAGGCCCGACTCAAACGCGCGTCCATTCGCCAGCAGGGAAGTGCTGGTAACCAGTCCGCGCCGGTGGGCATCCGTGATGCCGCGGTTAATCCCTTCTGTCCAGCCCAGGTCGTCGGCATTGACGATCAGATTCTTCAACTTACACCCACCTGTCCCTTCGGACAGCTACTCTTTTGCATCCGCTGCCATATTCGTACCATTGACCGTGTTTCCCTCTAACTTTAGCATGCCATCAAGAGGAAAAATGACGGTCAAACTCCGGGAACTCAAAGACGTAGGTGTGCGATACGGCGAAAAGCGCCGTGGGCGCCGCATGAATTCCCGCGTGCCGGTTCGCCTGGAGTGGGAAGGCGCTGACGCCAAGCGCAAGACCGTGGAAGCAATCACGCGCACGGTGAATCCTTATGGTTGCCTGGTGTTCCTGCCGGAGACGCTTGAGCTTGAGCAGCGCCTGGCGCTCGTGAATTTGGCCACGCAAACCAGCAACGCCGCGATTATCGTTTGGAAAGGGAACCACCAACCCGAAGGATGGGAATACGGCATCGAACTTGTAGCGCCGGACATGGAATTCTGGGGGATCGAGCTTTGACGCCGCCGCAGAAAATGAACGCCGCACCGCCTGTCGCTGCTTCTCACAATGTGAAGCGCAGCGCAGCCGTGGCCCGTCCGCAGACCGCCGAAGAGCGCCGCCGCGCGCAACGCGTCCTGCTGAAGATGCCGGTGATCGTCCACATCCCGGGGAAGGCGCATCCGTTGCACGGCTTTACGCATACGGTCAGCGCCAGCGGCGCAATGATCGTCCTGCCCGAAGGCATTCCCATGGGAACAAAGCTGTCTGTTGAGAATCCCAAGACCCAGAAAAAAGTGGAAGCGCACGTGGTCCGTCCGCCTCAACTGAACGCCGACGGCTCCCTTGTGCCCGTCGAGTTCACCACTCCCTCGCCGCAATTCTGGAATATCTTCTTCCCCCCCAACGCTCAGAGCTGAATTCACTCTTCTTTGATGTTGCGCGCAGGTCGTATTTGTACAACCGCCGGCAATCTATTGCACGCCGACAGTTGCCTGGAAGGCGCCCCGCATCCGCGGAGCGCCTTTTTTCTGGTTCTGATACTGTTTTTATTGGACTAAGATCGTCGTGCTGCCGTTCGACGTCTTGTAGTTGACGTTGCCTGCATAGGTGGCGGTAATCGTGACGGTTTTCCCACCGCCGGTGCTGCTGCCGCCTCCACCACAACCCGCGATACCCACCGCGAGCATCACAAACGCGAGGAGTCCCGCATAGGCGTAGACACGGCGTTGCTTTTCCGGCATCCAGCGCCAGCCGAGTGCGAAAAACACCGCGCTCAGCACAGCAATCAGGATCGGAAGCAAAGGCACGGTTGGACGTGGATTGCGAACGGCTGGTGGAAACAACGAAGATATGCTGGTGTTAACAGTGGCGGTGCAAGCTGCGCCCGTGGTGCCTGTCGGCGGAATAGCCGTGTAAGTCACGGTACCGGTGACGGGCGAGCCGGCAACGGTGAATGCTACGGTTCCGCCATCCGCGGTTCCGCAAGGCGCATCACCATTGCTCGTAGTGCCTACCGCCGCCGACAAGGTAACCGTAGCCGGAGGTGTCGTAATCGTCCCGAGGCTGCTGGCTACCGTGGTTGAAGTGCTGGCCTGCGTCAGTGTTACGGAAAGCGTATTGCTCGTACTACCGCTGAAATTCCCATCGCCCGAATACGCCGCAACGATGCCGTACGACCCTGCGTTTAGATTGATGGGTACATCCTCTGCGATGCCGTTGTTGTTCAGTTTTGCTACGTTTGTGGCGAAGTTCACCGGCCCGTTCGGGAAATCCTTCTGTGGGTTTCCGTTCGTGCAGGGGGACACCACGGGGCTGCAGGAAGTTAGCGTGATTGTCCCGGTCGGGCAGGGAGCTGCTGTTGTGGGTGTCGTCTTGGGGGCCGCAAAGCTACAGCTATTGCCGTTCGCGGCCGTCACCGCCATGCTTAAAATATATCCGACCGGCGTTCCGTATGGGAAGTTTTGATTCCCAGTTACTGGTGGGTTGAACGATCCATCTGGATTTTGGGACGACCACCCCAGCACTGTCTTGCTCGATAGGCCTGCCCCACTCACTGCTGCTGCAAGTGCTAACGGAGCAGAAGTGCTGCCTGCATGAGTTGCGTCACCTCCGTAGCTCGCGGTAAGCGATGCTGCGCCTGGAGGCAACAAGGTGGTGCTTGCCGTAACTGTTCCGCCCGAGAGGGTGAACGGACCAAACGACCCGAGAATTGTCACTCCGTCGTTGGCCAGTGCCGTCAGAGAAACGTCTCCCGTCGCCCCCGCCGGGGTGACGGTCACAGTTGCGGTGAAATTCGAGCCGGAGGCTGCTCCGCTGCTTGGATTGGAGACTGTTGTGTTGGTTCCCGTTCGGAGGAAAGTGCTCCACTTGGTCAGGAGGTTAGCGACGTTAACGGATCCCAAGCCGGTGGCCACGTCGTATTCCGGGCCCGCACCGAAGGCCACGCTGCCATTGAACACGGTAACGCCGTTCGTTGCATTGGTTCCCGCGCACCAAGTGGTTTTTCCATCCACTAGACTTGGACTTCCTTGCAGGCAAGCGACCGCGATATTCCCCTTCGTGACGTCGTTGAAAACGCAACCGGTGGCGGGGGTCGAACCAAGGGAAGAATTGCATTTGCCGCCGGTGTAGTTAGGATCATTCGCAGCCAGGAAGTAGAGACCATAATTGATATTGCCCTGGCGTCCACCCGCTGCCTGATTCACGAGCGCAACAATGGCGCCGAATGGTGGCGTCGCCGCCGAGGTCCCGCCGACGAGGCTGAAATCCGTGAATGGTGTGTTCAGGCTGCAGGAGGCTCCGTTTTGATTGTTGGGGTCGTCTGACTGACAGACGATCACCGCCACCCCATTTTGACCGTTGCTCGCGAACAAGGAGACGTCCGGAAGAGTTCTGACCGTTGTGAATAGCTTGTTCACACCGATCTGGTATGGCGGAATAGGATAGCCCTTACTGCAATTGCTGCCCGAGAAAATCGCGCAATTGCTTGGTCCGCCGCTCCCTGCCGCCAGATCGGCTCCCTGAGGATCCACGGCAGTACAGGCGGACGGGTATATGGCAGCACAGTTGGAATCATCCCACGTGGTCTCTGGAATATACTGCAGCGCAGAGCCGTTGGTTAGTCCGTTCGTCAAGCTCCAGTATTGATTCGGTGGCGTGGTCGGCTGTGCCGAAGGGTCAAAATCGGTACCACCCACCGCAACGTTGAAGGGTGTGGAAGCGATGCCGCTCACGGATAATCCATCGATCGCAGCATTCGGGCTGAGTCCGCTCGGGTCGGGATCGCATCCAGCCGACCCGCTATCTCCCGTGGAGACCACCACGGTGATTCCTTGCGCAGCCGCCTGTTCCCACAAGGCGTTGTAAAACTGATTTTGGGCGGCCCCAAGGGTGACTTCGCACTGCCCGTAGCTTTCGCTGATGATCGATGCCACGTTGTTGTCCACCGCGTAGAGCGCGGATAGATCGATTCCCGCGCTCACCTGCGTGGGGTTGGACAGTGTCGTAGACGAAGTCACTAGCAAAATCTTGGCGTTCGGGGCCACCGCTCCAGCCCACTCCACGTCCAGATCCGATTCGCCTTCGTCGCCAAAAGCAAGTTGCAAACCCGGGTCCGGGCCGTTCACGATGACGTTATTTGTTTGGGTGAAATTCTGCGGAAGTCCGAAGAGATTCCTGAAGTCGATCACGTCCTGCGCGTTGATATTGGACTGGCCGATAACGGCGATGGTTTGGCCCGTGCCGTCCGCTCCCGCCGGAATATTGTAAATCTTGGCAAAGTCGGCAGGCGCCATAGCAAAGCTCGCCGGGTTGCCGAAAGTAAAGAGTGGCTTGATCTCGCCTGTGTCCCGCTGCCAGCGATAGACTCCCTTGTTGTGCAAGTGCGCGCGCCTGGGAAACGTGTTCATAGCGGCCACGCCTCTCACCACCGGCGCAAGCGCCGCCGGAATCGCCGGCTCGCTCACGTTGGCGATGTGTTCCTCGCCATTCAGGTTGAACTTGTGAATCTCCGTGTGAAACGCATTGCGCACCTGCGCCACGGTTCCGTTGAACTCAATCGCGGTGCGTCCAGCCGCCACTTTGGCTACCTGGAATCCCTGCTTCGTCAGCCAGTCGGCCACTGCCTGCACGTCCGCGTCCGACGGTCCGAACTGCGTGCCGAATTGTGCCGGCGTCAGCCACGCGTGATAGCTCGCCGAGCCCTTGGTCTGCTGCGCATCCATCAATTGCTGCAGCGCCGTTTCCTGTTCGGCGCTGCGTCCGAGCGTCAGCAGCATCCGGGTCATCGGCTGTGAATCGGCAACCGCGCCGCGGTCAAATTCCGGGCGTGCCAGGGGATGAACATTTCCTTTCAACTGCACGGTGCGCGTATCGTCAACTTCTGCTGTAACCCGAGAAGGCACGGGGCGGGTCTGTGCTGGAACGGGGGACACTCCGCAAAGAGCGATGGCCAAAGGTCCAAGAATGGCACACATCGCTTTCATTCTGATTTTCATGTTCGGAATCGGCTCCTCAGTTTGGATACTTCCGGATCAACCACTGCCACCTGGCAGGAATCGCGGGCTCCCAGCCCCCATGCGAGGAACACGGTTCTTGCGTCTATTCAGATGCACAATAAGAAGCTTAGGTTTGCCAGTACCACTTCAATTTGACATACCTGCATGCTTCTTCGTTGTAACAAAATTGCACCAAATTGTGCACTCATGCACTGCCGTTACGACCTCTTTAGAAGAAGACGACCAGTCGTAATGCAACTCAGCGTTAACCCATCACCCTCCAAAAAGTTGCGCCAGCCATTACCCTTTTTGCTGCCGCTGCACCGCTGCCCTCGGGCATCGGTCCAGTTCACCTGCGCCTGTTTTGCCGCGATGATTGCCCATCCTCTCGCGACTCGGTGTACAATTCGTTGCACTCTCTTGGGGTCAAGCGGGACTGCTGAATACCTTCCTCTTGTTTCGCACTCGCCTGAACCATCGTGCACTGGAAAGGGTGTCCATGTCTCCTCGCAAACTGCTTGCGTTGCTGTGCTTGTGCTTTGCCTTAAGCTTCGGCGCAAATTCCAACGCCCAGACAAAACTTCTACGCTTTCCCGATGTTCACGGCGACAAAGTCGTTTTCACTTACGCCGGCGATCTCTGGCTGGCCTCCACGTCCGGCGGCCTGGCCACTCGCCTGACCGCGCATCCTGGCATCGAAGTCTTCGCCAAATTCTCTCCCGATGGCCAGTGGATCGCCTTCACCGGGCAGTATGACGGCGACGAGCAGGTCTATGTCATCCCCGTCACCGGCGGCGTGCCCAAGCAGTTGACGTTCTATCCCGCGCGCGGCCCGCTCACTCCTCGCTGGGGTTACGACAATCAAGTTTATGGCTGGACTCCCGATGGCAAATCCATCGTATTCCGCTCCTTGCGCGAGCACTTCGATCTCGGCGACAATCGCCTCTACACCGTTTCCGTCGATGGCGGCCTCCCGCAAGCTCTCCCGATGCCCAAGTCCGGCGCAGGCGACTTCTCTCCCGACGGCTCCGAGGTCGTCTACTCACCGCTCTTCCGTGATTTCCGCACCTGGAAACGGTATTCCGGCGGCTGGGCGCAGCAACTCTATATTTTCGATTTGAAAACCCACGCGGCGGAAAAAATCACCGATGACCCGCGCGCGCATCGCGACCCCATGTGGGTCGGCGGCAAAATTTTCTATTCGTCGGACAAGGACGACACGCTCAATCTCTACGCCTACGACGTCAAGACCAAAAAGACCGACCAGCTCACGCACAGCACCAAGTGGGATGTCCGCTGGCCCAGCACCGATCACAAAAACCAGATCGTTTATGAATCGGGTGGCGAGCTGAATATTTACGACATCCCGACCGGCCAGTCGAAGCAAATCTCCATCACCGTTCCCACCGACGCGCTGGCCATGCGCCCCTCGCAGGTTTCCGCCGCCAACAACATTGAATCCTTCAGCCTGAGCCCTAAGGGCGAGCGCGCCCTGTTTGTCGCGCGCGGCGATGTCTTCACCGCGCCGATCGAGAAAGGCCCGACGCGCAACCTCACCAACTCTTCAAACGCCCACGACAAGTGGTCGCAGTGGTCGCCCGACGGCTCGAAGATTCTCTTCATCTCCGATGCCGACGGCGAAGAGGAGCTTTATACGATCAGCCAGGACGGTTCCGGAAAGCCGGAAGAACTCACCCATGGCTTTCACGCCATGCTCTATCAGCCGCTCTGGGCGCCCGATGGCAAGCGCGTCGCCTTCAGCGACGCGAAGAACAAGCTCTACGTCCTGACGCGTGACGACAAAAAAGTCTCGACCGTCGCCGAAAATCCCCGCGACCGCGTCCATGATTATTCCTGGTCCGCCGACGGCGGCCATCTTGCCTACTGCCTCGACAATCCCAATGGTTTCAGCTCGCTCTACATCTGGAGCGCCGCCGACGGCCAATCCCACCGCGTCACCGACGATTTTTTCAACCTCGGCGCTCCCGCCTGGGATACCGAAGGCAACTACCTCTATTTCATCAGCGCCCGCACGTTTTATCCGCAACTCAGCTTCATCGAATTCAATTACGCCACCAACCGGGGGAATTCTCTCTACGCTCTCGCCCTGCGCAAGGACACCAAGAACCCCTTCCCGCCTGAAAGCGATGAAGTCACCGTAGCCAAGGAAGGCGAAGCCGGCGCCGACAAGGGCAAGGACGCCGACAAGGACAAGAAAGACGAAAAGAAAGACGCGAAGAAGGAAGAAAAGAAGGAAGAGAAAAAGCCCGAGAAGAAGAAGGAATACATCAAGATCGATTTCGATGGCCTCGCCGATCGCGTCACCCGTGTGCCCGTGGACGCCGACAATTTCTTCCGCATCGTTGCGACCAAGGATTATCTGCTTTATTCCCGCGATGGCGCTCCCTTTTATGGGCGTGATTCTTATCCAGACACCAGCCTGGTCATTTTTTCGTTCAAAGACCGCAAAGAAACCACGTTGGCCGAAAAAATACAGGGCTTCGACGTTTCCGCGGACGGCAGCAAAGTCATCGTCCGCGACGAATCCGGCTTCAAGCTATTCGACGCCAAGCCGGAAGGGAAGGCCAGTCCCAAAACCATTTCCACCGCCAACCTGATGGTTGATCGCGTGCCCCACGAAGAGTGGGTCGAAATGTACAACGAAGTCGGCCGCCGCTACCGCGACTTTTTCTACGTCGAAAACATGCATGGCTACGACTGGAACGCGCTGCTGGCGCAATACCGCCCGCTGGTGGACTACGTGGCCCATCGCTCCGATCTGAACTATGTCCTCGGCGAACTGGTCGCCGAACTCAGCGTCTCCCACGCCTATATTGCCGGCGGCGACATTGACATGCCCAAGCGGCCTCAGATCGCTCTCCCCGGGGCGCGCCTCGAACTCGATGCCGCGGCCGGGCGTTACCGCATCGCCAAAATCTTCCGCGGCCAGAACCAGGAAGAAATTTATCGCTCGCCGCTTACGGAAGTTGGCGTGGACGTGAAAGAGGGAGACTATATCCTGGCGATCGACGGCCAGGACCTGACGCCGAAGGACAATCCTTACCAATTCCTGCGCAACAAGGCCAATCGCCCCGTGCAGTGGACCGTGAATTCCAAGCCTTCTCTCGAAGGCTCGCACAAAATCACTTATCGCCCCATCACCAGCGAGACCAACCTGATTTATCTCGAATGGGTGAATCACAACCGCGAGGCCGTCGACAAGGCTACCGGCGGTAAGGTCGGCTACATCCACATTCCGGACATGGGTGATGACGGCATTCGCGAATTCATCAAGACCTATTACCCGCAAATCCGCAAGCAAGCCTTGATCGTGGACGTGCGCGGCAACGGCGGCGGCAACATTTCGCAGATGCTGATTGAGCGTCTGCGCCGCGAATTGCTTGGCACCGAGTACGATCGGCTGGACAAACAAACCGAAACTTATCCCGACGCCGTATTTTACGGTCCGAAGGTTTGCCTGATCAACGAAACCTCCGCATCGGACGGCGATATCTTCCCCTACATGTTCCGCCAGGCGGGACTCGGTCCTCTCATCGGCAAGCGCACGTGGGGTGGAGTTGTGGGCATCAGTGGCCGCGGGCCGCTGCTCGATGGCGGTACCGTGTTTGTGCCGGAGGCTGCCAGCGGTTCCGTCGCCGGCCAATACGTCATCGAAGGCCATGGCGTCGACCCTGACATCGTCGTCGAAAACGATGCGGCCTCCGTCATTGACGGCCGCGACCCGCAACTCGAGCGCGGCATCGCCGAAATTCTGAAAGCGCTGCAGGCAAATCCCAAGGTGCTTCCACCGCGTCCACCCGACCCGGTGAAGACCCCCAAGCGCTAGAAAGAGCTTACAAAAACCGCTCGGCAGAGCCCGTGATTTATAGGCTTGAGGAAACTCTGCAAAACGTGTCATTCAGAACCCCGTTCGCTTTTTGAACGGGGTTCGGAATCTGCTTTTTCTTCGTTTATTGTGAAAGCAGATCCCTCACCGCAAAGGGCGCGGGTTCGGGATGACACGATTGCAATTTTCTGCAAGTTGAGTGGCGCAGCCATTCCTCGCTGTGCTCTTCGCAAGACTAAACATTCCCGCCCGAAAAAATAATCCCAATTCTCGCCGCCGGTTTACCCTTGCGCACCCTCTGATTCAACCCCGGCACTCCGCCCGCTCGTAACAGCGGCGCCAGCGCTACCGCGCTCGACGGCTCAATCACCAATTTCATCCGTTGGCCGACGAGTTGCATCGTCTCCACAATCTCTTTTTCACCCACCAGCAAAACCCCCGCCACCTGTTTCCGCAAAATGGCAAACGTCCGCGCCGCCAGTGAAGCGCGCAATCCGTCCGCAATCGTGTCGCTCGATTCCATCGTCTGCAGCGTGCCGGTTTTCAGCGAACGGTAGGCGTCGTCGGCAAGCTCCGGCTCGCACCCATACACGCGGACCTCCGGATTCAGCCCATGCGCGCCAAGGCACGTCCCGCTCAACAATCCCCCCCCGCTTACTGGTGCCAGCACGGCGTCCAGGTCGGGAATCTCTTCCAACAGTTCCTTCGCCGCGGTCGCTTGCCCGGCGATAATGCGGTCGTCATCGTAGGGATGAATCATCGCCGCGCCCGTTTCCGTCTGAATGCGTTTCGCCGTCTCCGCGCGCGCGGAAACCTTCGGCTCGCAAAAGGTAATCTTCCCGCCATACGACTCCACCGCGCGGCATTTCACCGCCGGCGCATTCCGCGGCATCACGATCCACGCCGGGATCCCGCGCCACCCCGCCGCGCGCGCCACTGCCGCCGCGTGATTCCCACTCGAATGCGTCACCACGCCATGCGAAGCCTCTTCGTCGCTTAGGGAAAAAATCGCGTTGGTCGCCCCGCGAATCTTGAACGACCCGGTCTTCTGCAGGTTTTCGCACTTGAAAAACAGCTCCGCGCCGCCTATCGCATTCAGCGACTCGCTGGTCATCACCGGCGTGCGGTGAATCCGCGGACGGATCCGTTCGTGAGCCTCCTCGATGGTCTTCCAGTCGATGGAGGTCCCCGTTAGGTCCGGGCTAGGGTTGGTGCTTGCCATATCTTCAGTTTAGAGCAAATTATGCCCGTCAGAGCAATCGGCGTTGCCAAAAGGCAGGGGAACCTATTCGCTCCATTTGGCCGAATCCGGGAGACCCGCAGCAGCGCCTGCCGCAGGCAATCGAATGTCATAGCCTATCCGTAACCCTCGTACCCCCTTGACCACCCGTCCACGAGTGTTACTCTTAGGGTCTAGGGACTTGCGTGGGCGCGTGCCCCTCCCCGCTGCACGCGCGAAAAACGACATGGCTCCTTCTTCCGAACGCCGACATCTCGAGCGCTACCGCCTGCGCATCCCCCTGCGCTTCCGCACCATAAATCTAGCCGGGGATAAAAGCGAACACTTCACCGAAGCCATCAACGTCTCGCGCGGGGGTTTTTTCTTCGTCACTTCCGCGCCGCTTCAGGTGGGAATGCCCATCGAGGCGACCATCAAAATGCCCGCCGAAGTCACCGGCGGCAAGGCCGACGAAACGCATTGCAAGGCAAGAGTTGTACACGCAAAGGCGGACTCTTACAGCGACGGCCGGATGGGCTTCGGCGCCGAAATCGAAGCCTACATCGAGCCCGACAAGCCAAAAACCCCCGGCCCCGAACTAGTCAAGCCCCCCACTCCCAAAAAATCCCAATGATCTTGTAGCGGCCGCCTTCCGAGGCGGGCGCATTTGGTAGCCCAGGCTTCAGCCTGGGATGGTCAGTTATTCACGCAAAGGTAGCGCCGGCATCCTGCCGGCCTGCTCAATCTAATTCCTTCTACGTCTTCATCGGGTGATATTGATCGTCGTTTTTCCAGCGCCCACATTATCAAAACGGTCGTAGGCTCTTACTGCAATCGTGTGCTCTCCCGGCGCAAGTCCGCGCACGGTAAAGCGGTAACTCTCCGTCTTGCTGTCGCTGATGCCTTGCGCCGGCGCCAGCAAAATCCACTCTCCGCCGTCCACGCTGTATTGCGCCTTCTCAATTCCGCTCGTCGCGTCCGTCGCCGTGAACTGGAAGTCATATGAAACGCCCATCGAGCGGTCCGCATTCATCCCCGTCGCGCTGCCTTCCAGCTTCTGAATCACCGGCGGCGTATTATCAATCTCGAATCGCTCGCTCTCGCGCTCCGTCTTCAGCGCAGCAGCCGGCGGATTCGAAGCCGAATCGCTGGCCACAATCTTCAGGTAATACGCCCCGTCCGGCATCGCCGTGGCGTCCCACGAATAATATTTCTGGTCCAGGTTGTCTTTCAGCAGCAGCCAGTCGCGCTGATTTTCTCCGCGAAAATACACGGCATAACGAAGCTCGTCGTCGTTGTCGTCGTGCGCCGTCCACAGAACCGTCGCGTATCCCTTTTGATAGACGCCCTGCGGCGGCTGCTCGAACTTGGTGGTCGTCGTGGTAATCACCGTGCCCGATGGATTTGGCGTCACGGGCTGCTTCAACATTACATTCGCGGCTTGCCCCGTAATCACAACCGCCATCTGCGCGCGCGTCCCCGGCTCCTGTAGCGCGATGCCATCAATGACTGGCGCCACATTTTTCGGCAAGTACGCGGCGCTCACCCAATCGATCCCGTCGCCCGGCCGCCCATCGTGGATTACTGCCTTCCACTGCAGAAATCGCGCCGCCGGCGCCTCAATCTGCGTCCCCGGCGTAGTGTAGGGTCCAAACCAGCGTGACCACTCCTTCCCTGGGTCCTCGGTGTTCCCGCTGCGCACAAAAAATTCCAGCCGCGGCTCTTTGCTCTCCTTGCCGCCTTTTGCCGCAGCGGTCATCGCCGGCGGTCCCCACCATTCCATGTGTCCCCACTGCGAAAAGAGTTTCGCGTCGAACGATTGCGACTCAAATGTGCCTTCCGCCTCGTATTCAGGCCCCAGCGAAAATACTTTCCCCGGATTCGCCGTGCACAGGTACACCTTTCCGCCGCTCGTCCGCGATATACCCGTAATCTGCGACGATCCCGATTTCGCCAATTGCGCATAAACGCCGCGCCCATCAATCACCAGCAGCGACCCGCTGTTTCCGGTGCCGGCAAGCAACCTGCCATCGGAGTTCAAACCCAGCGCATACACAATTTCATCCCGCGAACTCCAGATCTCCTCCGGCGCGCCATCCGCGGCGATCCGGTAAATGCTGCTCGAAATCGCCTGTGGAAACGCCAGGAACGGCACGGCACCCTGCACTCCACCCGGCGCGACATTTGTAATCGTCGTCGTGCCCTGTGCAGTCGTAATCACCGCCGACGGCGCCCCGATCCCCGGCCGGTTCTTCTCCCCAATCGCCGCGACATAAATCGTGCCATCCGCCGACACCGCAATCGAAGTCACTTCGCGTTTCGACGTCTCATAAATCACAAATCCGTCCGCGACGCTGTCCTCTGGCGTTTTCTTCTTGGCCACCCGCTCCGCGCTGCGCGCAATGCGCAATATTCGCCCGTTCGGTTCCGTCCCAGCCAGCAAATTGCCTTTGCCGTCGAAGCCCAGAACTTTTATGTGCGCTTCATCGCTGGCGTAAAACAACTCGCCCTTTCCATCCGGCGCAACGCTGTAAATCCGCCCCTTGTCGCCTGTCGCCACGTACAACGTGCCGTCCGCGCCAAACGCCAGGTCCCAGATGTATTTCGCCTTGGGATCGAAAAACACGCTCTTCTCGCCCGACGCCGAAACCTTATACACCTTTCCATCCGGCGAAGTCGCCACATACAACGCGCCCTTGGCGTCAAACGCAATCGACTGCACCAGCAAATCGGTCGATTCGAACACCGTCTTGGGCTTCCCGCCGCCTTCAAACCGGAACACTTTCGCCGGCGATCCCCCGCCCGCATACAGCACGCCATTCGCGTCCGTCTTCAGCGACCACAGATACGAAGCGTCCGCATCTGCCAGCAGCGAGAATTTCGGCGCCAGCTCCAGGTGCCCATCGCTGCGCACCGCCACGCCCTTCGCCGTGCCCTTCTGAAACTCTTCATACGTGGATTGCCGCCAGCGCCGCGTGTGCTCCGCCAGCAGGGAAGTGGCCGCGATACCCAGCAGCGCGCACGGCACGATGACGCGATAAAAACGCTTTGCCATAGAAAGTTTCACCGGATTTGCAAATTCAAAGAGATCAGCCCGCTTACAGGGCCGCCCATCATGATGGATGATTCACTGGCCAGCGATTCGCGCAGCACCTGCACGCTGCCCGGTCCCGGCCGCCCGTCCACCACATTAATCTGCGACAGCGGCACGTTGGGCAATTCCTTGTCGTCCCACACCAGCGTCGGCGCGGGCACAAACAGTCCCACATACAATCGATCGTTGTGCCGCTCGCGATTCATCAGCGCGATCAACTGATCCAGCCCATCCGACCCGCCGCCACCCGCCACGCCGCCAAAAACAAATCCCCGCGACGCTCGATTCATCCAATCCGCATCGCTCACCAGCACGCGCAGCGTCGTTCCCCGCATCATCTGATCCGGCACGCGAACCGTGGTCTCTTCAATCCGCGCCGCTCCGCGATACGGCCGCAGCAGCACGCGTACCTTCAAAGTTTCTCCGGGCGCCGCCTCGCCCTTTTCCAGCCACGCGCTGTCCACGGTGTATGACTGCCGCCCGGGCAGGCTCTCGACGCGCAGCGTAATGTGCTCCACCGCCGGAATTTCGAAATTGTTGGTAAACAGCCGCCCGAAAACGTTCTGCACCACCAGCGCAATCGGCAAACTGTCCGGCGCCATCGTGTCCGTCGGCGCAACCGTATTTTCAATCTGCACCGGCACGTGGCCCTTCAACCGGATCTCCCCGGTTAAATGCAGAGTGGTTCCCTCGCCGTACAAATAATTCTGATTCACGCCGTTGAACGTCGTCAGCGCCACCAGCAACGGCGTCAGCTTCGGATGATTCACCACCTCAAAGTGCAGTTTCCTCTCCGAGCTGCCAGTCGCAAACGTCAGGTCCAGCGGAATCATCGCCGGTGGCGCGCCCAGCTTGCCCGTCACTGCCGTCAAGTGGTCGCCGGTAATCGTCCCAATCGCTCCACCCATGTTCACAATCTTCGTCGAAGCAAGTTGTGAAGACAGCGTTGTCACCACGCGACTCCGTGCCATCGGCATCTGCACGTCGCCAAAATTCAGGAATGGATGCCCGCACAAATACACGTTGTCGCCGCGCACCGCCGTCACCGTGCACGCCGAATTGATCGAAGCGTCGCCCTGCACCAGCACCATCCCCGCCATGTCTCCCGCCGCCAGCTTCGCATCATCCGGCCGCGCCTCCGCGGTCCCGCCCTGCGCCGCCACGAATCCATAGCTCTGCAATTGCGTCGCAAACGGTTGCAGCGCCGACGGCTGAAATCCTGAAAACACCAGTGGCGTTTCAATCGGCTGCAGCGCCGCGCCGCTGGGCAATCCGCCCTGGGCCACAGTCGTGTTCGGCAACGCAAATTGCCCCGCGCCCGGCGCGATTCCCGCACTCTGCTCCGGCGGGTGCAGAATGTCCTCAATCGGCGTCACGCCCGCCAGCGCTTCCTTCGTAAAAACTCCCAGCTTCAGCGACAGCGCCCCCGCCAGCTTTCCCTCCAGATACACCGGGCTGCCGCTCATTCCCGCCACCACGCCCGTGTGCTCCACCTTCGGTCCCTTCAGTTCCACCAGAATGATGGACTGCTTCGGTCCCAGGAAATTCGGCATCACGCCCACGACTACCAGGTCAAACTTCTCCACCTGGTCCCCCGCAAACACGGTGTAGGCGTATCCCTGCATCCCCGCGCGCACCTGCGAAAGCGGCAGAATCTCGTTTGACTCCTGCGAAGCCGCCACGAGCGGAACCCCTGCTACCATCGCTAAAAACAAAAGGAAATACGAGAAATGCTGGGCAAGACGAGCCATAGAGAAAGGTACGATCCCCCGAACAGTGAAGCAACGTGAGCGCCCATGATACCGGGCGGGCCAGTGGTACGCAATTCAACCGCCTGCGTAGGCGTCCTGGTCCCAAAGGCTTAGACGTTCTATAACTCGATGCGGGTGCAGACTACTTCGGTTGTGCGGCCCTTCCCGAGTGTGGGAGGATAAATCAGGCCAAATCAGGAGGAACCTATGTCCGAACCGACAAAAGAAGAACTAATGGCGCGCATAGCCGAACTCGAGAAAAAAGCGGAAGGCCGCAAAAAGGGCGCTCTCGAATTTCGCGTCGGTGAAAAGGGCGGCGTCAGCGTCTACGGCCTGGGCCGCTTTCCGGTCACTCTCTATTACGAGCAGTGGGTCCGCCTCCTCGACATGGCCAAAGACCTCCGCGAATTCCTCGAAGAAAACAAGCCCCGCTTGAAATTGAAGGAGCAGTAGAGCCCCCGAAATTGCGCCGGAATTTCGGGCCGTAGATTGGCTGGATTGAGCTCCTACTCCCCATAGCTTCTGAGATCGTGCTCGACCTCGACGCTCCGGAAACCATGAAAACCATCACTGAAGACCAACGCGCGCTTTTTCTGCTTTTGTCGGTGCTGCTTTACCTGATTCTGACGCCCTTTTTGCAAGGCGACCGGGTAGGCGAGATGGTCCTGGTCTTTTCGCTCTACGTCATTATGGTCGCCGCAAGCGTTGAACTCGCGGCAAGCCACCTTATGGTTCGCCCAACGATTCCCTTGGCCATACTCTCCGTGGTCCTCGCGCTAGTCCATTATTTCCACCCGTCACGGATGGTCACATTTTTTCATTTCACGGCATTGGTCGCCTTCCTTGGATTTGTCGCTGTGGGTCTGTTCCTCTTTCTAGGGCGCCCGGGGGCCATCACGCCCGGACACCTCTATGGTTCCGTCAGCCTCTATTTCATCGTTGCTTTGCTTTGGGCTGGGATCTACAGCCTGATCAACGCGGGATACCCCGGCGCTTTTCTGGAGACGGGCCCTGCGGTACATGCCAGAGTCCCCGGCGGCACGTTTCTCTATTTCAGTCTGGCAACGCTCACCACACTCAGCTTTGGCGACATCGTTCCTGTTCATCCCGTCGCCCGTACCTTTGCGTCACTCGAATCGGCTACCGGCATCCTGTACATTGCGATTACCGTTGCGCGCCTCGTCAGCGGCTATCAACGTGCCGCCAAGTGATGTTTGTCGGGACTATATAAGGGTTGATTTGCCGCGGAAGTCCGGATGGCTGTCAATCGCGGTGATGCATCGCAAAAATCTTGTCCGTCGAATCCTCGTACGGATACACATGCACCATCCAACCGAAAATCACGGGATGAAATTTGCCGCCCGCCGCATCGCACGCATCTTGGGTGGTGATCGAACCATGCAATCCAAACTTCGTGTAATCCGCCGTCTTGCGCTGATCGCGCGGCGGCATGCAAAGATTTGTGTGGAGGTGCCAGGTTGCAATGCTCAGCGGCACGCGCTCGTTTAACTGCTCTTCGCTCGCGCGCTTCGGCATCGTGTACATCGCACCCACCAGTTCGTAGCCATCCGCCGTCTTCCTATACAGCAGGGAAGTGGGCCGCGCGGGATCGAAGGTGAACGCTTCCAGGAATCCATGCCCGTAATTCGTGAAGTGATATTCCGGCTGCGGCAGGTTCGGCAGGAAAATCTTGTAACCCTCGTCGAGCGCCACGTGGTAGTCCTTATATTTCTCAATCCCCGCGCGCAACTCCTTCACAATTTCATTCGCCCGCTGCACATCCGCCGCCGTCTGCGGCCGCGGCGAAGTCATGTGCATGTGCGGATTGTCGCCGTGATGCATGTGCGCCATGTCGCGCGTCGCGGCAGCCTCGGTCGACGTTTCATCGCCCATGTCCATGGACATCCCGGGCATCTTGCTGTGATCCATCGCCTGCCCCTGCTCCTGGGCCTCCTGAGCAAACGCGCGGGAATCTCCGGAAGCCTCCGCCATTACAGGCGGCCGATGATTCGGAATCGCGGCGAGAACCACACCCACCAAAAACAGCGCTCCAAAGCCGATCGCAGCCTTGGTAATCAATTGCATAAACGCACTACGCGGTGACATGACTTCTCCTAATAATCCTCGGGCCTATCGCCCTGTACTAATAATACGAAGCCTCCCCTCCTATTCTTTCACCCGAAATTCCCCCTAAGTTCCCCGACAAAACTGTCCGCGAGTACAGGCCCCTTTTTGAGTGCGAGAGCCCAGCTCTCGCTTTTACGGTGTTAGCCCCAAACCGCCATGCAAATTGAGGCACCGATCTCTCCTCTTCTCAGCGAACTCTGCGCTCTCAGCGTCCTCTGCGTTAATTGCCCCTCTTCTCTTTCCGATCGCAGAAAACCGGTCGCCCTCCACCCCATGCTAAAATTAAATTGCCAATGAAAGCCGAAACCATTCACCCCGCAAAAGCCCTCTCCGGCCCCCTCGAGCTTCCCGGCGACAAATCCATCTCGCACCGCTACGCCATGCTCGCGGCCCTTGCCGACGGCACCACCGAACTCCGCAATTTCGCCGCCGCACACGATTGCCACAGTACTCTCGGCTGCATGAAGGCCCTCGGCGCCGATGTCATAGTCGAAGGCGCCACCGTCAAAATCACCGGGCATGGCCTGCGCGGCCTCAAATCCAGTTCGCGCCCTCTCGACGCCGAAAATTCGGGCACTACCATTCGCCTGCTCTCGGGCATTCTCAGCGGACAAAACTTCACCACCAAAATTTCCGGCGATGCCTCGCTCCAGAAGCGTCCGATGAAGCGCGTCGTCACCCCGCTCCGCCAGATGGGCGCCGATATTCGCGCCAAGGACGACAATTTTCCCCCGCTCGAAATCCGCGGCGGAAAGCTCCGCGCCATCCACTACGACATGCCGATGGCCAGCGCCCAGGTGAAATCCGCCGTCCTTTTCGCAGGCTTGTACGCAGAGGGAATTACCCAGGTCACCGAGCCGGCCCGGACACGCGATCACACCGAACTCGCCCTCGAAGAGTTTGGCGCGCGCATCGAAAAGCGCGGTCATACGATCGCCATTCACGGCCATGCCGCCGACGATGGAAAACCGGCCATGCAGCCCAAGTCGCTCGACGTGCCGGGCGATCTTTCCTCCGCCGTGTTTTTTGTCGCCGCGGCCTCACTTTTGCCCGAATCCAATTTGTACATCGCGAACGTCGGCCTGAATCCCACTCGCTCCGCCATCCTCGATTTTTTTCAGCAGATGGGCGCGTCGATCAGCGTCCTGAATTTACAGAGCTGGCGGGGCGAACTCATCGGCGACCTTGCCGTAAAAGGCTCGCAACTCAAAGGCGGCGTAATTTCCGGCGATCTTGTGCCTCTCTTGATCGACGAACTTCCCATGCTCGCTGCTCTCGGCTCCTACACGGAAGAGGGAATCGAGATTCGCGATGCCGGTGAACTTCGCGTGAAGGAAAGCGACCGCATCGCCGCCCTCGCCGAAAATCTCAAGCGCATGGGCGCCAAAGTAGAAGAGCGCCCCGACGGCCTCCGCGTCGAAGGCCGCAGCGCCGGCAAACTCCACGGCGCCGAAATCGACCCGCGCGGCGATCACCGCATCGCCATGGCCTTCGCAGTAGCAGGCCTCGCAGCCGAAGGGGAGACCAAAATCCTAGACGCAGAATGCGCCGGCGTTTCTTATCCGACATTTTTCCAGGAATTGCGGCGTCTCGCGGGAAACTAATCCGTCTTATTGCTCTCTAGGTGGAGGAATTTCCTTCGGCGAGATTGGCGGCAAGGGTGGCATAGGCGGCATTGGAGGTGTCGGCAGAGACACCGAAGTTCGGCGAAGCGATATATTTCCATAACTCGTCTTCAATATAATTTTCGGGCCCTTGCCGCTGCCGTACTTTCCCGCCAAGTGAGAATCACCCGACTCCGTTTTCGACGCGCTCAGACCCGGAAACTCCGAGCTGATATCACAATTCCGGCAATCGGCAACAATTTCAAAGCTTGCGCTCCCCGGCACCGTAAGGGCGATTTCCGAGGAAGAGTTCGTGATCTGCACATCTTCCTTTGGGGCAGAAGGAAATCGCACCCCGATGGATGCGTTCCGGTTGTCAATCATCACCTTGCCGCCGGGATTTTCCACGCTGATCTCGGAATCACGCGTGCGCAAACTTAAATTCCCTGGCACGTCCACAATGTCCATGTTCCCGGAGCCGACTTCAAAGTGCCCCGTCAGCGCCGAAAGCGTCAAATCGGTTTTCGACGAAACCATTCGCACGCCCTTCACCGCCTTGTCGGCGCGTATCGGCCCGTAAAATTCGCCTTCCACGGTCAGGCTTCCTGCCGTGTCGTTCACTTCGATTTCTCCTCCCTTGCCGGAAATCTTTACGTCTCCTTTGGTGCTGGAAACTTTCGCGTCGCCCTTGCGCATCTCCACGTTCACGTCGCCCGCGGTTCCACGCACGTCCACATCCCCGGTCATATCTGCAATTCCCACATCACCGGAAATTCCCGACACGGTGATGTCGCCCTTGTCCGTCTTGACCGACAGTGCCGACTTCTTCGGGATCGCCACTTCCAGGTCCACGCCAATCTTTGCATTCGATAGATCAAACCCACTGGGGCGCACCTCGTAGCCATCCCCATTCTGCTCAATTCCGACGCTGATACGATCCGCAATCCGCGCCGCTTCGGTCTCGCTCCAGCTCTTCACCGTTTTCTTCGCGGTCACGCGAATTTCCTGGCCATCGGACCCACGCACACTGATATCTCCGCGCCCGTTGTGAACGACCACCCGCGCATTCGCCGGAATCTTCTTCGGGGTCACGTCAATGTCGTAGGTATAGGTGTCACCAACATCCACCACCTCCCCCAGCTTGTCCCTGGTGCGTCCGGCCAACGCCACAATCGCCACCAGCGCCACTACTCCCACCACTAAACCGGCTTCGTTCCCCGTAACGCGACCGCCGCCGCTCCCTCCAAACCGGTGGCCTGCGGTTCGTTCATACAGCTTCACCGCGCCCCAGAAAATAATCATCAGCGGCCACCACCGCGCGATAAAGCTCCCAAGCTCCAGGCGCCCGTAGTTGGACAGCAGCAACAGTACGCCGACGGAAATCAGAACCAACCCGGAGAAGAGTCCACTGCTGCGCGCTGGAGTGGCCATGGACGATTATTGTCCCTGCGAGGAATAAGGAGTTTGCGGCGTGCCCGCGCCGGGGGCAGGTGGCGCAGGCGGTTGGGGCGGCACGGCCAGCGGCGGCGCAGGAGTAGCATGCCCTTCGCGCGAGGCCATCGAACTGGCCAGGTGCACCAAACCGATGACGATCAAGATCACCGGCCAGGTGCTGCCAAAATAAAATCTTCCGCCGTGCACTTCGTTCAATAGCCAGAGAACTCCCAAAGTGATCACCACCGCGGGTCCCACCAGGCCTCGAATCGTGCAACTCTGGCAGTGACATTTCAGCTGGGCAGCCATCCACTCCTCCGTTCAGTTCTTTCCGCTCACGCGATTCTTCAGCATGAAAAATCCGATCCCGATCAGCAGCAGCGGCACAAAAATCTGCCGCACTCGGAAAAAATCGAAGAACCCGAAATTGTTCAGCAGGAACAGCGCGCCGATCCCGATCAGAATAATCGGCCCCAGCGGCCGCTGCCCGCTCCAGTGTTCAAAGGGATCCGTAAGGGGTTGTCCGGTCGCCCGCGCCTTCGCCGAACGCATAGCGTCAATTGCCATGTAAAACGGAAACACGCACAGCGCAAAAATCAACAGTCCCTGGATGCTTTCGCCGAGATCGCTCGCGATTCCAAAAATGATCGCGCCAAAAATCACCACGTGGATGATTGCCTTGTTGTACTCGCCGTTGTAAATCGCGCCCAGCCCCGGAATAAAGCCCAGCAAAAACGCCAGCACCGGAGCATTGTTATGCCTCTGCCCCGGCGTCGCAACCGGAGCAAACCCGCCAGGATTGGCGGCCTCGCCAGGCGTGGCAGCAAGCGGCGCCGCCGCGGGCAATCCCACATGCTGCGCCAGGCAATCCTCGCAATACAGAACGTCTCTCACCCTGTGGCTGCACGCCGCGCACATCGCCTTGCCGCAATTGCGGCAATACCCCGATGCCTCCGTATCCGCATGCACCGCACAGTTCATCGAACGCTCCTCTCGCCGAGCATCGGCATTTCCGCCGCGAGCATTTCCAGTTGCCGGGTGACTTCATTCGCGCGGTTTTGCTGGCGCGGTTGCGACGGCTTGCGGTCGTCCGTCTGTCCCGGAATCTTCTCCGGTGACGACTTCGGCAGCAACTCTTCCGGCGTCGTCTGCAAATTATTCTCATCCTGCCGCAAGCGAGACTGAATCTCGTATACCACGCGCAAATCGCTCACATATTTCACGCTGTGCGCAATTAGTTTGTGAGCCTGTCGGTCCGCACTTTGATAAATGGCCGCCGGGCGGAAATCCGCCAGCTTTGACTTACCCAGTGAAAACCCCGATGCACCCAAAATAATAATCAGCGTCGCCATCACGCTCGCCGCCCCATACGCAAACTTCGGCGTCGCCAGCCCGCGAATCACGTTCAGGAATCCCTGCCAGCCCGTCACCGTCTCCCGCGGCCCCAGCGTCTTGTCCAGAATCGAGTACACCAGCCGCGGCGGCGTCTCCAATTCTTCCATCGAGTGCATTTCGCCAACCAGGCTGCGTACGCTCGCCAACAGCGGCGCGCACTCCGCGCATGACTTCGCATGCGCTTCAAACTCCGCGCGCTCCGGCCCCTGCAGCAGCCCTTCCAGGTAATCGCTCAACCGCGCTTCGATCAGATCGCAAGTCCAGGTCATGGCTTGCCCCCTGCGAACGAAGTAACCTTCGTCCGCCCACGTATAAACTCTTCAAAACTCATCCGCTTCCTCATGCCGGCCGCACTCCCATCTGTTGCAAAATCCGCGCCAGCTCAATTCTTCCGCGATTAATCCGAGACTTCACCGTACCTTCCGGCACCGCCAGCACTGTCTGAATCTCGGCGTACTCCAACTGCTGCAAATCCCGCAAAATTACCGCTTCGCGCAATTCCGGCGAAAGCCGCGTCAGCGCGCTCTGCACCTGCATGCTCAGTTCGCCCAGCAGCGCTTGCTCGTCCGGCCGCCGCCCTGCCGATTCCTTGTTCTCCACTACTGGCATTTTGTCATCCAGCGAATCCGTAATGCGATCGCGTTTCGTTCGGCGGTAATGATCAATCAACAGATTCCGCGTCACGCTCGTCGCCCAGGTCGCAAATCCGCCGTGCGCCGAACGGTAACTCCCCAGCGTCCGGTACACCCGAAGGAACACATCCTGCGAAAGGTCCTCGGCTTCCGTGCGGTTGCCCGTGAACCGGTAGCAAATATTAAATATGCGGCGCGTGTGGCGGCGCACAAGTTCCTCCCAGGCCGAGCCTTCGCCCTGGAGACATTGCTGGACCAGTTGGGCATCCTGCTCCAAGCTTCCTCAGCCCCATCTTCCAGACACCTGCTTGGGCAGTACCCGCAGGTGGGTTTTTCGGCCTGCCAATATATGGAACGTAAAATGCACCGGAAATGTTCCCGCCATGGGGCCGCCCCAACCGACCGTTTGGCTGGCATCTTACCCGCTCCCGCGCCCACTTACAACTCCTTCGATTACAACCTCTTGGAACCAAATCGGTTAACCGCGCTTGACGCCGCCCCCGGCGGCCCCGTACTCTGCTTTCACATGGCGTTAAGGTCGAGGAAAGCGCTGTTTGCCGCTCTGGGTATCCTTGTGGCCGGATACCTTCTCTACCATTTCCGCGCGAATCTCCATCTCGGTCAGTTCAGCGGCGCCAAGCTCTGGGAGGCTGTCCGCCGCGCGAATCTTGTCTACCTCTTTCTTTCCATCGTTGGAATCTATGGTTGCTACGCGCTGCGCGCCCTCCGTTGGCAAAAATTTCAAGCTCATTTGGGGCCGGCAAAATTCTGGAACATCTATCGCATGACCCTCGCCGGATTCAGCGCCTTGTTCCTCCTCGGCCGCGCCGCCGAACCTGTACGTCCCCTGCTTATTTCGCGCAAAGACAAAATCCCGCTCTCGGACATCTTCGGCATCTATGCGCTCGAACGCATCCTCGATGCCGCCAGCACCGCCGTTCTCGCCGCCGCCGGCTTGCTTATTTTCGAATCCTCCGGTCATCTCGATGCGCAGGGCACAGGCCAGGCCTTCGAAAAAGGTGCCCGCACCGCCGGAACCCTTTGTGCTCTGATTGCAGTCGTCGCCGTCTCCGGCCTGATCTATTTGCGCCTTCATGGCTCTGCGCTCCTCGAACGCCGCATGCAGGGCTGGCTCGCACAGCACGGCTGGCGCGCAGGAGTGGCGCGCAATCTCCTCGGCTTTGTCCGCGGCGTGCAGACTGTCCGCAGTTGGAGCGATGTCGCTGCCGCGGTGATTTACTCCGCGTTGCACTGGCTGCTCGTCGTCTGCGTCTATCTCCTCGTGCTGCAGAGTTTCGGCGGTAAACTAGCCGCGCTGAAATTTTCCGATGGCGTACTTATCCTGGTGTTCAGCCTTGTCGGTTCCGCTGTGCAGCTTCCCGGCGTGGGCGGTGGCGCGCAGGCGCTTGGCATCGTTGCATTAACCAAGCTCTATGGAGTAGAACAGGAGCCGGCCGTGGCCGCCGCAATGATCCTGTGGCTGGTTACGTTCGCGTCGTGCTCGTTTGCCGGCGTTCCTCTGCTGATCCGCGAAGGCTGGTCGCTGGGCGAACTGAAACGCATGCGCCAACACGAAGGCGAGCAAATCGAAGCTGAGTTGGCAGCCCAACCGGCCAAGCCTTTGTAGGGGCGGGGCTCGCCCCGCCCTCTTGGGTTTCTCCTAATTTTCCTTAAGAGGCCGGGGCTTTAGCCCCTGAAGCAAAAAAAAACGCAGTACGGAGACACCGCCAATTGAAGTGCCCTTTCTGCGCGCATCTCGATGACAAGGTAATTGACTCCCGCGAGGGCCGCACCGGCGACACTATCCGCCGCCGCCGCGAATGCCTGAAATGCTCGCGCCGCTTCACTACTTACGAACGCATCGACGAAATTCCGTACATGGTCATCAAGAAAGACGGCCGCCGCGAACGCTTCGAGCGCCAGAAAATCCTGCAAGGCCTCTTGAAAGCTTGCGAAAAACGTCCCGTTCCCACGCCCAAGCTCGAATCCATCGTGGACGAAATCGAAGGCGTGGTCCACGAAGCCACCGAAAGGGAACTGACCACCACCGAAATCGGCGAAATGATCATGCACCGCCTCAAGAAGCTCGACAAAGTCGCTTACGTCCGCTTCGCCAGCGTCTACATGGACTTCAAAGACGTCCAGGAATTCATGTCCGAACTGAAAAACCTCCTGAAAGACCGCGCCTTGCCCAAGAAATAATCCGTATCTCCGTGTTTATGTTTTCCTAATAGACCCCTCAGGATTTCCTAGGCGACCGTTTCCTAACATTGTTGATGACGATTGAGAGGCATGGGGTTTCGCTTGCGCGCTCAGAAGTGCCCTCTCGATTCTCCATCGTCAAGACAATGCTATGCGCCGCCAAATCGACTCCCCTGCCAATCCATTCGATCCGATGTGCTCCGCATCCAGAAACACGTAGGAGTTCGTCCGGGGCCAGGGAGAAAGTGCGATGGTAACGGGTCCAAAAGGTACAGAGTTCGATTTAAGTGGACATTGCAGTGTTTGTGGTCATTACGGGGAAATATTCGATCTCCCCGGGCGATTCGAGAAATACTGTTTGGAATGCAGCGCGGACGTGGCCGCCGTGATTTTGCTGACCACGGAAATCGACGCCGCGACGCTGGCCGGCGCGAATACCAACGAATTGATCTCCGAATTCACCCTCATCAGTAATCGCATGCTGGGCCGCGCCCAATCCGCCGAACTTGGGAATATCTAAACTCTACAGACTCCCGTAATCACGCAGGTGCCGGGATTTACCCTGTCGGCTTCGTGCGTTGGGAAACATTGGGCCAGACTTGCGCGCCATGTAGAATACGTAGGATTTCAATGGCGTCCTTTCGGAGACGATAGATGTCGAGATAAGGCAGACCGGAAAATATGAGCTCGCGCGTGCCTGCTTTACGCCCGGACCGTCCCAAATCAGGGAACTCCATCAACGTGTGGACTCGTTCGTAGATTAGAATTACCACGCGGCGTGCGGTTGCGGGGCTATCTTCTTTGCTCAGGTAATCGCAGATATGAGTTAAATCGCTGGAGGCAGGTTGGGTCCAGCGAATACGCATCAGCCGGGATACCGGCGGTCAATCAGTTTCCGAATATCTTCTTCTTCAACGAATTCGCCGCGGTCGGCGGCAGCTAGCCCCTTCTCAACCTCTTGGATAAACCACTCATCGTAGTTGACCATTCGTTCCACAGCTTCAACCACGAGTGATTCGCGATCACGGCCTTGCTCGCTCGCCAGGCGGCTGAGCTTCGCTTCCAGATCGGGCTTCAATCGTACTTCCATGGCTAAAGCTTATGTATTGCGACTAACGCTGTCAATCACTTGCGAACTCCCGCTGGTCCGATCGTTGTCTTTGGTTCTTCAGCGTATTTGGCACAGCCGCGAAAATGTCGGCGCGCCGACATTTAAAGTATTACTTGAAGGTTACTTACTCGCCAATAAATTTTCGAATCGATTCCCGGATGTGTTGCAAGGGAAGCGGTTAGCAAACAGCATTCGAACGGGAGTCTTCCCGAAATGAAAAAACATTCGACCGAGCGGCCCACATAACGCTCGCGGCGGGTGTACTGCTTGGACTCTGCATCGTGCTACAGTGGCCTGCGTTGGTTTCAATTTCCCCGGGGAGTCCTCGCATGCGTAAATCCGTCGTAATGCTTTCCTATGTTGTGCTCGCTGCCAGTGTCTTGCTCGCCGAGAAGACTCACGTTCCCAAAATCGATCCTCAACGGATGCACGACACGGTCAAATTTCTTTCGGGCGACGAACTTGAAGGCCGCGGCACCGGCCAAAAGGGCGGCGATGCGGCCGCCAACTGGATTGCCGAGCAGTTCAAGTCGTACGGCCTGAAGCCTGCCGGGTCGGACGGCAGCTACTTTCAAGACGTGCCCATGGTGGGCGTGCGATCGCTCCCAGCAACGACGTTCACGTTTGTCCCCGCGAATGGCGCGCCGGTAGAGTTGAAGAATCTCGACGACTACGTCACCAGCAACGAGACGCAGACCGAATCCGCCGACGTGGATGCGCCGATCGTGTTCGTCGGCTACGGCATTACTTCGCCCGAAAACAAGTGGGACGATTACAAAGGCTACGACTTGCGGGGCAAAGTGGCGTTGCTTTTTGTGAGCGAACCGGAATCGAACGACCCCAATTTTTTCAAGGGCAAGGCGCTCACCTATAACGGCCGCTGGACTTATAAATTTGAAGAGACCGCACGGCGTGGAGCCGTGGGCACGCTGGTCATTCATCGCACGGACCTCGCGAGCTATCCGTGGGAAGTGGTGCGGAACTCCTGGGGCGCCGAGCGCTCGTATTTGAGGCTCGAGGGCACGCCCAAGCTGCGGGCGGCGTCCTGGATTCAACTGGAAGTGGCGCGCAAGTTGGTGGCCATGGGCGGCCTGAATCTGGACGACCTTTATAAGCAATCCCAGTCGCGCGATTTTAAACCCATCGAATTGCCAGTGCATCTGAAAGCGCACGTGGTTTCGTCGATTCGTCCGTTCTCTTCACGAAACGTGCTGGCAATGGTGGAAGGCTCCGACGCGGATCACCGGCGAGCGGAGGCGGTTCTCTACACCGCGCACTACGACCACTTCGGGATTGATCCGGCGCGTGCCAAGGGCGACCAGATTTATCACGGTGCCGTGGACAACGCGACGGGCTGCGGCATCTTGTTGGAGTTGGCGCGCGTCTGGGCCGGAACCAAGCCCGGGCCGCCGCGGTCGATTTTGTTCGCCGCTGTCACCGCGGAAGAGCAGGGGCTGCTCGGCTCCGAATACCTGGGCAAGCATCTGGAGCAGTTACCAGTGCAGCCCATCCTGGATTTGAATTACGACGCGCTGGCGCCCATCGGAATTCCCGAAGAAGTCGAAGTCAGCGGCGCGGAACGCACCACGTTCTATCCCGAAGTCGAAAAAATCGCGAAGGAGTTCAACTTGGCTATCAAGCCCGACGCGCATCCGGAGGCGGGCCACTACTACCGGTCGGATCATTTCAGCCTTGGCCGCGTCGGCATCCCTGCCTTCTCCATCAGCGAAGGTCTAAAGTTCAAGGGCCACGACCTGGCGTGGGGCGAAGCGCAATCCAAAGACTATGTCGAACACCACTACCACAAGCCCGCCGACGCCTTCGTCGATTCCTGGGATTTTACCGGCGACGCCAAGCTGGCCAGCTTTGGCTACGCCCTCGGCCAAGCCGCAGCCATCCAGTCCACCGAAATCAAATGGCTCCCCGGCGACGAATTCGAGAAAGCCCAGAAGAAACTCACCTCGATGGACATCGACGGCGCCGCCCTCTTCGCCGGCCATCCCGAGCTTCAGCCCATCTACATGGAGCCAATCGTCTATCCACCTCTTGCCAGGCAAGTCCGCCTAACGGGTGCCACAAAAATAAAAGTCACTGTTGCAGAGGACGGTTCAGCAGGGATGGCTGACGCTGTTACCGGTCATCCCCTTTTACTCCAAGCTGCACTCGACGCAGTGAGAAAGTGGCAGTTTCAACCCGGAGGTCGACGGGAGTTTGAGCTGAACTTTGAGTTCGTTTTGATCGGCGTAGATGTTTCTCACGCGCAGCCAATGTTTGAAGTATTGGAGCCTTTTTATGTGAAAGTGGTTGGCCATCCCAACGTCGTTCATACCATTCTCTACTCGGCGTCCAACCGCTAAGCGCCAACTGATATGGGGACAGAGGATCAATGAAGCAGAAACGACTAAGCGAAGAAGTGCGTCGAGACATCGCAGCTCTCAGCGCAATGAAGGATTCCGACATTGATTTGACCGAAATGCCGGAGGTTTTGGATTGGAGCGAAGCGGAAATGGGCAAGCTCTACCGTGGTGGAAAGAAAATCATCCGCCCCCGGAAGAAAGCTGGAGGGTGGAGGAAATCGTAAGAATCAGTTTCTGATTACTAATTACTTCACTTCGGCCAGACGCCGGCGGTGAAGGTTCTGACTTTGGAGAAGCCGAGGCGTTCGTAGAGGTGGACGGCGGTGCGGTTTTCGGTGGTGACGGTGAGTGTGAGTTCGCTGAACTTTTGGGCGCGGAGGGTTTCCGCGGCGGTCATCATCAGGATGCGGCCGAGGCCGTGGCCCTGAAAGCCGGGCATCACACAGATTTGGGTGGTGTGGCCTACGCCGGTGGAAACTTCGCTGGTCAGAATCGCGCCGGCGAGCTCCTCGCTCTCCGGATGATGCAAGACGAAGGAAGCGTGCGGCAGAAACTGGCCGCAGCCGGGTAGCAGGATGATGTTCTTCAGGAATTTCAGCGCGCCGTTTCGCGTGCGGTATTGGTCGTTGATGTCGCCGTCCACGTGATTCGCGTACGCCAGATAAATCAGCTTGGCGCACGGCTCGAAGTACCGTTCGTGCCAGCGGTCGAGCCGCAGGCCGGAGTTCATGCTGGGCACGGGGTCGCTTTTCTTCTGCAGGTCGAGCAGCATGAACTGCCGGGTGTACAGCCGAAATCCCTGGTCGCGCAACGCGGCATCCACCGGCCCGCCGAAAGGCATCAGCTGCGCTTCGATGCGGTGCAACTGCGGCAGGGCGCGCATGCTGAACAACATCTCGTCCAGCAGGCGCCGGCCGATCGGCTCCTGCACCTGGCTCGGCGAAACGTAGAGTCCGCCGATCAAACCTTTGTAATCCTCGAGGACGTAGAATGAGTAGCCGACTGCGTGCCCGCCTTCAAAGGCAACGCAGCCGGAAAGCGCGTGGGCATCCAGGAATCGCTTGATCAGGTCGAGCGCGCTGCGGTAATCCCAGTGGAGTTCGTCGCGCCAATGGCGGGCTTCCTCAAGCAGCAGCGGCTCAAGTTGGCGGACAGTGGTCTGGCGAAGGTCAATGATATTCATCGGAAAAGAGCCGGTGTGCTGCACGCCGGCGCACGTGACATGATAGCCGATTCGGGGGAAACCCTGCCAAATCCGCCCGCTAAACCCTATACGAATCGGGCACACAGGGCCGAGAAGGGAAACGGAAGGCTGGAAGCTGCATGTTACGATGCGGTTGGAACGTTGCAGATCGCCGCAAGTAAGAAGAAAATTCGACCCGCTGGCACAGACCAGCCCCTGAGCCCATGTCCATAGCCGATGAGTTGCATTATCCGAGCCGCTGGTACACGAAACTCCTGACCGTCATTCTTGCGTTTGTATTCTTTGCGCTGCTGTCCACGGTGGTGATTTCCGGCGTGCTGACGTATTGGATCGTGAAGCCGCAGCGCACCAACTCCGAAATTAATATGGCCAGTTTTCCCGGGCGTCCAGATGAAGTGGATTTCAGCATCGCTGGATTGGGGAGCCGGAGGGGATGGTTTTTTCCGGGATTCCGCGGGGCGCCGACGGTGGTGCTGCTGCACGGATATGAATCGAGCCGGGGAGAATTACTGACGCTGGTTTCGGCGCTGCAGGATCACCAGTACAACGTGTTTGTGTTTGACTTTACCGCGCATGGCGCCAACGCCGGGGTTACGACGTTCGGGTATCGCGAGGCGGACGAAGTGCGAGCGGCGATTGATGTTCTGGCGAAGCGAAACGATGTGGACGCTGCGCGATTCGGATTGTGGGGCTACAACCTGGGCGCGTATGCAGCGTTGCGCGAAGCGGAGAAAGATCCGCGGGTACGGGCGCTGGCGCTGGATGCGGTGTACGACTATCCGAAGCAGATGGTGAAAATCGGAGTGGAAAAAACCGGCGTGGGCGGGTTTCCGTTTATGGTGAAGTCGGCGCAGATGTGCTTTGAGTGGATGAACTACGAGCACAAGAATGATCCGCCGCTATCGGCGAAGATCTCCAAAATGGCCGGAGTGCCGATGCTATTCATCGAGGCCGGGGACGATCCGGAGACCGGTTCGATCACCCGCGAGATGTTCCTGAAGGCGCCGGAGCCGCGGGAGGAAGCGATCATTCCGCACGGAAACTTTGTGAATCTGCCGGACGACGAGAAACGCCAATATGAGAATCGCGTGGTGACATTTTTTCTAACGAGGCTGCCGGTTACCCAGTTTGTTCCCAACGTCATCGCCAAGCCCGCCAAGCCCGTCAAGTGAACCCGCGTCCCGGCAGGCGATGACCGCGGGAGGAGCAGCGAAATCCACGCAACGAAATCCGTAGTTGGCAGCCTCCTGTTGTTTGCCCTTGGCGACGAAGAGCAGCGCGGGACGCGTATCCCCAGGTTTCCATTCAGGAATTTCTCTGCGCGCGTAGAAGTTCAGTTGATAGGCAAACGAGCGATTGATTTGCCAGGTTGCAGCATTATCCAGTGACAACTCCGGCCAGACAATTTTGACGGTGCGAGCTGCGTACCTGGCCGAGATGTTGGCATCTATTTCAGGAAGAAATCGTTCTGCTTCGGCGACCAGAAGCAAGATGGTGAGAACAGCGGCGAACAGATTAGTTCGTACTCTGCGGCCGGCAGCCAGGACACCGACTACCATTCCACAGAAGATTGCGCTGACCCAAATAGGTGTGACCCCGCAGACGTGACCGGCGCAAGGCAGCGCGGGAATTCTCTGAGCCTGGCGCTGCAGCACAATTCCGAAAACAAGCAGGGTCAGACTTGTGCCCAGCAGCGGCCAACGAGGAAAGCGGTGCGGGTCTTTGGTGACAGAGGCGGCCGAGTTTGCCATGAGGAGCGCCATGGGAGGGATTGCGGGCATGATATAGCCCGGCAGCTTTGATTTTGAGAGAGTGAAAAACAAAAATGTGAAGCCAGCCCAGGCTAGCAGGAAGGCTTGGGAGGAAGTCGCCGGAAGCTTATCAATCCAATTTGCCAGGAATTCCAGCTTGGCAAACGCGTGGAATAATATCCATGGAAAGATGGCGAGGATAAAAATGGGGACGTAATACCATATGGGCTGGATGTGCTGGAATTGGGGAGTGAGGAAGCGGTTGAAATTGTGTTCGATGATGAAGACACGGAAGAAGTCGGGGTTGCGGCGGGCACAGAGGATGTACCAGGGGAGAGCCGTGAGGCAGAAGCTGGCGATGGCGACGGGATGAAGGCAGCGGAAGGCGTCACGCCAGCGCTTTGTGAAGGCAGCCCAAAGAAGCACGGCGCCGCCGGAGAGAATGATTGCGGCGGGGCCTTTGGCGAGGGTGGCGAGGGCAAGAAAAGCCCCGAACAAGAATGAGGTAAAGGACCGGACTGAGTTTGGAGTTGTTGTGGAGCTTTGCGATTGTGATGTTGCGGATGGAATGAGATTCAGGAGTTTTGTGGCGAAGACCATGGCTATGGTGAGCATGGCGGCGAAGGGCATGTCGGTCGCGGCAGCGTGGGAAAAGCCGATCATGCCTACGGTTGTGGGTAGGAGAACTAAGAGCCAACGGGCGGTTTCGGGGCCGTAGAGGCGCAAGGCGAGCCATGCAAGTGCCAATGTGGCGAGGAGCGCGGAGATGGCGCTGGGCAGGCGGGCTGAGATTTCGCTCACGCCGAAGAGTTTGAAGCTGAGTGCGGCGCTCCAGTAGTAGAGCGGAGGCTTTTCAAACCAAGGCTTGCCGTAGAGGCGCGGGGTGATGTAATCCCCGGTTTCTTGCATGTCGCGAGCGATCCATGCGTAGCGCGGTTCGTCGGGACCGACGAGGCCGATGGCACCTAGATTGTGAAAATAGCAGAAATAGAGGGTGGCGAGGATCAATACGAGCCACAGGATTCGCGCCGTGGGTGAGAGCGGCTGGGATCCGGGGAGTTCGTTGCTGGTTTGGGTCACGGAAAGAGGAGTTTAGCATTGTCGGTGTATCTTGGAAGGTTGGAAGTGGGGTGCCGGGGTTGGATTGGTTGCATGTCGCGGGATTTTGTCTTGGAGTATTGGTCGTAAAAGCGGAAGCTGCGCTTTCGCACTCAAAAGGGGATTGATGGAGAGGATTCAGTATGCGGTGGTTTGGGTGTTTGTGAAGATGCTGGGGGTGTTGCCGCGGGCGGTGGCTCGGGGGTTGGCTGCGGGGACTGTCCGGCTGCTGCTGTTGCTGTTGCCGAAAATGCGGAAGACGGCGGAATTTAATTTGCGGCTGGCGTTTCCGGAGTGGAGCGATGCGCGGCGACGGGCGGTGTTGAACGGAATGGCACGAAATCTGGGATGGATGGCGGCGGAGTTTGCACGGCTGCCGGGCTACACGCGGGAAAATATAGAGAATGTGGTGGTGCTGGACGGGCACGAGAATTTTCTGGCGGGGAAGAGCCGTGGGAAGGGCGTGGTTTACCTGACGGGGCACATCGGGGCGTGGGAGCTTTCTTCTTACGCGCACGCCCTGTACGGATTTCCGCTGCACTATATGGCGCGGCCGCTGGATAACGCGCCGCTGGATGAAATGGTGAATGAATATCGCGGGCGGTCGGGGAACCGGGCGATCTACAAGAATGAAGCGGCGCGGATGATGCTGAAGGTGTTGAAGGAGGCGGGAACGATCGGGATTCTGGCGGACCAGAATACGATGCCGGGAGAAGGCGTGTTTGTGGATTTTTTCGGGACGCAGGCTTGCACGACGACGGGAATTGCGCGGGTGGCGCTGCATACGGATGCGGCGGTGGTGCCCGGGTATGCGTATTGGGATCAGAATTTGCGGAAGTACCGGCTGCGATTTGAGCCGCCGGTGGAGTTGGTGCGGACCGGGGATACGGAGCGGGATGTTCTGGAGAATACGCAACGGTTTACGAAGGTAATTGAGGAGATTATTCGGAAGCATCCGGAGCAGTGGGTGTGGATTCATGCGCGGTGGAAGAACCGGCCGGAAGGAGAGCCACCGCTTTATGAGTTTTTATGAAGAAGAAAAAGATTTTCACCACAGAGGACACGGAGAGCACAGAGAAAAAGCATGATACGGGATTGGAGGTAGGGATGAAGTGGACGGCGGGGGAACTAGCGAAGGCGATTGCGGCGCGACTTGAGGGAGATGAGACGCTGGAGATTACCGGTGTGGCGGCGCCGGAACGCGCTGGGGCGAAGCAGTTGATCTATTTGGAGTCGGCGAAACATGCGGAGCGGGCGGCGGGTTCCGCCGCGAGTTGCGTGGTGGCGCCGGAGGGAATCGCTTTGCCGGGGAAAACGGTTTTACGCAGCGGAAAGAGCAAAGTGGCTTTCGCAAAAGCCGCGGCGTTGCTGCTGGAGCGAGCGCCGATTGCGACGGGGATTCATCCGACGGCCATTGTGGCGCCGCTGGCGCGGATCGGCGCGAATGTGAGCATTGGGCCGTACGCCGTGATCGGCGAGGACGCGCGTGTTGGAGAGGGCACGCAGATTGGTGCGCATTGCGTGATTGGCGCGGGGTGCTGGATTGGGAAGAACTGCAGAATTCATCCGCGGGTGACGTTTTATGCGAGAGTGCGTGTGGGGGATCGTGCGGAGATTCATGCGGGAGCGGTATTAGGGGCGGATGGGTTTGGATTTGCTTTCGATGGCGAGCGATATTGGAAATTTCCGCAGGCGGGGTTGGTGGAGATTGCGGATGATGTGGAGATCGGGGCGAACACGACGATTGACCGAGGGTCGCTGGACGACACGCGGATCGCGGAGGGAGTGAAGCTGGATAACCTGGTGCATGTGGGCCACAATGTGCAGATTGGCGCGCATACGGTGATTGCCGCGCAGACGGGGATATCCGGGTCGAGCAAGTTGGGGCATCACGTGGTGGTGGGCGGGCAGGTGGGGATCGCGGATCACTGCACGCTGGAAGATGGATCGATCGCGGGGGCGCAGGCGGGGATTCCGACGGGGAAGATTATTCGGAAAGGGCAGACCGTGTGGGGGACGCCGGCTCGGCCGCTGGAGCAGTTCAAGGAGGCGTATTTTTGGTTTGCGCGGTTGCCGGAGCTGGCGGAACGAGTGAAGAAAATCGAGGAAAAGATTTAACACAGAGGGCACAGAGGTAAGACAGAGTTCACGGAGAAGCATCTAATCGTCAGGAGAGTGAATGGCGATCGCGCAAGCAAAGGAGGGGACGCTGTGGAGGCTCGTGGTGGTGGGCGGGCATACGCGGAGCATTGGGAAGACGCAGTTGGTGTGCGACATCATCGCGGCTTTTCCGAAAACGGAATGGATTGCGGGGAAGATTACCCAGTATGGGCACGGAGTTTGTGCACAGAACGGGGAGAACTGCGATTGCGCGCCGGAGGAGCATGTTTGCGCTTTGGATTGGGAAACGCGGGCGGACACAGGAACGGATAGCGCGCGATTTCTGGCGGCTGGCGCGAAACGATCGTTCTGGTTGAGGACGAAGCAGGGCTACTTGGCGGAAGGATTGCCGCTGTTGCGAGAGGCCTTGCGGGAAATCGCGGGGAAAGCGGAGGGCGACGAAAATCGCGCGGTGATCCTAGAGAGCAATTCGCTGATGCAATTTGTGAAGCCATCGCTTTATTTTGCGGTGATTGACCCTTTGCGGGAGGATTTCAAGGAATCGGCGCAGATCGCGCTCGACCGGGCGCACGCCCTGGTGCTTCGAGGCGTTGCGGGAGGCGACGGGCCCCCGGCTCCGCTGTGGATGAAGCTTCCCGCAAAATTGCTGCAGGAGAAGCCGTCGGTGTTGCAGCGCGAGGGACAGCCGCTGCCTGGGCCGTTAGAGGTCTTGGTGCATCGAATGTTGGACGGACCGGGGGGAGCGCAGGTATGACACTTTGTGACAACCCAGTGTTGGCGGATGGGCATCTTAGGCGTTGACCGGGTTATAGTCGGCGGCGATAATAAGAAAGTACTGGGGGTACCTGGTTGAGGTCAGACCCGTTACCTTCCGGAAGTCCAAGGCATCAGAGAATTTAGAGGTATTCATGGGGGCGGCTTGGGGTGTATCCCTGGCTGCTTTTTGGGGCGTGCTCTGGGGGAGCATAGATGGCGTCATTTGTACGCGTAGGAGAGGAACTTCCCGTAGCGCCAGCGCCGGCACCGTGGCGCCAAGAGGGCTGGGCGGAGAAGATCGAAACCGCCGTGAAGAATGGGGCGGAGTATCTCCTGTCCGTGCAGGCTGAAGAAGGCTACTGGCACGGTGAACTGGAAGCCGATACTACCCTCGAATCCGACTACATTTATTACCTATACGTTTTGGGCAAGGCTGAACCGGCGAGGATTGCCAAGCTGGCGAATTATGTGCGCCAGAAACAGCTGCCCGACGGCGGCTGGCCGATCTACCCGAATGGACCCTCCGAACTGAATGCCACGTGCAAAGCCTATTTCGCACTGAAACTGGCCGGCGATTCGCCGGATTCGGAGCACCTTGCAAAGGCGCGCGCGGCGGTGCACCGGCTGGGCGGGCTGGAGCATACGAATTCCTACGTGAGATTTTATCTGGCGCTGGTCGGCGCTGTGGGATGGGAGTTGGTCCCGGCGATTCCGCCGGAGCTGATGCTCTTGCCGAACTGGTTTTACCTGAACATTTACGAGATGTCTTCCTGGACGCGCGGCATCGTGATCCCGATGGCGATTCTTTCCGCACTGCGTCCGGATTTTCGCTTGCCCGAACATGCGCGCGTGGATGAATTGTTCACGGACCCGTCGCAGAAGGCGGCAGCGTTCAACTGGAGCAAGCAACTGGTCTCGTGGAAGAATCTTTTCCTCGCGGTGGACCGCGGGCTGAAGCTTTATGAAAAGCTGCCGTGGAAACCGCTGCGGAACAAGGCGCTGAAGGTAGCGAAGCAGTGGATGCTGGAACACATGGAGCGCACCGACGGGCTGGCGGCGATTTATCCGTCGATGATGAATTCGATTTTTGCGCTGATGGCGATGGGACACGGGGTGGACGATCCGCTGACGTTCCGCGAGATCAAGGAATTTTCACGGTTTGAGATTGAAGAGGGCGACACGATTCGGCTGCAGCCGTGCGTTTCGCCGGTGTGGGATACGTGCATCGCAATGGTGGCGCTGGAAGAGGCGGGATTGCCGGCAGACCATCCGGCGCTGGTGAAGGCGGCGGACTGGCTTCTGACGAAGCAGATTCTGGGCGGCGGCGACTGGCAGATCAAGAACAAAGATGCGGAACCGGGCGGCTGGGCGTTTGAATACCGCAACGATTTTTATCCGGACGTGGACGACACGGCGTTCGTGCTGATGGCGCTGCAGCGGGTGAAGTTTCCGGACGAAAAACGGATGGAAGCGGCGCTGCGGCGCGGCGTGCAGTGGCTGCTGAGCATGCAGAATCGCGATGGTGGATGGGGGGCGTTTGATCGCGACAACGACAAGATGATTTTGTGCAACATCCCGTTCGCGGATCACAACGCGATGATCGATCCTTCGACGGCGGATGTTACGGCGCGCGTGCTGGAATGCCTGGGACGATTTGGCTGGCCGGCGGATCATCCCGTGGTGCAGCGGGCGGTGGGTTTTCTGACGAAGGACCAGTCGAAGGACGGTTCGTGGTTCGGGCGCTGGGGCGTGAACTATGTGTACGGCACCAGCGGCGTGTTGCGAGCGCTGGAAACAGTTTCGCTGACCGCGCAGGATTATTGCGCGCGGGCGGTGGCGTGGCTGCGGCAGGTGCAGAAGGCGGACGGAAGTTTTGGCGAGTCGCTGCTGAGTTATGAGATGGAGTCGACGAAGGGGCAGGGAAACAGCACGCCTTCGCAGACGGCTTGGGGATTGATTGGGCTACTGGCTGGCGCGGACCGGAGCGATCCGGCGGTGGGGCGCGCGGCGGAATACCTGGTTACGCAGCAGAACGCGAATGGCTCGTGGAGCGAAGACGATTTTACGGGGACGGGATTCCCGGGCGTTTTTTATCTGAAATATCATCTTTATAAGAATTCTTTTCCGGTATACGCGCTGGCCCGCTATCGCAATCAGGGGCGGCGCGCGGAAGAGTATTGCGCGTGCAAGTTTTTGCCTGGTGAGTTCAGGTTGCGGAGCGGTTTATATACCAAGCGCGAACGGAGCGCTTCCTAAGCAAACGAATGCGGTACCCCCTTGGCTTAGTGCTGGATTCCGCGAGATACCTCGCGTCGCGGAAACTTCGTGGTGACAAGAAAATACCGGTGATGCTTTCGCTCGATCCCATGGGCGGATACTCCAGCGCGAGCGGTGGAGCGAACGGAAATGGCGCTGGCGCCACGGAATTGCGCGGCATGTTGAGTGTGGAGCAGTGCCTGGCGGCGATGAAGGAGTGCGACACGCCGGTGGTGGCGATTAGTGGAGGCGAGCCGCTGGAGTATCCTGAGATTGCGCGGCTGACGAAGGAGATTCTGGAGCGAGGGAAGCACCTTTTTTTGTGCACGGACGGCACGCGGATTCGCCGGCGGTTGCACATGATTCCGCCGTATACGAATTTTTTCTGGAACGTGAAGCTGGACGGGACGGAACAGGTGCATGATGGGCGGTCGAACCGGCCCGGTTTATTTGCGGAAGTACTGGATGGCGTGAAGGCGGCGAAGAACGCAGGATTTTTTGTGGTGGTGACGACGACTATTTACCCAGATTCGGATGTGCGCGATGTCGTCTCGCTGTATGAACAGTTGCACGCGATGCATGTGGATGGCTACATGCTTTCGCCAAATTATCCAGCGCGGCAGATGTGCCGGAATTCGGCGGCAGCGTTTCATGAAAAGATGCGGCAGAGATTTCGCGAGGCAAGCGATTTGTTGAGCGCGTTCAACCTGCTGACGTCGCCGATTTATCTGGAATACTTGCGGGGGGAGCGGGAATTGGATTGTTGCGCGTGGGGCAGTCCCATGTTTGGGCCGCAGGGTTGGGCAGCGCCGTGCACGCAACTGAGTTGCGGGTATGAGCAGGAGTATAAGAGCCTGTTGGAAAAAACGGTTTGGGAGAATTTCGGGCGCGGAATGAATCCGCGATGCGAACCATGCTCGAGTCACGCAGGGTATGAGACCGCGGCGATTCTCGGGATGAATCCGAAGGCCGGGGATTTCTGGAAGATGCTGGCGTGGCAGATGCAGGGCGGACTGGGCGAGAAACGCGAACGGGCGGGCAAGGCATGACGACACTAGTGACGGGAGCGGCGGGATTCCTGGGCAGCCATATTACGAGACAACTGGTGGCGCGGGGAGAAACGGTGCGCGTACTGGTGCGGGCGTCGAGCAGCAACCGGGCGATCAGCGATTTGCCGCTGGAGTACGTAACGGGAGATTTGCGGGATGCGGCTTCGCTGGACCGCGCGATGGCAGGCGTGAAGCGGGTGTATCACGTCGCTGCGGATTACCGGTTGTGGGCAAAGAGAAAGCAGGACATTTACGATTCGAACGTCGGCGGAACGAAAAATCTACTGACGGCGGCGAAGCGCGCCGGAGTTGAGCAACTGATTTATACGAGCACGGTGGCGACGATTGCGGTGGACCGGCCGGAGCTGCCGAATGAATTTACGGACGCGAAGCTGGAAGAGATGGTGGGGCACTACAAGCGTTCGAAATGGATGGCGGAGCGCGAGGCGTTGCAGGCGGCGAAAGAGGGATTGCCGGTGATTGTGGCGATGCCGACAACGCCAGTGGGACCGTGGGACTGGAAACCGACGCCGACGGGGAAAATTATTCTGGATTTTCTGAATGGGAAGATGCCGGGATATGTGGAGACGGGATTGAATTTTGTCGGCGTGGAAGAGTGTGCGGCGGGGCACCTGCTGGCGGCGGAGAAAGGCAAGGCCGGGGAGCGGTATTTGCTGGGAGCGGAGAACCTGACGCTGAAAGGGTTGCTGGATTTGCTGGCGCAAATAACGGGTTTGCGGGCGCCCGGGATGAAGATTCCGCATGGGGTGGCCTTGGGTGTAGCTTATTTGGATACCGCGTTTTCGCGGCTGGTGGGGAAAGAACCGCAGATTCCGGTGGAAGGCGTGAAGATCGCGCGACACAAAATGTTTGTGGATGCTTCGCGGGCGCGGCGAGAATTGGGATTTCAGCCAGGACCGGTGGCGGCGGCGCTGGAGCGGGCGGTGCGGTGGTACCAAGTGAATGGGTATGTATCGCCTCGGCGGGCGAAGAAAATTAAGTTGGCGGCTTGAAGAACGAAGTAAAGGAAGTAAAGGAAGTAAATGAGGTAAAGGATCGGATTGGACCGAGGATTACGTATGAAGGTGCTGGTTACATTTGCGGTGGAGGCGGAATTCGCGGCTTGGCGGAAGCTGCGCGCGTTCAACCTGATTGATTATCAGGGGCTGAAGCTGCGGAAGACAGTGGTTGGGGCGGCCGAGGTCACGGTGTTGATTACGGGAGTGGGTACGCAGGCTGCAGCGCAGGCGATGGATTTAATGATGCGGATGGCGGATAAAGACCAGTATTTTGACGTTTGTGTTTCGAGTGGGTTGGCGGGTGCACTTTGCGACACGTTGAGTGTGGGAGACGTCATTGCGCCTAAGGAATTGATCGTAGAGCTGAAGCATGCCGGTCAGGGAGCGGAGCGGTTGGAGGTGGATGGCGAGCTTCGGCAACTTGCGCTGGGACGTGGCGCGAAGAACGCGAATTGCTTGTTTACGACCGATGAGATTCTTGTGAAAGCCAGCCAGAAAAAATCCTGTGCTTCGCGGGCGCAATCAGTGGACATGGAGAGTTTCGAGATTGTGAAGGCGGCGTCGGCGTGGGGGGCGCGCAGCGTGGTGATTCGGGCCATCAGCGACTCGGCAACGGAAGATCTCCCCATCAATTTTAATTTGACGCTTTCCAAGCAGAAAGAAGTGAGCCTCTCGAAGGTGCTGATGCAGCTTGCCATGAATCCGCTGGCGCTGCCCTCATTGATCCGCTTTGGCAAACAGAGCAAGCGCGCAGGCGTTTTGCTGGCAGAGTTTCTGGAAAGCTATCTAAAGAATTTAACGGGCATTGAGAGCAGGAAACAGGTCAGCGAGACGGCGACGCGATGAGTGGATCAGGGACAGTGGTCGAACAGGTGAGGACGCTGGGGCCGATACCCAGGACGATGCGGGCGGGTGTGTATCGCGAGAAGGGAATTGTGCGGGTGGAGGAAGTGCCAGTGCCGGAAGTTGGCGACGGCGAGGTGCTGATCAAGGTGGCGGCTTGCGGCATCTGCGGGACGGATATCAAGAAGATTTTTTACCGGTACGTGGAGCCTCCGCAAATACTTGGGCACGAACTGGCGGGCACCGTTGTGGCGGTGGGTCGCGGGGTCACGAAATGGGAGCTGGGCGACCGGGTGATGAGCTTTCACCACATTCCATGTGGGGAGTGCTTCTTTTGCGAGCGGCGAATGTTTTCGCAGTGCAAGCTGTACAAGAGCACCGGATTGACGGCGGGTTTCACGCCGAACGGCGGCGGATTTGGCGAGTATGTGAAGGCGATGCCGTGGGTGGCAGAGCGGGGGATCGTGGCGCTGCCGGATAACGTGAGCTTTGAAGAAGCTACGTTTATCGAGCCGATTAACACGATTGTTAAGGCAGTGCAAAAAGCGCGCGTGGAGGCTGGGGAAACGGTGTTGGTTATCGGCTGTGGACCCATCGGATTGCAGCTATTGATGGTTACCCAGATTGAAGGGGCGCGCATCTATACGAGTGACCCGGTGGCGACGCGCCGGGAAAAGAGCCTGCGGCTCGGAGCACTTGAGTCTTTTAACCCTGTAAGTGGTAAGCTAGTTGAAGAAATCCGGGCCCGGTCGGAGGGTCGCGGGGCAGACGTGGTTCTTGTCGCGGTGGCGCATCCTGCGGTTGTGGTGGAAGCGCTGGCGGCGGCGAGGCCAGGGGGGCGGATTCTCCTGTTTGCAGCGAATGATCCTGTCACAAAGATAGAGTTTCCAGCCTCGGCGGTGGGGATCGACGAGAAGGAAATCCTTGGCAGCTATAGTGCGGCGGTTGACATCCAAGAAAGTGCGGCAGCGCTGGTGCTTGGGAAGAAACTGCCGGTAATGGATATCGTCACGCACAGGTTTCCTTTGGATAGAATCCAGGAGGGCTTAGAGCTGGCGGCGCATCCCACTGAAGATTCTCTGAAGATTCTGATAACGCACAAATGAAAACAGCGTCCCCAAAGAAGACCGAGCTCGGACTGGAAGAGGCGCCTCTCCAGGAGAAGCTTGTTGTACCCTCCAAAATGACCGCGGCCGTACTCTACGGCAGCGAAGACCTGCGGATAGAACAGATTGACGTGCCGGCGCTTGCGGTGGATGAAGTGTTGCTGCGCGTGCGGCTGGCGCTGACGGACGGCACAGACCTGAAGGTGTGGAAGCGCGGATATCACGCGAAGATGATCCAGCCGCCGGCGGTGTTCGGGCACGAGGTGGTCGGCGAAATTGTGGCGATGGGGAAGCGCGTTGACCCGCGGTGGCGACTGGGCACGCGGGTGATTGCTGCGAATTCGGCGCCGTGCTTGCGGTGCTATCACTGCCGGCGCGGGCAGGAAAATCTTTGCGACGATCTGCTGTTCAATAACGGGGCGTACGCGGAATATATGCGGATTCCCGGGCGAATTGCGCGGGAAAACATGCTGGAGGTGCCGCACGGAGTGGATGACCACAGCGCGGCGCTGGTGGAGCCGCTGGCCTGCGTGCTGCGCGGCGTGCACGAGATGGAAGTGCGCACGGGCGATACGACCGTGGTGATCGGGTGCGGGCCGATTGGATTGATGTTTGTACGGATGCTGACGCGGCGCGGAGTGCGGGTGATTGCGCTGGCGCGGCGCGAGGGGCCGCTGGCGGTGGCACGGAAGCTGGGCGCTGTGGCGGCGATCAATGTAACGGAAACTGCGGATGTGGCAGCGGCGGTGCGGGTATTGACCGATGAGGGGCGCGGGCCCGACTCGGTGGTCGAAGCGGCGGGAAACCCGGCGACCTGGGAACAGGCTTTGGCGATGGTGCGGCGCGGCGGGGTGGTGAATTTCTTCAGCGGGCTGCCGACCGGGACGCGCGTGGAGATTGAGCCGGCCTCGATTCACTATTCGGAAATAAAGATAATTTCACCGTTCCACCACACGCCGCGATTTATTCGCGAGGCGCTGGAGGCGATCCGGCGCGGGGACATTTCCGCGCACGAATTTGTCACCGAAGACATTCGACTGGAAGACCTGCCGCAGGCGTTCGAACGCATGAAGACGCGGAGCGGGGAAATCAAGCTGGCAGTAAGGCCGTAAGCGGTGGCCAGCGGCCGGCGACCAGTTGCCTGTGAAGAGAAAGCCCACCCATTTTTAGATATCCAAGAGGGTAGAAACGGCTGATGCTGCGTGCTGGCGAATTAAAGATTGCCGCAAAGCTGCCGGCGGATGGTTGTGCGCCGACCGAGGCGCAGGCCTACACGCGATGGCTGGCTACACATCATTACGAAAATTTCAACGTAGCTTCGTGGCTCCTTCCCAAGGAGTTGCACCAGCATTTTTATAACTTGTATGCGTATTGCCGCTGGGCGGATGACCTGGGCGACGAAATTCCAGTAAGAGAGCGGGCGCTGGAATTGCTGGACTGGTGGGAGCGGGAACTAGACGCTTGCTACGAGGGGCGGCCATCGCATCCCGTGTTTGTGGCACTGCGGGAGACGATTGTGGCGAAGGACGTGCCGAAGCAGCCTTTCGCGGATTTGCTGAAAGCGTTCCGGCAGGATCAAGTGGTGAAGCGGTATCCGACCTGGGATGCCGTGCTGGATTATTGCGTGTATTCGGCGAATCCCGTGGGGCGGCTGGTGTTGTATTTATGCGGGTATCGGGACCAGGAGCGGCAACGGCTGTCGGATGCGACTTGCACGGCGCTGCAGTTGGCGAATTTCTGGCAAGACGTTTCGCGGGATCTGGAGATCGGACGGATTTACATTCCGCTGGAGCGGGCGGCGGCGCATGGATTGAGCGAGCAGGATATCGTTGCGCGGAAATTTGATCACCGCTACGAATCCTTGATGAAGGAATTGATCGAGTACACGCGCGGGCTGTTTGAGAAGGGCATGCCGCTGGCGAGGAAGGTGGAAGGGAAGTTGAGTGTGGATTTGGAGATGTTCAGTCGGGGCGGGTTGGCGGTGCTAGACGCGATTGAGGGGATGGGATACGACACGCTGCACCGGCGGCCGGAAGTGAGCAAGGTGAAGCAGGTTGGGTTGCTGGGCCGGGCATTGATCACGCACGTGCTCGGGGGTTCGGGTGTGAGCCGCAAAGGCGAATTTGCGCGCGAGGGATCGAGCTTCGTGGCGGCGGATTCGACGGAAGCGGAGGTAAGAGCGTCCTACAGCCATTGTCACCAGATTGCGCGGAGGGCCCACAGCAATTTTTATCCGGCGTTTTTTCTGCTGCCGAAAGCGAAGCGGGACGGCATTGTGGCTTTGTATGCGTTTATGCGGCTGATTGATGACGTTTCGGATGAAGGCGCGGATGTGGCGGCGAAGCAGCGCGGTTTGGCCAGGTGGAGGGCTGCGCTCGACGAGGCGATCACGGGACAGTCGCAGGCATTTGATGGCAACGCGGCGCGGTCGCTGCAGGCTGGGGATTTATACGGAGAGCGGGAAGTTTTGCCGGCGCTGGTGGACACCATGGAGCGTTTCCGGATGCCGGCGCGCTACCTGCATGATCTGATCAGCGGCGCGGAGATGGATCTGACGATCCAGGAGTACCCGACGTTTGAGCGGCTGAAGGAATATTGCTATCGCGTGGCGGGGACGGTCGGGCTGACGTGCACGCATATTTTTGGATTCAGCGATTCACGGGCGCTGGATTTGGCGGAGAAGCTCGGGTTGGCGTTTCAACTGACGAATATTATTCGGGACGTGCGTGAGGATTTTTCGAACGGAAGAATTTATCTTCCGGAAGAAGATCTGGTTCGATACGGAGTGGCGAAACAGGATTTGGGACGCAGCGAGGCGACGTTGGGGGTGCGGGAACTGCTGCGGTTTGAAGCAGACCGTGCTTGGAAGTTGTATGAAGAGGGAGCCCAATTGCTGGGGCTGATTGAAGAAGACAGCCGCGGTACGCTGTGGCTGCTGGTGCAGACATACAGCGCTCTGCTGGCCCGGATCGAGTCGGTGGATTTTGCCGTGTTTGGCGAGCGCGTGCGGCTCTCCAAGCCGGAGAAGATGATGTTGATGGCGAAGGCGCGATTCGGGCGCCATACGGAAGAGAACATCCTTGCAAAATGTGATCGTGATCGGCGGCGGGCTGGCGGGGCTGTCGGCGGGCGTCGCGCTGGCTGAAGCCGGCTGGCGGGTGCGCCTGTTCGAGCAGAGACCGTTTTTGGGCGGCCGAGCAACGTCGTACGTGTTGCCGGACGGCGAGCACGTGGATAACTGTCAACACGTGACGCTGGGGTGCTGCACGAACCTGGACGATTTTTATCGCCGCGTCGGGTCGGCAGCGAAGATCAAATTTTTTGACCGGCTGCTGTTTCAGGATCCGCAAGGGCGTACCGGTGAGATGCAGGCTGGGATGTTGCCGGCGCCATTTCACATGACCGGATCGTTTGCGACATTTGCGCCACTCACGCTGGCGGACAAGCGGAGTATCGCTTGGGCGATGCTGGATATTTTGCGGGGCAAGGGGCGGACGGCGGACTTGGATGAACCGGGCGGGATTTCGATGCTGGAATGGTTGAAACGGCGGAAACAGACGCCGGGAGCAATTGAACGATTCTGGCGAGTGGTGCTGGTGAGCGCGTTGGACGAGGAACTTGACCGGACGGATGCGCGGTTTGGAGTGGATGTTTTCTGGAAGGGATTTTTGTCGAATCGGACGGGATACCGGATGGGCGTGCCGTCGGTGCCGCTGGCCGAGCTGTACGACGGATGCAAGGCAGAGATTGAAAAGCGCGGCGGGGAAGTGAATCTGCGAATGCCGGTGCGGGCGATTCACATCGCGGACGGTGCAGTGACGGGAGTGGAATTTGATGGCGGGCGGAAAGAGAGCGCCGAGGCTTACGTGTTTGCGCTGCCGCATCCGGCGATGGCGGAATTGGCGAGCGAGGAGATGAAGCGCTGCGAGCCGCGGCTCGGTGAATTGGGAAATATTGGAGTGGCGCCGATTACGGGAGTGCATTTCTGGTTTGACCGGGAAGTGATGACGGAGCCGTTTGTGACGCTGCTGGAGACGACGACGCAGTGGATCTTTAATAAGACGGCTTTGTACGGGGCAGTTAACGGAGCGGGGAAAGAGAAAGGGCAGTACCTGCAACTGGTGATCAGCGCCTCTTATGATCTGTTGCAGAAGCCGAGGCAGGAGATCATTGATTTGTGCCTGAAGGAAGTGCGGCAGGCGTTGCCAGCGTCGAGGGATGCGAAATTGCTGAAGGCCACGGTTATTAAAGAAGCGGCGGCTACATTTTCTCCGCAACCCGGCGTAGACCGTTGGCGTCCAACACAAGAGACAAAGATTCGGGGAATGTTTCTGGCTGGCGATTGGACGGCTACGGGTTGGCCCGCGACGATGGAGGGAGCGGTGCGGAGCGGGTATCTGGCGGCGGAGGCGGTCTTGCGAAACGCGGGGACACCGAGGAAATTTTTGCAGGCAGATTTGGCGGCGGATGGATTTGTGGGATGGTTTTGCTAGTGCTACACGGAATTGCGGATTGTTTCTCGCGTAGTTGAAGTTAACGTTGAGGTCCTTCGAGCATCCTCATCGGATGCTCTCAGGATGACAAGTTTTTTAAGTTTTCATAATTTCTTAAAAGTTTTCGAGATTGAACGTGCAGAGGCGACGTTCGTAAAGTGTGAAAGATTCGGTGGCGCGATCAAGAGAGGCGTAGGCTTCGCGATTCGCGGCTTTGAATTGCTCGAAAGAGGTTTCGGAATCCCAGTAGTCGAGGGTGAAGTAGAAGCGAGGACGAGAAAAGTCCTGCAGGAGGCGAGTTTCCCGGAAGTGCGGATCGCGTTGGAACAGGCGGACCCAGTCGCCCTGGGGGCTATAGGCGGATTGAAAGCTTTCCCCGCAACCGGGCTTGACTTCGTACTCCCATAGGGCTACAAACATAGTTGTCCCATCTCCTGCTCTCGCTACCCGGCAATCCAGGAACACTTCATAGGGAAGCTGGCCTGCCGAGCGATTGTAGCAATCCGATTGGATACAAGACGCAAAGAGATCCTCTCTGTAGTTGTGTAAATACACGTTGAAGTGGCAGTCCGTTGAGGCTGACGGACGGAGGCGTTTGTGGATCGCAAGTACGGCCACCGCGGCTATCGTGACGCGGAAAAGCATGAAAAAAAAGAAAGACCAGATCGCAAGCCGCCGCAGGGTGGCCCGCGTGGAGCTACGGACCATCTAGGGCCGCGAACGCCACGGATGGTGGGAACGGTGACGCGGGCGCGCTGCTCGAATTGCGGGGCGGTGCTGGTTTCGGGATTTGACGCCAACGGGAAATGTCCGAAGTGCGGTTTTGAGCTGCATTGCTGCAAGCAGTGCCGGTTTTTCGATTCAGGCGCGCAATTTGAATGTACGCAGCCGGTGCCGGCGCGGGTTACGCCGAAAGATGCGAAGAACGATTGCACTTTTTATGAATTCAGGATGACGGTGGAAAAAGATACGGCGCCGACGTCGTACATGCAGCCGGCGCAGGTTCCCGTGGAACCTCCATCTAGCGGGCGGCCTTTGGATGCCCGCCAGGCGTTTGAAAACCTCTTCAAGAAGTAGATCCCTGCGATTTTTTCCCAACTGGTGAACCGAGCGGGAAAAGCGTCGGCGCGGCCGGCATTTCGCTGGCGATTTGCTCCAACTGCGGATAGTGCTGGCGAAGTTCGTCGGGCACTTTCCGTTTTGTACCCTTTAAAATACTGAGGAGTTGCAGGGCGTTAACTACGGCCTTGCCCTGGTAGTGGTTGTTGGTGACGACATAGGTGTCGCGGGTGTGTTGCTGGACTTCCTGGATGCGCGTGACCCAGGGTTGGAGTTCGTCGAGAGAATATAAATAGTTGTAGCGCTCGTGGGCGGGGAGTTTGGGATCATCACTGAACCATGTGTCGTAGCGACGGCCGTGAAACCGCACGTAGCCAAGGGGCGAGGTGCTTTGCGAGGATGGCGTGACGGAATTGCCGATGACCGGCTGATCGATGTTGCAGAAGCCGGCGTTGTGTTCGCGCAGGAGATCAAGGGTGGCTTGCGCCTGCCAGGAAGAGTGGCGGAGTTCGACGACGAGGGGATAATCGGCGAAACGTTTCAGAAGTGCGGAGAGATGGTCAGAGCTTTCGGGCGATTTGTGAAAGGAAAAAGGGAATTGGAGGAGCACTGCGCCGAGCTTGCCTGCTTCGCGGAGAACGTCGAAGCCGGCGCGGACGCTGCGCTCGTCTTCGGCGGTGGCGGAGGGTTCGTGAGTGAAGCGCTGCCAGAGTTTGGCGGTAAAGAGGAACGAGGGATTTGCGGAAACGCGTTCGATCCATGCGTTGGCGTGGTCCGGACGTATGGGTTGATAGAAGGAAGTGTTGATTTCGATCGTGTCGAAAAATTGTGCGAGGAATGTTGCTTCGTGAAAGTTTTTGGCGCGGCGTGAGGGATAGACGAAGCCAGACCAATCCGGATAGGACCAGCCGGCGGGACCGATGCGCAGACGACCTTGGGCTGCGGGTGACTGTGTGGAGTCCTTTTTCGGGCGCATTGGGTGGCTGCTGTAAGGCTAGAAAGTCGCGCGAGGTCTGTCAATGAGCGGGCGTTGCGTGGGCGATGGTAGCTTGTTATGCTTGCGTTGTAATTCGGTGCAGAATGCGACTGCTTCGCAACCCTTCTGGATTCCTCTCCAAACCCTACAGGTGCAACCATGAACGTATCGATCAGCTACAAGCATGTGGACGCGCAACAACCAGTGGCAGTGGAGGTGCTGCGGCGGCTGGATAAATTGAACCGGCTGCTGAAGAGTTATCAGCCGGACATGATTCAATTGAAGGGAGTGTTTTCGAAGAATCAGAGAACGGAAGAGCAATCGTGTGCGCTGACGCTGTCGTTGCCGAACGGTACGTTGCACGCCACAGGGAACGGGAAGAATGTGCTGGCCGGTTGCAAGAAGGCGTTCAGCGAAATTGAGACGCAGGTGAAGAAACATCAGTCGCGCCTGCGCCGCGAGCACGAGTGGAAACGGAAGCGGCCGATTGAGTGAGGCATCGACTTGATTAGCCCGCAGCGGGCACAGAGCGAGATTGAGAGATTTCCTGTACAATTAAAGTTTGTGTCCGCAGGGGCGTAGCTCAGTGGTAGAGCAGCGGCCTTTTAAGCCGAAGGTCGTGGGTTCGATCCCCACCGCCCCTACCATCCATCTTCCTGATGGATGGACACTTAACAAAAGCACGCGGGGGCAAAAAGGGGCAGATTAGGCCGATGATCCGGTCCTGCGTTCCTTTCCAGTGGCACGAGTGACAACCGGACACGCCGATTTCAACGATTCAACCGAAACTTCCAGGGACCCCGTTTCTGGATAGTTTCCGACTTGCCGACAATCCAGTCGCAATTGGATACCAGAGATAATCGGAAAGCAGAGCCGCTTCTGATTGGCTTACCGCCCGTTTGGCTCATCTGTTTTCGACAATATCCAACTTCGTGGGGACCACGCGGACATCGAGTCGAACCAAATTTACAACTCCGCGAGGATCGCAATTGCTGTTTCCATGAATGACGCCGAAATTCGAAGAAACATTATTACAAACACCCCAATCGGAATTCTAAAGTCTGCCTGCGTGCTGTCGATTAACGCAATGGGAAACCATTTCGAAGGCGTGGACAACCCATTTGTCGATCCCAGTCCCCTCTAATCACCCCAGACACCAACCACCCAGAAAGATAGCCGCCTTGGACAAGACAAATCCGTTACTGAGCCTTTCTCGGTCATTGCATGTGTGCCTCCTGCCGAATATTTCGGTGTGGCAAAATTTGAACCGGGTTATTTGAGATTCCGGTCGCCCGCGCTGTGGGGAAAAGTCCCGTGCAATCTTTAGGGTAATCACCGGATTGTGGGGGGAATGTGCCTCCGTTATCGTGCGGCTTGGGTCAAGGTTTCGTTCGCCGCGCGAGTATTCCGACCGGCGCAGCGAGTTTCACGGAATCCAAACCTGGCATCGATCGGGAGTCCAACCGAAATGGGACTCCAATGGTGGTAGCTTCTCTGGGGGCACGAATGAACACGAGGAATCATCCCTGGCCGTGGTACGCAATTCTGACCAAGACCGGACGGGAAAAGAGTGCGACGTTGTTGTTGGAAAATTCCGGATTTGAGTGTTACCTGCCTGTCAGCAAATCCAGCCGCAAATGGTCCGATCGCATGAAGGAAATTGATGTGCCGTTGTTTCCGGGATATTTGTTTTGCCGGATGAATCCGAATGACCGTTTGCCCGTGTTGATTACTCCGGGTGTGGTGCAGATTGTGGGAAGCGGAAAGACGCCAATTCCGGTCGAGGAGCAGGAGATTGCCGCAATTCAGCGAGTGGGCAGTAGCGGCCTCTCCGCGATGCCGTGGCCATATTTGCAGGTCGGCCAGGTGGCCCGGATTGAAGAAGGGCCGCTGCAAGGAATGAGTGGGATCGTGGTCCGGATCAAGTCCGGATTGAAGCTGGTGTTGTCCGTTCAGTTGCTGCAGCGTTCGATCGCCGTCGAAATCGACCGCAACTGGATCCGTGCAACGCAAGCACCCAGGGCCACCGAACATCATCGGTCCCCGGCAAAATTACTTGACGCCACCGCAGTCTAAAGATTTGAAGCAGAGTTCGCCCAAGGCTCTGCGTAAGAACGAAGTGGATCGTTTCTAATCGTAAATTTAGGCCGGAATCAAGCCCGCCAACACCGGCCAGCAAAAATTCCATCCTCCCAGCCGATCTCGAGAAGCCATGCAATTTCTTGTATTCGTCGCCGCACTCTTATTATCGGCAGTATTCACGCGCCTGGTCCGCGATTATGCCAACCGGCACGGTTGGGCCACTCCGCCGGCTTCGGATCGCCATATCCATACCCGGCCCATACCGCGGCTGGGTGGAGTCGCCATTTTCCTGACGCTCTGGTGCATCGCGCTGCTGGCCCACTGGGTGCCAGAACATTTCGGGATGAGCGAATTTCCGCTGACGCAACTGACGGTGAAGATCCTTGGGCCGGCAACGATTATTTTCCTGCTCGGGCTGATCGACGATTTTTGCCAACTGAGCGCGTACATCAAATTTTCCGTTCAGGCCCTGGCGGCCGTGCTGCTGTATTGCAACGGGATTGGGATTTCCCAACTGACGATTCTTGCGGGCCATCCTCATTTAGGGTGGCTTGTGGGGCTGCCGCTGACAATTCTTTGGGTTCTCTGGATTACGAACGCGTTCAACCTGATTGACGGGCTGGACGGGCTGGCCGCGGGTTCCGCGCTGCTCTCGACATTGGTGAGTTGCGTTGTGGCGATGCTTGGCCACAACGAAGTCGTGCTGATACTGACGCTTGCCCTGGCCGGCGCGATCAGCGGCTTCCTGCGTTACAACTTCAATCCAGCTTCGATTTTCCTCGGGGATTGCGGCAGTCTGTTGATTGGATTCCTGATCAGCGCCATCGCGATCGCCGGATCGCACAAATCCCCGACGATGGTAGCGGTGGCGATTCCAATCGTTTCGCTGGGACTTCCGATTCTGGACGTCGCGTTCGCGGTGCTGCGCCGGTTCCTGAGTTATAAGCGCTTGTTCGCGCCCGATCGCGAGCATATTCACCATAAATTGCTCGGCCGTGGCATTTCGCACCGGCAAACCGTGCTGTTGCTTTACAGCGTCAGTGCGTGCTTCTGCCTCTTCAGCCTGCTGCTGCTGAATCCCGGCGGCGCGGCGCTGGCAGCGGTGCTGGTGGTGGTGGGAATCGGCGTGCTGATTGGAGTGCAGCAGCTGAGGTATCACGAATTTCTGGAACTCGGGCGCGTCGCCAGCCGGACCCTGAATCAACGCCATGCAATCGCCAATGGCATCAGCGTGCGCCGGACGGCGGAGAGTTTGGCGACATGCACCGGTTTGCCGCAGTTTTGCCAAATTGTGCGGGCGTGCCTGGAACCGATCGGGTTCGATGGCTTCGGGCTTTACTTGTCAACGGGATTGCCCGCCGAAGTGGAGCTCGGTTCTTTCAAGATGGTGAGCCGTTCGAAGGTGCAATATTTCTGGGATCAATTGCCGGAACCGTGCGATGCCAATTGGAGCCTGACTTTCAGCCTGACAAAACAAAATGGGAAATCGCTGGGCGGATTCACGCTGTATCGGAAGAACACGGTTTCGCCGCTATGGATGGACCTCGATGCGTTTACGACGACCGGATTCTCCAACGCTGTGGAGGCCTGTGTGGAGAATATTCAAAATGGCTGGCCAGTTCACGGCGAAGAAGAAATGAGCCAGAAGGCTGCCTACGAACCGAGCGGCAAGGCGATTCGTCCTAGGTTCCGGCAATCCATCCCCGTTCGAACCTCCGGCTAGAACTTGGAGGCTGACATAGTTTGCGGCAAAGACGAGGCCGCTCAAATGAATATGGAACAGAAAACACGGACATTGATAATCCGGAAGCAGCATACAGGAAAACTGGGCTGGTATGGCCTGGCCACCTTTAAACTCACGCGGCTGGCGGCTGGCCTGTTGTTCATATCCAGGCTCTTGACGCTGGGTTTGGCCGGGGCCGTCTTGATCGGGAGTGCGTCCGCGCAAAATCCGGCGGCGACCGCGTCCGGCGAGCAGAAAGCCAAGTGTGAGAACCAGATTCGCTCAACGTACCTGCTGGGATCCGACGACCAATTGGAAATTACCGGACCGGAGCTGACGGATTTGTCCAACAAGCCGGTTCGCATTGATGGCGAGGGCGACATTCAGGTTCCGCTCGCGGGCACCGTTCACGTGGCTGGAATGACCGTGCAGCAGACCGAGCAGGAGCTGGACAAAGTTTTGAGCAAGTACATTCGGCAGCCGCAAGTGGTTGTGAATGTCGCGGAGGTGCGCAGCCAGCCAGTCTCTGTGCTCGGCGCAGTGAATTCTCCGGGCGTTCACCAGGTGCAAGGGCACAAGACGGTACTGGAAATGCTGGCGATGGCCGGCGGGATCCGCCAGGATGCCGGGTACAGCATTCGAATCACCCGGCAATTGGAATGGGGATGCATCCCCCTGCCCGGCGCGCAGCTGGATGCTTCCGGGAAGTACAGCGTGGCGGAAGTGAACCTGCGAAAAATCATGGACGCCAAAACTCCCGAAGAGAACATCCAGATTTTTCCACACGACGTCATTTCCGTGCCGAAGGCGGAAATGGTCTACGTGATCGGCGAGGTCCATCGTTCCGGCGGCTTCGTTTTGGGCGAGCACCAGTCCATTTCCGTCCTGCAAGCCCTTTCGCTGGCCGAGGGGCTGAATACAGGCGCCGACCCCCGGCACGCCAAGATTCTGCGTTTGAAGCCCGAGGCTGACCAGCGGGAGGAGTTAAGGGTGGATGTCAAAGATGCCCTCAACGGCAAGAAGCCCGACTTTCCCTTGCAGGGCGAAGATATTTTGTTCATACCGGGCAGCACAGGAAAGAAAGCGGCGTTGCGGGGGCTGGAAGCAGCGATTCAGACGGGAACCGGCCTGGCCATCTGGCGCGTGCCTTGAGACCAAGTTTAAGGGGCTGAAATGAGAGCTTCGGAATTTCCAATTCAGAGAAGAAATGGCCGCTCGACGGAGATTGATCTGTGGAACGAGCCACGCACGGCCGTCTACAGGCATGTGGATTCACCTCCACCGGAGGTTGGCGGACCAGCCAATTACGACAGCCTGCGCGATTACTGGCAGATTCTGTTCCGGTATCGGAAGACCTTGCTGACTTTTGTCATTGCGGGTTTGGTCGGAGCGATTTTGATCAGTCTGATCCAGACACCGATCTATCGCGTGCGCACTTCTCTTGAAATTCAGGGCATAAGTTTTCTGGAGCAGAAGGGACCTAACGATACCGCCAGCAACTATGCTTCGCCGGAATCCTACGTGGAGACACAGGTCAAACTGCTTCAGAGCGAATCGCTGCTGGAGCACGTGATTGAAAAGCTGAAGCTGCAGAACGAGCAGCCGAAAACCGGCCTGCGCGCGCTTACCTGGCGGATCCATCGGATGTTCCAATTCTCCGACCCCTCGGGTCTTCCGGAACGCGAGAAATTGATGCGTGAGATCGAGCGCAATCTGACCGTGCGCACTTCTGGCACCTCGCGCTTGCTCGAGGTCACCTATGAATCGCCGGACCCCAAGGGCGCGGCCGATTTCGCGAACACACTGGTCAGCCAGTTCATCGAGCTGACCCAGGAAGAGCGGTGGAAATCCGCGCAGGGCACCGCCGAATGGCTGACGAGCCACCTGGACAAAATGAAGGCGCAGTTGGAGCAGTCCGAGACGGAGATGCAGGAGTACGCACGCACGTCTGGGCTGTCGTTCACATCGGAAAAAGAGAACCTGGCGGAGAGCCGGCTGAAAGAGTTACAGGACGATCTTTCGAAGGCCCAGGCGGACCGCATTGCCAACCAGGCGAAACTGGAAGGGGCGAAGAGCAAGCCGGCGGATACGTTGCCTGAAGTTCTGGACGACACCACGATGCGCGAGTATCGCCAGCGGCTGACGGATTTACAGCGGCAGTACGCCGAACTCAGCGCGACGCTGACTCCAGAGCACTACAAGGTGCAACGCGTGCAGGCGCAGATTGACGAATTGAAGGTCGCGATGCAGAGGGAACGCGGGAACGTGGTTCATCGCATCGGCAACGAATATGCTGCTGCGCTTCGCCGGGAGACGCTGTTAAGCAAAGCGCGCGATGTTCAAGCGAAGGTAGTCGCGGATCAGTCGGAGAAAGCCATCCACTACGACACGCTGAAGCGCGATGTCGATTCGAACCGGCACCTCTATGAAGTGATGCTGCAACGAGTCAAGGAAGCCAGTTTGGCATCCGCCATGCGCGACAGCAACGTAATGGTAGTTGACCGCGCAAGGCCGCCGCTGCTCCCTTATCGCCCGAGTTTGCCGATGAACTCGGCAATTGGCTTGTGCAGCGGCGTGCTCTTCGGCTTTGGATTTGTTCTGTTGCGCGAGCGCGTGAACCGCAGGATCAGCGCTCCAGGCGATGCGCAGGTTTATTTGGATTTGCCGGAGTTGGGTGTTATTCCTCTCGACGATTCCGCCATCCCCCGGCAGATTTCAAATGGGCTGCACCCCCGGCGCCCAGCTCCAGCCCTTCGTGCGTGGAAATCTGATTGTCCGGAACTTGCCACTTGGAAACGCAAGCCGTCGATAATGGCGGAATGCGCGCGGACCACGCTGACTTCGATTCTGTTGCCCATTGAAAATGGAGATGGGCCACAGGTGATCGTGATCACCAGTCCGTGCCCGGGCGACGGCAAAACGACTGTAGCTTGCAATCTGAGCATCGCGGTTGCGGAAATTGGCCGCAAGGTGCTGCTGATCGAGGGCGATTTGCGCCGGCCGAGACTGAATAGTGTGTTTGGCGTGGGCAATAACTGGGGCCTGAGCGACGTCCTTCGAGGCGACGGCCCGCTGGAAAACGTTTCCGTGTCTCACTTGGTCCGCGAGACGGAAGTGGCTGGGCTGTACCTCTTGCCCGGTGGGAGTTGCGGGGTTACACCTTCAAATCTTTTCTATTCACCGCGCATGTCCACGCTGTTGAAGAGGCTGCGAGCGGAGTTCGACATGATTTTGATGGACGCGCCGCCGATGATCCATCTGGCGGATGCGCGCGTGCTGGGCCACCTTTCGGACGGCGTGGTGCTGGTGATCCGCGCGGGGCAGACCACGACGGAAAGCGCCCTCTCTGCGTGCCAGCGATTCGCGGAAGACGGTACCCGGGTGCTCGGCACCATTCTGAACAGTTGGGATCCCAAAACGGCCGGCGCTTACGGCTATGGGGGTTACGCCGATTATCACGCGATTGCGAGGAAGTAATTTCGCAGGATGAGATACGAACCTCTCGATTGGCAGTAACCGCGTGCACGCGAAACTTTCCAGAGGGTTCCCGGCACCAGGTCCCGTAAATAGGAAGCCTTATCTTTCAGCATGCTCTTCGATTCCCCAGCGTATTTTGTCTTTCTCATTCCCGTCGTGCTGATTTACTGGCGGCTCAATCGCCGCGAGCAGAATATTTTCCTGCTGTTCGCCAGTTATTTCTTCTACGGCTGGTGGGACTGGCGATTCCTTGCACTGATGATCTGCAGCACGACCGCGGATTTCCTGATCGCCCAGAAGATCGACCCCGAAAAGGCGGACAACAACCGGAGGAAGTGGTTCATTTTTTCGCTGGTTTTGAATTTTTCCATTCTTGGCACGTTCAAATATTTCAATTTCTTCGTAGATTCTTTCTCGGCGGCGCTGGGCACCATGGGTGTTCACAATATCCCGATGCCGCTGATCCGCATCCTGCTTCCACCGGGGATTTCGTTCTACACGTTCCAGGAAGTGGCCTACATCGTGGATGTTTACAAGGGACGGCTGCAGCCGGCGAAGTCGTTTGTGGAGTACGGCCTCTTTGTCAGTTTGTTTCCTCATTTGATCGCCGGGCCGATTCAAAGGCCGGGGCACTTGCTCCCACAGGTCCAGCGGGAGCGTTCCTTCGACCCGGACCGGATTTTTGACGGCATCATGCTGATTTTTTCGGGACTCATCCGGAAATGCGTGGTCGCGGACAATTGCGCGGTGCTGGCGAACGCGGCGTTTGGCGGGCAATTCGGGAAACCGACGTTGTGGGTTGTGCTGCTGGGGACGTATGCGTTCGCCTGGCAGGTTTATGGAGATTTCAGCGGCTATAGCGACATCGCCCGGGGTAGCGCCCAATTGATGGGATTCCATTTCATGGTCAACTTCCGGCAGCCGTATCTTTCGCAGCGGCTGCAGGAATTCTGGCGGCGCTGGCACATCAGCCTAAGCAGCTGGCTGCGCGATTATCTCTACATTCCGCTGGGAGGGAGCAGCGGAGGCAAATGGAAAACCTCGCTGAACTTGATTGCCACGATGGTTCTGGCCGGGCTGTGGCACGGCGCAAACTGGACATTCGTTATTTTCGGCGCAATTCACGGCGTGGTGCTTTCCCTGGAGCGGCTGATTTTTCCAGCTGCGAAGGGCGCCACCGATGCGGTCCAACCTCGGGGCTTTGCGAATTTCCTCTCGATCTGGGGCCAGCGCATTCTTACGTTCAACGTGTTTTGCCTGAGCCTGGCTTACTTCCGCGCGACATCACTGGCGGCGGCGACGCAATACCTGGGCGGGCTTTCTGATTTCGCCTGGCGGAGCGAGTACGGAACCGCGTTTCTTATGTTGAGTCTTTTCTCCGTCCCCTTGTTTGTCGTGGACCTGCTGATGGAAGCCGGCAAGGAGGAGTACCCGTTCGCGAATACTTCTTATGCATTTCGAACAGCGCTGGCTACCACCGCGTTCGTTGTGCTGGCACTTTTTTCGGGGAGCAACCTCAATGCCTTCGTCTATTTCCGGTTCTGAGCCCAAGGCCATTGCGTACGCGAAGGCCCTCGCCGCGATCTGCGCGCTGTTGATACTGGTGTTCGAGATTGCGTCGGTTTATTTGCTGAACCATCAGTCGGCCACCTATGCGCGTATTTCACGACAGTACGGCGAAGCGCTAGCGATGCGGCCCGCCGGGGCCGGTGAACCGCCGAGCGTGCTGATGGTCGGCAATTCGCTATTGCTGCACGGAGTGCAATTGGACCGCCTGCAGGAGATGACTTCATCCAGGATGCGGATTTACCCCATTTTCCTGGAGGCAACGGGCTACTACGACTGGCTGTACGCGCTGCACGGGCTGTTTCTTCGCGGAGCCCGGCCACAGGTAGTGGTCCTCGGTGTCGGCGTGAACTATTTTCTGGAAAATGGCGTGCGTCAGGATTACGCGCCAATGCTTTTTTTTGATGCGCGAGACACGCTCGCCGTGGCTTCCGATTTGCAATTGGATCGCACTGCAACGAGCAATCTCCTGCTGGCGCATACCAGCGTTTTCTGGGACACGCGCAGCGCCATTCGAATGCAGGTTCTGAATCATATGGTTCCGCACCTGGAAAATCTTTTTTCACTCGTTAATCAGAGACCTGCCGTGCCAGAGGGCAGGCGATTTGCGGAGATGTCGGTCCCGCGGCTGCAAAGGTTGCGGGAATTGTGCGAAGCGAACGGCGCCAGGCTGATTCTGCTGGTGCCGCCGACCTTGGATTCTGAGGACGCCGTCAGCCGGATGGCCGCCGCGGCGCAGGCCGCGGGTGTGGAAGTTTCCGTGCCGGTCGATCCGGCGGCGCTTTCGGCGAAATTTTACCAGCCGGACGGGATGCACCTGAATCGGGATGGAGCGGTGATTTTTACGTCGGCGCTGGCAAAGGATCTTCCCGAAAAAGTGAGCGCGCACGAAACACTGGCGGCGCAAAAGTAGGGTTTGGCGAGACAGGTGAATTTGCGCAGAGGGTGAAGATGAGTCCGGCGGCAAGCACAAAAAGAAAAGCGAGTCAGACCCGTGAGCACTGAAGCTCCCAATGTATTTGCCCTGGAGCAAAGCGAGCGTTCCTCGCTGACCTCGGATTTCAGTTGGACGTTTGTGGGGAACGCCATCTATGCCGCGGGCCAGTTCGCGATTCTGATGCTGCTGACGAAGTTGGTGCGGCCGGAACTCGTCGGGCAATACGCGCTCGGCCTCGCCCTGGTTTACCCCGTGATGATGCTGGCGAACATGCAGCTGCGGTCGGTGATGAACTCGAGCGGGCGCGACCGCGCCCAGTTTGGCCATTACCTGAGCCTCCGCCTGCTCACGACTTTCGCGGCATTCGCGGCTATCTTCTGCATCACGCGGCTGCTGCGATACGACTGGGAGCTGACCGAAGTGGTTTTGATGGTGGGCGTGGCCTACGGAATCGAAACGATCAGCGATGTGTACTATGCGCGGCTGCAGCTGCACGACAGGATGGCCGAGATTTCCAAATCGTTGATGGCGCGAGCGGTGCTATCCGTGCTGGCGTTGGCGGCGGTTACTTACGTCACGAGGAGTGTGGTCTGGGGAATCGCGGGCGTCGCAGCGGCGCGTGCGATGGTTCTGTTTGGGTATGACACTCGGGAACGGACGCACATTCTGCGTTCGCGAACCAAATGGTATTTGCTGAACGGGGAGCTGGCCCCGCGATTCAATGCAAGGGAGCAACGCCAACTGTTGTGGCGGAGCCTTCCGCTGGGAATCGTGGTGCTGTTGACCACGCTGAATTCCAGCATTCCGAGTTTTTTCATCAAGCATGGGATTGGAGAACGCGACCTGGGCATTTTCTCCGCGCTTGGTTTGACGATCTCGGTGGGAAACATGGCGGTTGTCTCGCTTGGGCAGTCTGCGTTCACCCGCTTGTCCAGAGCATATGCGGCCGGAAATGTCGCGGCCTTCGGCTCGCTGCTGTTGGTGCTGCTCACTTGTGGCGCGGGTCTGGGCTTTTGCGGCATGCTCATCTCCAAATTCGCGGGGCACGAGATTCTCACTCTGCTTTTCCGGCCGGAGTACGCGGAGCGGGCGGATCTTCTCCCGTGGATCATGGCGGCCGGAGCGTTTCAGTTTATGGCGCAATTTTTGGGATTTGGGATGACCGCGGCCGGCTTTTATCACTCCCAGGTATACCTGAATATTTTGGCGAACGTCACCTTGGTGGCGGCGTGCTATTGGCTGATGGCCAGCAAGGGTTTGCTTGGCGCGATCCTGGCGATGCTGATCGCCGCAATCGTGCAGCTTGTGGCGAGTGCGGTGATTCTGGCCGCCGACATGCGAACGAAGACAGTGCAAACGGAAACCTTTGAAGCAGCATGACGCCGGCGATGAGCATCCGTATGCAATTCGGAGAGAGTGACTCGTGATGGAGCAGGGACACAGCGGCGCATTTCCGCATCAGGGCGTGATCATTTCCGAAACGCTGCCAAGGGTTGCACCAGGGCAGGGACGAGCGCCAGGACGGAGTGTGTGCCAGCACAAGACTTCCCGCCATTCCCTCAGCCGCGGATTCAACCGGCTCTTTGCCGGGACCGAACAGCTTTCGACACTGGGCAAGATTGCGTTTGGATCGCTGTGGCTGCTGGTGTTCGCGATGCCGTGGGAAGACGCCATCACGATTTCGGGATTCGGCACCAGCGTGCGACTGATCGGGATGGTGACACTGGGGCTGGGAGTGCTGGCTGTCGTCGAACGCGGAAGAGTGAGGCGGCCCGCGCTCGGCCACATCGTCATGGGGCTGTTCGTCCTGCTGGCGGTGCTGAGCTATTTGTGGAGCCTGTATCCGGAAGGAACGCTGATCGAAGCATTCTCCTACGTCCAACTGCTCACGATGGTGTGGCTCATCTGGGAATTGGCCCCGGGTGTAGAGGAGCAGATGCATCTGATGCGGGCCTATGTTTTCGGAACCTTCGTCTCCGGGATAGACACCTTCTACCTTTTTCTTTCTCATCAGGAATCGGTCTACCAGCGTTATGCCGGCGCGAAATTAGATGCCAATGACTTGGGGTTGATCATGGCTTTGAGCATACCGATGTCCTACTACCTGCTGATTCAGAATCATGGGCGGATGGTGTGGGTCTACAGGGTGCACTTGATCCTCGCGGGAACGACCATTTTGCTGACGGCCTCGAGAGGAGCCACGCTGGCAACCGTGGTGGCGCTGGCGATTGTTCCGCTGACGCAAGCGCGCCTGGGCGGACGGCAAAGAGTGGCGCTGGTGCTGACCGTGATACTGCTCATCGGGGGCATTCTTTTCTTTGTTCCCGAAACATCGTGGGAACGTCTGGCAACGGTGCCCACGGAATTCGAGCAAGGAACGTTCACCGGTCGCACGATCATCTGGAAAGCGGGTTGGGAAATTTTCCGCGCCCATCCTTTTGTGGGCATTGGAGCAAATGCGTTTCGCGTCATCGTCAGCCGTGAACTGGCCGAACCCATTCGCATGGGTGAAGCGGATCCCGCGCCTCCTGCGCACAATACATTTCTTTCCGTGCTTGTTGAGCAGGGCGTCCTCGGCTTCGCGGTATTCTGCGGAATGCTCGGTGCCCTGGCGGTTTCACTCAGGGGTATGCCGCCTTTTCCCCAGCGGCTTTGGATTGTGTCGCTCGCGGTTTGGGTCGTGGGCGTCTCCAGCCTTACTTGGGAAATGCGCAAGCCAACCTGGTTCTTCTTCGGCCTTTTGATGGCGCAATGCGGAAGCATCCCCCAAATGCAGCGCGACTCGGGGGCCTATGCGCGCCCGCGCCAAAATGCAGTTCCGAAATCAGCCCGCATCATGGGACTTGGAATTTCCGCGCGCAAACCCGGATGGTCGCTTTTCTCCTGAACAATTTCCTAGGCCCACACTGGCGAATTGAAATCATGAACAAAGTCAAAGTTGTGCAAATCGTTCCGATGCTGAGCCCCGGCGGTGCCGAGCGCGTTGCCGTTCATATCGCGCGAGGATTGAACCGCCGGCGGTATGAGTCGATGGTTATCTCGTTCACCGGACGAGTCGGGTGCGACCTCGATCACATGCTGGAGGATGAGGGAATCGAGGCCCGCTATCTTGGCAAGCACCCCGGATTCGATTACCGCGTTTACGGCCGGCTTGATAGCGTTCTCAAAGAATACAAACCGGATGTAATCCACACGCACCTGCACGTGCTTCGCTATGCTTTGCCTTCGATGTTGCTGATGAAACGCATCGCCATGGTCCACACGGTTCACAATCTTGCCGAGCGCGAGATCGAACCACGGGCGCGCCTGATTCAGCGTTACGCGCTAACCCACGGAGTGAAGCCGGTCGCCGTGGCGGAAGAAGTGGCGGCCAGCCTGGACACCCTCTATGGAATTCACCGCTGCCGCGTGATCTCGAACTGCATTCCCACGGACCTTTATGCAACTCCGCAAACACCGCGGAAGGAGTGGCGGGCGAAGGAAGGATTCCAGGACAGCGATGTGCTTTTTGTGTGCGTGGCGCGATTCGCCCCGCAGAAAAACCAAGCGCTGCTCTTGAAATCCTTTGCCCAAGGTCCAGCGTCCGATCCCTGCGCGCATCTGGTGCTCGTGGGAGAGGGGGACTTGCAGGCAGATCTCGAAGAACTGACGAGGAAGCTCAATTTGACCGGCAAAGTTCATTTCCTTGGGCTACGAAGCGATATTCCCGACGTTCTGGGTGCAATGGATGTGTTTGTCCTGAGTTCCGACTACGAGGGGAACCCCCTCTCGGTTTTGGAAGCTATGGCATCTGGACTGCCGGTTGTAAGCACGGCGGCAGGCGGTGTGCCGAACCTCTTCGAAGCGGGGAAAGAAGGATTCCTGGTGGCGCCGGGCGATCTTCCCGGGCTAGCCAAGTCGATGAACTCACTACTGAAATATGAAGCGGCTCGGCAGTCCATGGGGGCGGCCGCCGCCAGCCGCGCAAGAAAAAACTACGATGTGGCAAACATGATCCGAGCCTACGAGGAAGTGTACGAGGACCAACTGGCACTTTCCCAGCTCCGGAACGTGCCGAGCTTGTTTCGCGGGCCCGTGATTCCGGCCGAAGAAGGATTGGGAAGCCAGCAGCAATAAGGATCCCGAGAAAAGAATGAAAACGAACATGATCAAGGTGATGCACATCATTACGACGCTCGGCCCGGCGGGGGCGGAAAACATGTTGTGCCGGGTCGCGGCCGGAATGGACGGGACGCGGTTTGAAAATGAAATCGTTTCGCTGACCGGGATCCTGGACCTGGCCGGGAAGATGCATTCGATCGGCGTGCGCGTGCGCACCCTCGGCATGGAAAAGTCCATTCCCAATCCGCTGCTGGTAATGCGCCTGGCCCAGTGGATTCGCGATTCGAAACCGGACGTAATTCACACCTGGATGTATCACGCGAACCTGATTGGCAGCCTTGCCGCGCGCCTGGCGGGCAACGTGCCAGTGGTTTGGGCGATTCACCACAATGCATATGACCCTCGCGTGGACAAGCGGCGGACCATGCTGGTGAATCGAGCCTGCGCCCTGTTATCGCGAAAGTTTGCAGCGCGAATCGTGTTTTGCTCGGAAGCCTCGCTGCGCACACATAAGAAGCTCAGCTACGCCGGCGAAAAACTGGAAGTGATTCCCAACGGCTTCGATGTGGAGCAGGTAAAGCCCGACCCCACAGCCCGCGAATCTTTGCGCCGGGAGTTGGGCATTCCAGCCGACGCCATTGTGATCGGAATCGGGGCCCGGTTTCATCCCCACAAGGATCACCGCAATTTCATCCAGGCCGCCGAGCGCTTGCACAAACTAATGCCGGATGTTCACTTCCTGCTGTTCGGGATGGGGATTACCTGGGAAAACGCGCAGTTGGCGGCGTGGATCAATTCCGCGGGGATTCGCGAACGCTGCCACCTGTTGGGATTGCGCCAGGATATTTCCCGGCTCTTTTCGGGAATGGATATAGCCGCCACGGCCTCGCGCAGCGAAGCCTTTCCGATTGTGGTGGGCGAGGCGATGGCTTGCGGGACACCTTGCGTCGTGACCGACGTTGGAGACTCTTCGCTCATCGTAGAAAACACCGGCAGCGTCGTCGCACCGGAAGATCCGCATGCGTTGGCCGAAGCCTGGCGGGCGTTGATTGGAGCCGGGCCTGCCGTGCGGCGACGGCTCGGGATTGCGGCCAGGGACCGCGTGCAACGCCATTTCGCGTTGCCCGCGATCATCGAGAGATACCAGAAGATTTACGCGCAATTCGCGGCTCGTCCACAACAGGAAGTGCCGTCGGCGGAACTCTCGCAGTTTGCCCGGTAAATCCGCTGTTGGCAGCGAAAACATGAAAATAAATTCAAATCGCCCACGCCTGGTCATTGCGGTGAACTCGTCCATTGCCCTAGGATTCCTGCAGGGTCAGCCGGAATATTTTCAGAACTCGGGCTTTGACGTGACGGTGCTCTGCCCTGAAAAACGCTCTGGCGAGTGGGAAGTGGCTCGACCTGACGGCGTCCGGGTGCTGGAAATTCCCATGGAGCGGGAAATTTCTCCCGTGCGGGACATTCGATCCGCCTGGCATTTGTGGGGCATTTTGCGGACGCTGCGTCCCACGGTCACCAATGTGGGCACACCCAAGGCCGGGCTTCTTGGCGGCTTTGCGGCCTGGTTGACTCGCGTTCCTTGCCGCTTTTACACGCTTCACGGACTGCGTTTTGAAACTACCACTGGTTTGAGGCGCAAACTCCTGATCTTTGCCGAACGCCTGGCATGCCGTTTTGCGCATCGCGTCGTGTGCGTCAGCCACAGCGTGCGAGAGAAGGCCATCGCGAGCGGACTCGTGGGTCGCGAGCAGGCGCTGATATTCGGGGCTGGAAGCTGCAACGGCGTGGATGTCGCGCGTTTCGCGCCGACGCCGCAACGGATGAGGCGTGCGTCCGAGCTGCGACACCAGTTTGGAATTCCCACGGATGCACCGGTGGCTCTCTTTGTCGGACGTTTGACGTGCGACAAAGGCATTGTCGAACTCCTGGAAGCATTTTTGCAGCTTGAGGACCGATTCCCGAAGCTTCGCCTGCTTTTGGTGGGAACCTTTGAGGACGGCGATCCGCTTCCCGCGGACATTCGCAAACGCCTCGAATCCCATGAGCGCGTGATTCTCACCGGGCCTGTAAACGACCCGGCTCCTTACTATGCAGTCGCCGATGTTCTGGTCCTGCCGAGCCACCGCGAAGGGTTGCCAACCGTCGTTCTGGAGGGGCACGCGGCGGGCAAACCGGTGATCGGAGCGACGGCGACCGGGATTGTCGACCTCCTAGTGGATGGCGAGACCGGCCTGCTTTTTCCCGTGGGGGACGTGTCCGCGCTTGCGGAAGCGATGGGCAGAATTATCGAAGACAAAGCGCTGGCAGGGAAGCTCGCTCTCGCGGGCCAGGAACAGGTGAAACGAAACTTCCGGCAAGAGCTGATCTGGTCTTCCTTGCGCCGGGAGTACCTGAAGGTGTTGAAGGGCGGAGAAACGCCGCATTCCTCCGTTCTTTCCCAGCACGAAAATTAGCTGGCGGGGAACTAAAATTCATGAAAACCGACTCAAGTTTTATACAACCTGGAAGAGTCCACGGGCAATCGATTTTTCGAATCGGAAAGTCGACGTTGTTCGTGGCGGCAGCTTTGGTGGTAGCGGTGATTTTTATAAAGGCAAATAAATCGTCGGCCGCGGCGTTTCCTGTTTGGGTGGCGTCCGGCCTGGTCCGGGTAGGGAAAACGGAAGTCTCGGGAATGGTTTCCTCCATCGACGTCTCAGGCGCGCGCGGAGAGATTGTGGATGCGCAGATCATCGTGCACGCGCCTGCCAGCGGCCTGACCAACGTCAATCTGAGCGCATCGGATCTTGCCGCTCCCGGCGGCGGGACGATTCCGGCGTCGAACATTACGTTGTACCGCGAATATTATGTGACCGTCACCGGCACCGCGAATTACGGAGGTGGCAGCAATCCTCCGCTCGGCTCGGGAACTTATCCGGAGCCACTCATCCCTTTCAATGATCCGGAAACTGGTGCGCCATTATGCGACACGTCGGCCACGCTCAAAGCTTGCAACGCGAGCATCACTGCGGGGGAGAATCAGCCTTACTGGATTGATATCTGCATCCCGCGTGGAACCGCTAGCAGTCCTTCCGGAACCTATACCGGAAACATCTTGATCAGTTCCGCCCAGGGTACCGTAACGATCCCTGTCACGCTGACGGTCTGGAATTTCGAACTTCCATCACAGCCTTCGGAACTTTCACTCTGGACGCTCTGGCCGCCCGCGGCGGGGAATACGACCACCAGCGTTGCTCGAGCGCTGATGCGGAACAAGGTGATGAGCTGGTTCGATGAAGCTGCAAATGCATCCGCGGACAAATCCCATGCCGGTCTGAACCGCTCCGGCATCGACCGCTACCAGCATTTCCAGGTCAAGTGCAACGGCTCCCACACCAACTTACCGACCACGAAGGAGATCGATACTGCTGCGGAAAATTTTCCGGAAACCCTGGCGCTTGATCTGTACATTGGGGACGAACTGAATGACTGCCCTGACGGGTATGCGGTGCTGAAAACCGTCGCTTCGCGTGTGCATGCAGCAAATCGCACAGTGAAGACCATTCTGACAGTTAACGCCCCCGACGCGAAACTTTTCAATGATGGCCATGGGCACAGTGTAATTGACCACTGGGTGTTGCTCGATGCCGTGGAAAAGTGGCCCGCGTTGCCATTTGCAGGCGGAGGCGACCTCTGGAGCTATACGAGTTGCAATACCGGCTACGGCAACACTCCGGAATGGCTTGTGGACTATCCTCCGATCAACGAACGCATCCAGTCCGGATTCCTGAACTGGACGCAAGGTGCCACCGGGATTCTTTACTACCGCGCCGACGGGTGGACCGCCGGAAACACCATCAGCAGCTGGAACAATCTCGACACCAACGCTTGTGGGCCTGGCATTGGCAGGCCGGGCGACGGGATTTTTCTTTATCCGCCGGGGCCGATTGCCTCCAGCGAGCCTGCCCCAGGCATACGCTTGAAAGCCATCCGCGACGGCATTCAAGACTACGAATACGCGCAGTTGCTCAAAAATCAGGGGCAGGCGTCGTACGTGGATTTCGTCCTGAAGCCGGTCGCCACAAGTTGGACCAAGTGGAGCCACGACCCCGCCGACCTGGAGAATGTCCGGCAGAAATTCGGGCAGCAACTCCAGCAGCTTGCGCATCCCTAGCGATTTTTTCTTGCCCGTCTGATTCCGAGTTTTTCGAAAAATTTCCTCAAGGCCGCGAAGATCAGTGCAGGAATTACCAAACTTCATTTCTGACAGGAGCGAACAATGACTGGGTGTGACATTGCGATAATCGGGGCAGGGCCGTATGGAATTTCCGCGTCGGCTCACTTGCGTACTATCAAGGGCTTGGACGTGCACACGTTCGGTGAACCCATGGTTTTTTGGCAGCGCAATATGCCGAAGGGCATGTTGCTGCGCTCTGGTTGGGAGGCCAGCCACATCGCCGATCCAAACCAGTCGCTAACGCTGGATATCTTCCGGAAGGAAAGCCGTAATCACTTCTCAAGCCCGGTCCCGCTCGACCGGTTCGTGAGCTACGGACTGTGGCATCAGCAGCACTCCGTTCCGGACCTCGACCAGAGAAAGATTGTCTGCGTCGAACCCGGAACCCGCGGATTCCGGCTCATTCTCGCAGATGGCGAGTCGGTGCTGGCTAACCGTGTGGTGATCGCCGCCGGTATTTCTTCGTTCACCTGGCGTCCGCCGGAATTCGATAATCTTCCCTCTTCGCTGGCGACGCATACTTCGGAACACATTGATTTCGAACGGTTCGCCGGGAAAGAAGTGCTGGTGGTCGGAGGCGGCCAAAGCGCGCTGGAATCCGCGGCACTGCTGCACGAAGCAGGGGCCGTTGTCGAAATCGTTGCGCGTGCTCGCGAGATCCGGTGGCTCGGTGGCGTCGTGTCGCGGACGATTCATCGCGGCTTCGGGCCAAAGATTTCGAGACTTCTTTACGCGCCGACGGACGTCGGTCCCGCAGGCATCAGCCAGATTGTGGCGCGGCCCGACCTCGTCCGGCGTTTCTCGCGGCCGATTCAGGACTGGCTGAAAAAGAGATCGATTCGGCCCGCCGGGGCGCGATGGCTGGTCAATCGGCTCAAAGACGTGCCGATGCATCTCGGACGCACGGTGGTCTCTGCCACATCGAAAGGCGAGAGCGTCAAAGTACGCCTCGATGACGGAAGCGAGAGAGACTTCGATCACGTTTTCCTGGGAACCGGATATCGCGTGGACGTTTCCAAGTACGATTTCCTCGCTCCCAAACTTGCGGGTTCTATTAGCCGCCACCAGGGATACCCGCGACTCACCGATGGATTCGAAACATCCTTCCCGGGATTGCACATTCTGGGAGCGCCAGCCGTCTGGAGCTTCGGCCCGCTGATGCAATTCGTCGTCGGCACGCATTATTCTTCACGCGCGCTGATGCAATTCGTCGCCCGCAAGGCGGCCGGCAATCGAGCGCGAGTCGGCGAACCGCTGGTAGCCGGGCTGGAACTATCGCGCCCGCATGATTAACGCACCTTCGATAACAGTCGTCCGGCGCATTATGCTTCGAAGGAAAGTCCACGCATGAATAAAACGACAGGCGCATTGGTTCTCGGCGGAAACCTCAACGGTCTTTCGATCGCGAGGAGTCTCGGCCGCCATGACGTGCCGGTTTGGGTGGTGTCCCCACCCAACATCCGGCTGGCCAGCTTTTCCCGTTATACGCGCCGGACTTTACCGTGGCCAAACGGAGACAATGAATCGCAGGTGGAATACCTGTTGGATGTTGCCGCGCGCAACAATCTCGAGCAGTGGGTGCTTTTTCCCACCAGCGATGAATCGGCCGCGTTGCTCTCGCGTTTCCACTCCAAGCTCTCGCGGCGATTTCGCGTTTCGGCTCCGACTTGGAACGTTTTGCGCTGGGCCTATGACAAGCGTCTCACCTACCGGCTGGCGGCCGACCAACACGTTGACTACCCGACTACTTTCTATCCGGTCACGGACGCCGACCTGGAGGGCGTGAACTGTGAATTCCCCGCGATTTTGAAACCCGCCACCCATTCTTCGATCAACCGCCTTACCGAGGACAAGGCGTGGCGCGTGACGGATCACGAAGAACTGCTTGCAAAGTATCGCGAGGCCCGCGCGCTGATGCCCCCGGATTTGATCCTCGTCCAGGAAATGATCCCCGGCAGTGGCGGGTCGCAATTTTCGTTTGCGGCGCTCTGCAGCGACGGGAAAACGATTGCCTATCTGACGGCGCGCCGCACCAGGCAGTACCCGATTGATTTCGGGTACTCGAGTTCGTTTGTCGAGACGATGGATGTTCCGGAGATCGTCGCGCCTTCACAGAGATTGCTGGCCGCCATCGGGTATACCGGAATTGTGGAGGTGGAATACAAATTCGATTTCCGCGATGGACGGTTCAAATTGCTCGACATCAATCCGAGGCTTTGGACATGGTCGCCGCTGGGCGGCCGCGCCGGAATGGATTTTCCCTATTTGCTCTGGAAAATGATGCAGGGAATGCCAGTGGCAGAGCAGACGGCGCCTGCGGGCGTGCGATGGGTTCGCATGAGCACGGATATTCCGGCCGCGTTTCAGGAAATCCTACGCGGCCGGCTGAATTTGGGCTCGTATCTGCGCTCTTTGCGCGGCCCGCTGCAATTTGCGCTGGTCACAGCGGATGACCCGTTGCCCGGACTGATGGACCTGCCCATTTTCGCGTTCAAGCACATTTACAACGCGTACACGAGTCTGCGAAAAAATGCCGCCGCTTCGCGGAGATGCCCCGCCAAGAGTTGAGCAGTGGAAGCGAAACTCCGGCCCGATTCTCCATAGATAAGGATGCTGCCATGTGCCGCCAGCCAAACTCGAATATGAAACTTCCGCAGGCGATGCACTACAAAATCCCTCGCCGCGAACCATGGGGAAAGGAACGATCAGCGAATCAGGCCTTCTGTCAGGCACAGCGTGCGTTCCGGAAACATAATTGGCGTCTCGCTCGCGTGATTCCCGCGATCAAAATTGGAGAGTAAATGACCCAACCAACGGTTGTCATCAGCCTGGATCTGGAGCTAAGTTGGGGAAGCTTCGATCTTTCCTATGGCGACGACCTGCTCAAGATGGGCCGGTGGACTCACGACGTTGGCGCGCCCAATTTATTGAGGCACCTGACGCGGAACGGCCTCTCCGCGACGTGGGCAGTTGTCGGCGCGATGATGCGGCGTTCCTTGCCGGACGTTTCCAGTCTGCCGGAAGTCTGTTATCCGCACTTCGCCAAACCCTGGTTCAGCTATATTCCGAAGGACGGTGACGAACACACTCACCCCGAATGGTTCGGCGCAAGCCTGGTCGAAATGATTCGGAAAGCAACACCTGAACAGGAAATCGGCTTCCATTCCTTTTCCCACGTCCCTTTTGGAGAACGCGGCATGACGCGGGAACGTGCCATCGCCGAGTATCGGTATTGCGCCCAGCTCGCGCAGGAACTTGGCATTACAAAATCATCCTTCGTTTTCCCGCGGAATTCAGTGGCCTATCTCCCTGAACTTCGCGACGCGGGATTCACCTGTTTTCGTGATGTGGATCGGCTGCGGATGCGATTTGCTAACGCCGCTCTCAACTCCCTCGGCATGATCTGGGCTGACTTCGTTGGGACCACTCCATGCATGGTCGAGCCTTTGCTGAAGGACGGGATTGTTTCCATTCCCGGTTCGCTCTTGATCCGTTACGCGGCAGGATGGCGTAAATTTATTCCAGATTCGAGCCGGTTGCGGCGTTTGAGAAAGGGGTTGGAACGCGTGCGTCTAAACCGGGGAGTTTTCCACGTATGGTTTCATCCGGAGAATCTTTATGCGGAATGGCCGCGAGTGGAAAACGTTGTGGCGCGTTTTCTTGAGGAACTTGGCGTGCTGGTGAGGAATGGCGACGTGCGGTGTTTGACGATGGGACAGTTAGCCACGGAATTCCGCTCCAATTCAGCCGCGAAACAAATGCCGCACCAGCACGCAGCTCACAGGCCAGCCACGCAAATGAGTTCCCACGCCGCTGGCAATCCCCGCCGCGCCGGTGAAACGATTTCCGCATAATTGAACTCGGCTGGAGCATTGGTGGAGTCCTCCCACCCTTCTGAAACGGCAAATCGGGCTTCGGAATCTATGTGGCACCCCTTTACCTGTGCACAACAGAGACGCTTCAGCCCGATTTGTACTCAACTTCGATCAGTCTCAGACTGAGAGAAGCCGAATCTTCGTGCGGTGATCAAGGGGCGAGTTGATGCAGCAGTTGCCCCAGTTGTGTGCGCGCGTTTTGGAGCGCGTTCGGATCGTGGTTCCAGTTGCTCCAGCTCGTTGCAATCGGAAGCAGAGTGCTGTCCACCACGCCGAGTTGTCCCAGGTTCTTGAGCATCTGCGCGTATTCATAATCCTGAATACCGTCGCGAATGGCCTTCAAGCGAATGCCCGGAGCGGACTCGGTCGAAGCGATCGGCGCCGGCGGATACAGGAAAATTCCGTCGCCCGGCCGGCCCAAGCCGCCGCCGCATGCGGTCGTGTCCACATTGTTCCAGCTGCCGATGGCGTTGCCGGCCGTCCAGCCGTCCGCGCGATAGTAGAGTAGCCCAGTCGCACCCTGAGCGAAGTTCAGGAATCCTGCCTGGATGCGTTCGTTCATTGGCGGATAGTCCACCATCCACTCTGGAGTGTTGCCGTAGCCGGCGTTGCAACTCGTGTAGCTCCAGAGGTCGCCGCCGCCGGTAAATGGCAAGGCGGGCCACTGTTGCATGGAATCGAGCAGCACCCAATGATCGACAGAACCGTAAAGATTCGGGTCCGTCGCGTTGAGGGTCATCATAGTCTTGACGCTGCGATTTGCCGCGTGCGCGTTTGCGCTGAGCGTTTGGATGTCGGAGTAGTCGCCGGTGCAGCCGTTCAGTTCGTCGGCCATGTAGAAATCCAAACCAAGGCCGGCCGGGAAATTTGCCGCCGCGGCGTTAATTTGGCTGGTCGAAGGAATGCTGCTATAGCCTCCGTTGCACTGGATGCCGATGTAGTAGTAGTTGTCCAGCCCGGAGCGATTCAACCCCATGTTGGTCACGTCGGAAGACGAGTTGCTCGCGACGTCGTACCAACTCATCACCTTGTTGCGCATCAAGGCGCGCGCCAAAGTAGTGGTGGTATTTCCCGATGCGGGTGGCCAGAGCGTCCAGAGAGAAAGCTCCGAAGGCTGCATCGGCAACTCGAAGTTCCACACGGTCAGCGAAACCGGAATCGTTGCCGTTCCCTGCGACGAAGAAATCGTCACGCTGCCGGTGTAGGTTCCCGCCGGACTGTTCGCTACGCCGTGAGGAATGGAAATGTCGATCCAGTAAGGCTGATTCTGTCCCGCGCTGACGCTAGCGTTGCAGGCTTTGAGAGACGCCGAACTTCCGCACAGCGCCGCGCCCGTTTCCGGATCATTGAAGGGGATGAGAGGTTCAGCATACGTTCCCGAACCAAGCGGTGGATTGCTGCCGCCGCCGTAGCTCGCCGTGCCGGTGACTGTGAGGTAGTACTCGCGATAGAGCGTCACGTTCGACGCCGAGAGGCTAACTCCGTTGGGTCCCGTGAGAGCCGTCGCGCTCACATTGACGTTCGTCAACCCGCCAGCCGGGCCTTGCACCACAACCTGCGTGTCCACCGTTTCCCCGCGCGCACCAGACAGTGCAATGGAAGAAAGTGTTCCGGGAGCGTCGGTCTGCCCAACTCTTACCAGGCTTGGTGACACCCACGTGCTGAAGTTAGACTGCACGCCGGTTCCGGTCATGGAAACAGTTGCTGGAGAATTGGTGGCGTTGCTAGCGACCGTAACGCCGCCCGTTACACCGCCTGTCGACGTTGGGGTGAAGGTGACGTTCAACGCAACGGACTGTCCGGGAGCCACAACTGTGCCTGAGGACACGTTGCTGGCGCTGAAGCCCGCGCCGGAAGTGCTGACGCCGGAAATCGTCACGCTGGAATTGCCGGAGTTTGTGAGGGTCACACCAAGACTGCTGGTGGCGCCCGTGTCAATGCTACCGAAGCTCAAGCTGGCCGGGCTCGCGTTGATCACCAGGGTGGCAGCATTCACTGTGAGCGTGGCAGCACTGCTAGTCACGCTACCTGCTGAATTGCTGACGACGACCGAGAATTGCGCGCCATTGTCTGCAGTCGTTTCGGCCGGCGTTGTGTAGCTTGTGGAAGTTGCACCGCTGATCGCTGTTCCGTTTTTTTGCCACTGGTACGAAAGCGGAGCACCGCCAGTCGCGGTAACTGCGAATGTTGCGCTTTGACCTGCCGTTACGGTCTTGCCGGTGGGCTGCGCCGTAATCGATGGGGTACTGTTAACCGTCAGCGTTGCCGAACTGCTCGTAACTTTGCCGACGCTATTGCCGACCACAACCGCGAACTGCGCACCGTTATCCGTGCTGATAGTTGCGGGTGTTGTGTAACTGGAGGAGGTCGCGCCGCTGATCGCCAAGCCGTTTTTCTGCCATTGGTAACTCAGCGGAGTCGTGCCCGTTGCGGTCACAGAGAAAGAGGCTGTCTGGCCGAGAATTACTGTTTTGCTCGCCGGTTGTGAACTAATCGACGGAGTGGCCGAGGGCGCAGCCTTGAACACTACGTCTACCCAGTAGTTCGCGGCTTGATGCGTGGACAGGGGACGGGTGCCGAGAGTTCCATAGACCCCGTTCGGCGTCTGCAAAGCATGCAATGGCGCGTTGTTGTATCCCCCGGTCGCGAAATAGCTCCAGTTGGCGCTGAAATGTCCAATCGTCAGCCCATACGAAGCGACGTAAACCTTGTTCGCAGTGATGGCCACCGGCGTGGAAAAGTTGGCCTGCTGCCAGCCCGAAGCGGTCTCCCCGGTAAACGTTACGGACGCGAGGAGAGCGCCGTTGGGGCCCCAGAGGCGGCCCACATGTGTGCCGGTGTTGGCCGAGCTCTTGTAAAAGCGGATGCCGGTGATAGTCCCGCTGACATCCGACTTGAACGAAACTCCCAGCTCCAACGGACCGCTGGCGCCGTTATCAATCGCGGCTGGCACGATGGTGCTCGGCCAGATCGTTTGCTGTGCTGCCGCATTGCCGCAGCAGACCAGGGCAAACAACAGGCCTAATAGCGCCGCCCTGGCGTGTTTCAACAGCCTGAACGTAGAATGAACCGAACAACTTTGTATTGTGTTTTTCAAGAGAATTTCCCCTAAATAAAGTTCGCGGGCATCGCGAGGCCGGCGTCTCGATGGGGGCTGGGGGGCTGGGCAAGCTAACGTAATTTCGGGGGGCAGGTCGTTGAGATTTACGAATAACCCGGATTTCTCAAACCACTCGCTCCCGTGCCGAGATGCAAATTCGCTCCAAACGTTGCGCCCACGGTAGAGAGCTTAGTTCGCGCGGAGTTTTGGGTATGTCGGCAGGGAAACGATTTTCGTGTCAGACGTTGGTTTCAAACGTGTTTCACGGAGTCTTACAAGGGGACAGCTGTACCTCTACGGATTGGGAGCCTTCCAAGCTTCCTCTACCCAAATGTTTTATAGTTGATCTGAGTAGCCCAGCTCACCTCGGGCAATTTTCCGCCCGGCCCCGGCCACCTGACATCATTCGAGAGAAATTCTATGAAAACCCGCAGGTTTGCCGGTTTTGATACCCAGGAAGAGCATGTGGGTTTCCCGCTCCCCAGCCAGCGAGTGCACGGTTTATATCCTCAACTTCTTCAGGGACTGCCCGTTGGCGTGGTCGTTTTGTTGTTGGAAGATCCCTCAGACTCCGAATCATTTAGGATCGTGGATGCCAATCGCGCCGCTGCAGAAATTACCCGGCCGGATTCGCCCAAGCTGCTTGGCAGAAGCCTGGCCGATTTTCCAAAGCTGCTGGAAACCCCAATCCCCGGCCAGTTGCTAGCTACGCTCCGCAGCGGTGAGACTCGAAATCTGGGGGAGATTTTTTATGGAGACGACGTCATCCGAGAAGGCTTCTACTCAGTGCGCGCTTTCCCCCTGCCCAATAATTTCTTGGGCGTTGTTTTTGAGGATGTCACCGATCGAATTCATGCGGAACGCACTCTACGCGAAAGCGAGGAACGCTTTCGTCTGCTCGTCGAAGGTGTCCAAGAGTACGCCATCTTCCAATTGGACCCGGAGGGCAATGTGATGAGCTGGAATGCAGGCGCGCAGCGTCTGAAGGGTTACGATTCGGCGCAAATCATCGGCCACCACTTCTCCATCTTCTATCCCCAGGAAGATCTGATAAACAATAAGCCGCGCGATATTCTTGCCCGGGCGGCTCGGGACGGGCAGACCCAGGACGAGGGCTGGCGTATCCGCAAGGATGGCTCCCGATTTTGGGCCAACGTTATCGTCACGGCCCTCCGGGATTCGGACGGAAATCTCCTTGGTTTCGCCAAGCTCACCCGGGACACCACAGAAAACCGGGAAAGAGCGGAAGCACTGACCAGGGCCAAGGAACTGCTGGAGTTGCGTGTCGAACAGCGGACCGCCGTTCTAACCCGTGTAAACCACGAGATGCGGACGGAGATCGCGGAACGCCAACACGCTGAAGAGGAACTCAGGAAATCACGCGACCAACTCCGCGCGCTTGCGGCCCGCTTGCAAAGCGTGCGCGAAGAGGAGCGCACCTACATCGCGCGCGAAATCCATGATGAACTCGGCCAGGCTTGCACGGCGATCAAGATGGATCTGGCGCTGATCAGCCGCAAACTGACGAAACGGCAGATGAAGCTCCAGGCTAAGATCGAATCTTCCGTCCAACTGGTGGATAGCACAATCGTGACGTTGCGTCGGATCGCCTCGGAGCTCCGTCCCAGAACATTGGATGATCTGGGCCTTCCCGCCGCGTTGGAAGCTCAGGCTCAGGAGTTCGAAGGCCGCACTGGGATTCATTGCAGCGTTATTTTGCCGCCGGAACACCTGACGCTCGACACCGACCGTTCCACGGCCATCTTTCGAATTTTTCAGGAGTCGCTGACCAACGTGGCGCGCCACGCTCATGCCACCCGGGTCGAAGCGCGCCTCCGACGCGAAAATGATCGGATTATTTTTCAGGTTTTCGACAACGGCACGGGGTTCGATCCCGAAGTAGTGAAAGCGCGCAAATCGCTCGGTCTGGTCGGCATGCAGGAGCGCGCATTGTTACTCAACGGAGATTTCAAAACGGAAGGTGTGCCGGGTTCGGGAACAACAATGACGCTCACGATTCCCCTTCCTCCCCCGATCGCTGCAGAAAGCGTGCGCCATGAGGATTCTGATCGCTGACGACCACGCCATGTTTCGCCGGGGTCTGAGAGAGACGCTCGCGGAATCATTCTCTCGACTGATCTTTGGGGAGGCGGAAACAGCCTCGGAAACGGTGGAGTTCGTCCGCCGCCACCACTGGGACGTCGTCATTCTGGATATCAGCATGCCAGGAAAAAGCGGCCTCGACATTCTTGATGAAGTGAAGCGTCTGCGCCCCAGGACACCGGTGCTTCTTTTGACTATGCATCCCGAGCAGCAATATGCCCGCCGCGCCCTCAAAGCCGGCGCCGCTGGCTACTTGACTAAGGACAGCGTCCCGGACGAGCTGAAGACAGCCATCAAAAAAATCGTCGCAGGCGGCCGTTATGTTAGCGCGACCCTGGCGGAAAAGTTGGCCGTTGATCTCAGAAAAGGCGCCGATCTCCCACTCCATGAACTTCTCTCCGACCGCGAATTTCAGGTTTTGCGGATGCTCGCCTCCGGAAAAACCGTCAAGGAAATGGCCGAGGAACTTTCGCTTAGCGTAAAGACCGTCAGCACGTATCGTGGCCGGATTCTGGAGAAAACTGGCATGAAGACGAACGCCGATCTCATTCGCTACGCGCTTGAGGCGCAACTGGTGGACTAGCCGGGTGCGAACAGCGCGCGGCGTGCGCACCAATTCCATAAGTTTTGCCGACGTGCATCGCCCGGTTCACCCCGTAGGACAGTCGTGGTCAACACACCTTCCCATTGTCCTACATGAGATTCGTGCTTCCACCGGATGTATTTCCGCGCGGATTTGTCATTCTCTGTTATTGGGCTCTGTATTTTCGCGACTGCTGTTTATGAAGGATGGAATATGAAAGTCTTTATCGCTGACGACTCCAGGGTAGTCGTGGAACGCCTGGCGGGCCTTCTCGAAGAGGTCCCCGGCGCACGGCTTGTGGGACAAGCGGGCGATGTGCCTGCCGCGGTAAACGGTATCCAGCAGATGAAGCCAGATGCGGTCATTCTCGATCTGCACATGCCTGGTGGCAGCGGACTCGACGTGCTCCGCGCCATCCGCACCGATCGTCCAGACCTTTATGTCCTGATCTGCACCAACTATCCTTACCCCGAATATCGCGAGGAATGTCTGGCCGCCGGCGCCAATCTGTTCCTTGATAAGTCCGCCGATTTCGAAAAAATTCCTTCCATCCTTCGTGAGTTGGTCCAGAAGGACGCAAAAATTTCTCCCAGCGCACGCTGAGGAAAATCCCCGCCGCTCGCTCGTATCCCCACGCCCATTCTTCTCACTATCTTCGCCCTTGGCGCTTCGGGCGATTCCCACCCCCGTTTTTGCTGTATTCACCCGATTGTCCACTGTCTGCTGCAGAGGCATAAATACGATAGCGCCGAGTGATCGGCAGGTCGGTATAAATAGAAAGTGGTTGAACGACCTGAGTGTATCCCGTCACGCTGCGGGCTATTTTTGAGACATAAGTGTCCTCGCCCAAAGAACACTTCTGCTCCCCGGTTCGTTTCGAATCGTCCCCGCGCGGCCGCTCAATAAACGAGGAGAGGATAAATGAGAAAGTTGCAGATTCTGGGGATCGCGTGCCTGGCACTGTTTTCAGCCGGCACGATCCGGGCACAGGGCACACCCGGAGCGAACAACGCCGAACTGAAAGGTGATTACGCATTTACGTTCAACGGAATGACCACCGGCGGCAGTGGCGGCTCAACGCCGTTTGCCGCTGTCGGCAGATTTACGTCGGACGGCGCCGGAAATTTGACGAATGGAGTATTGGACACCAACGGTGTGGGCGTGCCGGAGAAATTAATCGACCAGGCTTTCACCGGAACTTACTCGATCGGCGCGGACAACCGCGGCTTGATGAATCTGAATATCCCCGGTGGTGGCAAACTGGCATTCGTGATGATGGCCGATGGCACCGCGAAGTTCGTCGAGATTGACGCCTCGGGCGGCAACGGAACAGTCGGCTCGGGGTCCATGGAAAAGGCGGACACGACTGCATACAGCACTTCCAAAATCGTCGGCGACTATGCCTTCGGGGTTGCAGGCTTCGACCTTTCGAACAATCGTACCGCCATCGCTGGCCCTATGCCCCCCAACGGCGCGGGCACCTTCACCAGCGGCGCTGCGGACGCCAACCAGTCCGGCACATTCACCACTTTAAACGTCTTCGCGTCGAACTATCTCGTGACGGACTCATCGAGCGGACGCGGCATGTTGAATCTTCCGCCAATCGCCGGTGGAATTCCGCAAAACCTCAATTTCGTCTTTTACGTCGTGAATTCTGGGAAGTTCTTTGCAATGGAGTCAGACGCTCCCTCGCCCGCGACTCCGCTTTTGAACGGCGCTTTCCTCCAGCAGCAAACGCCGCTTGGAGGTTTTTCCAACGCCTCCCTGAACGGCGGCATGGTCATGTACTTGACCGGACGCGTCGGCTCCGGGTGTGGCAACAATAGCGGCGCCGCTCCCAATGTCCTGGCCGGTCTGCTCACGGGCAACGCGGCCAGCGGGCTCACCCTGACTTACGACCAGAACTGTGGCGGGGCCGCTACATCTGTCACCGCTCTTGCCGGAACGTCCACTGTCGATAGCAATGGGCGAACTGGAATCCACCTCGGCGGCAGCTATCTGGTTGCTTACCTCGTCAGCTCTAATCAGGCCTTCTTCGTTGTCCCGGATAGTTCTGTGTTGTTCGGATTCGGCGATCCGCAGACCGCGACAGCTCTCTCCAATAGCTCGCTCAGCGGCGCGTATACCGGCTTGGCTACTGTACCGATGACGCTTGGCGTAACGATTTTCTCCGGCGAGTTCACCGCGAACGGGGCCAGCCCGGCCGGCGGCATCTCTGGCAGCGAGGATATCGGCGCGCCCAGCGGAGCAAGCTCCGGTGTCAGCGTGAATTCCACGTATTCCATCTCACCCACTCCAACGAATGGGAGAGGAACCTTTACTGGAAGCGTTGGCGGCAGCAGCGCTATCGTTTATGTCGTTTCACCCACTAAGTTCGTGGTGGTCTCGACGAGCGATCCGAATCCGGCCGTGCTCATGTTCGAGCAGTGAACTGGAACCTGAAATCCAATCAAGCGTCGTGGTCCCTTGGGAAGCAAACGTGCAACCCAAAGGACCACGGTCCATTTTCTGAACCGGCAAAATCAAACTATTTTTGTCTTTGGGAAATGCTCGTTGAGTCGACGCGAACTGTGTCCCCCTGAACTAATCCGAGTGGCAGGATGAGTGGACAAGAGATTCTTGGGGAACGGAGCTTAGTCGCCGTAGCCCATGGATTTTTTCAGCCAGCCGGGGACCTCTCCGTGGAATTCCAGTCCGACTACAACACATTCCGCAGAGTTCCTTTAGATTCTGCGCCTTGATAAATTCGATCCCCACCGCCCCTACCAATAAGTTCTGAAATGTGAATGGCTTCCCGTCATCCTTGGGGAGGCCATTTTTCATTGATGGTCACTGTAGTGAGCTCCTCTTGAAGATTGCTGGACTGGGCGGATGAGCAAACGGAACCACAAAACCCTTGCCAGAGACGATTTTGAGTTGTATAAAACTAGTAACCTCTCAACGGTACTGTTCTGTGAACAACCGTCGCAGTAATTGCAGCGGTTCCTGGAACAGTCACTGAATTAGCATTCGAATTCCCCTTCCTGAGATGGATGACTCCCTGCGTCTGATCTAATACTGACCCGCGCCGCAATCTTGCGACTGGGCGCCTCTTTTCTACGCGGCCAATAGAATTTCGACGAAGGTTATCCGTCGAAGAGGGAATGAAGTGGTTCAGAACAAGGAGAGCGCCTCGGCAGCCGAAGGAAGAACGAAAAACGCTATGTGTCGATCGCTACGTTCAGAAGGATCCGCCGGCTTGAGTTTGCATCTTCGATGCTTCATGGAACTCCCGAACTGGCGGCTTGAACACTTTGATGTTTGAAAGGGCTTCGCTTGAATCGAAAGATCCTTTTCGTGGACGATGAAGTGGCTGCCTTAGGTCTGTACAAGCAAATGCTGCAAGGCGAATTTGACATCTCGACCGCCGTTGGTGGTGAAGACGGCATAGCGATGCTCCGCAATCTTGGTCCCTTTGCGATCGTTATTTCCGATATGCAAATGCCCGATATGGATGGAGCGCAATTCCTGAAGAGGGTGCGTCAACTCGCCCCAAAAACAATCAGGTTGTTATTAACGGGCCACGTTGATCTTGACAGCGCGATAACCGCGGTCAACGAAGGCGGAGTTTTCCGCTTCCTTATGAAGCCGTGCGAACAATCCGTCTTGACGGAGGCGATTACTACGGGGTTGGCTTGTTACCACGAACGAAAAGAAGAGCGAGTGCGAATAGAGATACCGGTATATCTATGCCGGCCCGGCTTAGGTTTGAAACTTCAGTCGGCTCATACAGTGGATATCTCCAAGTCGGGAGCACGACTTGCCGGACTAGAAGGGTTGCTCGAACTCGGCGAGGTTCTCCATATCGAATGCGGTAACCGGAGGGCGCCATTCCGAGTGGTTTGGACAAGCGCGCAGCGTACTGATACGGATGGTCAGGCTGGCCTCGAGTGCATAGCAGAAGATGCAGACCTCTGGAAAATCGATTTAAGTCAAGCGCAGGATGGTGAAGCGTTGATGCATGCAGGAGTCGTGCAACGCGGACTACTCCCCCAGGAAAGACCGCCGTTAAAGTCGCTCGATTATGCCGGATATTGCATCCAGGCTCGGTTGGTAGGAGGGGACTATTACGATTTTCTCGATCTGGGCCCGGGAGAGATCGGGTTTGTGCTGGCGGATGTTTCGGGCAAGGGGATACCGGCCGCGCTGCTGATGGCGAGTTTGCAGGGAAACCTTCGCAGCCAGTACAGCGCCGGCTCGAGGGATCTTCCCCAGCTACTCGCTGCGCTGAATCTCCACCTCTTCAAGCACAGCGCGAACCAACGATATGTGACCTTGTTTTTCGGGCATTACAGCGATGCCACTCGAACGCTGCAGTATGTCAATTGTGGGCATAATCCTCCCATACTCCTCCGCCGGGGATATCTGTTGGAAAGACTTCAGGCGACCGCCACGGTCCTTGGTTTGTTCTCGGAATGGGAGTGTTCCGTCACCACCGTTCAGTTGGAGACCGGAGATGTCTTGTGCATGTATACCGACGGAATTACGGAGACAACGGGCCTGAGTGCAGAAGAATTCGGCGAAACTCGTCTCTTGGAAACACTGAGCAAGAATCGAGAACTGGAGGCCGCACATATATTGCGGAACATAGTGGACGCGGTGGAGCAATTCAGGTTAGGCAAGCAAGCAGACGATCTGACGTTGGTAATCGGACGTGCTCGATAGCTTTGAGGAGTCCAACCGGTGGGGAGACGCAGGAAATACGCGAGAACTCGGAGCGAACATTAATGTGGACGGACGGCACGCTGCTAGCTTCACGCGGGCTTAATCCGGAATTAAAACTTGTTGATGACCTTCAAGAATATTTGGCCCCTTCCAAATCCTAAAAGGAGGCGACTCAAGTGCTGCTCAAGGAATACCGATTCAGATGCGTTGTAGGAGCTGAAACCCATTTATTTACCATCGAGGAATGGGTTAAGGGACTGGCGGTCTGGCCCTGGAGATTCAGGGTAAGACTTCCTGCGTCCTCCCGCACTGAGGCCAAAACATTCTACGGAGCAACCTGCCACGAAGCCGCCGAAAAGGCCGCAAACTTTTTGGCAGGTAAGTCAGACAAATCAGAAAAGGCTCAAGCAACTCATTTGTCCCAAAGGTCGCCAACTCCTCCACCTCAGCGGAGTCCGCAGATTCAAAAGATGGATTGAACGAGTTTTAGAAACAACGAGGGGGCGTTCCCAAAGGCGCCTGTTTCAGAAAGAGACTACCGCTTGATGATGGCACAGGATCGCTAGCGTTCCTGATATTCACTCGTTTACGAGCGGAATATCACCTGAACTTTCAATACCTTACGCCTGCGCGAGGGGCAAAAAGCGGGAAACCAAATGGTTGGCTTCGTGCAGAACTAAATTGGAAGGTTCAGGAGACCACCCAGGGTGCGATCGCCGGCCATGGGAGTATTCAGGGATCGCGCAAAAGGGTGGGCTCCTACTGGTGATTGTTGCGCCTGCATCTACCAAGAACTAGGGACTATTCGAGAGACCCAAAGCCAAGCGCTGTTCGGGTGAATTTCCGACGGCTGGAACGGCAGGAGTGGTGGCTCTGGGCCGCAGCAATTGTCATTACTTTGCTCCTGACGATTGGCCTGGCGACATTTCTTGTTCCCAGCGCGAGCTTTCACCAAGACTTCTACTTGCAAGCTGTGATGCCGCAGGCCATCCGAGGCCTGGTGGGCCTGATTTTTCTCTTCGACCTGTACACGATTTATCAGCATCTTCTGATTCACAGGATCCGCAAAGAACTGGTGGAACGGGAAGAACTGTTCCACCTGATCAGTGAAAACGCCGCGGACATGATCGCGATCGTGGACATGAATGGAAAGCGGATTTTCAACAGTCTTTCTTATGAAAAGGTAGTGGGCTATTCGCCCGAAGAATTGCAGGCCTCCTCGGCATTCGAACAAATTCACCCCGATGACCGGGAGCGCGTCAAGAGCGCGGCCGAGGATGCGCGGCGCTCGGGAATTGGAAAAACGCTTGAGTACCGTCTTCGCCACAAGAACGGCAACTGGCTGGTGTTGGAATCCACTTCGAGCGTCACTCACGACGCAAATGGGGAGCCGGAAAAGCTCGTGATCGTGAATCGCAATATCACGGAGCGCAAGAGAGCCGAGGAAGCTCTGCGCCGCTCGGAGGCAGATTTTCGCTCGGTTGTGGAGGACGCGCCCTACGGAATATATCGTGCAAACATCACCGGCCAATTTCTGCAAGTCAATCCAGCGCTCCAGAGAATGCTGGGCTATGAGCTGGAGGAGGAGCTTTTGAGAAGAGATCTGGCAACGGACATCTTCCGGCACACCGGCGAATATAAGCGGCTGATCGAGCTCCTGAGCCGCACTGAAGAAATCAAAGATATTGAGATGGAGTGGAAAAAACAGGACGGCACACCGATCACTGTGCGGTGTTCGGGCCGCCGCGTAAACGATGAAAACGGGGTCGCGGCGTATTTTGAAGTGTTTGCAGAGGATGTGACGGAAAAACGGGTGCTCGAACGGCAACTGAGAACGGCACAAAAGATGGAAGCGATTGGGCGGCTCTCCGGGGGCATCGCGCACGACTTCAACAATCATCTCGGTGTGATCATCGGATACAGCAGAGTGCTGAAGCGCGAGTTGGGGGAAAACAATGTTCTGTGTGAGCATGCCCTGGAAATCGAAAAGGCGGGACAGCGGGCCGCTTCCTTGACAAAACAGCTGCTGGCGTTCAGCCGCCAGCAAGTCCTGACCCCGGCTGTTCTGAGCCTTAACACGCTCGCCGCCGATATGGAGAAAATGCTTCCGCCGCTTCTGGGCGAGGACATTGAAGTAACCCTGATTCTGGATCCGGGACTTGGCAATGTGAAAGCGGACCAGGGCCAGATCGAACAAGTCATCATGAACCTGGCTGTCAACGCGCGTGACGCGATGCCGGCGGGTGGCAAACTGAAGATCCAGACGGCCAACGTTGTGCTTGATCAAATGTATACGCGGAGTCATCCGGGTTCTAAAGCCGGGGACTATGTGATGTTGGCGGTAACCGATACAGGAACTGGCATGGACGCCGCGACACTAACGCATATGTTCGAACCGTTCTTCACCACCAAAGAGCGGGGCAAGGGAACGGGACTTGGACTTGCGACTGTGTATGGCATTGTGAAGCAGAGCAACGGATATATCTCGGTGGAGAGTTCCCCGGGCAAGGGATCGTGTTTTCAAATTTATCTTCCCCGTGACGAAGGCCAACCAGCGGCGGAGGAACAGAAAACAGACCTCGCAGAAAACTTGCGTGGTTCGGAAAGTATTCTGTTGGCGGAAGACTCCGAGTCGCTGAGAAAACTTGCGCAAAGTAATCTTGAATCAGTTGGATTCCATGTGCTGTCAGCGAGCAGCGGCGAAGAAGCTCTGGAAATCGCAGCACGACATGGGAGCACTTTTGATCTTCTGCTGACGGATGTGGTGATGCCCGGCATGAATGGCCGCCTACTGGCAGAACAGTTGCTGCCCCGCCAGCCAGGAATGAAGGTGCTATACATGTCGGGCTATACCGACAGTTTTATCGCAGGGCACGGAGTGTTGGAGCCTGGAACCAATCTTCTTCACAAGCCATTCACGGAAGAGGTGCTCATCCGGAAGGTCCGTGAGGTGCTTGATGGCGGGAAACAGCCGCCATCTTTGCTGAAAGATTCCGTTGAACTTGCGGGGAGCAATGTCCGCTCCGGTAAGTAGGAGGAACCTGGCGATGGGAAAGATATTGCTGGTGGATGACGATGAAGCCTTACGAGGTCTGATGCGCCTTGAGCTGAGCAAGGACTTTGAAGTGATCGACTCGGGCGAGCCGGAACGGGGCTTGGCTCTCGCACTCGAACACAAGCCCGACGCCATTTTGTTGGATCTTCGCATGCCCAAATACTCGGGTTATGAACTCCTTCAGACATTTACGGCGCTCAGCCACACTCAGAAGATCCCTGTGATTATCGTGAGCGGTGAGGCGGGCGCACAAACAAAAGAGCATTGCAGGCAACTCGGCGCCGCCGATTATTTCGAGAAGCCGATCGACTTCGATGCGCTGCGGGCATGCCTCCAGAAAATCGCCAAAAATGGCCGGCATATTCCCCGCGCCGAAGTGCGTGTACGGTTGCGCATCATCCTGAAGCTGCGAGGCACTGACAGCCAGGGAAAGAAGTTTGAAGAGATCACGACCACTGAGAACGTGAGCTTGAGTGGCTTCCGGTGCGGATCCACCGCGGATCTCCCTGTCGATTCCATCTTAGACGTCTATCTGATGAGCTCAGCGGAAAACTACGTGGGCAAAGCGAAAATTGTTCATGCGAGCGCGAAGGATTCGCCCCTTCGGCACTATGGATGCCGCTTCACGGAGAAGACGGGGCCCTGGGTGCTGCAGTAAGGAGAGAGACGCTGATTATTTATGGCCATTACTGACCAACTTCATCTCCTCAGGAGCGAAGTTAATCTCGGGGCGGTTTCATCCCTGGATCAAATTACCGGACGCGTCCTAGTTGTTGACGACGAACCAGCTGCGTGCAAGCTACTCTCCGTCATCCTCGGGCCGCCTGCTTTTCATTGCACGACCGCCAGCAACGGCGAAGAAGCGCTCGTGGCTCTGCAACGCGGGCAATTCGACGCCGTCATTTCGGATCTGCACATGCCTGGCATCAGTGGGATGGAACTGCTCGCCGAAGTGCGGCTTTGCTATCCGCACCTGGCCTTTCTGGTCACGACCGGCGTGGATGATGTGGACGTGGGCGTGAAGGCGATGCGCTGCGGAGCTGACGATTATCTCGTCAAACCGCTTAATGAGAACGCCGTAGTGGCAAGCCTGGAGAATGCGATCCACAAGCGGCAGCTCGAGAAACAAGTCGAACATTATCGCCAACACCTTGAAGAAATGGTCGCGGAACGTACCGCACAGCTGCAAGGCGCCCTTGAGCAGGTCGAGCGCAGTTATGAAGACACGCTGCAAGCCCTTGGTGCCGCGATCGATCTACGCGACGATCAAACCGGGGGCCATTCCCGGCGTGTCTGCCGCTACTCTCTGGAGATCGCAGGAGCAATGGGCTGGCCGGACGAACAACTGAAAAATCTTGCGAGAGGAGCTTATCTGCACGATATCGGGAAGCTCGGAATCCCCGATGCAATTCTGCTGAAGCCGGGACCCCTCTCCGAAGGCGAACGGACACACATGCAGCAGCACGTGCAGATCGGGTTCGATGTCGTGAAGGACATCCCTTTTCTCGCCGACGCGGCGGAAATTATTCTCATGCACCACGAGCGCTACGACGGCGCCGGCTATCTGCGGGGGATCAAAGGGGAAGGGATTCTTCCGGGCGCGCGGATCTTCGCCGTGGCGGACACTCTCGATGCCATCACATCCGACAGGCCTTACCGGCGTGCTTCTTCGTTCCAGTTCGCGCTCCAAACAATCCACCGCTTGTCCGGAAGTCAATTTGACCCGAAAGTCGTAAGCGTGTTCCTGAATATTCGTGAAGACATTTGGCCGGCGATCGCAAGAAATCAGCAGAAGATTGCAGGACTCTCACAATAGCTGCGAGAGAGGGTTGGCATCGATCACCTCAGTCTTGGTGTAATCCTTATCGGACATTTGCGGATGCAAGCCCCTTTCGCGTCAGTGGTCTCCAAACGGTGTCGCCACGCAAGTACTGCCAAAGGCCCTGCAGCCGCCAGAACATGTGCAGTTGGCGGTAGGGAAAGTGTTCGAGAAAGCAGTAGGTCACCAGCCGCGCTACATCTTGCCAGTCGTTGTAGCGTTTGTAGGTGATCTCCTCTTGCAAAACCGAGCCGATAGAAATTACGGTCGCGAACGCATAGCCGAACAGCAGGAACTGCATGAAGAATTCGTGGCTCAGCACACCCAGGCAGGCGGCGAGAATGATGGTTGCTATTCCCCCGATTTCGATTAAGGGGGCTGATAGCTCAAACAGCCACAAGTAAGGAAGCGCCAGCCATCCAATCCTGCCGTAACGCGGCTTGAAGAGCATGTCACGGTTGGCCCAGAGCACGTCCAGCAATCCTTTCTGCCAGCGCGCTCGCTGCCTTCCCAACGATTTCAAATCGGAAGGGACTTCCGTCCAGCACATAGGATCCGGAACGAACTGGATTCGATAGTCCACCCCTTGCTCCCGAAGATGACGGTGTAAACGTGCCACCAGGTCGAAATCTTCCCCAATGGCGCTCGGTCGATAGCCGCCTACAGCGCGCACGAGTTCCGTTTGAAACAGGCCGAACGCGCCGGAAATAATCATCAGCATGTTTCCTCGGCCCCACGCCTCTCTGCCAATCAGGAATGCGCGAAGATACTCAATGACCTGGATGACTTCAATGCTTTTGCGTGGCAGCCGGACACGCCGCAGCTGCCCCCCTGCGATCTCCGACCCGTTCAAAACGCGGATGATTCCGCCGACCGCTACAACCCGCTTGGGATCCTCCAGGATCGGCACCATGATGCGCAGCAGCGCGTCGCGCTCGAGGATCGAGTCCGCATCCACAATGCACACGTAAGGCGAGGTCGCCACATTCAAACCTGCATTCACTGCATCGGCCTTGCTTCCTCCCGGTTCTTTGTCAACGACCGTCAATCTTGAGTCCACGCCGCTCCGGTACAATCCCCGCACCGGCGCGCACTTTGCCGTTGCTACGTACACGGAGCGGACCAGCCGGAGGCGAAACTCCTCGCGCATCTCTTCGAGCGTCCGGTCTTCCGAGCCATCGTTGACCACGATCAGCTCAAGTTGGGGGTAATCGAGCTCCAGAAGGTTTCTTACGGCAAGACGGATGGAGTTTTCTTCGTTATGCGCAGGCGCAATGAGCGTTATCGGCGGCGCCATGGGAGTTTCTTTGATCCAATTCAAGCGATGGCTTTCCAGCCTCCGCTGATGGGCCGCACTCGTTCTCACCGCCACAATCAACATCAGAAGATAGGCCAGATTGCTGGCCAGGTAATACCAGAAAAGCACATGGTTCGAAATATCCAGAAACCAAATCATCGCGGAGCCACCACATTCTTCTCGACACGCTCTGCAGCTTCAGGCTCCGCTGCATCCAGTGTCCCCGCCTGCAGAACATTCAGCAGACGCTTTTTCTCTTCTTCGGTGATTTGTGCACTGTTCTGGAGTTCAACCTCAAGTTTTCCACGCAAATCTCCATTCTCGAGAGCGGTGAAGTAGGCATGCAGGCCGTAGCGATCGTGCGCGGCTACCACCTGTTCGAAGATCGGAACCATGTCCATCCTGAGCCCCACGAGCGCTTCCGCCGCGCGCAACCGAACCAGACGGTTCGCATCCGTCAGCCCTCGCAGCAACGACGGAATTACGCGGCGATCGGAGTGCTTGCCCAAGCTTACGATCGCGCGCAGGCGGACAAACCAAATGGGATCCCGCGCCAGTTCGTTGAGGACGTCGAACGCAAGGCCCGCTTGTGACTGGGACATTGCCCGTGCCGCGGCAGCTCTCAATTCGTCGAGGTCATCTCCCACGAATTGCAACAGGTCCAGACCCAGCGATGGCGTCGCCACCTCGCCGAGCACCCGCCCAAGCACTTCGCGCAGGCGACCTTCCGCATTTTGCACATACGGAAGCAGCAACTGGGGACGCTCCGCGCAGCACTGGATGAGTGCGCTTTGCAGCGGCAGCGCCGGCACGGTCAGGCCTTTCTCCCCCAGCCATGCGAGGATCTCCTCTCCGGCCTGGGGACACGCCATCCGTCCCAATCCTCGGAGCGCCGCCAGCCGCGTTTCCAGAACACGGTCGCGCAAGCCTTCCGCCAAAGCTGGAATACCCTCCGGGGCGCGCGTACGTCCCAGCGCCACCAGCGCGCGCATCTTGCGCCAACCGGTCAGTTGCCGGGCCTCAAAGATGCGTTTTTCGATCAGGCCGCTGGTCCGCAGAAATTTCAGCAATCGCGCCGATTCCTCTGGTCCCGCGGCTTCAAAGGCATCCAATGCAATCGTCTCGACAATCCGGCGGTCGAATGATTTTCTGCGCCATGTTTCGTACGGAATCTCGCCGGAAATGAGAGGGCCCCATTTTTGCCGCAATTCATAGACCCGGGCATCACGCTTCGCGAAATACCATTTCCGGTACGTACGGCGGATCAGAATGAACGCGAGCAGCAGCCCGTCGGCAGCGATGGCCACGAAGATGGCCTTCAGAACGAACGCGGCCGGGCCGAGCCGCCAGAGCCGTTCAAAAATGGATGCCATAGGTAAGCCCAAAGGCTGTGTCCGTTCTGTCTTGTGTGCGTTTCTGAATTGAGCCGTAACCCGTTACGTCCTGCCGTGGGGTCATCTGGAATCGCAGCCCGCCGCCATAGGTTTGCGAAGAAAAACTACCGATCTGATCTATTTGTGCGAAGTCCTCCGTGCCGACCGCAAAGAAAATGTTACCGGAGAGCCGTTTCGCACCCCAGTGCGCCAGTGGAAATCCCAAGCGCGAGCCTCCGGAAGGGCGCCATTCGGATGCTGTCCCCGAGAACGCGCTTCGCGCACCTGTGGCTGCCAGCGACAACGTCCAATCCATGGGCAGATAGACAATCGTGGTGCCGCTAAGAGTAAAAATCCGGGATGACTGATACCAATACCAATGCTGCCCATATACGAATTCCATCCCGCGCAGGAAAGTCGTCTCACCGTTCTTCCATCCATGGTCCAGATTAAAGAAGGCTTCGCTCTTGGGGATTACCGCGTTGTCATGGCCGATGGCTCCGCCCACGGTTATTGCTCCCCAATGCGATTGGCGTCCAGTGATGCTTCCTACAAATTTTCCGGCGTCCACACCGCCGCGTTGGTAAAAACTCCCGGCAACACTTGTGGCCCAATGCGGCGTCCATTGCGACGCCAGGCTCATCCACTCGTCATTATTCGCACTTGCAAAATTGAAACGATCGGTGTCCTGGCCGAACCGCAGTTCGTGTTTCGGTTCCGGACGGAGGGAGGTCAGTCCTACTTGTGCCTCCACGCTGGTGGAGTCCAGATTCAGCGCTTTCTGAAATTCCGATCGTGCTTCGCCTTGCCGCCCCGCGGCACGCAGCAGCCTTGCGTGGGCGGCAAGCAAATCGGCCCTGGTGGGGGCAAGCATCACGGCAGTGTCGAGCGCAAGCAGGGCCTCACGAATTCTTCCCTCGCGAAAATACACGTTCGCCAGTCCCATCCAGTTGTCCGGATCATTCCGCGAGATCTGCAAGATTTCCATGTACTCCTTTTCGGCTTCTGGCAGATGCCCCGACCAAGCCAGCACGCGAGCCCGCCACGTCCGCACGTCCATATCTTGCGGCGCACGTGCGACCTCTTGATCCACAATGCGCAACGCTGCATTCCAATCTTGCGATTCGGAGTACTTGCGAACTTGCCTTTGCCAGTCAGGTGGCGGTTCTTGTCCGGAGATGGCGGGGGCAACCAGCAGCGCCCCCAAGAGGAGGCCGGATCCTATTTTCAATCGGATGACGACAAAAATTGTCCATAACAGCATCATTCCTGTGTGTTGCAAGAACGACTCCACTGCCGTTGGCAAGAAGTCCCCTGTGTCCAACTAAGTGTTTTAGAAACTAAAGGTTGAGGGGTTAAGGACAGATGCAAGAATGGGAGGGCCCAACTACTGCCACAATCCTAGAGCCGCGTTCCAGTTTGAAACAGAACCCGAGGAAGCCGATTTTTCCACACGATTTCATGGAGTGACTGGAAGTCTCCACTCGCAAATTGGGAACCTGGGGAGTCGCGATGCTCGAAGACTTATTGACCGCGTACTCCATCAGCGAGCGCGTGATTTCGAGGTTGATTCCGATTTCGAGCACAAGTGTCTTTATTGCGTCGCGAGTTTGTAAAGAGATTGCAAAATCAGCGCCTAGTCAATGTCTTGTACATCGCTGGGGGTTAGCATTCTTGCGGAAAAGTCCCCACGCTCGACTGGCAATTTAAAGAGGGTACAAGGTGCGGGACCCGGCTGGCCGGGCACTCAAGTTTCCTTGAAGGAGGATGCGATGAAGGCCTGTTTATCAAATCGGTTGAACGAATTAACCGGCTTCCTGATGGCACTGGCGATTTTTTGCGTTCCAGTAAAAGCGAATGACAACGATTCGATCCTGAAGAAGCGCAACACCATTGATACGATTTCCTCGACGGTACCGGCAAACGGGGATATCAACCCGTACGGACTGGTCCGCGTTTCGAGGAGCATCGGGAATCTGCGGGAAGGGCACTATCTGGTGAGCAACTTCAATGCGAGTTCGAACCTGCAGGGGACCGGCACGACAATCGTGGATGTGTCGCCGAGCGGGGCGCTCTCTCTGTTCGCCCAGCTCAGTTCGGGCGCTTTGCCCGGGCCATGTCCAGGGGGAGTCGGGCTTACGACGGCGCTGGCTGTCTTGCAAACAGGGTGGGTGATTGTGGGGAGCCTCCCTACGGCGGATGGAACGTCTGCGACGGCCCAGGCGGGGTGCCTGATCGTGCTGGATAATATGGGAAATCCCGTGGAGACCATTCAGGGATCCTTGATCAACGGTCCCTGGGATATGACCTGGATCGACGATGAGCAGCAGGCGGCGCTATTTGTAACTAATGTGTTGAATGGAACGCTGGCGGCGAATGGCAACGTGGTGAATCAAGGGACAGTGGTTAGGGTGAACCTTAGGGTTTCCGAAGCCAAAATGCCATTTCTGGAATCACTGACGGTGGTTGGAGCGGGTTTTTCTGAACGCACCGATCCGGCTGCGCTGGTTATCGGACCGACGGGGCTTGGATTGTCTCCAGTTTGCGGTCACGGGGAGGAACAATGCGAGAATCACTCGGGTGGAGATGAGCCGGTTCTCTATGTCGCGGACAGCCTGAACAATCGGGTAGTAGTTATCACCGATCCGCTAATGCGCAGCAAGCCCTCCGGGGCAGGAATGGTGCTCAGCAGCGGCGGAAGTTTGAATGATCCTTTGGGTCTGACCGTAGCGCCGAACGGTCACATTCTTGTTGTAAACGGGAACGACGGCTTCATTACCGAGATCACGGCGCGTGGCGCACAGATCGCCCGCAAGTTGATCGATAGTAATGGCAATCCGCCGGGAGCCGGCGCACTGTTCGGGCTAATTTTTGATCCGGAAAACGGCGTTGTTTTTGTGGATGACGCCACGAATACGTTGAACCTCCTCCACTAGTTGCACGGAAGAGGAAGGGCTAATAGCTTTCGGTGGTGCCAAAGCCCATTTTTTCCATAGTTCACCGGAAACCAGGGGATTGCTGGCCGACTTTCGAAACTTGCGTGCGGGCGAGCCTGTGGGAGTGACGTGGGGGTGTATCCAATCTGGGTACGCGGCCGCGAAGTAATGAGCAACCGCGAGAAGCTGGAATGACTCCAAGCAGGCGGTGCGCATTCACAAGATTTGGTTTGGTTTTCGCCAAGACGGGACAATAATTGGTTGTCGCGGGTAAAACGGGGGCTCGTGGATTCGCATCTGAGAATCCAAGGGCATAAGACTACCCTACCCTGGCGCATGCGGAAGACACACATTTTACAAGTAGCGTTCTTTCGAATTTCCCTGCTGGATTCGTGCGGGAGGCCATGCACGTAACTCGCTCCAATCCGCCCGATCGCACCATGGTTGGCCGAGCCGACCTATCGCAGGGACCTGGCGTTCTTGGACAATTTACTCATCGCCATGGGGCGAGTGCTGCTTAAAGAGGAGGCCGTTATGCGAGGCAAAGTGTGGGTGAAAGGTATGCTGGCGACCGGCGCACTTGCGGGCGCATTAATGACCCAGGCGGGGCCGGCCCGGGGGCAGGGCACGGAACAGGCTCCCGACCAGCAAATGGACCTCGCGACGGTTGGCGCGCTGTTGCAGAAACTGCAAGCGCAGGTTGAGGATTTGCACGCGCAAGTCAGCGACCTGAAAGCGCAGCAGCAATCCGCGAAAGCAGAGTCCGAATTGTTAAGGAAGGAGCTGGACATCGCGAAATCACAACTGGTAGCGATCACGGTTCCCACGAGCAATGGCTCGCCGGGACAGGCGGTCTCGGTGGCCTCCGGCAAAACTTCGACAACGGAGGAGCGCATCAGCAGGCTCGAGGAAAATCAGCAACTCGCCGATTCCAAAATAGCCGAGCAGAGCCAGACGAAAGTGGAGAGCGGATCGAAATACCGGCTACGATTGACGGGAATTGTCCTGCTCAACATGTTTGAGAATCGCGGCACAGTCGAAAACCTGGACTTTCCATTACTGGCGGAAAATCAGCAATCCCAATTTCTGTCTTCGGGAGGCTCTTTCGGAGGCTCACTCCGCCAGTCTCAGATAGGTATCGAGGCGTTCGGGCCGACAATGGCTGGGGCGCAGACCAGCGCCAATCTTCAGTTCGATTTTGCCGGCGGATTTCCGGAAGTTCCAGATGGCACGAGTTTCGGAATCATGCGTCTTCGTACGGGCACAGTGAGACTTGACTGGCCGAAAACCTCGGTCGTGGCTGGGCAGGATACTTTGTTTTTCGTGCCCAATAGCCCAACTTCGCTAGCGACTTTGGCGGTTCCGGCGCTTGCGTACTCGGGGACCCTCTGGAATTGGACGCCACAGGTGCGCGTGGAGCACAAGATTACAATGTCGGAGTCAGGCTCATTGCTGATCCAGGGCGGGATTCTTGATTCGCTCACGGGAGACACTCCACCGTCGACTTATTATCGCGTGCCATCCTGGGGCGAGAATTCCGGCCAACCAGCGTATGCGGCGAGACTTTCGTGGACACAAGATATTCACGGGCAGAATTTTACGCTGGGAGCTGGTGGCTATTACGGCCGGCAAGCTTGGGGATTTGGTCGCCGTGTGGATGGATGGGCAGGAACGGTGGATGCGACTTTGCCGCTGGGGAGAAGATTTGAACTGACGACAGAGTTCTTTCGTGGGCGCGGGATCGGCGGCCTGGGAGGCGGCATCGGGCAGAGCGCGCTGTGGAACGGCTCGCTCGCTGATCCGGCGACGGAAGTTTACGGATTGAATTCCCTGGGCGGTTGGTCACAGCTGAAGTTCAAACCGACCTCGAAGCTGCAGTTCAATGGCGCGTACGGGTTGGACAATCCCTACGCTCACGAACTACGGGAGCATGGAGGGAATACGAATTACTATCCGATGCCTCTGTCAAAAAATGAGAGCGGGTTTGTGAACTTCATTTATCAACCGCGATCCGATATCGTGTTCTCCATGGAGTACCGGCGGATCAAGACCTTTACTCTGGATTTGGGCGGAAATGTGGCGAATATAACCAGCTTCAGCGTGGGATACTTATTCTAGTAGGAATGATCGGCACCTCTCAGAGATTTGCGTTGGTCGTCGCCGCGCTGGCGGTTCTCGCGTGCGGAGGTATCCCCACGTGCGGGCAAACCAATGATGTCTCGATGCGAATAGCAATACGGAGAGCGGGTGCAAGGAAGCTGGAAAAACCAGGCAAAACAACGGTGGATGCGTCCGATATTGTGGTGTGGCTGAAGCCTCTCGACACCGCAACCAAAAGTGAACCGATAGACGTCTCCGAACAAAAGAAATTTCAACTTGTCCAGCACAACAAGACTTTTCTGCCACATGTTCTGGTCGTTCCCGTCGGCACGGTGGTGGATTTCCCGAATCGCGATCCATTTTTCCACAATGTGTTCTCGCTGTTTGACGGGAAGCGATTTGACCTTGGCCTCTATGAGGCCGGGGCGACCAACTCCGTGCGCTTTGATCGGCTGGGCGTGAGCTTTTTGTTTTGCAACATTCATCCGGAAATGAGCGCCGTGGTGGTCGCGGTCGATACGCCCTACTACGGGATTTCCGATCGAAAGGGAAACCTGGCCATTCAAAATGTGCCTGACGGAAGATATGAGTTACACGTCTGGTATGAACGAAGCCTGCCGGACGACCTGAAGACCCTGACACGCGCCGTGACTGTTTCGCCGGCATTAAAAGAACTAGGGACCATTCAAGTTGTGGAAAATCCGAGCTTTACGCCGGCACACAAGAACAAGTACGGGCAGGATTACACTCCGCCCCCCGTGCCAAGTTACTCGCATCCATAAAAATGTCTTGAATGGCTGCAGCCTGTGTCCATGTGTCACCTTCGCATTTGGGGCAAAGGACAACCATCAGGCGCGACTAGATTGGTTTGGAAAAGGGCTGCGAGCACCGGTAGGGCGGCCACACTATCGAATTGGCGATATCGCACCGGCTGCGACATTTTGTTCGGCTGCAGGGAGACGAACCAGGACGGTTGTCCCTGACGCCGAAGTTTGTTCGATGGAGACGCTACCCGAATGGTCCTGGACGATTTTGCTGACGATGGCCAGTCCCAGCCCGGTGCCGTTGGGTTTACCGGAGCTCACAAAGGGATCGAACAGCGAGTCACGGATGACGCTGGGGATACCTTGACCGGTGTCGTGCACGCGGATTTCAAATCCCGCGGGAGTGTTTTTGGCGTCCACAACGATAGAACCTTGCGTCTCGGTCATAGCCTCACATGCGTTCAGGATCAGGTTGAAGAAGACGCGCTCCAGCTTCCGGGCATCAAACATGCCTTCCAGATTGTCCGAAGACGACAGCACGATCCGCGTATCGCGGAATTCGGGTTTTGAGTGGATAGCTTCAATGGCGCGGCGGATCACCTGATCGATTCGCGTGCGCGTGGGAGTAATCGCACTGCGCTGGTACGAGAGTTCGCGCAGGGAATCGATCAAGTCGGTCATCTGATTGGCAGCGGTCTTGATTTCTTCGTAAATCTCGTCTTTCTCGAGCTTGAGTTCTTCGGCTTCGTAGAGGAATTCGGCGTTGGCCACAACAGCGGCGAGATAGTGGCGCAAGTCATGGGAGATTGAGCCGGCGGCCCGGGCGAGGGCGGCGATGCGCTCGGATTCGATGCGCTGTTGCTGCAGCGCCTGCAACTGGCCGCGCATCTGGGCGAAGGAGGTGCTGAGTTCCACAAGTTCGGTGCTTCCACGGGGTGTAATCGAATAAGTGAAGTCACCGGCCGCAAGTGCTTTGACGCCGGCCACAAGATTGTCCAGGGGATGCGTGATGGTACGCGCGACGAAAGCAAACAAAATGACTCCGAAAAGAACGGCGAGGCCACCGGCCACAAAGATCGAGTAATTCAGGCGTTTTATAAAGCTGCTTACCGGGACCATCGGCATCATCACATAACAGCGAACCGGCGAGGGCGACGAGCCGTGCAGAAGCACGGACGAATACGCGTACTTGTCTGTATCCAGCTCGATTTCGCCGGAAGTGTTCGCGATTGAAAATGCGCCGGAACGCATCCGGCGCTGCAGTTCAGCCGAATCTCGAGCTGGTAGGGTGGAGGCAATCACAGTGTCACCGGTCGTCAGGGCAACCTGATTATTGGTGGCAACGGAGAGTTGCTGGGCGACAGCGGAATCCACCTGATAGCCAACGGCGAGAAATCCCAGCGGTTGAATTGTCGGGCCGGCCCCGGAAGTGATGGGGTGGAGGAAAACCCAGTAAAGCCGTCCGTCGTCGTACCACCAGGAAGCATCTTCGCCCGCATCGATGGAGCGCTTCAGGTCGCGTTCTGCAGTCTGGGCCGACCAGCCTGGCTTGGTCATGTGGAGGGCTACAACGCTTCCGTTTGGTTTTGCCAATACCAATAGATCACTTTCCGCGAGTTTCCAGAAGGATTCAGAGCCGTCCTGGATGGTCGGAGCATGCTGCGTGGACATCAACGCTTTCATTGTGGGGAGATCCGCAAGCACCGCTCCCATGCGCGACAACTGCAGTTCCCTTTGCCTCTGAACACTTTCGAACGCGCGGACGGACTCGTCGGTTCCGTCTTTTACCTGCTGCTGAATCTCGGCGTCCACCGTATGCCGTATGAAAAAAAGAAGCGAGCCCGTGAGTCCGAGAATGATCAGCAGGGCGGCGATGAAGAGCTGAGATCGTAGTCGAAACGTAGTCATGGAGCGTCAGCGAACAAATTTATGCAACTGTTCCGGGGGCTGAGCCTCCGGGGGAAAATTTGTAACCGGCGCCGTGCATGGTCATCAGAAAACGGGGCGCGGCCGGATCCGGTTCAAGTTTCTGGCGCAGGCGAAGCACGTGATTGTCGACCGTCCGCGTGGAAGGATAATTCTGATATCCCCATACTTCGTTGAGCAGTTCTTCGCGGGAGACGACGCGGCCCGCGGAAGCCGCCAGATATTTCAACAGCTTGAATTCCTGGGCAGTCAGCGTGATGGCTTTGCCCGCGCGCGTGGCTTCCATGCTGGTGAAGTCAATGCGCGCATCGCCGAAGGAGAGGACTTCGTGCTGGACCGATTTTGCGGCAACTTGAGTCACCGATGGAGATCCAGGGCCCGTCCGGCGCATCGCGCGGCGAACCCGGGCGAGGAGTTCCTTTGGGCTGAAAGGTTTGGTTACGTAATCATCAGCGCCGAGTTCCAGAAGCAGAACTTTGTCTTCGACCTCGGAGTTTGCGCTGAGGACAACGATTGGCACGGAGGCAGCCAGCGCCTTGAATTCCCGGCAGAGTTCTTTGCCGGAAATGCCCGGCAGTTTCAGATCCAGGACCACCGCGCAGGGAAGTTGTTTGCGAAAAAGCTCAAGACCGCTGGGGCCGTCGGAGGCGATTTGCACCTGGAGAGAGTCGGATTCGAAGAGCCTCTGCAGCGTGCGCTGCATGGCACGGCTGTCTTCCACCACCAGAACGGTGTCTGTGGACATTGAAATCGAGCCTCCCCGTAGAACGTCCTTCTCGCCCGTGTCAGGCCCGTCCCAAGTTGCTGAACTGATCGTTCTCATCATGATACCCTCTCTTGCCGCCGGCCGACTCATGTTTGGATTTGGCCGAGTCTGGCTTGGACCGAACCAAGAGCACGCTTGGTACGGACCTGACCAATGTAGCGCGAAATCGAGGGTTCGAGTCGGTGCGGCGTTAGAAATAACAGCCATGTGACATGAACGTGACAAATTTCGCCCGTGCCCCCAGGATGCGCTTCAAATCAGTCCAGAGTTGGTGCCGGGCGCAATAAATCGCTCTCCCCCCGACTCGGTCGGTTCGAGCCCGGGAGGGGCTCAGGACTAGGGTTTGAGCACCGGATGATCCTGCGAGACCTCCTTCGATGTATATCCCGCCGAAATGCCCGCAGAAGCAGCGGGCAACTCCGCGCTCCCCGTTTCCTTTGGCGACAAAAAGTTTGCTCGGCTATGACTTGGCTGTGACAACTCCAATTTCGCTCTGCCCTAGAGTAAGGGCTCGACCAGAAGGGCCGCCTAATCTTTATCAACTGCGCGGAAGATGGGAGTGGGTAACTCTTCTGGTCGAACTTGAAAACTTCCCCAAGAAGCGCCTACCCACACAAATCCGTTCAGGCCAGCTAATTTGTCAACTTGCGCTGACCTGCCTGGCAATCGCCTCTCCCAACTCCTGCGTCGAAGAACTTCCGCCAATATCTGGCGTGCGAACTTTTGCTTGGGCCAGAGTCGCAGCGATTGCCTGCTCGACGGAATCGGCTGCTTCGTTGGCCCCGAAATGCCGCAGCATCATTGCGCCAGACCAGATCTGCCCAATCGGATTGGCGATTCCTTTGCCCGCAATGTCCGGCGCAGAGCCGTGAACAGGCTCGAACATCGAGGGAAATTCTTTTTCCGGATTGAGGTTCGCCGAAGGTGCAATTCCGATGGAGCCTACGACCGCCGGGCCGAGATCGGACAAAATGTCGCCAAACAGGTTGGAGCCCACCACGACATCGAACCAGTCGGGATGACGAACGAAGTGCGCGGAAAGAATGTCGATGTGATATTGATCCGTTCGAATGTCCAAGTATTTGGCGGCCATTTCATGGAAGCACTCATCCCAAAAGGGCATGGTGTGAATAATGCCGTTTGATTTCGTGGCCGAAGTGAGATGTTTGCGCCGCTCACGCGCGAGTTCAAACGCGAAGCGGAGCACGCGATCCACTCCCCGGCGCGTAAATACCGCCTGCTGCACGGCCATCTCGTCGTCGGTGCCTTGGTAAATTCGCCCGCCGATATTTGAATACTCGCCTTCGTTGTTCTCGCGAACGATCGTGAAGTCGATTTGGCCGGGCTTCCAGTTTTTCAGCGGCGTTTCGATGCCTTCAAACAGGCGAACGGGACGAAGATTGACGTACTGCCGGAAAGTTCGCCGGATCGGAATCAAAAGGCCCCAGAGTGAAACGT